>Ga0182012_10002459_pt1 | contig 19999 bp, 14 predicted proteins | sample 612S2SmetaG_FD_120486 | JGI IMG/M metagenome (GOLD analysis project Ga0182012, IMG submission 120486) | Permafrost microbial communities from Stordalen Mire, Sweden - 612S2S metaG | ecosystem: Environmental > Terrestrial > Soil > Wetlands > Permafrost | place: Sweden: Stordalen | collected...
AAGTGCCCACCAGCCTGCTGGCTGGTTCGGGCGTCGCCGCCTTTGTCATCGGCTTTGCGATGCAGGACTTGCTGGGCAATATTCTGGCGGGGTTTGCCCTTTATATATCCAAGCCTTTTAAAGTGGGTGATTTGCTGCAAGTGGACAAGTACCGCGCGAAAGTTTTGGAGGTCACCTGGCGCTCGACCCGGCTGGTCACCAGTGACCGTGTGCTGCTGGAGGTACCCAATGGCACCCTGGTTAAGCAGCCGATCATCAATTATAACAACCCCGATTCGGACCCCGCCTTTCGCATTACGATTAATCTGCATTACAACGTGCCGCCGGCCCGGGCCCAGGCGGTATTGCGGCACGCGGCAGAGACGGTGCCCGGCGTCTGCGCCAAACCGCCGCCCCGGGTTCTACTCAAGCAATTCGCCGATTCGTCCGTACTCTATGAAATCAAATTTCATATAAATAATATCAAGGCCCGCAGTCACATCATGAGCGAAGTGCGCTCCCATTGCTGGTATGCCGTGCGGCGGGCGGGCATGGAAATTCCCTACCCCACCATCACCCTCAACCAGCCGGTGCCCGAGGATACCGCTGCTGACGCACGCATCGCCGCTTCGGCCGCTTTGCGCAGCCACGCCATTTTCAGTTTTTTGTCGGTCGAACAGATCGATAACCTGGTCAAGCACAGCTCAGTCGAGCTATTTGCCTTGGCCGAACCGTTGGTTGAACAGGGTGCGGCGGGTAACAGCATGTTCCTCATTGTCCAGGGTAGCGCTGAGGTACGCGTCAAACGCGATGGCGTCGACACCGCCGTGGCCAAATTGGGCCCGGGCGATTGTTTGGGCGAAATATCCATGCTCACCGGCGAGAAGCGTTCCGCTACCGTAGTGGCCTTGGGCGAGGTTGAGGTGGTGGAGATTACCCATCACGCATTTTCGGCCTTTGTCCACCAGAACCCCGAGGTCATCAACCGCCTGGGCGAGCTGCTGGTCAAACGCCAGCAGGAAAATATGCAGCACGCGGCCAAGACCACCAGTGGCCTGCCCATCGTGGAAACGAAAGAAAGCGTCATCCGCCGCCTGCGTTCCTTTTTCGCCTTGGGCGAGTAAGCAAGCTGGGCCCGCTTACATCCACTCTTTGAATTTACGGATATAGATTTGTTTGCCGATCTGGGTCAGCACGCAGTAGCCCAAGGTCGTCAACACCAGGAAGGGCCAATAGCTCATGGGCAGCGCGGTGATTTTGATGGTCTCCGCGATGGGTGAGAAAGGCAGATAACACCCGATCGCGATGATGATGCCCGTTAGCGCCATGACGGGCAGCGAAGCCGTGCTTTGCAGGAAGGGAATCTTTTCCGTGCGAATCATGTGCACGATCAACGTTTGCGTAATCAGGCTTTCGACAAACCAGGCCGTCTGGAATAACGCAATGTTGTGCAAATTCGCGGGATCTTTGCCCACGCCAAAGATGTACCACATGCCCAAAAAAGTGGTGATGTCAAAAATTGAACTGATCGGCCCGATGCAAACCATGAAGCGGGCAATGCTGCCGGGTGCCCAGCGCCGCGGAATTCTCAACCAGTCCTCGTCCATGCGATCCCAAGGGAGGCTGATTTGGGAGATGTCGTACAACAGATTGTTGAGCAGCAACTGGACGGGCAGGATGGGTTGGAAGGGGATGCAGGCGCTCGCCACCAACATGCTGAACACGTTGCCGAAATTTGAACTGGCTGCCATCTTGATGTACTTAATGATGTTGCCGTAAGTGAGGCGCCCCCAGATGACGCCGCGCTCCAGCACGAGCAGACTTTTTTCCAGCAAAATAATGTCGGCCGCTTCCTTGGCGATATCCACGCCCGTGTCGACGGAGATCCCCACGTCCGCCTCGCGGAGAGCCAGCGAGTCGTTGATGCCGTCACCCATGAAGCCGACGGTGTGGTTCTTGGCTTTGAGCGCCCGGATGACATCGGCTTTTTGTGTGGGGGTCAGCTTGGCAAAAATCGTCGTGCGTTCAGGCCGCTCCTTCCAGTCTTGCTCCGTCCAGGTTTTGAGTTGTTCGCCGACGACCACGTCCAGCACTTCGAGACCCACGTCGCGACACACTTTGCGGGCAACGAGGGCATTATCCCCCGTCAGAATTTTGATGCTAATCCCATGGGATTGCAGCAGGCGAATGGCTTCCGTGGCGGTTTCCTTGGGCGGGTCGAGAAACGCAATGTAACCACAGAAAATCAGGCCCGTTTCGTCGGCGATTTTATAAGTACCAGGCTCCTTATCCACTGTTTTGTAGGCCACGCCAACCAGCCGCAAACCATCTTCGTTGTTTTCATCGCGCAATTTGCGCAGGCACTCGACGGTCTCGTCTGAAAGAGGCACCACTTTGCCTTCCTCCACGACTTGCGTGCAAATGTCGAGCATCTCTTCGACTGCGCCCTTGCAGACCAGAATGGAGGGATCGCCATTGACTGGCTTGAGCACTACCGACATCCGGCGGCGAGAAAAATCGAAAGGCAGCTCATCGATGCGGGTATACGCCACGGCGGCATCCTGCATGGCCGGGAACAGTTGCGCGTGTTCGGCCACCGCGCGGTCAATCAGGTTTTTCAAGCCCGATTGGTATAAACTGTTCAGGTAGGCCTTTTCCAAAACTTGCGCGCTTTCTTCGCCGTGCACATCCAGATGTTTGATGAGGGCCACGCGATCCTGCGTGAGGGTGCCGGTTTTGTCCGTACACAGCACATCCATTGCGCCAAAATTTTGCATGGCATTGATGCGTTTCACCACGACTTTTTCGCGCGCCATGGCTACGGCACCGCGCGCCAGATTGGTGTTGACGATCATCGGCAGCATTTCCGGCACCAGGCCGACCGCCACCGATACGCCGAGCATGAACGCATCCAGCCAGTGGTGCGGACCGCTTTTGGTCAGGCCATTGAGCACAATAACAATCGGCACCATCGCAAACATGAATCTAATCAGCAGCCAACTGACTTTGTTCACGCCAATATCAAAAGCCGTCAACGGGCGCTCTTCGACCAGTTTGGACGCGAGCGCACCCATTTGCGTACTCGAGCCGGTGGTCAGCACCACGGCCTTGGCCGTGCCGCTGACGACCGAACTGCCCATGAAACAGAGGTTGGGCGTTTGCAATAGCGCGCCTTCGCCGCTGCTGGTGCTGGTGGAATTACGGGCGTCCTTTTCCACCGGCATGGCTTCGCCAGTTAGCGAAGACTGGCTGACGAACAAGTCGCGCGACTCCAGCAGACGCACTTCGGCGGGAATCATGTCACCCGCAGACAGTTTGATGATGTCGCCGGGGGCAATGTCCTGCATCAAAATTTCCGAAGCCTGCGGGTCGAGCGAATGCGGCGTACGCTCGACACCTTCATTTTCGGCCCGATAAACCGTGGCCTGGTTGCGCACCATCTTGCGTAAGACCTCCGCTTTAACCTGCGAACGGAAATCCTGCCAGAAACGCAACCCGGTGGAGATGGCAATCATCACGAACATCAACATGGCGTCCGCCGGCACCCCCACGACGCGCGGATCATCCGGATCGGCGGTCAGCCAGGAAATAATTCCCAGTCCAAGCAAAATGTAATTGAAGGGATTGCAAAAGGAATGCCATAGCACTTTCCACCACGGTGCCACTTTATGCGGAACGGCGACATTGGGGCCGTATTGCTCAATGCGCTCCTGCGCCATGGTCCACGACAGGCCGGTGGGCGAACTTTGCATTTTGGCCAGCAAATCCGCCCCATCCATTTGTGCGGCGCGTAACAACCAAGCTTCCGTCGGTCGCTGGCCGGGTCGCAAGAGGGCGACATTGATGCTCGCCGGATTATTCGCGGCCGGTGGAGTTGCCTTGGAGTCGAGGTCTGCCATAGCGGGAGAAGGGAATGGTCAGACTGCAAACTTCATCCTCCAAAAGCCAGCGCAGAAACGTTTTTAAGCGGACAATTATTCCGGGTCGCCGCCATTAAAACTTCTTAATGTAATGCTGGCCGCGTTTATCAGCAAATTCGAGTTCCCGGGTCTGGTCATTGATGCGCACCCATTTCAGTCCAAATTCCGGCGACACCACATCGCCGAGGTGAAAAATCTGGCTGTTAATAAACAACCGAGGGTCAGTTCCCGCGGCGATTTCCGGGTTCAGGTTTTGTAGAAATCCATAGACTGGAGTCGGGGCGACGCCATTCGCAGCGACGTCGACGGGCTTTATCGCTGGTCCGCTCGCGATCAAAATAGGTGGTCGATGGGTGGATTCCGCGCCCTGATCTTCATCCTGCATCAAGATGTAGTAAGATTCTCCGCCGACAATCAGCACCAAAATAAACACAACAATCCAGAGCGGAACCTGAGTGCGAAACCTGGCCTTCTTGGGGGCGGCAAAGGGCGCGGCGGTCGCTCCGCGCACGGGATTCAAGGGCGCGGGCATTACGCTGGGGGTGGCCGGTTCAATTAATGAGATCAAGCGGGTTCCGGGTGGTGGCCGTTTTAATTGCGAGTCATGGCCGTCATTGGTCAGTGGCGGTTGCGCCGGGCCGGTGACTGGGCGTTCCACCGCAGGTTGGACCGGCGCTGCTTCCATCACCTTTTTTTTAGGGGAAAACAACAGACGCGGCAACACCCCCGGACTCCCGCTCGCGATGGCGGGCGGCGGCGATTCAGGCTCGGCTGGCGATCCGTCCGGCTTGCGAATCTGCAAGTGCGGTTTCGGGTCAGTACCGTCGGTGGTATTGGAATCCTGACTCATCGGCAAAAGTAATATCGTGTGGTTTGACGGACACCAATTTAAGTTTGAGATCGGCATTCACCAAATCCCCGGGGCTGAACACCTGGCTTTTAACCAGGATGCGCTGGACCCCGCCAATACTGACGCCGCTGAGCAGAAATTGGTCCACGTACGCCTGGGCGGCGGGATTTGGGCCGGGGTGCGCGACGGGTTTTGCCGCCACGACTGCGGCGACTGCTGGCGCGGGTGAAGCAACGGGTACTGGTGCAGGAGTGGCAGCCACGGGTGTGGGCGTTGGGGCGGCTGGTTCGATAATGGTGGTCGGCGGGGGACTGATTTTCGCGGAGATGGGTGATGGTGAAGAATTGGCCGCGACGGGTGTTGGCGCAGGAATAAAAGCTGGCGCTGGTGGTGGGGTGGGTGGTGCTACTGGAGCCGGGGCTGGCGTTGCAATCACCGGGGTTTGATTAACCACCATCGGCTGGGGTGCGGGAGGAGACACCACCAGCGGCGGCAATGGCTTAATCACCGGAGCTTCAGGTGTTGGTGTTGGCGAGGGCGTTGCCACCGGGATTACCGCAACCACCGGCGCAGATGGAACTGGCGCGGGGTTTGTTGCAATAAGTGGAACTGTACTCTCGACGGCTACTGGTTCAGGCGTCAGCGGCTCCGCCACTACCCGGCGCGGAGGTGGTGGAGGCACTACGGCTTCAGTTTTTGCCGGCGGAGTTTCGCTTGAAGCTGCCACTGGCATAATTGCAGGCGTCGTAACTTTCGGTGTGGCTGGCGGCGGCGTTGGCGCAGGATTTTGCGCAACTTTGACCGGCGGGGAGTTATCGGGATTGCTACCGTTGAAGAAAATGAAATAGACCGCTCCAGCCAAAATCACCAGAGCAACGCCACCCAAGGCCAAACCGATCGATTTATTTTTTGACGCCCGTGGTTTCTGTTCAATGGGCAGAGGCAGCGGAGGTGGTGGCGGAGGCGTGGCTTCCGCCGCGCTCGCTTTGTGGCGATCACGTTCGGCTTTTTTTAAGGCATCGCTAATTAGGCTCATGGAGTCGGTAATTTAATCGAGCTGTGCCTGATCTTTGACGGCCCGGCGCACATCGAACCAGTTTACCTCTTCGGAGTCGCGAGTAAATGCGGAAAGCAGGGCTTTATCGCACAGGGAATTGACCAGGCGGGGAATGCCGCGGCTGCGCCCGTAGATCAAACGCAACGCGGCACCCGTGAAGCGAGGGCGACCACTCGCGCCGGCCAAAGTCAGGCGGTGCTGAATATACGCGTCCACCTGGGTACGCTTCAACGGATGCAGTTCAAAGAAAACTAGAATGCGCTGGCGCAATTGCCGGAGGCGTTTTTCGGCCAGGCGCACTTTCAATTCCGGTTGGCCGATGAGGATGATTTGCAATAATTTTTGCGTGTCGGTTTCCAAATTTGAAAGCAGGCGCAACTGTTCCATGACTTCGAAGGACAAGTTCTGGGCTTCGTCAATGATGAGCACGATGTCCTTGCCCGCCTGAATGCGGCGCAGCAGGGCTTCATTAAGACGGCCGGTGAGGTCGGCACTGTCCAGTGCCAGTGGCGCATGGCCGGCAGTAGAGGGTAGTTCGCCCAGTTCGCGCAAAATCGCGGCGAGCAATTCACGTTCCGTGAGCCGCGGATTTAAAATCAGCGCTGTCTCAATGCGGGCCGGATCGATTTCATTCAAAAACACCCGGCAGAGGGTCGTCTTGCCGCAGCCGACTTCGCCGGTCAGCACGATAAAACCCTTCTTTTGCGCCAGGCCGTAACGCAGGTGTGCCAGGGCATCCTGGTGGGTCGGGCTGAGGAAAAGAAAGCTGGGGTCGGGGGTGATGTTGAACGGCATCGCCCGGAGCCCGTAGAATTGCTGATACATGGCGCGTCCTGATTCTATGGGGAAGTGGCCGTGCCGCAATGACATTTGCCGGGCTTTGGGTTATTTAGCCTTGGTTGGTCAAGTCGTTATTGAAAAAATCCTAGAATAGAGTAAGATAATCGTTCATAATCAGTTTTTAGTCCCCCCTTCCCGTGTCCACTGATCGCCTCGATCAACCAACCCCGCCGCCGTCCAGAATGGCCGTCTGGCGCTGGCTCGTTTGGGTCGCCTTCACCGTGTTATTGTTCAATGCTTGGGCGGTGGGCTGGCATGGGTGGACGGGTGTGCTGGCTTACGAAGTGCCCAGCCGCGCCGCGATTGCCCAGGGACATTTGTGGACGCTCTTTACCTATGTACTCGCGGGGGTCGATGCAACCACCTTTGCTCAATGGATTTTGGGATTAGTCGTGGGGATTTTTTTCCTCTTCACGGTGGCCCGGTTGACGGAGGCGGAATTGCCGCACTGGAATTTTCTCTGGCTGTGCGCAGCTTGTGCGCTAGGTGGGTCGGCGGCCTGGTTGCCCCTGCATTGGGCAGATGGCACTGGACTGGTTTCCGGTTGTCCAGCGTTGGTGTTGGGTTTGCTGTCGTTTTGGTGTTTCACCGTACCCGATGAGGTGATGCCCGTGCGCTTATTTTGGATAGCGGACGCGCGTCCGCCGGTGTTTTTCTGGCTGGCGCTGGCGCTCGAAACCGGCGCATTCCTAAGTTTTGAATTACCGCAAGTGTTGGGCCATCCCGGCATTTTCCACGGAAACTTCGGCTACTCCGCGGATCTGGGCGGCATGCTGGCTGGCTGGGCGTTTGCCTGTGGTTTGCGTCGGCGGTCGCGGGAGGAAGCCTTTACTTTTCCGACGGAAGTTCCCGCGCCGCGAGTGGCCGCTGTCTCGGTCGGTGCCCGGCGTTCCGCTACGCCACCCGGCCAGGTGCCCCAACCGTCTTTTGCCAGCCGCCGCGAATTGCGCGCTGAAGTCGACCGCATTCTGGATAAAATAAATCACGATGGCATCGGCTCGCTCAGTGTCCAAGAACGTCAAACCCTCGATCAGGCCAAGCAGCTGCTTAAGAAATAAACGCGCGCTGAAGTTTAGGTCGTTTCTGCCAAGGCCGCTATCGCCAGAATATTGAGCAATGCTTTGGGCAAGAGTGACGTGGGGTCGAGATATTCCGGGCGTTTTTTACTGGCGGGGTTGTCGGACCATTCCGAGGAATGCGCGTTGCCACCGGAGGGGCCCAGTCCATCCAGCGTGGGTAAATGCGGCGCGAGTAAATTGCCGTCGCTGAGGCCACCGCGCTTTTCGGCTTGGACCGTGGCGCTGATTTTTGCCGCAGCCCGGGCATAAATTTCAAAGAGGCGAAGGGTGGCGGCATTTTCGGGCCACGCGGCGGTGCGACCGGTGATTTCAGCGCGAACGTGGCTGCGGAAACTGTCAGCGACGGCGGTGATTCGGCCCGGGCCTTGCAGTGCGAGAATGGCGTTTTCGGCGGCGGTCAAGGCAGTTGGGTCAAAGGCGCGCAGTTCGCCTTCCAATTCGGCAGAGTGCGGTACGCGGTTAAGTGCATCGCCACCACGCATAAGTCCAACATTGGCAGTCAGTCCGCGTGCGGGATCGGTGAGTACTTCGAGTTTAGGAACGAGCCCGGCCAGTTCGGCAATGGCGTTGACGCCATCAGCGTGGCAACTGCCCGCGTGCGCGCCGCGCCCGGCGGCGGTGACGCGAAATTGGGAACGACCTTTGCGCGCGACGACGAGGTTGAAGCGATTGTCTTTAACCGCACCGGATTCAAAGACCAGCGCTGCGATGGCGCGGTCGCCATAGCGGGCGAGAGTAGCCTCGGCAAAATCGTCGCCGAGCGTTTCCTCGGCAGAGTTGCAGGCGATGACCCATTCAAAATGGTCGAATAGGGCCGGAGTAACCGCCTGCAGCGCGCGCAATTGCAGCCAGATGAGCGCGGTGCCACCTTTGATGTCCACGACGCCCGGACCATAAATGCGGCCTTCCGCTTCGCGCCAGTGGAAGTTTTCACGGGCTTCTTCTTCAGGAGGGAAAACCGTATCGAGGTGGGTTACGCACAACAAAACTTTGCGCGTGCGGCCTGGACGGCGGAGAAAAAGATGATTACCACAGCGGTTGTCCACACAGGGCACAAACTCAGCATGAAAACCCAGCGGCGCAAAAGCAGTAGTCGTGGCATGACCGAGGGCGTTGACGCCGTCGCGGTGGTGCGTGTAGCTGTTGATGCCGACCCATTCACGCAAGTGGACGAGCGCGGCGGGCAAATCGCGCCCGAGAGCGGCGCGTAAATGGTCGGGGTCGGGGTGGGTCACGAAAAAACCACTGGACTGCAAGTGGCCGAAAAATCAGAGGGATTAACTGTATCCGCCAGCGGCACCGATGCCAAAAAAAGTTTCTTCAACCATCAGGCACAAGCAGTGGTAAATGGGCAGGTGGAATTCCTGGATTTTAAAAGTTTCGGTTTCGGGGGCGCGGATGCACACGTCGCATTTGGACAAAAGTTTGCCACCGGTCGCGCCGGTGAGGCCGATGACTTTCACGCCGCGAGCCTTGGCCGCATCCGCCGCATGGAGGACGTTCTTAGAATTGCCCGAAGTGGTGATGGCGAACAACGCATCGCCCGGGCGACCGAGGCCCCAGGTCAATTGCGCATAGACATACTGCGGGTCGCAATCGTTGCCAAAGGCGGAGACGAGTGAAGTGAGTTGCGGCAGGGGAATTGCGGGCAGAGCGCCCTGCAAATTTTTGGCGAGGTCGCCACCGAGTTTGGCGGCGTCGGCGGCGGGCAGCGTGCGCGCGTGGCCAAAGCCTTTCAGGAGTTCACCCGCGATGTGGTCGGAATCCGCCGCGCTGCCACCGTTGCCGCAGAGGAGGAGTTTGCCGCCGCTACGAAAAGTATCTTCGAGGATTTTCGCCGCTGCCGCGATGTCGTCCGCGCAGGATTGCAGAGGCGGATAACGCTTAATGAGAGTCTCGAGGCGGCGGTGCATGGGGAAGAAGTGTTTTAGTGCTTAGTGTTCTAGTGCTTAGTGCTTTTATATTTTGCTATTGGGGCTTTCTGCAACCATGTCTGTATTTTTGAGATATTTGAAAGATAAATTCTCGGGGTTGGATTTTACTAAGAACTAGAACACTAAGCACTAAAACACTACGCTTTAGACGTTTTTACTTCAATCACGTCGTGGGGGGCGGCTTCCTTCATGCCGGCGGCGGTGACGCGGGCAAAGCGGGCGTTGGTGCGCAGTTCGGTGAGGTTGTGCGCGCCGAGATAGCCGAGGCCGCTTTGCAAGCCACCGAGCAGCGGCGCGAGCACGTTGTCGAGTGAACCAGCGATTTCCTTTAACGCCTCGATGCCTTCGGCGGCAATTTTTTGCGGGCCGGCGCTGCTGGCACGGGATTTTTCGTGGCCATAGCGCGCGGCGGAGCCGGCCTTCATGGCGCTCAGGCTGCCCATGCCGCGGTATTGTTTATAAAATTTGCCGTCGATTTCGATGATTTCTCCCGGAGCTTCGCGGCAACCCGCGAGCAGGCCGCCGAGAATCACCGCGTCGGCCATTGTGAGCGCTTTGACAATGTCGCCACTCTTCGTAATGCCGCCGTCAGCGATGAGGCGCACGCCGCGCCGCTTGGCTTCGCCGGACGAAACGTAGAGCGCAGTGAGCTGCGGGATGCCGACACCCGCGACCATGCGCGTGGTGCAAATGGAACCGGGGCCTTGGCCGATTTTGATGGCGCTCGCGCCTGCTTCAGCGAGGAAACCGACGCCCTCGGCGCTCGTCACGTTGCCGGCAATAAGAGTAATGTCCGGAAATTTTTCGCGCAATAAGCGCACCGTTTGACCAACGCCAAGCGTATGACCATGCGCGGTAGAGACGGCCAAGGCATCCACACCGGCTTCTATAAGGGCGCTGGCGTGCGCGAGCAGCCGGTCGCGGTCGAGTTCGCCCGCCGACGTGCGCGGGGCGGAAATGGCCGCGCCGCAAACGAGGCGGAACTTGGCATCGCGCGCGGGGCGGACGTTCGCGCGGGCTTCTTCGGTGATGCGCTCGATGTCGCTCAACGTAAACAAACCGCGCAGGCGGTCTTTGTCGTCGACGACGAGCAGTTTGTGGATGCCGAGGTGTTCGTTGAAAAACTTGTCGGCGGTGGCGATGGGATTTTTGCCGAGTTCCTTTTCCTTGAGCGTGTAGACCTCGGAGCGTGGGGCCATGGCTTCGGAAACTTTTTTGGAGCGGTAGCGTTCCTTGACGACACGGCCCGGTAGCAGGCCGACGAGCACGCCTTTGGCATCGACGACAGGAAAAGTGCGGAAGGAAAAGCGCTTGTCTTCGACGCGGCGCAGCACGTCTTCGATGGTTTGCTCGGGCGAGACCTGAATGGGGTCGGGGATGAGGCCGTGGACGTGGAACTTCACGCGCTCGACTTCGCGCACTTGCTCGGCTTCGCCCAGGTTGTAATGGATGAGGCCGAGGCCGCCGTTGAGTGCCATGCCGATGGCCATGGTGGATTCGGTGACTGTGTCCATGTCCGCCGAGATGATCGGCATGGGCAGGTGGAGGGCGTCGCTGAGGCTGGTATCGAGGCGGGTCTCGCGCGGGAGGACCTCGGAGTACTGGGTCGCGAGGGTGACGTCGTCAAAAGTCAGCGCGGTGGGCGCCTGGCTGGGAAAGAATTCGCCGACCGGCAAATAGAAGCGGGCGTCGTCGGCCGCAGCCTCACGGGATTTTTTGGGGGAAGCGCTCATGGCAGTAAGTCGCACGAGAGATGCGTTTCCCAGAGTCATTTATGGGGAATGGGGCAGGGAGGCAATGGAATTTTTTGGGAAGGGTGGCGTAGGATCAGAGGAGCAAAGGATCAGAGGAGCAAAGAAGCAGAGGGGAGGGGGCCCCCCCTGTAAAATTTGGCCCGATTTAGTCCGAATTAACCCGATTTAGTCCAGCAGCGGAGGGAAAAATCAGGTTGGGAGGGAGGCCGAGGGGATTTTTTTTATTTTTTGGTTTGATTTGGTCTGACTTGGTTTGACTAGGTCGGACTGACGGCAGCGTTCGCAGTTTTTGGTTTTTGGTTTGCGGTTGGTTGTCAGTGGTTGGTGGGCGATGGGTTGGGATTCTGAATGTGGAGTGCTGAACTCTGAATCCTAACATAAAAGAGCGGTAGGCGGGAGGGATGAGTTGGTTGCGTTGGATCTGTTGGTTAAGTTGGCTGCGTTGGATAGCGGAGCGTGTGATTAGGATTTGGTTTTAAGTGGAGACATGTGCCGCCCTGCGGGCGAGCAAGTCCCCATCTGCGCTCGCCATGCTCGCTCCGAGTTGCGTTGGGAAGGTTGGCTGGGTGAATCCTCAAGCGTCACTACGTGACGCGTTTTTCCATCTATCGGATACCGTGGGTTAAAACCCACGGCTAAATTCAATAGCCGCTACGCGGCCAGATTACTTGGATTCGACTTCGGCTGATTTTTTCTCGCTGATAAACCCACTCGCCTTCAGCCAACTAATCATCAATTCCGGCCATTCGCCGAGGAGGGGATCGCCGGGGGACATGCTGGTGCCGTGTTCGCCATAATTATAAAAATGGACTTCAGTGGGGATGTTGGCGGCGCGGAGGGCGTTCCAGGCGTTGACTTCGGGGGTGAGGTGGCCGGAGTCTTCGATGGTGTTAAACATGAACACCGGAGGGCAACTGGCCGGGTCGCGAGGAGTGCGTCCGCCGTAAATTAGGGCGATAAAATTGGGCCGGGTGGAGAAGTGGTCGAGCGGGTCGGTGGCGGCGGGGTCGCCGGGGACGACGCCGTTGAAAAACGCGTCGCCTTCGAGTTCCGCGCCAGCGGAGAAGCCGATGGTGCCGACGTGGTCGGGTGAAAATTTAAAATCGGCGGCATAGGCGCGGATGAAGCGGATGGCGCGGTTGGCGTCAAGGACGGAGATGTTGTTGCGGTAGTTGGGCTGGATGCGGTAGCGCAGGACGAAGCCGCTGATGCCGTGGGCGTTGAGGAAGCGGGCGATTTGCACGCCTTCGTGGTCGGCCACACGATTGGTAAACGCGCCGCCGGGGAGAATGAGAAAGGCCGCACCGGTGTTTTTGTCAGCGGGGGCCGGGAAACAATAGAGGGCGGGTTTGTCCTCGTCGGTAAAAACGCCGTTGGCGTCGGGCACGGCACCGGGCGCGCCGTCGGGCCATAAGAGAACGGGCGTGGGAATGCCGGGGACGGGGTCGGGCGTGTGTTTGATTTGTTCGGCGTAGATGGCCTGCGCCTCGGCGTTGGTGGGGCCGCGGTTTTGGGCGAAGGCGTGGCCCGCGAGTACGAGGGAAAGGCCAAACGCGACCAAGGCAGCAGAAAATTTACGATGGGAAAATATTTTCATAGGCGGTTATTGGTTGAACACGGCGATGTTCAAGTCCGGGTTGCCGTCGGGTTTGATTTCGATGACGAGGTCGTCTTTATCTCCGGGATGGGCCTTGGTGAAAGAATGCTGGTCGTCGATGCTCGGGGAGAGAATGCGCGAGTGGCCAAAGGCGGGGTCGCGAATGAGGTCGTTACTGAAGGCATTACTTAGCCAGCGATTGGCATTTTGGCGGACATCGACTTTGTAACGGCCAGGCACGGGACCTAGTTTCGCCGGGACGGAGAACGAGCCGATGGCAACACCCGCCGTGGAATTAAATACATGGGCGACAATCGGCCCTGCGCCGATGAAATCAATCGGCGTGAGAATAACATAACCAAAGGGCAGTGGGCGGCCATCGAGCAAGACCGAGCCATGGATGGCGACGCGGGGTTGGTCGGTGAGAAAGCCATAAGCGCGAATCCAGTTGTAGAATAAATTAGGCCAGGTGCCCAAAGATGGTGAGCTCGCATCGATGCCGTCATTCGCTTCCACTTTGGGAAAGAAATGGGCCTCGACGGGAACCTTGAGTTGCGGGCTGCGTAAATAAGTCCAGAGGTCAATCATGCCAGAGAGGTTGTCGGCGGCGTTTGTTGAACCGACGAGAAAAGTCGGCGGCGGCCAGGCGGCAATCGTCGAGGGGATGCTGCCGCCATCGATTAAGGCCAGGAAATCGGGATGGGGGGAGGCTTGGGCAACAGTATCGGTTGAATCGAGGCCGTTGGGCGAAGGATTGGCAAAGGCGGCATTGGCCGCGATGTCGGCGCCAGGGCCAAATCCAATCACGCCGATGCGATTGGCGGAAAGGTGAAAATCAGTAGTGTGGGCATGAAGGTATTGGAGGGCGAGGTTGGCGTCGCGCGTTTCTTCGTTGGGGGAAAAACTTTGCGAGCCATTATAAACGAGAACAAAGGCGGCGAGGCCGTGGTTGTTTAACCAGTGTACCATGGGCGCTGCTCCTTGGTCGGCCGCCTGATTGAAAAAGAGAGATGGGTTGGATAATATCAGCAAAAGTCCTGTGCCGGTGTTGTGAGCAGACGGCGGTAGAAAAGGCACCAAGTCCGGACCCCGGTCGGAGCCCGGGGCGCCGTTGGGGATGAGTGGAATATTGGCTGGATTGTTTGCCGTGGCGGGCAAGTCCGCCGCCCGCACGGAGGCCACGGGAAGTAAGCCGACCAGAAGCAATATCCGCCAGTAAACAGAAAACCTCAGGGGGGTAGGGGTCACGGGCTAAAATTAAAAGGAAATCGCGCCAAAGCAATGCCGAAGCCAAGCCAGGAAATTGATAAAAGGCTGGTAATTCACGATTGGAATTAGCTGCTGGGTCATGCTAGGTTTGCATTTCCCCCAAGCTCTGCTTGCTGATATGAACTTCAAACTCCCATTCGTTTTATTTCTTGGTCTGCTAAGCACCTCGATAAATAGCCACGCCGTAGAATCGATTCCGGAGACGGCGGTGCCCGTTCATATTGTGAGTACTGCGGCCGAACCGGTTACACCGGGAAAATTCCAGCCGACATGGGATTCGCTGAAACAGTACCAGGCACCGGACTGGTTTCGGAACGCGAAGTTCGGCATCTGGGCGTGTTTTGGGCCGCAAAATGCGCCGGAGATGGGCGACTGGTATGCGCGGGGAATGTATATCGAAGGCAGCGGACAAAATAAATTCCAAGTGGCGAACTACGGGCCGCCGTCGCAATTTGGTTTTAAGGATGTCATCCATACCTGGAAGGCGGAAAATTTTGATGCGGACAAACTTGTCGCGCTGTACAAACGGGTGGGGGCGCAGTACTTCGTCGCGATGGCCAACCATCACGACAATTTTGATTTGTACGACAGCAAATACCAGCCGTGGAACTCGGTAAAAATCGGCCCGCAGAAAGATATTGTGGGCGATTTCGCCAAGGCGGCCCACGCGCAGGGCTTGCCGTTCGGCGTGAGCGTCCATGCGGCCCACGCCTGGAGTTTTTATGAAATTGCGCAGGGTGCGGACAAAAAAGGCCCGCTGGCCGGAGTGCCCTATGATGGCAAGCTGACCAAGGCGGATGGCCAAGGCCAATGGTGGGACGGCCTCGACCCGCAGGATTTGTATGCGCAAAACCACGTACCCGGCGCGGACTACATGAATCCCAATGCGATTCATAACCAGTGGAATTTCACGAACGGTGCGAGCATCCCCGATGAGGCTTATTGCGAAAAATTCTACGACCGCACGGTGGACCTTGTGCACAAATACAAGCCCGACCTGCTTTATTTCGACGACAACGCGCTGCCGCTGTGGCCGGTCAGCGACGCCGGGTTGAAAATCGCCGCCGATTTTTATAATAGCAATATGCAGCAGCATGATGGCAAATTGGAGGCCGTCTTGCTGGGCAAACTGCTCAACGAAAGCGAGCGCCAGTGTCTCGTTTGGGACATCGAGCGCGGTGCCGCCAACCAGATCGAACCGCTGCCGTGGGAGACTGATACTTGCATCGGCAACTGGCACTACGAGCGGTCGCTCTATGAGCAAAACCTCTACAAGAGCGCCGCGACCGTCATCCGCATGCTGGCCGATATTGTGAGTAAAAACGGGAATCTCCTGCTCAATATCCCCGTGCGAGGCGATGGCACGATTGATGACAAGGAAGAGGCCGTGCTCCAGGGCATCGGCGCCTGGATGGACGTGAACAAGGAAAGCATTTTTGGCACGCGTCCATGGAAAGTGTTTGGCGAAGGCCCAGCCTCGGAAGGCCCGGTGACGGAGGCAAAGGGCATGAATGAAAACAAAGTCAAACCCCTGACGGCGGAGGACGTGCGCTTCACCACCAAGAACGGGGTGCTTTACGCCATTGTGCTCGGTGCGCCGCAGAAAGATTTGCAAATCAAGTCGCTTGGGGCCGCCGCAAAATTGCTCGACCAGCCCATCGGAAACATTGTGCTCCTTGGGAGTGATGAAAAAGTGGCCTGGACGGAAACAGCTGAGGCGCTTACCATCAAAGTGCCCGCCAAGATGCCGAACAGCGTGGCGATTGTTTTCAAGATTACGCCCAACTGAAAATCGAATAGGTAGGGGTGGCCGCAGTGGCTGAAAAATTACCATGGACAAGTGCGCCTAGTTTTGGAGCATGGGAGCACGCATGGGACAACTCGACCACCTCTTTTCGCAAAACCGCGCCTGGGCTGCCGCCATTCACGCGCGGGACCCGGAGTTTTTCCCCAAGCTGTCGCGGCAGCAGTCGCCCGAGTATTTGTGGATTGGCTGTTCCGACAGCCGCGTGCCAGCGAATGAAATCGTGAACCTGCTGCCGGGCGAACTGTTTGTCCACCGCAACATCGCTAACGTGGTGGTGCATACGGATTTGAACTGCCTGTCAGTGATGCAGTTTGCCATCGATGTGCTGAAGGTGAAACACATTATCGTGTGCGGGCATTATGGATGCAGCGGTGTGCGCGCGGCGTTGCGCGGGGACCGGATTGGGCTGGCGGACAACTGGCTGCGCCATGTGCAGGATGTTTCGGAAAAAAATTCTGAATGCGTGAACTCCGCGCATGGCGATGAATTGCGGACGGATTTATTGTGCGAACTGAATGTCATCGAGCAAGTGGTGCATGTGTGCCAGACCTCGACGGCGCGCGATGCCTGGCAGCGAGGGCAGCCGTTGAACGTGCATAGCTGGATTTACGGACTCAAGGACGGGCTGATCCGCAACCTGGGCATGAACATTTCACGGCTCGAGGAATTGACGCCGCAATACCATGCGGCGCGGGCGGCGATTGCGGCGAATGGGCCGTTTACGGCGAAGAAGTAGCCGCGTTCAATCTACCCACGGCTCGACAAGGGCGAACTTTCCGACGTCAAACAAGCCGCGGTCGCTGAGTTTAAGTTGCGGAATAACAAGTAACGCGAGAAACGAGAGGCACATGTATGGCGCTTGCAGCGGACAACCGTGCTGGCGGGCTAGGATGGACAATTCCTGATAAGCCGCGCCGGCGGTGGTAGCGTCTTCAGTGGTCATCAAGCCGGCAATCGGTAGAGGTAAGATTTTGGCGATGTCGCCGGCGGCAAAACTCAGACCACCGCCATTTTTAATGACGAGATTCACGGCGGCGGCCAAATCTTCGTCGTTTGCGCCGACGGCGACGATATTGTGCGAATCGTGCGCGACACTCGAGGCGAGCGCGCCGCTTTTTAAGCCAAAATTGCGCACCAGCGCGACGGCGGGTGGGGCGTCGCTATAGCGGTTCACGACGGTGAGTTTGAGCAAATCGCGCACGGGATCGCACAGCACCAATCCTTCGGGCGATACTTTCGGTACGGCCACGCTGGCGCCGGTGACGATTTGGCCGTCGATCGCCTCAATGACCCGCAGCTTTTTGCCGGGTATGGCGGGAAACGCGAAAGCGGTGGCTAGTTTGGGCTTCGTATTAAATATGTTGACGGGTTGCACCGGGGTGCGCGCAACCAATGTTTTCCCGTTTTCCGCGACAAGGCGGCCATTGACCCACGTGCGCTGCACTTTGAATTCGGTCAGGTTATTTAATTCGATTATATCCGCCGGGTCGCCGGGCTGGAGCAAGCCGACGGGCAGACCATAGTGGCGGACGGCGTTGAGTGTACCCGCGCGCAAAGCGGCGAGCATCGGCACGCCCTTGGCCACCGCGCGGCGCACGAGGGCATCAATTTGAGACACCAGCAATTCGTCGGGGTGTTTATCGTCGCTGCAAAAGCCACAGCGGTCGGGCTGTTCGAGGAGCAAGGGCCAGAGTGCTTCGAAATTGCGCGCGGCGGAACCTTCGCGAATCCACACCATCATGCCGAGGTTGGCGCGCTGGCGGGCTTCTTCGAGCGTGGTGCATTCGTGGTCGGTCTGGATGCCGGCGGCGGCGTATTTTTTCAAGTCCTCGCCGAGCACGCCGGGCGAATGGCCGTCGATGCGTTTGCCGCGTTGTTTGGCCTCGGCGATGATGGCGTGCATGGTGGGGTCGCCAAAAATCACGGCGGGAAAATTCATCACTTCCGCCAAATAAAGGATTTCCGGCAGGTCGAGCAATTCGCCCACTTCGCGTGGACCAAACTTGGCCCCGGCCGTTTCAAAACTGGTGGCCGGCACGCAGGACGGCGCGCCGAAAAAGATTTTGCAGGCCGCGTTCTTGGCGTCGGCAATCATCCACCGCACGCCGGGCAGGCCCAGCACATTGGCGATTTCGTGCGGGTCGCTGACCGTCGCCACCGTGCCGTGGGTGACGGCGACGCGCGCGAATTCACTCGGCGGAAGCATGGAACTTTCGACATGCACGTGGGCGTCCACAAAACCCGCCGAGAACCAGGGCGTGCCGGTCTCGACCGGCCCTTGCTCCGTTATTTTGGCAATGCGATTGCCGGAAATTTCAATCGTGCCGGAAAACATCTTTCCGGAGATGACATCGATGATGTTGCCCGCGAGGGTTTGCGATCCAGCCGGTGGCGTCATGCCACGTCAGCGTGGGCATTTGGACGGAAGCGTGCAAGAAAAAGTCGGTGGTGGCATAGCGCTGAGCTTCAGCCAGCGTTTCCGGGCATAATCACGACTCAAGAGCGCCAGCTAAAGCCCAGCCCACGCAGGAGAGCCTTGCACCCGTCCCCTGACTTTGATTAAGCAGAGGCAGCTTATTCTATGATGTCATCCGAATCGCCTGAAATACCGCCCGTTTTGCCGGTCTATGACGAGGCCGCCCTGCGGGAAGCGCGCGTGCAAGCGGAGTTTTTTCAGCGCCTGCGTTCTAATCAACCGCGAGTGACGATTGCCCTGATCGCCGCTTGCGCCGCCGTGTTTGGGCTGGAATGTCTGTGGGCGCAGCAGGGTGAAAACCTGGACGGCCTTTATAGCATGGGCGCGATGGTCGGCGAAGCCGCCCGCGCGGGCGAATGGTGGCGATTGTGGTCCGCGACTTTTTTGCACATTGGTCCAATGCACATCATCATGAACATGCTCGTGCTGTGGAGTCTGGGCCGGCAGATGGAGGCGATGTTTGGCAGTTGGCGCTTTCTTATCCTCTACGCGTTGTCCGGGCTGGCCGGGAACATCCCCTATTTGTTTACCCAGCAGGAAACCGTCGGCGCGGGGGCCAGCGGCGCGATTTGGGGCATCCTGGCCGGGATGTATGCGTTCACTTTACGGCCCCGGGGGCAGATGCCGCTGGCAATTGCCCAGCGCGCCCGTCGCGGGCTAATGCAGACCTTGTTTATTAATCTGGCGATTTCCTTTCTGCCGGGCATTGGGCTCTGGGCGCACCTGGGCGGCGGCCTAGTGGGATTTTCGCTGGTGTTTTCGGGGGTGCTGGGCGGTCACGCGGATGAACCGGCGGAATGGCCGGGGCGGCGTTCCGTCGGCCAGCATTGGACGACGTGGGTTGCCTTGGCGCTGAGCGCGGGAATGCTCGGTTCGGTGGTGTGGGCGCTGGTCGTGGGCAAGCCGTGGGTGCAGTAGATTTTTTCACTGCAAAGTCGCCAAGAGCGCAAAGGTTCATCCACGAATGCCCACGAATCTTTTTAGACAGAATTAACAGAATTGACAGAATTTGTGGCGAGCCCGGTTTCAATTTTGTTAATTTTGTTAATTCTGTCTAAAAGCTCAGTGGCTTGTCCGGTTTGCGCAAGTTCGGATATAATAGTGGTATAATCTCCACATGACTCCCGACTGCGAACTTCTGCGCCGGTATGCCGAACTGGGCGACGAGGCGGCCTTTGCCGAGGTGGTGAACCGTCACGTGGACTTGGTTTACTCAGCGGCGCTGCGCTTGGTCGGCGGCGACGCGCACTTGGCGCAAGATGTGGCGCAGGGGGTGTTCACTGCGCTGGCTAGGCAGGCGAGGAAACTTAGCCGTCACGCGAGTATCGTCGGCTGGCTTTACACCACCACGCGTTACACCGCTGGAAATTTCCGACGAGAGCAGCACCGCCGAATTGCCCGCGAACAGGAGGCCTATGCCATGGAACAACCCGTACA
>Ga0182012_10002461_pt1 | contig 19993 bp, 15 predicted proteins | sample 612S2SmetaG_FD_120486 | JGI IMG/M metagenome (GOLD analysis project Ga0182012, IMG submission 120486) | Permafrost microbial communities from Stordalen Mire, Sweden - 612S2S metaG | ecosystem: Environmental > Terrestrial > Soil > Wetlands > Permafrost | place: Sweden: Stordalen | collected...
ATGCGCTCACCGCCGAGCAGCACGAAAAGTTGCGTGTGCTTGGCGCCGATCGTGCCCGCGAGAAACGTGACGAGCAAAATGTCGACGCGTTTTTTCGCTCGAATGTCGAAGGGCTCAACGAGGTCAATGACGAGGTTGCCGAGAGCATGGCCGAAGAATTTCTCACCTCGGCCACTAGCGGCGAAGAGACTCACGCCATCAACAGGGAAATACCGACACCAGAAGAAATTGGCGGACCGTTTGTCGAAACCTCACCCGACCAAGAATTTGCCGGCGGTGTCGATGACCTGGGATGAAGCCAGCGCGTTTTGCCGGTGGGGGGGCGGGCGGTTGCCGACGGAAGCGGAATGGGAGTATGCGGCGCGAGCGGGGAGCACGGAAAGCCGCTACGGAGATTTGGATGCTATCGCGTGGTACGGCGATAACAGCGGGAATGCGCGGATTGACAGCACGGCCTTGTGGATTGCAGACCCCAACGGGGACAACTACAACAAGAAGCTTTTTGAGAACGGCATTGGCCCGCATCCGGTAGCGCGCAAGCAACCCAATGCGTGGCGGTTGTACGACATGCTGGGCAATGTGTGGCAGTGGACAGCAGATTGGTATGGAGAGAAATACTACACGATAAAAGACGGAACAGATCCGCAGGGGCCAACGACGGGTACTCAGCGGGCGCTCCGCGGCGCTTCGTGGTTCAACTCTCCACGAGTGGTGCGCGTCTCGAACCGTAGCGGGTTCGAACCGGGCGTCCGTTTCGTCAATGTCGGGGCTCGGTGTGTAGGGGAAATATTCCCTTGATTCTTTTTCTTTTACGTTGCGGCCGGAACCATGCGCCTAGGGCTTGAAAAGGTCATCCAAACTCCGAGCGTCGAATAAGCGGAGGGAAACGGCTTCGAGTTCGGCGACGGATAGATTCGATAAGCGTTCTTCGATGGAAGGAGGGATCACGCCGAAGCGCTTGCCAATCAGGCCGCGAAGCATGCTGAGTTCGCCTTCTTGCCTGCCTTGGCGGATGGCAGGACCGATTATTTTGTGGTCCATGATGTCGTTAAGAATGGGCATCCGTGCAACCTCCGTTTGGATCGTCTCTTCCAGTTTACGAAGACCTGCGAGAATAATCAGTTTGGCATAAGCCGAATCCCGCACGCCAGCTTCCAGTTTAGCGATTCGCGAAAGAATGCGCCGGATGGTTTCGCGCCGGTCTTTGTGGCGCAGGAGAATGGCGATTATGACATCGCTCGAGAAGGGGCTTTCGAGCAAGGCTTCCTCGTCAAGCAGGCGAATGTCCTTGATGGTGAAGCGGCAGAGGAAATCGCTACCGGCGAGTTCGGAGTTCATGCGTAGTTCTGGTTCTCCGACGTAGAGGACGTACTGAGTTGGGAAGCGCCGGTAGATGCGGTAGACACGCAAAGCGTACTCAGCCATACGCAATGGCAGAAGCGGATCGTTGGCGCTTTGGAGTTCGAGGTTGAACAAAGACGAGTTGGGGCCGGCGGTTTCGACGAGCAGGTCGACGCGCGTCTGTTGGACTTCGGGAAACTCAACATTGAGCCAGCGCCCCGGTTTGACGCCGGTGATTTGCTCGAAGATAGAAGAGTTCGGCGAGTCCCGCAGCAAGGACTTCAGAACGGTGTCGTACTCATGCACTCAGGTTTCAGGGTAGCGAAAGGCCTACGCGGATTCGCATGCTGGGGGCGCACAGTTTGAGTTACACTGAGCGCTGTGCGGTTTTGCGATGTCTGTTTGTGCTGATGTTACTGCTGGCGTTAGTTGGGCAAACAAGCGCAACCCGAGGGGAGAGCAAGTGAACAGGAGCGCGCGGGCGATTTTATTCTTGTTGCTGGTTTGTGCGGCGCCATGCCTGGCGCAGAAGAAGCTGGCGCTGGTGATTGGCATCGCGGGGTACCCCGGTTTTCCTGAGGGCGAGAAGTTGAAGTACGCGGGGAAGGACGCGGAGGCGTTCGCGGCTTTTATCGAATCGGAGCAAGGAGGGACGTTTGCGCCGGGGAATGTGCATCTGGTGACGAATGGGGATGCGAAGCGGGTTCGCCTGTATAAGGAGTTCACATGGCTCTACCAGAATGCCGGCCCCGACGATTTGGTGTATGTGTTCTTTGCGGGGCACGGCGTCGATTATCAGAACGTACTGTATTTCCTGCCGTATGACGCATCGAAAGATAATCCCGACGACAACGGGATACCGATGGGTGAGTTCTTCCGGAAGGTCACGCGGAACTTGGCGGCCAAGCAGGTGGTGGTGTTTATCGACGCATGCCATGCGGCGGGGGCGGCGGAGGGTGGACGCGCCGGGGCCTCAGTGGATGTGCAAAAGGAGTGGGACGCGCTGAACAGCAAGGAGGGGCAGTTCTCCATGGCGCTGTTTTCTTCGCTGGCAAACCAGAGATCTTGGGAGGATGCCGGGCTCGGAGGTGGCCATGGATTGTTCACGTGGTATCTGCTCGAAGGGTTGAATGGCGGCGCACCGGGAAACGGGGATGGCTTGATTAGCGCCGATGCGCTTTGGAATTATGTGCGAGAGAAGGTGGAGGACAGATCAAGGAAGAAGTTTCCGGAGTTGCAGACGCCGCTGGCGTCGCCGAGTTTCAGGACGGGTTTGATTTTGGCGCGGGCTTTGCCGAAGCCAACGGCGCAAGTTGCCGATCGTCCGGCGATGGAGGGCATCCCCGCGCTTCCGGTGAAACACAATGCGAAAGACGGGCAGGATTATGTGTGGATTCCGGCGGGGAATTTTATGATGGGCTGCTCGGCGGGAGATAGCGCGTGTCAAGCGGCCGAGAATCCGGCGCATGCAGTGACGCTTACGAAGGGGTTTTGGCTGGGCCAAACGGAGGTGACGGTGGGGGCATGGCACCGCTACCGGGTGGCGACAAAGAGCCCGGAACTGATGACGGAGGGGCCGATTACGGGCAAGCTGAATGAAGCTGCTTCCGGCAAGAATTTGCCTGCCGTGGGCATGACCTGGAACGAAGCGAGCGCGTTTTGCCAGTGGGCCGGAGGGCGGCTGCCGACCGAAGCTGAATGGGAATACGCCGCGCGGGCGGGGAGCACGGAAGGCCGCTACGGAGAGTTGGATGCAATTGCATGGTATGGCGATAATAGCGGACGCCGGCGGATTGATGTCACGGCGATATTGGATGCGGGTTCAGCTGCGGCGCTAATCAATAAGCTGGTTGAAAATGGCGACGGCCCGCATCCGGTTGCGCAGAAGCAAGCCAATGCGCGGGGGTTGTACGACATGGTGGGCAACGTGCAGCAATGGACAGCCGATTGGTATGGGGAGCGATATTACACCACAAAAGAGGCGACAGATCCGAAAGGTCCGACAACGGGCACTGAGCGAACGGTTCGCGGCGCTAACTGGGGCTCATTCCCGCAAAACGTGCGGGTGTCGTTCCGTACGGGTTTCTGGGTTGGTTTACGTGACAGTAGTATCGGTACTCGGTGTGTCGTGGAAGTATTTCCTTGATTCCGTGGTAATAGAGGCGCCGAGAAGCGCTCGCCAAGGCGCTGCGCGAGTCCAGGCTGCGGCTGGTGCGGCGAAGTTCTTTCGATGATCGATGGCGCAAAACGGGTACATGCTCCATAGGCGCTAAGATAAGAAACATTTACCGCCGAAAATGTTCGGGAATCGGCTTTCACGCATCGCTAGCCAACTTCAAAAATGGGCGATTTGGGCTTAGAGCTTATGGTCCATGCTCCTGTGTCCACTTTGCTCTCAGGGAGCCAGCATCGTGCGTTGCGGCCGCTCGATTCGACTTTACTTTTTTTCGGACTCCAGAGAAGTGACTGCCGCCCGCTTCTCAAGGGAATCGATGAGAGCGATGGCTGCCCAGGCTGTACCGGTACTGGAAATCCATTGATCATGATTGAATGGAAATCCACTTTGAAAATAGGGTTGGAATTTCGCCGCGCGGCTGCGCACGTACCACGAGCCGTCCGAAAACTGAGTCCGCAAAAGAAAGGCGACACCCTTGCGATATGCCGGGTCGAAGGGCGTGATCAAACCTGCCGCATACAGGCTGTGAAGAACTAAGCCCGTGGCGTAGGAATCAGACGCCAGATAGCGGGTTTGTGGCCAGCCGCCATCCGGCCGTTGCTCAGCCACTAACTTTTCGGCATCCGGTCGTAACTCCGTGATAGAGCTGCCCGCAATTTTCAGGCCCATGATTCGATCCGCTTCCTCATATACCGTCACCGGTTCGGCGCGTTTTAGCCAATGCTGTGCCCGGTCGATACGCTGGTCAAACTCAACTTGCCGTGCCGGCCAGCCATACACCTTCAAAGCGCGGATAGCCATAGTAGTTCGACTAATATCGCTCTCTTGGATCGGTGGTCGGGCGGATGCCAGGAGCCATGCGCCGGAAGCGTCTTGGCGCTGCGCCAGATAGTGAACGAAGGAGTCCGTGATATCGGTTGAAGGCTCGTGCAAATCCACCAATGCCATGAAGGGTCCTAATATTCGATCGATGTCGCCGGGTTGCGCGCGCAAAAGAGGGAGTCCGCCTAAGATCGCCGGGCGTTCGGCCAGCAATGCGTCCCGGAACGATTTCCGAAGGCTTTCGTTTACTCGAAGACCCTTGTCTGCCGCCGCGGCATAAACTCTCGCCTCCATGGGTTGGTGGTGACAGCCATTGCATCCGCCGCCTTCCTTGAAAAACTGGCTGCCTGACTGGGCGAGCAGTGGAAGAGTACGGGCCAGAGCTTCCTCCGCGCTGCCGGCGGTCGAATGGGCGGACGGCAGGGGAGCCTCCACCTCACTGCCACCCTGTGCGCCGGCTTGCTGAAGCATTGAAACGATTGCCGGTTGTTTGAACTTGCGCGCCCAATCGAGGACTGACTCGCCATTCAGGTCTTTGGCATTCACGTCCGCTCCTGCCGCGATTAACTGCCGCACGGTGGCAGGTTTAGCCTGGTCCGTTGCGATTGCCAGCATCAATGGACTCATCTTTCGAACATCCACATCATTCACTCGTCCGCCTGCTTTCAGCAGCGCCGCGAGCGTGTCAGCCTGAGCATAGGGCGAGGCCAGCATCAAGGGTGTCATCTGGGTGAGAGCAATAGGACCATTCTTGACCATCCCGGAGAAAGTGTTCGCTGCATTAACGTCGGCGCCCGCCTGCAAAAGCAAATTGACGCGCGCGGCATCCGGGAAGTTTTGCGCCAGTTGGAGCGCGGTAAAACCCGCTCTATCGGTACGGTGCGCATCCGCGCCCTGCAAGAGCAACAACTCTGTCACTTCCGCGTCGGCCATGGCCGCCGCCCGCATCAGGGCGTCGTCTCCGAACGCGTCTGTTGCCTTAAGATCGGCGCCGTGTCCCAGCAGGTATCGGACGCTGCCCGTATTGCCCACTACCGAGGCAGCCAGCATCAAAGGCGTCGTTCCGCCATTGGCCGCAACGTCGGCCCGGGCGCCTCTATCCACCAGCAGCTTCGTTCGCGCCGGGTCCCAGGCGCCATAAATCAAGGGCGTCGCGGCCTGCTGATTCCGCGCGTTAGGATCGGCACCGGCGTCCAGAAGAATGCGCACTGCTTCTAAAGATCCATAGAGAGCGGCATAGTGCAACGGTTGCATGTGCAAACTGCTCTCCAGCTTTATCGCCTCCGGTACAGCTGTCAGGCGGCGCAGCGCTGCCAGGTCATTAGCGCGAATGGCTCGAGTAAAATCCTGATAAGTAATCGGAATTGCGTTGTTTTGCTCTGCCGCAGTCAGAAGCAAAGCAGCCAATAACCCAACGATCCCCATCTTGAGTTTCTGCATCTTTTTTATCCCCGTATAATCGCGATTTCTGTAACCATCCGAGACAGTGCCGATAGTCTACAGCAAACCGCGACGCCTAGCAAGGAAAAACTGCACGGCGGACTCACCGCCGATGCTCCATCCAGCTATGGGGAAAGGTCGGCCAAGTAACTTACTCCCCAGGCACATCGCTGCGCGCTTATTTTGGGCAAGGTCTCCTCTAGAGATGGAGACCGGCGAGCAGTTCAACGGCGTAGTTGAAGTCGAGAGCGCTATCGAAGGGCAGGCGCTGGATGCGCAGTGGATCGGCAGTCGCAGAGTTTAGGCCCCAGAGGCATGTAACCGCGGAAGCAAACCCTGCGCCTCGGACGGCGGAGACCACGGTGTCGTCGAAATCAGGCGCCTTGCCATTCGGATAACAGAAGTGCCGGACGGGGAAGCCGAGATTTTCTTCGAGCGATTGTTTGGCGGCTTGGATCTCCTGGCGCAGATCGGAGCCGGATTCAAGGCGGGTGAGAATCGGATGGGTCGCCGTGTGGCAACCGATCTCAACGCCATCCGCGGCGATGGCGCGCAGTTCATCCCAGGTCATGCCGGCGCGCTGAGGCGGCGGAATGGCTGGAAGTTCTACTCCGCAGATATGCCCCAATTGCGCCATGAATTCAAGCCGCTTGCGATTAGGCACAACTTTGAGCATTTCGGTCAAGCGCTCGCTGGCAGCGGCTTTCTGTTGGGGCGACTTGAGTGCGAATTCAGTAACACCGGCATTCCCGAACTCGACGGCGATCGACGTCTTGGCGGTGTGTTCGAGGGCGAACTCGATTTGGTCGGGCCAAAGCCATAAGCGTGCGGCGGCAAATTCTGAGACGGCGAAAAGGGTGGTCGGAATATTGTGGTGTTTGAAGATGGGATGGCCGTACAGGAGATAGTTTCTGTAACCATCGTCAATGGTGACGGCTAGGGCGTCATCGGGCAGATTCGTGCCATTTCTGAGTGAGTCAGCTATATCGGAAAGAGGGAGGATCTCAAAATGCCGGCTCAGATATTCGCACAGCGCGGCTACGTTGGTTTGGGTGGATTCGCTGAAAGAGTGGAATGCCAATACAGCCGATTTGCGGCGATTCAGGCGGCGAAAGACTGCTAAGCCGCCCAACTGATGGAGGGCAATTCGGGCGGCGGTTTTGAGCGGCATGGAAAGCACGATTATGACATTCGGAGATGAAAAATGAGCCTGCTGCCGCACGGTCGCGGTTCCGTTGCGGTTCCTTTGCCGTCCGATAAAACCTTGGAAAATAGGCACAATCCGCGCTTTCCACGGGCGGGTCCGGGCGATTTTCGGTGCTAAACTGGAGGCGAATGAGCGACTTTACACAACGGCTGAGTCTGACCCAATCGCAGCGTCAGATTCTGACTCCCGGGCTGATGCAAATGGTCGCCGTTTTGCAGTTAAATCGCCTCGAATTAAAGGAAATGATCCTGAACGAGGTAGCGGAAAATCCGGTTCTTGAAGAAGCGTCGGAAGCCGGGGAAGATTTAACGCCCGCCGAGTTGCAGGCGATGTTGGAACTGGACGCGCGGCGCGATCCGGCGGACGCGGCGCTACTTGAGAAAGTAGATCAGAGCGATGCGGAAGCCTATGCCGATCCACCCGCCGCCGAAGGTTCGCCGGAACAAATCGCAGCCGCCGCCTCAGCCGCCGTGGAAGAACCGGCGAAAACCGAAACCGATCCGTTTGACGAGATCGATTTTGGCAGCTTTTTCGACGATTATCTTGATCCGGGATTCAAGAGTCCGGCGTCGGAATCGGTGGAAAAGCCGTCGTTTGAGACGTTTCTTTCGTATCCAGTCCGGCTGAGCGATCATTTGCAATCGCAGCTGAGCGTGGAGGTTTTACCGGAGCGGGTGCGGCAGGCGGCCAATGGCATCATCGGCAATCTGGAGGAAACGGGCTATCTGGAAACGCCGCTGGAAGAAATTGCCGCCGCCGAAGGGCTTACGTTGGCGGATATGCGGGCCGGCCTGAAGGCGGTGCAGTCCCTGGAGCCGACGGGGGTGGCGGCGCAGAACATGCGTGAATGCCTGCTGCTGCAACTGGAAGCGCGCGATGCCAAAGACTCAGTGGCGTGGAAAATCGTGCACGACCATTTGCGGATGGAGACGCCGCGGCAATTGGCGACGCTGGCGAAGGCGCTGGGACGGCCGCTGGAACATATACAAATTGCTTTGAATGTCATTCGCCATCTTGATCCGGCGCCGGGTTTGCGCTTTTCCGGGCCGCCGGCGCAAAAAGTAGAGCCGGATGTATACATCTTCAAAGAAGGCGACGAATACGTTATTACGCTGAACGACGATGAAATACCGCAACTCCGGCTGAATGCCGATTACCGGCGCATGATTGACCGGGTTCAACAGCCGGACAAAGAGGTTCGCAACTACGTTAAAGAGCGCTACGCTTCGGCGCTGCTGCTGATCAAGAATATCGAGCAGCGGAAGCAGACCATTTTGCGGGTTTGCCAGTCGGTGGTGCGGCGGCAAGGGGAATTTCTGGAATCGGGGATCGATGCACTACGGCCGATGATGATTAAGGACGTGGCCGAAGAAATCGGCGTGCATCCTTCCACGGTGAGCCGGGCGGTGGCCAACAAATATGCACATACACCGCAGGGAATTTTTGAATTGCGCTACTTCTTTTCAGAAGCGGTGCAAGGGCCGGTGGGCAGCGCCACACCGTTGCTGGTGGTGAAAAAACGCGTGAAGAAGATGATTGCGGAGGAGGATGCGTTGCATCCGCTGACCGACGAGCAGATCACGGCTCGCTTACAGGCCGAGGGTATCCAGGTAACACGCCGGACCGTGGCAAAGTACCGGGAAGATATGAATATTCCCTCCACCCATCAGCGTAGAATCCGGCCTGAATAAAGGGATTGAGCGCACTCCCATAAGGGCGCTTTCGAGCTTAAGAGAGAGGCATACATGAAGCTCATTTTTTCGGGTAAAACAAAAGAGTTTACTCCCGGCTTACAAGAGAAATTCAGCGCGAAGCTCGCCAAGATCGGCAAACTGGTGGAGCGGCGGGGAGAGCGTGAAGCTCACGTGATGCACCAAATGCAGCGGCATCTGCATAAGGTTGAAGTAGTGGTAAATTTTTACAACCATGCGCTGATTGGCGAAGGTTCGGATGCCGATCTGGACAAAGCGCTGATTGGCGCGGCGACGAAACTGGAAAAGCAAGTACTGAAGTTGCGCGGCCGCTGGCGGGATACGCATCGCGATGCCAAGTCGGTGCGATCGAATAAGGAGAGTTGGACGGAAGAGGCAGTACCGGCCGCAGCAAGCGCGAAGTTGGCGAAAGCAGGGGCTAAAGCCAAGACCAATGGTTTGGTGCGCGGCTCCAAACCCAAAATCTTTAAAGTAAACTACGGCGAAGACCGGAAGCCGATGACCATGGAAGAAGCGCTATTAGAAATGAGCGGCGGCGAAATGGGCAGCGTAAATTATTTTGTCTATAGAGACGCCAAACGGGATTGTCTCAGCGTGCTTGTCCGGCGGCCGGATGGTAATCTCGATCTGATTGAGTCTTAAATCTCCCGAACGCCGGTTACTGGTGGCCGCTCATGGCTGAAGCGAAGTTGGTGCGTGCCGGCGAGTCTGGCGAACCGGCCAACGCCGTGCAACCGCTGGCCACCGCGGACCTGGTGATTATCACCGGCATGAGCGGCTCGGGCAAGCTTACCGCGCTTAAGGCTTTTGAAGATCTGGGTTTCTACGCGGTGGACAACTTGCCGATCGCTTTGGTGCCTAAGTTCGCCGATCTGACGCACGATTCGAAGACGCGACGCCGCGCGGCGCTGATCATCGATATCCGCGAGGGCGATCAATTGCGGCGTTTTCCCAAGATGTTTGCCGACCTGCGCAAGAGGTTGGATACGCGCTTGATTTTCCTGGATGCCGACGACGAAACTTTGCGGCGGCGCTTTAGCGAGACGCGACGCCCTCACCCACTAGGCGGAGTCAGCACGGTTCTCAACAGCCTCAAAGACGAGCGCACACTGCTCAAGCCGATTCAGAAGCTGGCTGACCTTTCGATTGATACAAGCAAGTTGAACGTCCACGAATTGCGGGCGTTGATTTCCGGAAAATTTCAGACAGCCGAACTGCACGGCAGCATTGTGGTTTACGTGAACAGCTTCGGCTTCCGCCATGGCGTACCGAGCGATAGCGACCTGGTGTTCGATGTGCGGTTCCTGCCCAATCCCAACTATATTCCGCAGTTCAAAAAGTTAAGCGGCCGTCATCCGAGCGTGGCGCGATACATAAGGTCTTTCCCGCAAACTATGGAATTCATCAGCAAGATTTCCGAGTTGCTGATCTATCTTTTGCCGCATTACATCCGCGAAGGGAAGTCTTATTTGACGATTTCATTTGGTTGCACAGGCGGACATCATCGCTCGGTGCTAATTGCGGATGAGATCTATAAACGGCTGAAAAAAGCAGGGTTCACCGTGAAGGAACAGCATCGGGATATTGGCCGGCCATAGCAGGGGCGCAGAGCCGGTCGATTTCCAGTTTGAGCTGATCAAAACGGATCGGCTTAGCGAGGTAGGAGTCCATACCGGCTGTCAGGCATTCATCGCGATGACTATCCATGGCGTGCGCCGTCAAGGCGATTATGGGAATGTGAGATTTGCCGGCTTCCCACTCGCGAATAGCCCGCGTGGCTTCCAGCCCATCCATTTCGGGCATTTGTACATCCATCAAAATGAGTTCAAACGTTTGAGCTTTCATGCAAGCGAGCGCTTCTTTGCCATTGCCTGCAAAGGTGACCGAGTGGCCCAGCCGCTCCAGCATGCGGGCGGCGACTTTCTGATTGATCTGATTATCTTCCGCTAGCAGAATACGTAGGTTTTGCAGGGACGCTGGCCGCTCCAGGGCGTTTTCAGGTGGGGCTTCCACGCCAGGCACGCTGAACAACTTGCGGATAATTTTGAATAAGTCCGAGTTTTTGACCGGCTTCGAAAGATAGGCGTCGATCTTCAGCTTGAGGCAAAGGTCCATGTCGGCGCGCCGCCGCATGGAGTTCAAGACTACAATCCTGGCAGGGTGATCGGGCCACATTTTGCGAATTCTGGCGGCTAACTCCATGCCGCTCATGCCCGGCATTTGAACGTCGAGCAACAATAAATCGAAAGGCTGGCGCGCTAACAGATCAAGAGCGGCTACGCCGGATTCCGCGGTCGCCGTTTTGACACCGCTCCGTGCAAGTGTTTCGGAAAGGATTCGCCGGCTCGCGGCATGATCATCGACAACCAAGACAGCGAGACTAGCGAAATCAAAGTTGCCTGCAGGCGCAAGGGACGTTTCATTCGCGCACTGGAACTCGACGGTAAAGTGAACCTGCGTACCCTGCCCTAACTGGCTTTCCAACCAGATTTTGCCTTTCATCAGAGCCACTAACTGCCTGGAAATAGAGAGGCCCAGGCCAGTTCCTCCAAAGCGTCTGGTGGTTGACGCGTCGGCCTGCGCGAAGGCGTCGAAGATGAGACCCTGCTTTTCCGGCGCGATGCCAATGCCGGTATCGCGGACCGTGAAGTGGATGCGCGCCGCTCCGGCGGATTGCGACTCCAGCATGGCCGTCACAGACACTTCGCCTTGCGTGGTGAATTTGATGGCGTTGGAAACAAGGTTAAGCACGATCTGGCGGAGACGTCCGGCATCGCCAATCAAGTTGTCCGGAATCGCTTCGTCGATCTCGTAGAACAACTCCAAGCCTTGTTCCTGAGCCCGGACGGCCACCGTGCGCAGATCGTCGGCCAGGCTGTCGCGCAAGCGGAAGGGCATGGGATCGAGATCGAGTTTGCCGGCCTCGATCTTTGAAAAATCCAGTATGTCGTTAATAACAGTGAGTAGTGCGTCAGCCGATTGTTTGGCTACAGAAATATACTCGCGCTGATCATCGGTCAGATCCGTTTCGAGAGCCAACTGAGTCATGCCGAGGACGCCGTTCATTGGCGTGCGGATTTCGTGGCTCATATTGGCGAGAAATTCGCTCTTGGTGCGGCTGGCTTCCTCGGCGGCCTCCTTGGCGCGACGCAGGTCGGCCGTTTGAAGGTGCACCCTGCGCCTGAGAAAAACGATCCAGGCGAAGGCCGCCAGCATGAGAGCGATGCCGCCGGCAATTAAATCGAGCATGCGCGCTGCCGTCCACCAAGGAGGGGAGTGAAGCATGTCGATGTCCGCTGGAGTCCGCAGCAAAATGGAAAAACCGACGGGAAACAAGAATTGATCCGAATTCTCGACGCGTAACTGGGTGAGACCGCGAACGCGCAGGAGGGCCCCTTTTTTCAGTACCGGCAGTTGGCCGCTCGCCAGGCGAGCTTGGAAAATGCGATCGCCCGCCTGCAAGATGAGATTAGGTTCGCCAATGCCGCTGGAGTCATTAACCAGAAATCCATCGATTTGAATAAATTGAGCCTCGTTGCCGTTTTGAAGAACATCGTCGGCGGTAAGCAGTGGCGGTTTAGGAGGCTGCAACGAGACGATCCTAGTCAGTTGTGCGTCTTCCAGAAAAGGGGCGAAATCCCCGAGTCGCGCGGTACCGACGGCCTCGACCAGATCCCCCACTTTCAAATCCACTTTAGTATGCGTCTTTACCAATAGACCGGAGGTGGAATCGTTTAAGTAGGTCGGCCCTTCCGGGTTTGTGTAGATAACGGTTCCACGCGTTCTTGACCGCCCTTCCAGATTCATCTCACCCGAGAATTGCAGCAGTTCATCAATCCGCAGAAGCGGTAAATGGGTGGACGCGGCAACTCCTTCACGCTGAATGAAGGATAAATTTGGCACACTAATTTGCACGCCGAGCAGTTGGCCCCTGAAGTTCGTAATGGCGCCGCAGACTCCGCGAAAACGCACTCGCGCATTTAGCAGCCCAGGGGGTACCTTGGTGGCGCCGGCGACAAAGGCAACGAATCGGTGGGAACCCCACACGACATCCAAGCGTAGGTGTCCTACTTCCGCGCCGGCTGCGCGAACAGTTCCCTCAGCCTCAACCCAACGGCTATCGGCCACGCCGGTTAGAAACTGCTCCATATCGAGCGCCAGCGGTTTTGGTAACGGCCGTTCGCCCAATACTTCGACCCGCGGCTCGACTAGCACCGGCGCGAAGCCACCAGGGCTGGCAAACCCGCGCATTCGAACAAATTGGCCTACTTTGAGATCGAGCTTGCCGCCGGCAGGCGCAAACACAAATATGCCGCCGGTGGAATCTTGAATAAATGTATCGCGCACACTGGGGTCCGAATAGGTGACAGTGCCTTCCAGTTGCGCGGGATAGTTGCGGCTTAATTCCTTAGGAGAAAGGCTCTGGATTTGCTGAACGGTTGACAATGTTTTCCGTTGGTCCACTTTTTCGCTGTTTTCATCGGCCGAGACGGCTTCGACTAAAGTGGGAGTGCCTTTCTCGAGGGCGACAAAAGCCGCGACGGTCAGACCGTCCCCTTGCAGCAAATCGCGCAACGAATTGCTAAGCACGGGAATGCTGCCAGTAGCGTCGCGGAAAATCAGACTTTCCCCACCGCGCAAAACTGAACCGCGGAGACGGATTCTATGCCCGAACGCCTTGCCGGCGCGCACATCGGCCACGGTTCGCCAAGGTATTAGGCCGAGCGGCGGGGCGGGTCGCACAACCTGTAAATTGGCGATGGATTGGATCGACAGGGCGGCGGTAAGGGGCTGCTGGTTCGCGTCCAGGTTCAAACGAAGAACACCTCGCAAACGAACCTCCGCGTCAACCAGCTGTCCGTAGTCGACGCCCGCCGCGTCTCTAACTCTAAGCGTGATGTCGCGGTTATACGCCCAAACGTGCAGCGCTGTTTCACCGCCCCTTCCCATGTCAGCGATGCGTAGTATTCCCGTCAACTCTACAAAGCGGTACTGCCACTGGAGCGAGGAGAGATCCACAGCCTCGATTTTGATCGGTTCGGGTAAGGACGGTGGAGAACTCAGCACCTTGACCCTTGATCCTGACATGGAAGGATTAGCTCGACTCCGGGTGACGTAGCCCTCGACCTCAATGGATTGAGCTTGCTTTAGTTCAGCATCTACATTCGGATGCTCGACCAGGATACCGCCGGTTGAATCCTGCAAAAAGAGTGAACGAAAGCCGTCCACCCAGGTAATTTGTCCACTGATTCGCGCGTGAACGCGGGAGTTGACGTTTCTAGAGTCTAGCTGGCGCACCGCAGCCACTGACGTCAGGACCACGTCCTGCGCTTGGCTCGGCAAAGTACAGCACGCTAACGAGCAAAGCCAGTAGACCAAACATCGGTCGGTAGGACGATACACCACTAATAGTGATATCGGTCTTAGTCCCTGGAAACTTGACGATTGATAACTCCTAATTACGCGCGACGTAAGACCGGAATAAGCTTGCTGACGGCATTGGTCCCGTCAGCGTGCAGGGGTGGGCCGTTAAGCGGCAACTCTTCGGCAAATGCCAGCTCTAAGACAGCGGGGGTGGACGATAATGAATGAAAACGGAGCTTTGGCGCGGACGCTAACAGGCGTTGGCAAGGCGGGGATAAGCGAGCGGATCTTTTTCTTCTTCCGGGCCATCCACGCATTCCAGATCCTTCTCGATGGCCACTTTCAAGCCCGGCCGAACTTCGAAATAATATCCGATATCGGAAGCGTGTACCCACTGGCCCAAAGGCGCCGTGATGCGAATTACTTTACCGTCAAATTCCGCCGAACTCGAGGCATCCGGCGAAGAGGCCAGCATATAGCTGAGGGTGGCTCCGCCGGCAAACGCTATTTGTTCAGCTAATTCTTCGCCCGCCGCCAGCATTGCCACTTCCTGCTGGTTTACTCGCAGACGCAGGCTGTTCTTGCGAAAACGCAACTTCATCTGTCCTTTATTTTATCCGCCATTCAGCGGCGTAAACGTTAAAACGCTCGTTTCGCACAAATCCAACCAGGGTAATTTGCAAGTCGCGCGCTGTTTCGATGGCCAAGCTCGACGGGCCGCCGACGGTGGCCAGCAGGGGTGCACCGGCCATGGCAGCCTTTTGGACCAATTCAAAACTGCCGCGGCTGCTGAGGAATAAGATCCGATCATGCAATGGCACACGTCCATTCAAAAGCGCCCAGCCAATGAGTTTATCCAGCGCATTGTGGCGGCCGATATCTTCGAAGACCGCGTCCAGTTGGCCGTCTACGTCGAAAAGTGCGGCGGCATGCAGGCCGCCTGATTCGGCAAAGCCAGGCTGGTGCGCGCGCAGGGCCGCGGGCAGATGGTGAATCACTTGGACCGGCACTTGAAAATCGCCGGCGGGAAGAGCGGGCATATCTTGCTTCACCGCTTCGCTGCTGCGCTTGCCGCAGACGCCGCAACTCGAGCTGACGAATCCATTACGCGCCAGACGCCACGCTTCGAAATCAACGCCGCGCGCCAGTTCAACCAGCACTTCATTCGAAGGTTCATTCCCCAAGGCGCGCACATCGGCCAGATCGCCGCGCGTCTGAATAACGCCTTCAGAAAGGAGTAGCCCGGCCGCGAGCGCTAGATCGTGCCCGGGCGTGCGCATGGTGACGGCCAGATTGGCCGTGGCCGGCACGTCCTTCTGCCAATACTTAACCAAAATCGCCAACGGCTCCTCCGCTGCGACCGAATCCACTAGGCGCTCGGACTCGGTGCCGTTGTAACGCCGAACACTGAACGTGCGCAGCAGATCCATGCTTGTTTTAGGCAGCGGCAGCCACCAGTTCAGTGGTTTCCTGCGCGCGCGGTTCGCTGATGCGTTGCGTCAAAATCGCCGCCAGGATGAAGCAAACGCCGCCGACGATCAGAGCCGCCATGCGGTTATTGTGCAGCAGATGATTCATGATCCAGCCGAACGCCAGCGAGGCGGTAATCTCAGGCAGCACGATAAAGAAGTTGAAGATGCCCATATACACGCCCATTTTGTTCTGCGGAATGGCGGAGGACAGAATCGAATAGGGCATGGATAGGATGCTTGCCCAGGCGATGCCGATGCCGACCATCGGCAGCAGCAGCAACCACTTTTCGTGAATCAGCGGGATAGCAAGAAAGCCTGCCGCGCCCGCCAGCAGGCAGAATGAATGGGTTTTACACTTACCAAGGCGCTCGACCAGCGACGGCAGGAACGGCGAAATCACGAAGCAGACAACACTATAAAACCCCGAGCAATAGCCGGCCCAGCGGATGCCCTCCGAATAGGCTGGATCTGCCGGAGAAAGCGCGCCGAAAACACTGCGCGCGACGGCGACCGAGAAATAAAGGAACAAGCAAAATAATCCAACCCAGGTCACAAACTGCACGGCTGCCAGTTGCCGCATCGCGCCGGGCATGAGCACGACTGCACGGTAAATCTCGCCGGGGTCGAACGCTTTGGCGGTTTTCAGGCGTTCCTGCTCAACGGCGTTGGGCGGGTATTCCTTGGTCTTAACGATGGTCCACAACACCGCCGCAAGAAACGAAACCGCGCCGATCCAGAACGACATCCGCACCCACGTAGGGATAGCCGTTTTGGAAACGCCGCCCCAAGCCGGATTGAGCCAGGTAACGAATAACGGCACGAACGAGGCGAGAACGCTGCCAATGCCGATAAAGAAACTTTGCATGGTGAAGCCGCGCGGCCGCTGCTGGTCGGGCAACATGTCGGCTACGAACGCCCGGAATGGCTCCATGCTTACGTTGATAGAGGCATCTAAAATCCACAATGCCCCGGCTGCCATCCACAGCGCGCTGCTCATGGGCATCAGGATGAGCATGCACGAACTCAGGATTGCGCCTACCAGGAAAAACGGCCGGCGGCGGCCTAGTCTACCCCAGGTATTGTCGCTCCAATGGCCGATCAGCGGCTGCACCAGCAAACCCGTGATGGGCGCGGCCAGAAACAAGATCGGCAATTGGTCGGCGCGCGCGCCCAGATATTCGTAAATGGCGCTGATGTTGTTCATCTGCAGCGTCCAGCCAAACTGGATGCCCAGAAAGCCGAAACTCATATTCCAGATTTGCCAAAAGCTGAGACGGGGCTTCATCAGCCGTTAAGTTATCATCATCGCCTCCGCGAAAGATCGCGCAAGACGGGCGCGGTATCAAGCGCGTCGCCCAAGACTCGATGTGCCGCACTGTTTGGTGGCGCGCGGCCGCTCCCTTTGCGCTCGTTTGCCATGATCATAAGAACCATGCAGGATTCGGCTATCGGCAGTGTCGAGCCCGTCTTATTGCTGTTGCTTTTGCTCGTCTCGGCATTGGCGATTCTCGCGAAGCGTTTGCAAATCGCTTATCCCATTGTTATGGTGATCGGCGGCTTGTTTCTGAGCTTGCTGCCGCATGCGCCGCGCGTTTCGCTCAACCCCGACATCGTCTTCCTTGTCATTTTGCCGCCGCTGTTGTTCCTGGCGGCGTTTCATACTTCGTGGCGGGAGTTCCGGCGCAATCTGCTCAACATTTTGATGTTGGCTTTTGGTTTAGTGGGCTTCACCATCTTCGGTTCGGCGGCTGCGGTTCGCTGGCTGATTCCGGGCTTCGATTGGCGGCTTGGTTTGGTGCTCGGATCGGTTATCGCGGCGACGGATGCGATCGCCGCCACGGCTACCGCGAAGCGGCTGGGCCTGCCGCGGCGAATTACCGAGCTGCTCGAAGCAGAAAGCCTGGTGAACGACGGCAGCGGCTTGGTGGCTCTACGTTTCACGCTGGCCATGGTAATTGCGGGTAGCATGCCGACTTTTGTGGAAGGCGCGGGCACGCTCTGCTATCTGATTTTCATGGCCGTTTTGATCGGGCTAGCCGTGGGCGCGATCATTTACGAAGTATTGCGGCGCATTGTGGATTCGCCCGTCGAAATCACCATCAGCCTGGTTACGCCTTACATTGCTTATCTAGCGGCGGAAAGTTTGCATTGCTCCGGAGTGCTGGCGACACTCGCTTGCGGCATCTATATTGGCCGCCGCAGTTCGGGCTTCTTTTCGCTGCGGGCGCGCCTGGAAGGCTCGGCGGTTTGGAATACGCTCGACTTCATTCTGAATGCGCTGGTTTTTCTGGTGCTCGGTTTACAGTTGCCGGCAATCCTGGCCGATATCCGCGGGCAAAGCCTGCTGCATCTGATCACTGCCGGCGCGCTGTTCAGTGCCGCGGTAGTTGTTCTCCGTTTACTCTGGGTGCTGCCAAGCGCTTGGGTAGCTTCACACGTGCCGGCGAATCCCTTCAAATTCTCCTTCAAATCGGCGTTTCTGGTTGGCTGGGCTGGTATGCGGGGCGTGCTAGCGTTGGCGGCCGCGTTTTCGCTGCCGGAGTTTTTGCCCAACGGCGCACCTTTTCCGCAGCGCAGTCTGATTATCTATCTGACTTTCTGCGTCATCTTTACAACCCTGGTGATGCAGGGGTTGAGCATGCCGCTGCTCATCCGTTTTTTGGGACTGACCAACCTGGAGGATCACGACGATGAAGAGGAAGTTTGGGCGCGCCGCCAGCTATTAGAAACGGCGCTGGCCAAGCTGGCCAGCTTGCGCGGGGAAAGTGATGGGCACCAATTGGAGGCGATTGAACGAGTGGAGGAATATTACCATCGCCGCCTACTCTCACTCGATGCCAAGGGCCGTCCCGATTTACAAGAACCGGATCTATATACCAACGTCGCCCAGCAAATGCGCAACGTGGAGCGCGCAGTGGCGAACCATCTACGGACCGAGAACAAGATTCACGACGAGGTGCTGCGGAAACTGGAGCGTGAGCTCGATTTAGTGGATGCGCATTTTACGCGCGAGGAGGCGTAGTGTTTCTAGTGGCGTTAGCTCAAACGCCGGGCATACTGAACCAGCCGCAGCATGTCCTCGTCGGAATTGCTATCTTTTTCATATTCGATAGCGACCAGACCCTGAAAGTTGATTGACTTCAGCTCTCTCATCACGCCCGGGATATTCGCGATACCGCTGCCGAATAAGACATTGTGTTCGGCTCCCGCTTCCGCCACATCTTTGAGATGCACCACTAACAATCGCGCAGCCAGTTTGCGGATTGCTTCTACCGGATCGTGTCCGCAGGCCGCCATTTGTCCCACATCCAATGTCGCGCCAACGGTCTTTGATAAACCCGTTAGGCCGTTCAGCACATCTTCGGCGCTCTCATAGGCGAACTTTTGCTTGAACCAATGATTATGGATGCCAAAGGTCAGACCCTCTTTAGTGAAGCGCTCGTCAATACGCTGCAAGATGGAGCCGGTGGCATCGCCTGACACATTGCGCGCACCCAGAATTTTTGCGAAACGTACGGCCAGTGCGAGATCCCGCTCGTCTTTGATGGTCGCCGTGTAATATGAAACGCAGCGAATTCCGGCTTGATCGAATTTTTCGCGCGCCGACTGACACATCTCACTCGTGGGAGGTTTCATGAGCATGAACTCACCGCGTGACATTTCCACCTCCTTGATCCGCAAGCGAATGAGTTGCGCGATCATTTCATCCATCGACAAGGTGTGATACGAGAACGTGCCAACGCCAATATTGAGCTTGCCGCCGGCCAGCGCGAGCAATGGCGGCGAAGCTAAGGCAGTCCCGACGAAACGGTGGAAGCTTCGGCGCGTCATTTGGACGCAGGCTGAGGCGTGATGTCCGCATCCACCAAACCTAACGCCCATTCGATAGCTCCAACCCACATCTGTTGAAATTTCGGATCGTCCCAATTCTCTTCCACATGGCCGAGCGTCGAATAATAAACTCTCCCTTTGCCGTACATTTTCGCCCAGGCGACGGCGAAGTCTTTATCGGTGCGATGCACGCGCGGATTATCCAGGTTGAGCTGGCTGCTGTCCAGACGCATCAGGACGCGGCGGTTGGTGCGCGAGAAATTCTTGATTTGATAAATTTCATCACGAATCGTGAAGCGCAACGGCCATTGCGCCATTCCTGGAAATGCCGGGTCTTCCACGATTACTGGGGCGTCAAACGTGCCCCACGGATGCTCGTCGTAGTAACCACCGATCATCTCGCCGAACTCCGGCCATTTGGTAAAGGTGATGGCGGCGCTATGTACGCCGATGAAACCTTTGCCGTCGTCATGAACGAACGATAAGAAGTCGGCCTTCTGCTGATCGTCCATTTCAAGAGTTCCGCCGGTATAGAAAAGCACGGCGTCGAAATCATTCAGGTTCTGGGCGTTGTATTCCAGCTTCTTCTTTGTCAGTGCCTCGGTATCCGTGCGGATGAAAGTGTCCC
>Ga0182012_10002462_pt1 | contig 19985 bp, 21 predicted proteins | sample 612S2SmetaG_FD_120486 | JGI IMG/M metagenome (GOLD analysis project Ga0182012, IMG submission 120486) | Permafrost microbial communities from Stordalen Mire, Sweden - 612S2S metaG | ecosystem: Environmental > Terrestrial > Soil > Wetlands > Permafrost | place: Sweden: Stordalen | collected...
ACTCAGGCATCGGTCCAACGAGCTGTCGACTACGGTGCTCGACGATCTTTTTGGACGTTTACCAATACTGTCGGGTTTTAGCGCCCGTCGGCTCGAGCAGGCCCGAGAGTACCTGTCTTATGTAGTGCGGTATGTCGCCGCTGCGCAGATGGTAGACGACGACCGTGTCCTAGTGGATTTCTTGGGCTGGCTGGGCGAAGTTCTCGACGCCCGCAATATCCCGAGGGAGCTGCTTGTGGAGGGGGTCAGGTCGCTCGTCGCGCTACTGGACGCGGTGAGCGCCGAGGCTGGCCGGATTGGGGAGGCCGGGCTCAGCCACATTGGCGCCGCACCCTAGTACTAAGCGGTGGGCCCGGGTCGGAAGCGGCGACACTGTACGCAGTGGGTAGGTACGACGGTCCGGGAGGTACGGGACGTGCTGCACGCGGGCGGGCCGCCGCGCCTGAGGGCCGGACCTCATGTACGCCCCGGGGATGCCGATACACCTATGCGGCCGCCTAGGCGCAGAACCCATGGACTGCTCAGGAACATAGGAGCCAAGGCGGCCGCCATAGCTGCTCGACCCTCTCCAGCCCCGGCAACGCCTTCAGAAGGTCAGCGCCCTGCCAGACGTCAGCCTCGCGTTTATGAGCGTGGCTTGCGGGTTAGACGGCCTCATCGGACAGAGCGAGGGTTATATCGCGCCGCCGGTCGCAGATGAGCTTCCCGTCCTCGGCCTCTAGCTCCGCCGCCAGGACCGACGACCTGCGGGCGGGGTAGGGCCGGCCGGGCGTCGTCGGGTCCGCCTCAGGAAGCGTGAAGTAGACAATGAAGGCGCGATCGCCGTCAACGACTACGTCGCTGTGCAGGCCCGGGCCCACGTCGTCTTCACGACAGCTCCTGCTGGCGCTGGCGGTGTCCAGGATCCGGCCCGCCGGTGACCAATGGGACAGCTCGTCTGAGCGGTAGGCCAACTGGCCGTCCCACGAGTCGACGATAAGCCAGTAAGCACCGCGGAACCGAAAGACGTTCGGGCCCTCATGGCCGCCCGGTGTCTGTAGGACTCGCTGAGGGCTATGCCACGCCTGTAGGTCAGAACTGTCGACTGACCATGTGCTGGAACCGTCGGCCTCGTCCTTGTACCACATCCTGTACCCACCGCCCGGGCGGCGGTGCACGGCGGCGTCAATAACGCGGTCGCTGCTTAGGGCTAGGGGGCCACGGTGGTCCCAATTGAGCAGGTCTTTGCTGACGTAGTGGTGGATGTGCCGGGAGTGCCCGGCCCACTGGTCGGGGACGCCTCGGATGTACGAGACGAACACGTGGTACAGGTCATTGGCCCAGGTGACCTCAGGTGCCCAGAACGTGTTGCGACCGAACTCGTAACTGAGGTCGAGGACGCCCCGATAGCACCAGGTCGCGCCGCCGTCGTTGGAGGATGCGACGCCCACGTCGCTCCCGTGGACCCAACCGACCCCCTTAGTCGGCACGGTCGCCCGCCGGCTGGTGTAAAGCATCCACCAGGAGCCCTCTAGGCGGTTGCGGACCAGGACGGGGTCGCTGGCCCCGTCGAAGACTGGGTCGCGGAACAACGGGCTCAAGGTCAGGACGTCCTCTCTGAAGATTCGACGCTATTTACTGGCAAAGTCTTAGAAAAGTCGGCGTTCGCCTTGGCAGGTCCTCGACGGCTCTCGGCTCCTTCTTCGCCCTCAGCCTCAAATAGTTTCTGTGGAAGACTTGCTATTGGCCCCCCGATGTGTAACGCTACATGTTGAAGGCAGCGGCCGGCAACATGGCCGGACGAACGCTTGCTCACCCGCACTGGGGAGCAAATAGTTGAACGAGGGGGGACCGGGAAGCTGCGCCTTGGCGCGCTCTCTGATCACGACGGCGCATGGACGGGGGGCTGGTAGCGCCCGTCCTGACCCCGACCCTGTTTCAGAAAAAGGGGGTTGTATTGGAAAAATGGGCGTATGGCCAGGCGGGGAGTGCTTGTCATGGTAGGTTCCTTTGCTCCTTGACCGAGCTTGGCCGGTCCTCGAGAAGGACAACGAGGCGTTGGACGGAGAGCGGCGCGAATTGTGAGGGCACCCGTACCGCAAGCGACAGGGACGGTTACCGGTGACCCAGGTCACCGTAGGACCACGGCGGACGATCGGCCCCGTCAACCGCCATATTTTCGGGGGCTTCATCGAGCACCTGGGCCGTTGCATATACGGCGGCCTTTACGAAGAGGGCTCGCCACTGAGCGATGAGAAGGGCTTCCGGGCCGACACCCTGGCCCTGCTCAAGGACCTCCAGGTCAGCGTGCTGCGCTGGCCAGGGGGCAATTTCGTTTCGAACTACCATTGGCAGGACGGCGTCGGTGCCAAAGGCAACCGCCCGGCGCGCAGTGACCTGGCCTGGGGCGGTGTCGAGCCCAACCGCTTCGGCACCGACGAGTTCATGGCGTACTGCAGCGCTCTCGGCACGGAGCCCTACATCTGCCTCAACATGGGCACGGGTACACTCAAAGAGGCACTCGCGTGGATCGAGTACTGCAACTCGTCTCGGGCTACGTACTGGGCCGAGCAACGCAGGCGGAACGGACGAGACGAGCCCTACGGTGTGACGTGGTGGGGGCTCGGCAACGAGATGTGGGGCGAATGGCAGGTGGGCTCGATGTCTGCTCCCGAGTACGTCCGGGAGGCCACCAGGTGGGCCAAAGCGATCAAAATGCTCGACCCGGGCGCCAAGCTCGTCAGCTGTGGGTGGAACGGCTGGGACGATTGGGACCGCGAGGTCATCGACGGGATGGCGGGCCTCGTCGACCTCCACTCGTTGCACATTTATACGGGTTCCGACGACTACTGGACGAACGTCCTCCAGGTCCACCAGGCCGAGCGGGCCATCGCCTGCTCGGCCGCCCTCATCCAGCGCGCCGCATATGTCCAAAAGCTCGACCGGTGGCCACGCATCGCGTATGACGAATGGAACGTCTGGTTCCGTACCAGCGACGGCACCCTCGAAGAGCGCTACACAATGGCCGACGCATTGGCTGTTGCTACATACCTCAACATTTTTGTCCGCAATTGCTCGTGGGTCCAGATGGCGAACCTCGCTCAGTTGGTCAACGCCATCGCACCGGTCGTCACCACCCCCGAAGTCGCCGTGGTACAGCCCATCTACTTCCCGCTCCTTATGCACTCCCAGACCGCCCTCGACCTAGCCGTGGACGTGCACGTCGACGGCCCCACGGTCGCAGCGCCCGATCCCCTCCCGGTCGGGCGCTGGGCGCACCGCTTGGGCGACCTCGGGCCCTTCGACATCGTCGATGCGTCCGCGACGGTTGACCGAGCGCGGCGCAACCTGTCGCTAACCATGGTCAACCGCAGCTACGACGCTCCCGAGGTGGTCGAGATCATCCTGCGCGATATGGTGTTTGGTGGTGCCGCCCGGGTGCGGGCCCTAACGGACGGCGCCAGTATGGGGCCCTCGGCGGTCCCAGACGTCCGGCCGGTGCACATCGAGGAAAGTTCCGAGGCCGCCAGGGGCTCGAAGCTGGTCGTACCGATGCCGCCGCAGTCTTTCGCTGTCGTGGAGGTCTCGATGACGACGTCGTAGCTGGACAACTGAGCACAGGGTCATAACCCGTGGACCGTCCATTTGTAGAGAATGACCTCCTGTTATGTAATGGCACTAGCACCAACAGTGATATCAACTATCCTTACACTGAAAAATGAAAGGGGACCGAAATGTCCGAAACCCAGCCAAAGAGCGCTACAACTGGCGCTCCGGATCCAGCTCTAACAAGACGCCGGTTTCTAGCATTAGGCGCCGCCGGAGCAGCCGGCGCAGCGCTCGTCGCCGCCAGCCCATCGGTGGCCTCGGCCGCGGTGCGCTCAGGCGTAAGAAACGTAAGAGAGCCCGAGGCAAAGACCACGTTGAGCTTCCTGTCCTGGGACACTATTCCGGTGATAAAACCCATCGTTGACTTGTTCGAGAAGCAAAACCCGTCCATATCTATCGAGATCTCGCACCTACAAGGGCCCCAACCATACGTCTCCGTCTTGGCCACACGCCTGCTCGCAGGTGTTGGGCCCGACGTCTTTATCTACACAGTCGAGAACAAGACGCAGCTCAACAAGTACAATTATGTTTACGACCTCAGCAACCAGTCCTTTATCGGCGTGATGGCCGCCAATAATCGCAGCTTCATGTCGTACAACGGAGGGGTCTGGGGACTTTCGGTGGCGGCCTGGGCCGGAGGGATCTACTACAACAAGGCCCTGCTTGCTAAAGTGGGGTCAGCGCCGGCATCGACATGGGACGAGTTCCTGACATTGTGCGGCAAATTCAAAGCCATGGGCATCACCCCCTATTTCGGGGGCGGGCAGCCAGATGTCGTCGTCGAGGCACTTATTGGGAGCCATTTCAAGACCGCGGGGTTATCGGACGCAGCCATCTTTGATGGAAAGGCGACCTTCGCAGAGTACTGGGGCCCCCCGCTCGCCTTGTACGACAAGTTGTACTCGACCGGGTTGGTCCCGCCGAGCATGGTGGGCGTAAGCGAAACCAGCGGCGAGTTACAGAGTGAATTTGCCAATGGAAAACTAGCGACCTACGGGTCGGGCCCATGGGACGAACCTGCCATCCTGGCCGACAACCCGAAGTTGGACTTCGAGATGTACCCTGTACCCGGGGCTACGGCAGCGAGCCAATCGTTTTGGTGTGGCGCGCCGACCGAGGGTTGGGCGATCAACGCGAAATCCAAGAACCTCCCCGGGGCGTTAAAGTTCCTGGAATTCCTCGCCAGCCCCGCTGCCCTGAAGCTCTACGGCAGCTCGTCGGGACAGATCATCACCACGACCAACGTCTCGACGCCGGTGGTCCCAGAGCTCAACTTGTGTGCCAAGGCGGCGCGGGCGAGCAATTACTACTACACGGGCATCGCGTGGCCGGCGCCGATCGCCGACGCTCTAGGCAATGATGCGAACGCTCAGTTCGAACTGCTGGTCGGGGGCAAGATCACTCCAGCGAAACTGCAAGCGAACATGCAGGCCGCCCTCAAGCAGCTGCAAGGCTGAGGCGCACAGAGCGGGCATTTTGGAAGGCCCCAGGTACCCACATCTCTGAACGAGGACGGTAGCAAGGTGTCCCTGTTGTCCTTTAGCGACTTGACGGCAGAGTGCTTGCGAACCCCCGTCTCGATGACCGTGCCGAGCAGGCCAACGCCCATGGTCTGCTTGGCACCGGTCTGTGGTAGCCCGGCGACTCGGAAATTGCGCGCTACAGTGCAGCCGACAGAGGCGACCGCCAGGGAGATCCTGGTTAGCGCACCTATCGGCTCGTCGAATAGCCCTCGGGATCTGTTATCTTCCCGCAGACGCCAGAGTGTACGTTGAGCACGAGTTCCCGCAGCCCGCACGCTGAAGCGAGACGTGACGTGGGACGGCGCCCGGGGAACCCAGCACAGGCCGCTAGACCGACTGGGTTACGGCGGCTCCCGCTGATGTTGGGGCCGACCCGACGGCGCGAGCAGGTATCGTTACGCCTATTTGTTGTACCCCTTGTAATTATATTTATTGGCCTGTTCGCTCTCCCCGTAGCGCGTTCGCTCTATTTCAGTTTTACAAACTTCGGCGGTTACTCGAACAAGGTCTCCTTTGTCGGCTTAGCAAACTACAGAGCCCTGTTTTCCAACCCGACCGTCTTGACTGGTCTGGCCTTTACCCTCACCTATGCCTTAGGACGAGCCCTGATCGTAACTGTTCTAGCGATCCCGCTCGCCGTAGTCTTGAACAAAAGGTTCGTGGGACGGAACTTTGTGCGTGCCGCCATGTTCTTCCCGGCCGTCCCGAGCGCGGCAATTCTTGGGCTGGTATGGGCATTTATCCTCGCGCCGATCTCGATGGGGGTGGTCAACTCAGCGTTGGGCGCATTATTCGGGGTCGGGCCCGTTCCGTGGTTGTCGACCAACCTGCTCGCCAGGCTGTCGGTGATAATGGTGGGCGTATGGCAACAACTTGGCTGGCACGCCATGCTATACTTGGCATACCTGCAGTCGATCCCCGCGGATTACTATGACGCCGCCGACGTCGACGGCGCGTCAAGTGTACAGCGGTTCTTTTACATCACGGTACCCCTGTTGGCGCCGGCGATGACGATCAGCATTGTGCTTCTAGTCGTATTCGGCTTGCAGGAGTATGCATTACCACTCGCGCTTACGGGGGGCGGCCCTGGGTACGCTACGTATACGGTATCGCAGACCATCATCACGCTCGGTATCTCTAACGCCCAGTACGGCCAAGGTGCGGCCCTGAGTATCCTGTTCCTTCTCATGGTGGCGGTGGTGCTTGTAGTGCAGATCTCTATTCTCCGACGGCGAGAGGCGCGGTTGCGATGAGGAAAGGGTCGTGGGTCACTAGGCTCGCGATGAGCGTCGTCATGCTATCGATTGCGTTCACGTTCGCGGTCCCGTTTTACTATATTGTCGTCAACACATTTAAGACCCAGCAACAGACGTCTGTTTCACCACTTGGTTTGCCAACTTCATTTAATCTTTCGAACTATAAGAACGTCTGGGATAACATCCCGGTTCTTCAGAGCTTCGAGAACACCCTTCGTGTCACGGTGCTGTCGGTCGTTGTTATGCTATTGGTCGGTTCTATGGCGGCGTACAGCATAGTGATGCGGAGGACTCGGTCCAGCAGGCGCATCCATGTCGTCCTCTTGCTAGCGCTGGCGGTTCCGTTCCAGGTTACGCTAATACCGATATATGAAGCCCTCGTCTCGCTCCACTTGATCGACAGTCTCAATGGTTTAGTTGTCATATATTGTGGTGGCGCTATATTCAGTTATTTTCTGATCCAAGGTTACATGCTAACGATCCCGTACGAAATTATCGAGGCGGCGCGTATCGACGGCTGTGGCACAGTTCGGATGTACTGGAGGATCGTCCTTCCACTGATCCGACCGGTGCTTGTGACGGTGGGCATATTCCAGACGATTTGGGTGTGGAACGACTTTTTGGCGCCGAGCGTATTCATAATTTCGCCTCAGAATTACACCCTTGTACTGCAAGTATACCAGGCGGTGGGCCAGTATACTACTAATTGGCCTGCCTTCATGACACTGACGGTTCTTAGCTTGATACCTATAACAATATTTTTTCTCTGGATGCAGCGGCACATCGTCAGCGGGCTCGCCGCGGGCGCTGTGAAAGGTTAAAGTCAGGCCGGTCCGCGGGTGCCGACGACGCGCCTGCGGGCAGCGGCACTCGATGCATGCAAAGGAGGGCTAGCTCATGGCCACGCTCGCGTTCGGTGGTCCCGTGTTCGATGAGGCCAGCAACCGCGTTGTTGTCCGTGATCACGTCGATAGGCCACGGGTGGGCCCCATGCCCCCGGGCGAGGCCCGGTTGGCCGCGGCGCCGAGCACGGGCGTGGCCCGGGTCGCGGTTGGACGGCTTATGGACTGGTTGGCGGTCGTGCTAGGGAGGGATGTTCGGGGGAGGGGAGGCCCAAGGCCGTCCCGGGCGGGACCGGCGGACCGGACGGGGCCTTCGGCCAGGACGGCAGCCAGGGTTGCGATCAGGCATCGGCTGGTGGCACTGGGGGCGCCGTCGCTCCAAGCCATGACCGTGGCCAGGCAGAGCCGGTCGCGGACCGAGGGCGGCTCTGGCCGACGACATATTGTTACTGCCTTGTCGTTAGATGATGACAGACTAAGTCAATGGTGACCATGGGGGACGTTGCGAGAGCAGCCGGCGTCTCGCCAATGACCGTTTCGCATGTCGTTAATGACCATCCGCACGTCAAGGAGTCGACCAGGGCCAAGGTGCTCGAAGTCATGGATAGACTTGACTACCGGGTCAACGTGGCGGCTCGGAACCTCCGCACGGGGCGGACCGGGACTATTGGGCTCGCCGTACCTGAAGTCGACCGCCCGTACTTCGGCCAACTAGCGGCGCGCATCATTACGGCCGCAGCGAAGTACAATCTTCGCGTTGCCATAGAACAAACCGGTGCGTCTCGTGAAAACGAGCTCGACGCCTTGTCCCTCTCGCGCAACCGGCTGTACGACGGCCTCATCTTGAGCACCGTGGGTTTGGGGCCGGCCGACACCGACCTGCTGAAGGTCGATTATCCAGTGGTGATCCTGGGGGAAAGGATCTTCGATGGTCCTGTGGACCATGTCGCCATGCCGAATGTCAACGGCGCGTGCGCGGCCACGAGCCATTTCATTGAACGGGGCTGCCGGCGCATAGTCATGGTTGACGGCCAGGTGAGCGGGGAGGTCGACGTGTCGGGGTTACGACTCACGGGGTACCGCCAGGCGCTCGAACGATCCGGAATTGTTTTCGATCCCTCGCTGGTCGTAAATATCGAAAAGTTCACGATGCAGTCGGGCGGTGAAGTGGCGCGTGCGCTGGTGGCAAGCCGCAAGGGTTTCGACGGGGTCTTCTGCGTCACTGACACGGTTGCTATCGGCGTCCTGCGCGGTCTCGCCGACGCTGGTGTACGCGTGCCGTCCAGGGTAAAAGTGATCGGCTTCGACAACATCGACGAGGGCGCTTTCACAGTGCCATCGCTCTCGTCCATAGATCCCGATCATGAAAGGATGGCCCGGACGGCGGTTAGCCTTCTTGTCCGTCGCATAGAGGGAGGCGTGGCAGGAAAACCACGCCGAGAATTCGTCAGCAAGTTCTCTGTCGTCGAGCGAGAGTCAACTCATGTCTGAACCCGAACCGAAGCATTCCACGGTGTGCCATAGCAATTATCCCGGTGTGGGCAGGGCCCGGCTCGGCGCCGACGAGAACTGTCGGCTCAAGGTTGTGCCGGTGCTGCATTATTGTAGCTTCGTGGCCAGGGCGGACCTGGTGGCAGCGACCCTCGAGCCATAGGCAAAGGTTCAGGAAGGAGTAGGTGTGGCTCCGACGTCATGGGCCGTCGCCCTTGCTGAGACCATCATGAAGCGCAACCCCGGCACTCCAAGGGACGTACTTGCCGGCTGGTCGTACTGGAAGGCATACACGCTGCTCGGCTTCGAGATGCTCTGGCGGACCACGGGAGACCGCCGGTACTTCGAATTCATCAAGCGCGAGCTCGACCCGTTCGTGGACGAGCAGGGCAACCTCGTTGACGTCGCGCTCGGTTCGCTCGACGATATTATGCCCGGCAACGTTGTCGTGGCGCTCTACGAGCACACCGGCGAGGAGCGGTACCGCAGGGCGGCGGGCACGGTCCGCCATGCTTTCGACGACTACCCGTGCAACTCCGACGGCGGGTTCTGGCACGGGAAGCGCCTCCCGGGCGAGATGTGGATCGATGGCGTGTTCATGGGCCAGATGTGCCTTACCCGCTACGGCGCGTCGATCGGCGACGCAGGGTACTGCTTCGACGAAGCTGTACGGCAGATCACCGTCTTCGCTGAGCACTGCCTGAAAGGCGACAGCGGCCTTTACCTGCACGCGTGGGCCGCGCAACCCGATCTGGCGAGGGTCTGGCCCGGGAACATCGAGCGCTGGGCGGATCCCGTGACAGGGCTCTCGAGTGAGGTCTGGAGCGAGGGCCTGGGCTGGTACGCACTGATCCTGGCCGAGACGCTGGCCGTCCTGCCGGCGAGCCACCCGCGGCGAGCCGAGGTGCTCGACATCTTTGTCCGCCTGGCCGGTGGGTTGGTCCGCACCCAGGACCCTGCCACAGGCGGGTGGTTCCAGGTGGTGGACAAGGGTGACCGGCGGGACAACTGGATCGACACCTCCGGGACCGCCATGTTCACGTACGCGCTGCAACGCGGCATCGAGATCGGTACGCTGAAAGAGGCCGAGTACAAGCCGGTGGTCGCGCGTGGCTATCAGTGCATTGTCGACAACGCGACCGCCGACGACAACGGGCTGGTTGACGTGCACGGCGCGTGCGATGGTCTTTGCGTTCAGCAGAGCTACGACGCCTATGTCAGGGCGCCGAGAGTCACCAATGCAAAAGAAGCCGTGGCTGGGTTCCTGTGGGCCACGGTTATTGTCGAGAAACCGGGGCTGAACAGCTAACTAGTTGCGCGTCAGGGTGCGCACATCCCGGTGGAGAGCACAGTTCTAGGTAGCGGGTTGTTCGCGGGTGCGGTGGAAGGGTGGCCTTGGAGCGACGTTCGTGCTGGGGGGGTTCGGGCGAAAAGCGGAAGGCAGAGAAGGAGGTCAGCGCTTGGCGATTGCTTCGCGGACGGCGGGCACGACTTCGTGTGCCCAGAGGTTCAGTGTCGTGTCGCTCAGGCTGTCGCCAGGACGGAGCAAGTAGATGAAAGCGGCGGCGCCGTGTTCAAGCACGGCGAAAGTCAGTTCCTCTACCCACTGGGCCACTCCGCCCCCGACCCAGCGGCCCTCGTCGTCGCGGGTCTCAGCTAGCGGGGCCCGGGCAAGGCGCCCTGACACGTTGTAGATGGTGTCGACATCAGTAGGTGTTCTCCCTACCGAAGCAGCCGCTTCGTCGACGATGGGCCGTGCCTCGGCGACCGTGGTGCTGCGCCAGTCCGCGAGGTGCGCTGGTATCCATCCGTCCGCATGTCGGCCGGTTACTGCCAGTGCCTTCGGGCCGAGCGACCCGGTCCAGATCGGTGGCGTTGGTGCGGGCGCTGGTGCCAGCCCGGTGACGTGGTAGAACTCGCCGTCGAACGTGACCGGGTCGCCGCCGCCGGAGAGCGCTCTCACGATCATGATCGCCTCTTCCAGCGCTCGTACTCGGGCTGCGGGCGACAGGTGGGGGACACCGAGGGCGACGATTTCCTCCTCCATCCCGCCCGCACCCAGTCCGAGAACGACACGACCGCCAGAGATCGTAGATAGTCCTGTGACGGTCCGGGCGAGGATGGGAGCGGGACGGCTGAGCAGGTTCGTCATGATGACCGCTCCGGTGATGTTGCTGGTTGCGCCCAGAACGAACCCCAGCGCGGCGTAAGCATCGACGCGCTCGGCGAAGAAGGGATGGTCGGAGACGCTGACGACGTCGAGACCCGCTTGGTCGGCTAGGCGGGCGTGCCCGAGCATCTCGCTCACTTGGTGGACGCCGGTCTCCAGCCCGAGGCCGAAGAGGACTTTGTGGTTGGGGGCCACCAAACGAACAGCGTACCGGGTCCGAGCCGCCCTGGACACGGGCGCTGCCTCGCTCTACGTCGGAGCTACCCGGCCGTGCCAAGCTCGTCCTCGTGAACCAGGCCATGCGGCGCGCCCTCGCGTTCCGGTTAGCGGTGGTCCTCTTCATGGTTGTGCTTGTGACCTCGATGGCGGCTGCCGTCCCGGCTCCTCCCCGTGGCCAGCGTTGGTCGGGTTCGCGCTCTTTTTCCTCGCTTTCGGGGTCGGCGTCGTGACCATCAGCATGGCCACGGACCGGCGCCTTGCCGTCCGAGCTGGTCGTGCCCGCCCCCCGTGGACCGGCCCTAGGGACTGGCCTCAGCTACCTGAGCCGGAACGGGCCCTCTCGGATCTGAGGGTGTACCCTGGTCACGGGTGTTTGGGTCGCCCGTACTCCCAACTGGCGTCAATGATAAGGAACCGTATGTGCAGCGAAGCGGGCAAGGCGGGTACCGACGACGCCCGACCACTGAGCGGCCCGCGGGAGTCCCCGGAGCCTGACTTCCGGGCCCTGTTCGAGGGGGGCCCAGTTCTGTTCTTGGTGCTAAACCCGGCGCTGGAGGTCGTGGCGGTCAGTGACGCCTACTTGAAAGCGACGACGACCGAACGTCACGCCATCGTGGGCCGGGGGATTTTCGACGTGTTACCCGACAACCCGGCTGACCCCGGGGCGACGGGGGTGGCCAATCTGAGGATGTCGTTGGACCGTGTCGCTCGGAAATTGGTAACCGATACGATGCCGCTACAAAAATACGACATCCGCAGCCCGGATAACGCTTTCGAGGTGCGGTACTGGGCACCGACGAATTCGCCTGTCCTCGGCCCCGACGGTTCGCTTGCCTACATCATCCATAGGGTTGAGGATGTAACCGAGTTCATGTACCTCCAAAGGACCAACCGCGTCGCCGAATTCGTGACTAACGAGAACAGATCGCGCGCCGACGCCATGGGGGCCGAGATCTACATGCGGTCCCAGCAAGTGGCGGAGGAGGGCCAGAAGCTGCGCGAGAGCGAGGACCGGTTCCGCCTGGCGTTCGAACACGCCCCCGTCGGCGTGGCCCTAGAGAGCCTGGCCCCGGGCGGGCTCGGCCGGTACCTAGAAGTCAACCGGGCATTTTGCAACCTCACCGGCTACCGCCGGGAGCAACTGCTGCATATGACCTACCGGCAGCTCACACACCCCGACGACCTCGCCGACGGCGACGCTGAGATCGCCGCCCTTGCCTCTGGCCGCAGCCATTACAGCCAGGTCGAAAGACGCTACGTCCGAGCAAACGGCGCGATCATTTGGGTCCAGGCGAGTACGTCTGCCGTGCACGCCGGTGGCCAGCCCCTGAACACGATCTTGCACGTTGAGGACATCAGCGTTCGCAAGCACACGGAGGCCGGGCCTGGCGGGCGACAAGCGCGATAGGGGGCTAGTCGGTGGGATCCCAGGTGGGCCCTTGCCTGGCTGTCGTTGGCCGTCATCAGCGACTTTGGTAGTACGCGATGGAGCTGGAGAGCTATCGTTAGCGGTGGGGCATGGGGCGTGCCGTGCCCGGGTGTCGTTGCTCCGGCACGACCGACGAAAGAGAAGGCGCGATGGACGGTCGCCTGCCAGCCCCCCGACGGCGCAACTCGAGGCGCCTGCTCCAGCTTCGCCACGCGGGGCGTCCGGCCCTAGCGGGGATAGTGGCCGGCATCGGCCTGGTGTCGGTGCCCGGTGCCGTTCAGGCTCAACCGCCTGCGCCCACACCGCCGACCGGCGCGGCCGCCTGCAACCTAGTGAGCCACATTGACGTGTCCTACGAAGCCCTTTCGGCGCCGGTCCCGGCGGCCGTCGGGAAGATCGACCTGCAAGCGGCGCAGAATGAGAGCGGCGGATCTTTCAAGGTGACGCGCTACAAGGGCTTAGGCCACCCCGCCTGGCTTCTTAAATTAGGAGCACCTCGGCCGGGGGGCCAGCTGAGCTGATCGTGATAAAGGACCGACAATACCTAGCGGGTGCTTTCGTGTTCTCAAGCCTGCGCAAAGTCAAGCTAGCGGCGAGTGGCACCTTTCTCAGGCCACTTTCATAAGCGAAGATGACCGCCTGCATCTTCTGCCTGGTAACCACGGGGAGCCGGCTTGACTGCACCAAGGTGGAGCGACCTTGAACATTATGTGCTCCATTTGGGGTGCTCGTGCTGAGGTTCTAAACCACGTATAACGATGCCGATTACGCGCTGACCAGATCCTGAGCACCCGCTTGGTTTTTAGCGCTCAGATCGTCCCGTTCTGCGTGGCTAGCGAGGTCCTGCCCGAACCGTCTTCTCAGCCGGCGCCAACCAATGACCGAGGGCGGAGTCGTCCTTGGGAGGCCCAACGGACGGAGAGGTTTCGCATGATAAGGGCGGAATCGAGCGTGCAGGTACCCCGGGGGAAGAGGGCTTCGTCATCGAAGAGGCTCGACCTCATCTCACTGACGGAGGCGGGCTCGGCATCCCAGTGTTCGCTGAGCAGGCGGACGCCGTCGAAGCACTCGGGGCCCTGGGTGGGTGAGTACCCGAGCGGCGCCGTCCGGAAAAAGCTGATCGCCTGGTCGACGGAGCTGAACAGCTCCCCGGTCATGGCCAGTGCCGTTCGCACCGTAACCAGGAGACGGACCGAGCTGTCCCGACTGACCACCTCGATGTGAAGGCCGGTGCCGGAGTCGTTGACTTCGAAGCTCGCCAGGCCGTGGCGGCCGGGAAAGACTCTCCCACCCGACCACGAGATGACCCGGGAGGCGCTGTCGCGCCGGGGGACGTACACACCTACATGGCGGCCGTCGTCGTCGTCCCACTCCACGGCGAAGCGGTGAGCGACGTTCTCGCTGCTAAAGCCCAGCGCAGAGGGGATGCCGGCCGGCCGGAGATGGCGGAGCGCAATGAAGCACACGCCGCCGACGGCCCAGCCCGAGACGGTCTGGGGCCGGAACGGCGCCGGGAGCTGGGCCGCCACCACTTCCGGGTCGACCCGGTAGTTGACCAGCAGGCGCCGTGCGATGGTGCAGTCGACCTCACGCGTGAGCATTCTCAGTCCCCTCCAGTTTGGTTTGGACCGTGCCCCGCCGCTTGCGCACCTGGCGCAGGACTACCTGGTCAGGGCACACGGTGGAGAGGAACTGGCCTACGCATAGCGCCAAACGGTCCTCCACCAGGGAGTAGTACACCCGGTTGGCCTCCCGGCGCTCGTCGACCAGGCCGGCGGCCTTCAACACCCCGAGGTGGCGGGACACCGATGAAGGCGTGATGGTGAAGCGCGAAGCGATGTCGCCCGCCGTGAGCTCACCCTCCCGCAGGTCTTGGAGGATCTGGCGCCGAGTCGGGTCAGCCAGCGCCCGGAAGACCCCTGTGATTATATCCATATATTGATATTAGCCAATATGCGAATTAGCTGTCAAGCACAGCCACGGTTGAGCTGGTCCTTATTGACCCGTAACAAGAGTGAGCTGGCCTTCTACGTTTAGCTGAACTCGCGTAAGGCTGAAAGGCGGGACCGGGAGTCAAGCTCGGCCGCGCGCACCTGCAGGTCACTCAAGGCCGCTGCGGCATGGAGCGGGAACGGTTCGTCATGGTCCGACTCCATCCAGCGCTCAACGGCGATCGTGAAGGCGAGCATCCCCACTTCCGCGCCCAGCCGGGCGGTCAGCTCGTCTACGCCCCGTTCGCGCAGGGCGGCGTTGATCGACCTGGCGATCCGGGCGTGCTTGAGCAGCCCCCGCTCCTGCAGTTCGCTGTTCGCCGCGACCACCAGCACGCGCTGGGCGGCCTTGGCCCGCTGCTGCGGGGTCATCGCGACCTCGGCGGCCGTGAACGCCGCCTGCAGGCACTCGGTGAGAGTCGCATCCGGGGAGGCAGCCCGGATGGCGTCGGCGAACAGCCCGGCTAGCACGTCTTCACCGCCGAACAACACCTCCCGCTTATCGGCAAAGTGCCGGAAGAACGTGGCGCGGTTCAAACCGGCGCGATCCGCGATCTGCGCGACGGTCGTTTCCTCGTACCCGTTCTCCACGAACAGGTCCAGCGCGGCGGTCTCCAGGCGCTCACGCGCGTTCGGCGCCCATCTGCTCACCGGCACAGCTTAAGCGAGGAGACCGGATCGCATCACCTGGCAAGTGATGCGACAGCGTCGTATAGTGGCGTTAGAATTGATGCAACCGGATCGCATCGGCCTTCCGGTGCCGCGCATCTTCATCACCCGAGAGCACGACCAAGGAGAACCTCCATGCGCATCTTCGTCACCGGCGCTTCCGGCTGGATCGGCTCGGCCATCGTCCCCGAGCTCATCAGTGCCGGTCACCAAATCCTCGGACTAGCCCGCTCGGACGCCTCCGCCAAAGCAGTCGCCGACATGGGCGCCGAGGTGCTACGCGGCGACCTGAACGACACCGACGTGCTGCGCGCCGGCACCCTCGACAGCGACGGCGTCATCCACCTCGCCTTCGTCGTGCCCAGCGTGAGCGAGGCTGCGACGCGGACCGACGCCAAGGCCATCGAGACATTTGTCACCGGACTGACCGGCTCCGGCAAGCCCCTGATGATCTCTGGAGCAACGCTCGTGACACCCGGCCGACCCGCGACCGAACGCGACGAACTCATCGCCGCCGGGCCCATCGCGGCCCGCATCACCAACATGCAGGCCGCCCTCGCTGCCGCCGACAGGGGCGTCTGCTCCTGCCTGGTCATGCTGCCCCGCTCGGTGCACGGCCAGGGAGAACGTCACGGCTTCGTCCCCCAGCTCATCGCCGCGGCCCGTGCTAAGGGCGTCTCCGGCTACATCGGCGATGGGACCAGCCGCTGGCCCGCCGTCCATGTGAAGGACGCCGCGAGCCTGTACCGGCTAGCCATCGAGCAGGCCCCCGCCGGCGCAGTGCTCAACGCCGTCGGCGACGAAGGCGTGCCCGTCCGCGAGATCGCCGAGGCCATCGGTCGGCACCTGAACCTGCCCGCCCGGTCTTTGCCAGCCGAAGAATTCGGCGGCATGCTCGTGCACATCCTCAGCACCGACATGCCCGCTTCCAGCACCATCACCCAGGAACTCCTGGGCTGGAAGCCCACCTACCCCGGCCTCATCGAGGACATCGAACAGGGCCACTACTTCGTCTGACCAGTGCCCATGGACGCCACCGTTTGGACCAGCGCCATCATCGCCGCCGTGATCGCCATCCTCGCCCTGCCCCACCCCGGCGAGCCGGCCGTGGCCTACGCGATCGGGCCCGGAAGTTCAACCTCTCTAAGGGCCCACTCCATGCCCGACAGCGCCGCTAGAGTCTGCACGGCGGCCGCCGGCCGGAAAGGGGGACCCTCATGTCAAAGTACCTTCTTGAGCTCAAATACACCCTGGATGGCATCCGGGGGGTCAAGGCCCAGGGCGGCTCGGCCCGAGTCGCAGCGGCCACCGAGCTGATCGAAAGTGTCGGCGGCAAGCTCGACCACATGTATTTTGCCTTTGGTGATACTGACGTCTACTGCGTTGCCGACCTTCCTGACAACGTGTCCGCCGTGGCAGTCGCTCAGGCGGTAAGTGCCGGGGGTGGGGCTAAGGCTCGGACGGTAGTTCTCCTCACAGCTGCAGAAGTTGATGCCGCCGTTTCCAAGACGTCGACCTATCGACCGCCAGGGAGCTGAAAGCAAGCCCCCCGACTCGACAGCGAGCGCGACACGTCTATGGCCGAGGCGGTGGGAACAATGCCGACCACACCCAGGTACGTCTCTGGTCGACCGACATCGACAAGGACATCTCGGCGCTCACCGCGAACGGCGTCGAGTTTGACGACTACGACACCGAAACCTTCAAGACTGTCGACCACATCGTCACCTCGGCCGGCATCGGCCGTGCGGCCTGGTTCAAGGGCCCCGACGGCAACACCATCGCAGTATTCCAACCGGAGAACAGCCGCGAGCGCTCCCGAGCAACTCATCTGTACCTGCGCCCGTCGAAACGCCTCGGCCATAACCGGAGAGTACGGAACGACCGATCGCGAAGCCGACAGCGAGACCGGGCAGCGTTCGCTCACCGCACCGAACTGCAAGTAGGTCGTCGCGGCCGCCGGCCGGCGTTATGTGCTGGAGGCCCTCCGGTCGGCCGGCTCGATGAGCGAGCGCGCGAACGATGCTGCCGATTCGGCAGAGACTACTGTGCTGGAGACGTCCCAAGCGGCCTCAGTAATCGGGCTCCCAAGCGAGCATTTCCCGCCATTCGGGGCGCCTGAAGGCCCAGGCGACAACGACATCGTACGCCCGCCGAACGTTATCGACCTCGGCGTGGAAGTGGTGTTGCAGATCGCCGTCCTGGTACTCCACGGTGAAGCGCCCATCGGGGAGGACTGCCGTCTGGATGTACGTCCCGTCCTTTGAAGAGTCGGGAACATGCTGGACCATGACGAAATAGTTGTCGCTGGCCGTCAACCCCGAGATGATCTGCCAGAGCAGCTCCTCGGACGGGTTGTCGAACCGGTTGTCTAAGGCGTCGGTCGCCACCAGCCGGCCCGAAGCGGCGATTTCATGGCCCCGGTCACTCAGCATGGTCTGCCAGCAAGATAGCAGGTCATGGTAGCGGGCCGAAGGGCCCTGAGCTCTTCGCTCTCGTGCACCAATGCCTTCGCGCGCTCTCGGTAAGTGCCGAAGTCGACCGCCTACCAGGGGCGGTCTGTCGGGCCCTGAACGTGCCATTACTTCCGTTCTGAGCGGCTGGGTCGCCTGTCCCAGACCATGTCGTAGTAGGTCGAGGAGAGGACGTCGCCTAGCCGATTCGTGGGGGAAGCGTCGAGCGCTGCGACCCATGTTACGGTGAAGAGCCGGCGGGGCGTACGACTGTAGATAAGGAGTAAGATGCAGCACTGGAGCGATTTCGGGGTGGGCCAACTCCCCTCCTTTTCGGCACGCAAGAGGGTTGAGTTCCCGCCGCCAATACAGGCGCTGCTCGGTGAACGGGCCGGTGCCGTCGAGCGGCCGCTGGAGGGTCTCACCTCAGACGGCACCCTGCGACTCGGGCTGTTCCCCCTCCGGTCAACAGGTGTGAGCACGGCGCCGATCACCGATGCTGCGAGCGATTTCCTCAGTGCGCTCAGCGCTGAGCAGCGCCAGCGGGCCGTGTTTCCTCTCGACGCGCGGGAGCGTCGGATGTGGTTGAACGTCCACCCCTTCCTGTACCGTCACGGCGTGATGCTCGAGGATCTGGCGCCCGCAACCCGTCAGCTCGGACTGCGGCTGCTCGAAGCCGGCCTGTCGGCTCGCGGCTTCGCCCAGGCCCGCGACATCATGCGACTGAACCGCCTCCTCGCCGAGGTGACAGGGTTCCACGACGACTTCGGCGAATGGCCATACTTCTTATCCTTCTATGGTGAGCCCAGCACCGAACGGCCATGGGCCTGGCAGATCGACGGCCACCACCTTTGCCTCAATGGCACCGTCATCGGTGACCAGTTCCTACTGACGCCCAGTTTCATGGGCTCAGAACCGTGTCAGGTCTTCGACGGTCCACTGGCAGGCACGATGGTCTTCACCCCTGAGGAACGGGCTGGCCAGGATCTCATCCGCTCCCTGGATGACCAGCAGGCGGCGCAGGCTGTTCTGCGACCGTCGATACATCCCGATGACCTACCCCCGGAGTTACAGGACCCCTTCGACGGCCGGATGCAGGCCGGTGCGTTCCGCGACAACGCTGTTGTTGCCTATGCGGGCGTCTGCGCCGCTGACCTGACCGGTACCCAACGCCGGCGCCTGCGGGCTCTGGTCGCCGCCTATGTTGGCTGGACGCGCGAGGGCCATTCTGGGGTGAAGATGTCCGAAGTGGACCAACATTTGGATGAGACCTACTTCGCCTGGATGGGTGCGGTCGCCGATGATGGCCCCTTCTACTACCGGGTCCATAGTCCGGTCGTGCTCATCGAGTTCGATCACCATCCTGGCGTGGCGTTCGACAATGTCGTGCCATCGCGCAATCACATTCACACCGTTATCCGCACGCCAAACGGCGGCGACTACGGTCTCGATCTACTCCGCCAGCATCACGAGCGGTTCGACCACAGCACCGGGGCCCACGTCGCTCGGCCATAGCACTTGAGACTTCCGTTTGCCACCCGGTCCGGCGGGCCAGCTTGGCCAGGGCCGTGATGCCGTCAAGGAACTTCACATCGTATATGTGGATGACTCCGGTCAGCGCTCATTCTGGGCGCGAAGAATGCCGCCGGTGCTAGTGATTCGCTGCTCGATAACCGGTGAAGGGGGTCAAGTCCCAGCAGGTGGTGTACGAGGTTGCGGTCCTCGCAACAACCTGAGTGATTAGCGGTCCGCTTATCAGCTCGTTTCTTGCTATAGCAAGGAATCGTTATCCTGTAAAGGGTTTCTTGTTCGGATTGTTTGTTTGATGGGCGTGCGCGTATAACTGCTGGCCGACGTGTGGTTTGGTTCAGGACGTTCGGCGATGGTCAGCCAGCGGCAAGCTGTATTGATGGTCTGGCGTCGGCGGCCGACGGAGCGGTGGTCCTGGGGGCAGCGAGAGTCTCGGCCCCCATGTGTTGGGACCTAAGCCCTTAGTTGATGGCCACATGGAGTACTAACCTCGCCTTTTCGCGTTTTCACGCCGTCTGAGCTGGGAGCATCCGCCAAAGTGCCTGTCCTGTAAGGGAAACTGGGGTTGCTGAAGACTCCATCGCCCTCACAGGAAGGCACTCTCTAGGTGAAGAAGCGTAGCCCACGTTGGGCCAAGATGAAAGTACCCGCCGACGGCGCCGGGGTGGCCTCCCATGCCGGCTGTGAGCTGCTGAGAGAGCTGGCGGCAGCGACCGGGCTGGTCGACGCCTGGGACAAGTCGCTCATCGGCACCTACTCTGGCCTGCCCTTTCACTTCCCCGGCCAGGTGCTTTCCGACCTGGCGGTGTCGATCGCAGACGGGG
>Ga0182012_10002469_pt1 | contig 19966 bp, 18 predicted proteins | sample 612S2SmetaG_FD_120486 | JGI IMG/M metagenome (GOLD analysis project Ga0182012, IMG submission 120486) | Permafrost microbial communities from Stordalen Mire, Sweden - 612S2S metaG | ecosystem: Environmental > Terrestrial > Soil > Wetlands > Permafrost | place: Sweden: Stordalen | collected...
ACCGGTGCCACTTTTGGCCACCTGTTTCTTTCGACACTTTCTTTTTCCTTTCGCTGAAAGTGTCCCCGAACTCCCCTGTCTCATTTTTCCACCGCAGTGCAAGGCGTGTCCCCTCTTTTTCGCTACGCCCAAGAAAAAGTGGGGACACTCCGGGCTCTTTCCTTACTTGCCCAGTTTGACCAAACCACAGGCGTGTCCCCTCTTTTTCGCTACGTGCCGCGCTCACAATGATTCTGGACGTTTTTTTTACGCTCGCGCGTCCGAAAGAAAAAGTGGGGACACTCCGGGCTCTTTCCTTACCTGCCCAGTTGGACCTGTACTACAGGCGTGTCCCCTCTTTTTCGCTACCCCTGTTACCCAATATTCAGCGTCTTCGCCAACGTACCGCGCTCACTCTGAATCTTTTCCTGTAGCATCATAATCGCGTAAATCAACTGCTCAGGCCGTGGCGGGCAGCCCGGAACATAAACATCCACCGGTATCACTTGATTTACCGGCACCAGCGCGTAGTTACTGAACACGCCCGTCGATGTCGCACAAGCTCCCATGGAAATCACCCACTTCGGCTCTGGCATTTGGCGGTAGAGCTGTCTGATCACCGGCGCCATCTTGTTCGACACCCGGCCGGCAATGATCATCAAGTCCGACTGCCTCGGCGATCCGCGAAACACTTCCGCCCCAAATCTCGCCGCATCATATCTAGACGCCATCATCGACATCATTTCAATCGCGCAGCACGCCAAGCCGAACGTCATCGGCCAAAGCGAATTCTTGCGCGCCCAATTCAACGCGCTGTCGAGCGTCGTAGTAATAATGCTATCGCCAAATTCCTTCGCCGGATCATCGACTCGTGCAAAAAGCCCTGGCGGCTGACTAATTTCGAAGCGTTCACTATCGCCCATTGCTGAATTATCTCATTTATCGATCACGCCGCTGCCGTAGCGACGCTCCTTGTCCCTCGAATCCTCGAGTCGGGTCTCCGCGAGCTAAATGCTAGTGCTCAATTGCATTGGTCAGTGGGCACCGCTGCCGCCTCGAAACGCATCCACTCCAAATTCACTTTTCTCGTCGCGCTCCTCACCCACCACCAACCCCGCTGTGCCCCTCTTCAGTCCACCGCCACGAGCGAAGGGCAGGACTCCCTCTGTCCCCAACCGCAGCATCTGCAAACGTCCGTCCTATTTGCACTGTGGACAGAGCGGTCCGTACCCTTCGCGCCCCCGACCGACTACTAACCCCGCTGTGCCCTTGTTCAGTCCACCGCCACCAGCGAAGGGTCCGGACTCCCTCTGTCCCCAACCGGAAAGCTCCAAAACTTCCGTCCTCGTTGCACTGTGGACAGAGCGGTCCGTACCCTTCGCGCTCCCGACCGACTACTAACCCCGCTGTGCCCTTCTCCAGTCCACCGCCACCAGCGAAGGGGCCGGACTCCCTCTGTCCCTAACCGCAACATCTCCAAACGTCCGTCCTCGTTGCTCCTGTGGACAGAGCGGTCCGTACCCTTCGCGCTCCTGACCGACTACTAACCCCGCTGTGCCCTTCTTCAGTCCACCGCCACCAGCGAAGAAGTTCCCGCTCTTCACCCACCAGGAAAACCGTTCCTTCGAAAACGGGGATTTTTAAGGCGCATATTTTTCAATGAGTTGTCCCTTGCTGCAGGAAGGAAGTAGGAGGCTGCGGAATGGCGAGCAGATGTTTGCAATCGATCCCTTTTTCTTTGCACTTACAGGGCCGGCCACGGCGCGGTTTCGGTTCATTCGAGATAGGCTGTAGGATCACCTGATAGCCAAGCTTTTGAAGGCGCCGGACCAATTTACTCGTCGTCCGTTGGGGACGTAAAGCGTCGAAATGATTACCGCCCAACTCGCGATAAACGGTACCGTCACGCATCATGCAAGAAGCGATAACGAGCAACTGATGCGCGGTGGCAAGAATCGCCTTTTTCAGGCCACCTTTGGCGACCCGGCGTAGGAAATTCGCTTGCAAATAGCAGTCCTTCTTGTGCGTAACGGCCCAAGCCGACTGGCACAACGCGCGGCGCAGCCAGCGATTGCCCTTCTTGGCTCGGTTCGATAAACGCTTACCGCCGCTCTCCCGATTCCCGGGACAGAGCCCCGCCCAACTGGCGGCATGTCCTGAACTGGCGAATACGCTCATGTCCGTGCCCAATTTGGCCAACAGTGTCCAAGCTGTCAACACATCCAGTCCGGGAATGGTGCAGAGCCGGGTGACCGTTTCCGCATGTGGTTCCATGCACCGCGCAAATCCACTTCCAAGCGGCCGATCTTAGCGGCGATGAAATCCAAATCATCCAATAGCTCTTGCAATATGAATCGGTGGTGCTCGCGAATGCGGCCGCGCAACGCTAACTCCAACTCGTCCCGTTTGCCGCGCAACGTCCCCTTGGCGTAATCCGCCAACCAGCCTGGATCGGTGTGCCCCTTGACAATGCCGCGCACCATGGCCTGTCCGCTCGCCCCCAATAAATCACTCAATACCTTGTCTAGCTTGATGTTGGCGTCTTCCAACACTTTGTGAATTCGGTTGTGGGTGCTATTGTACTCGCCAGTCAACTTGACTCGATAGCGCATTAAATCGCGCAAGTCGCGAATCTCCTCTCCTGGTACGAAACTGGGGCGGATCAATCCATGCGCCAGCAATTCCGCCAGCCACTCGCTGTCCTTGGCGTCCGTCTTCCGGCTCGGCATATTCTTCACTTGATAGGGGTTTGCCAAAACCAACGACAGCGTCTTTTCCAATACGTTCCATACCGGCTTCCAGTACACGCCGGTCGATTCCATGGCCACTTTCTCTACCTGGCAAGAACGCAGCCACTGCGCCAATCGTTGTAGTTCTTTCCAATGGGTACCGAACTCTTTCGTTCGTTTCTCCCGTTCCTTCCCTTCCTCGAAAACTAAAATCGTGGCCGTGATGCTGTCCTTATGCACGTCCAACCCGCAACAACGGCGCTACATTACTTGCATGTTGTCTCCTCTTGCCGTCAGACAAAGGACGCGTGGCAGAACTTAAGACATTCCTTCTCGTGCTCTCACGCCCTTCGGCGCAGGCGACATTTCGTGGTGCCATGAAAGCGTCCAGCCAGATTCACCAACGGGCTCCTTAGCACCAGACCGGATTCGGCCTTTTCTTGCTGGCGGCTCTCTTAGTCTCTCTCCCCTCGGCCCCCGTTTTCATCTCTTCGTTGTTGCGGTAGCCGCGATGGGGGAGTCACGCCCGAAGCAAATTTTATATTCCCCATCCCCTCAACAACTTACCGCCAAATTAACAGCCACCTCGGACGCCCTCATCCGAAACTCGTAGCGAAAAGGAGTTTCTCTAAATGCCAAATCAGAACGCCGCCACCCACCACGGCACCTCAAATCAACTCATCGTCGCCGGCGAGCGACTCGAAGATTTCCTCAAACTAACCGACACTCTTATCACTCATTTCAAACCCTCCAACGCCGAAGAACACCATCTCGTTGAAGATCTCGCTCACGGCCGCTGGATGCTCTGGCGCCGTCAACGCGCCCAACGTGTCATCGAAGCCGACGTCCACAATTCTCAACCCGACCCAGCCAAATGGACCGAAACCGAATTCAAACGCATCGCCCTATCCGATCGCTACCTCACCCAAGCAACCCGCGCCTATCAACGCGCTCTTAAGAACGTCGAAGCCTTCGTTAAAGAACGCGCCAAATCCTTCCGGTGGCAAGCCATGCATGATTTAGCGGTCCAACGCCTCCATCTCCAACAAGCCAAACACGAATTCGCAGTCGCCAAAGCAATTAACCGCGAAGAGGAAGCCTTATTCCGTTCCGCAAAAAACGCCGAATCTTCGCCTTTTGCCTCATCCGGGCCCAGTGGTTCGGTCACGCCGTACACCCAATTTCCGCCCTTTCTCACCACCGAACAACGGAGGAAAATGAACGAAGCAGCCTAAAATTCACTCCAGACCACCGCGCCACGAACCATGCTCCGCAGGCTCACGCCCTAAGTGTCTTCATTTTTTCCGGCTCATTCCGCGATCTCATAGTCGAAATCGTAAAAATGTTTGCCTGCCGCTTCAATGCGGATGCTCATCTTACCTTTGAGCCCCTGCAAGTAGCCGGTTCCCGAGGCGGACACTACAGTCACACTCAACTGCTGTTGTCCGCGCGCCATGGTGCCGCTATGCTGCAAGACAAATGTTCCTTTGACGTCCTGCCAGCGTTCCCGTTACTATGGGTGCCAGCACTTAAGTTTAGGCCAACCTGAGTAAAGGTTAACCTTACAAACGCCACCTCATTTTCATTGTCAGTGAATATTCACGAACACCTAACACGAAATTAATCCTGTCTCGCGAACCTAGTAGATATGCAAACCAGACAGCTCCCATTTGAAGTTTCGGCTTCAGCGTTGCTACCTGGACCGCTCAAGAGCCTCGCTCGGCCGCTAGATCCGGCGCTCTTAAAGCTTTTTGTCCCAGAAGAACTAGTCCGCAGCTACTCAGCGTCGCGCCTGGATGGCCAAACGGCCGCCGATTTTGTCGCCTGCATGTTGCGCCAGTTAAGAATCAGCTACGAAGTACAAGGTACCGATAAGAACCGTATCCCCGCCTCCGGGCCCGCTCTCGTTGTTGCCAACCACCCCTTCGGTATGTTGGAAGGCCTAATTCTCGTTGACATGCTCGAACGGGTTCGAACCGATTTTCGCATCGTCGCTAACGGTCTTCTCGCCACTACACCCGCCCTTCATGAGAAGGTCTTTTTTGTTAATCCGTTCGATGATGCCTCAGCCACCGAAAACGGCAAGAGTCTGCGCCTGTCCTTAGATTGGCTGCGTCGTGGCGGCATGCTCGTCATGTTCCCAGCCGGAGAAGTTTCCCATCTTAACTGGGGCGAATCCCCGGTCACCGACCCCAAGTGGAACAGCGCCTCTGCGCGCTTGGCACGCAAAATAGGCTGCCCAACTGTGCCTATGTTTTTCGAAGGCGCCAACAGCTTGCCCTTTCAGATGTTGGGAGCTCTTCATCCGCGTCTGCGCACTTTAAATCTAGCCCGAGAGTTAGTCAAAAAGCGTAGCCAAACCATTCATGTCCGCGTCGGCACACCCATTCCCGCTAGCGTTCTCAAGAGCTATCCCGATGCCGAATCGGCTACCGACTACATGCGCGCCCGTACTTATCTTCTCTCTAATCGAGACTCGCGCCGCCAATTCGTCCCGCACCTACCGCAACCTCACATTAAGCCCGTTTGCGCCGCCCCGCCAGCCGAATCCATTGCGCGCGAAGTCGATGCTCTGCCCGCCGACCGGGAGCTCTGCGCTGGCAGCGATCTGAAAGTGTTGCTGGCCTCAGCCCGTGAAATCCCGAACCTGCTGAATGAAATTGGCAGGTGCCGCGAAATCACTTATCGCGCCGTTGGCGAAGGCACTGGCAAGGCTACCGACCTTGATGAGTTCGACCAACATTACCAGCACCTGATTCTCTGGCATCAGACTGACCGTCGCCTGGCTGGCGCTTACCGCTTGGTCGCCACTCCCGACGTCCTCCCGTCCAAAGGCGTTAAGGGCCTTTACACCAACACTCTCTTCAACTACTCGCCAGAATTCTTCGAGCGCATCGGACCCGCTCTCGAACTGGGCCGTTCGTTTGTTTGCCTCGATTATCAAAAGCACTACTCTCCGCTGTTGTTGTTATGGAAGGGCATTGCCAATTACGTGCAGCGCCGGCCCGAATGCTCTGTGCTCTTCGGCGCGGTCAGTATCAGCAGCGATTATCAGGCGCTGTCGCGAACGCTGATCGTCGAACACCTGAAAGGTCATCTCGCGAAGGAACTGGCTGGCTTGGTTCGTCCGCGCCGTGGCTTCCGCCGTCACCTGCCACTCCCCAAACACGTCAAGCTGCTCACCCGTCTGATCGGCAGCGTTGACGAGCTCTCAGCCTCTGTCCAAGATCTTGAACTCGATGGCAAAGGCTTGCCCGTTTTGATTCGCCAATACATGAAAGTCGGCGGCCAATTCCTCGGCTTCAATGTCGACCCGCATTTTTCGAATGCTCTCGACGCGCTCGTTTTCGCCGATCTTCGTATCGCCGCAACCCCTATGCTCGAACGCTTAATGGGCCGCGCTGGCGCCCAAGCGTTTCGTTCCTGGCACGCCGCATCCGCTCCGCTCGTTCAATAGTTCAAACGCGTCTGTAATAAACTCTCTGAGGTGCTGCTTTCGCTCAGAGGAATAAAGAAAAGTTTTGGCGGCGTGCATGCTTTGCGCGACGGCAACCTCGAAATCGCCGAAGGTGAAGTCCATTTGCTCATGGGCGAAAACGGCGCGGGCAAGTCCACGCTCATGAAGATCGTCGCTGGCATGTACCAGCGCGACGGCGGCGAAATGCTGTGGCGCGGCCAGCCTGTTTCGTTCACGCGCCCTTCCGAAGCGGCGGCCAACGGCGTAGCCATGGTCCATCAGGAATCGCTGCTTGCCCCTCACCTCAGCGTTGCCGAAAACATTTTCCTCGGCCGCGAGACATCCTCACCCATCGGTTGGGTCGATCGCCGCGCCATCATTGACAAGGCGGCGGCCATCATCACTGAGCACGGCTTCCGGCTCGACCCTCGCATGCCCGTTGCCAAGCTCAGTCCCGCCGGCAAGCAAATCGTCGAAATCTGCCGTGCCCTGGCACAAGGCTCCAGCCTGCTCATTTTTGACGAACCCACTTCCTCGCTTTCGAATGCCGAATCAACCGAGGTGTTCCGCATCGTCCGCAAGCTGTGTGAACGCAATCTTGGGGTCATCTACATCACTCACCGCCTCGAAGAGCTTCGTTCCATTGGCGATCGCGTCACAGTACTGCGCGACGGCGCCACCGTGCACAGCGGACCGATGCAAGATCTAACTCGCGACCAGCTCATACAGCAAATGGTTGGCCGTTCCGTCAATTCGGTCTACCAACGTGAAGCAACGCCGCCCGGCCAAGTCCTGCTGCGTGTCAAAGACCTCTGCCGCGGCCCGTTGTGCAACATCTCTTTCGAACTGCGCGCCGGCGAAATCGTCGGTCTAGGCGGCTTAATGGGTGCCGGTCGCACCGAACTTTGCCGCGTACTCTTCGGTCTCGATCCCGCCGAGAGTGGCACTGTTGAAATCGCCGGTCGCGCCGTAAACCCAAAGAATCCGCGTCAAGCGGTAGCATCTGGAGTTGCGCTCATCCCCGAAGATCGTCAGATCAACGGCCTTGCCCTCAAGCTCCCCATCGCCTTCAACATTACGATGCCCGACCTCGGCCGTGTTTCAAAATACGGAGTCGTCAACCACTCTTCCGAAAACCAGCTCGCTGAAGACTACCGCCAGCGCCTGCGGATCAAGTGCCAATCGCCTCGCCAGTTCGCCGGTCGTCTGAGCGGTGGCAATCAACAGAAAATCGTCATCGCCAAATGGGTCGCTCGTGGCGCTCGTGTCTTCCTATTCGACGAGCCTACGCGCGGCATTGACGTTGCGGCCAAGCAGGAAGTGTTCGAAGAGATGGACCGCCTCGCCAAAGCGGGCGCGGCCATTTTGATGGTGAGTTCCGAACTGCCCGAGCTCATTCAAGTCGCTGACCGGATTCTAGTCATGTCACAGGGCCGGCTCACGGGCGAATTGCCCGGTAAGACCTCGCAAGAAGAAATCATGCGTCTGGCCGCACCCGCCAACGTTAATCTAACGGAGACCGCTTAATTGAACCGTCTGCAACGTCTGCTGCCCTTTGTTACGCTAATCGCCCTGGCCGTAGCGCTCACCATCGCCACCCCTCACTTCTTTACTGCCATCAACTTGGCCAGTGTTGCCCGGCAAACCGCTGTCATCAATCTCATGGCGCTCGGCATGACGCTAGTCATCATTACCGGGGGCATCGACTTATCTGTCGGATCCACCTTGGCGTTAGCCGGTCTTTTCGGCACCACGGCCATCAAAGCTGGGCTACCAATCCCGGTTTCCATTCTCATCGGTATCGCGGTTGGTATGGTTTGCGGCTTGCTGAATGGCTTGATGATCACGCAGTTCCGCATCAGCCCATTCATCGTCACTCTGGGCACACTGGAAGCTTATCGAGGCTTGGCGCTCGTAAAATCGAAGGGCTTGCCCGTTCACGAAATTCCTGACGCCTTCTCGTTTCTCGGTGACGGAAATCTTCTGGGCATCCCCTTTTCATTATGGGTTCTGGCCCTTTGTGCGGTCTTGATGCACTTCGTCTTGGAACATACGAAGCTGGGCCGCTACGCTTTCGCAATCGGCAGTAACCAAAGTGCGGCTTACTACGCGGGCGTACCCATCAAATTCCACTTGGTGAGTGTATATGCCATCGCCGGCTTATTGGCCGGTCTCGCGGGCATGGTGGAAGCATCGCGACTCATGACGGGCCAACCAACTGCCGGTCAGGGGTACGAACTGCAAGCGATCGCGGCGGTTGTTATTGGCGGCGGCAGCTTGCAGGGCGGGGAAGGCAGTGTGGTCGGTACATTGATCGGAGCTTTTATTATCGGCCTTTTATCAAACGGTAGCGATCTCCTCGGCATCAATCCTTACTGGCAGCAAGTGACCATCGGCGCAGTGATTATTGCAGCAGTCGGTTTCGACGAGCTACGTAAGCGCAAGTTTGCCAGCGCATAGCTAGTGGGTTGGTATCATGACAACTCCGACCGCATGAAGCTCCTTCGCCTTTTTCTGCTCGTGCTTTCTGCAAGTGCACTTGCCTCACCAAGCCAACTGATTGAACCCAGAGTAACGTTGGAGGTAAACGAAGGCTTCTGCCCAACCGGTGCGGTCGTTCCCTTGGTGCCAGAGGCTGGCGATCCGCCCAAACTCAACATTTGGGGCGGATATTGCTATGTGGAACAGACCAAGCCGCAAGCTGCGAAGACATCGCTTTTCACGGCTCCGCGTTTTCTCCGAATCTACCTAACGGGCTATTCACAATCTCCCACTTTGGCGATTGTCCGCGAAGCAGATGGCGCGAAGTTCTTTCTAGAACCGTGGGACCCAAGCCTCTTTCATTGGGGCTCTTACGATTACGAATTACCAAGCGATTGGCAAGGTAAACCAGTAAGACTGGTAGCAGCCGACACTGGCGTCAAAGGCATGTGGCGAGCATTTAGTGAGCCATTAGCTGGTAGCGGCAGTGCGCCAATGGGCGATGCGGCGCGCATCTTGGCGCGGACGAGTCTGCATTTCTTTGCCATCATGGTTTGCGCGCTGGCTTTCACCGCAATGGCGGTTCAGCGTGGAGTCCGAAGCCTTGTCCACGCTGGAGCCATCTTCCTTGCCGGAACAGCAGCGCCTGGTTATTGTATTTTCTGGATCACTTTGCTGTCCCCAACGTTGGCTCGATATCTGGCGGTAACCGTGATGGTCGCCTCCATAGTTGGACTTGTGTTTATTTATCGGAAGCTCGATGGCGACGGTCGCGGTCTTCTGAAGTCGCTCCTCACGCCGATTCTGCTAACAGGCGCGGTTGCATTGATGGTCGGTTCAGCGGGCTTTTTATACGGTGGTATGCGCCACCCCCTCGATGCTGCTGCCCGGCGATACTCGCATCCTCTTCCCGCCGACAATGAAATACCTTTCTTATTTGCGCAAGGCGCCCGCGCCAAACACGTTCCCAGGCCGTTGATGTCTGATTGGCTATCGAGCGACCGTCCCCCTCTACAAGCTGGAATTGTCGTCGAACAATTTCCCCTCATTTCTAAACCGCGCGACCTGAGCTACATGTTCGTAGGCGTGGTTCTCCAAAGCCTATGGATTTTTGCTCTTTGGTTATTGTTGACGGCATTCCGCCTTAATCCCAGGCTTATCGCATTGGCGTTAGCCGCGAGCCTATTTTCCGGTTTCGTCTTTCTGAATAGCTTCTACGTCTGGCCTAAGTTGCTGGCTACAACTTACTCACTCGCCTTCCTCGCAGCTTGGTTTGGACCCAAGCCCAAAGATCACTCTTGGCTCACCGCTTGGATAGTACCCGGAGCCCTACTCTGCTTCAGCTTTTTGTCGCATGGCGGCGCCATTTTTGCGCTGGTCCCAATGGTCCCAATCATGGTCTTGATGCGGCTCGCGGAGACGAAGCGCATGATAGCCATTGGCCTCTTCGCCTTTGCCCTATACATACCGTGGACACTGTACCAGAAACTCTACGATCCGCCAGGGGACCGTTTAATGAAAACCCATCTGGCGGGGGTAGAACAGTACGACAACCGTTCGTTCCTGCAGACTGCCATCACCTCCTATGGCTTACTTACTTGGAAGCAGATTGCCTACAACAAGATCACAAATCTTGAACTGGCGTTTGGTAGGGGTTTCATGGATCTCAGAAGCCAGGGAGTTTTGCTTGGGAACTTGCTTTCACCGGACGGACTTGGCAAAGCAGCGCAGTTGGGGTCGCAGCTGCGAGGCGAAGCATTCTTTTACATTGCGCCATGTTTGGGTCTTTTTATATTCGGACCTTACGCTCTCTGTGCTGGCATCTTGAAACGATTTCGAACACTCGAATGGCGCACTGCTTGTCTGTTGTGGATCTTGAACTTGGCGGGCATTGTTTTCTGGAGCCTGCTGATCTTCGGTCCAGCTAAAACACTTGTTCCGTCCGGCCCGTACTCCATGATCATCATGGCGCAAGCCGCGGCAGTACTAGCCTTCTGGGCCGTGTCTCCGCGCCTGGCGGTAGTTCTTACCTTTGTTCAGATTGTTGTTAACTTCATCATCTACGGGCCGCTCATCCGGGTTGCGTGGCCAAACAGTGTGCTTCCAGAGGGCATTCTGCACGGAGATACCCTGGCCCTCTTGATCGTTTCGTTTGTGGCCGTGTTGGTGCTCTTGACCAAGCTATCCACCGTCAAGGCTTCTTCTTGAATTGATCCAAGATCGAACCAAATGCGCCCGTCGCTCCTTTGGTGCCTTTGCCCAAAACACTATTCGTGATATTGCTGACTTGCGCCTTGGCCATAGCCGAAGCGTCTGGCGTAATGATTGGATGGGCCATATTTCCAGTTACCAGAACTGGCACAGTGAGACTTGGCGACGACAAGGCCGCCGCGGCGTTCATGTGGATATCTTGAGTCACCAGATTCAAAGTGCCCTTTGACGTTAGCGTGCCCGCATTTAGGACGCCGGTCAAATCGTTTGTCGTTGCAACGCCATTGACAATATTCAAAGTTCCAGAGAACTTCTTTACTGCCGTCCCGCCTACCTTAGCATCCGCTTCCTGGTCAGCGCCTTTCAAAAATTTGCCAACCTTATTTATTGAATCCATAATGTTGAGATTCTTAATGATGCCGTTGGTCAGGTTAAACGACAATGTGCCGTTCAACGTCCGGGCAAGATCGTCGCCGCCAGCTAAGGCAAAGCGCAGATTTGTATCGGCGGCCAAGTTGCCGTAAACAGTGTTCTTAACGGAACTAACAGCTGATAGCAGGTTGTTAGCGTCAACTCCGGCTAACTTCACTTTCACGGCACACAGCGGAGCAGCAGGGCGCATGTCGGCACTGAGTGATCCGCTGGCTTTGCCGCCGAATAACTCGGCGCTCAAGGGCGAAAGTTGAATCACTCCCTTGTTGAGCTGACACTGAGCTTTCACATTCTTCATCTCAATATCGCTAGCTTTTATAAGCCCTGCGTCAATGGAGCCATTTCCTGTAATGAGTTGCAAGAGGCCTGGCCCCGATGCGCCATGCGATTTTGCCGCTGGGCTCGGCGGTGTGTCAACGACGACGTTCTGAAGTTCCGTGGTGTCGATCTTGTCAGCATTCAAGTTAAAGGTAAGTTGGGGAGCGGCAAAGTTTTTTGCCGATAGACTGCCGTGGATCGTGGTGCCTGCAAGTGAGGCCGCAAGGTTTGTGAGCGCAACGCTGTTTTGAGAGAACGCAGCGTTTGCCGTTGCGATAGCAAGTGGCTTTTTGAGCGCGGGAGTGGAGAGGCTAGCGTTACTTATGCTCGCCGTGCCGGAGTAGCCAAGTGCAGATGGATCGGAGAGTGCGCCCTTAACATGAACATCGAGAGACAGACGCCCGTCGCCGTGCATGCCCCGCGCGGCATCGACACCATACGTCTTGGCGATGTTGAGCAACTCGGCGATATTGGCGTCGGAAGTTTTGACAGACGCGTCAACGGCTGAGTTCTTGGTCGTGTATTGCAACAGGTTGAACATTATGGCGAGCGAGGTTGAGCCGCTCTGAGCCGTGAAGGTATTGGACGAAATGGAATCTGGTGTCAGTGTTAGGTCTACTTGGGAAATCGAGACAGGCACCTTGATCTCGCCGCCGCTTGCTTGCAGTCCGCGTGCAACAATTGAACCCGCCAACTGAGGCGCCGCAGTTTGACCTTTGATTGTCACATCTGCGTTGATTTTACCTGCCATCTGGATTGCCGGATTGAAGCCGACACCAAATGACCCCGCGAGCTTAGCGAGTTCCGTAACAGAGGAGTTGTCGGTTTTCAAGGCAACATCGAGTGACGAGGAAGCGGGCGCCGTATCGACGCTGCCCATTGCCGTAAAGGAGGTTGTGCCAAGTTGAACGACACCGGACCGAATGAAAAGCTTTCTTGCCTTCGTGTCGTCTTCCAGATTGTAAGTGGCAACAATCGGGTAATCCAATTTCGAGCCTTTGAGAACCGTCTTATCGAGATTCAAGCTACCTTTGCAGGAAACTACGTCGGCGAGCGAATTGATGTCGGCTTCGCCAGAGGCGACTGAATCGGTAGCGGGGGGCAAAGCGCCAGATGCGAAACGGGTAACGCCATCTAAAGAAACCTGCTGAATGGACAAGTGGCCGCTGACGGGCGGAAGAGCGTTTTCAGTTGCCGATGTGAGTGGTCCCGCTTTGCCGCTAAATTCAAGTGTTTGGCGGCCTTCGCCGGGAAAGTGGATGCCTAGGCTTAAGCCGAATTGCTTACCAGGCGCAAAATCGGTTATGCCCAGATTGATGTGGTCGTAGACAGCGCGCGGTTGTTTGGTTAACTGATCGGTATAACCGACTTGGCCGTCGGTTATGCTGAGCGAGTTGAGAGTAAACTGGCTGTCGTTACTGCTACTGCTGGTACTACCACTTTTGCCGAGCGTTGAGAAGTTCCAGACACCTGCCGCGTTCTTGATTAACTCAATTTGCGGTTTGGAAAGTGCGATGCTTTTAACTTCAGGGTTGCCAGAAAGAAGAGAAAGTAGGCGGGCGCTGACGAAGACCGTACTCGCCGAGGCGAATGGCCGATCTTGCGGGAAGTTGGGTGATTCGCCGATCGTTAAGCCATCCACTTGAATTTCAAGCGGCAGGATCTTGAGATGCAACTGGCCTAGCGTAACGGGACGGTTGAGTTTCTGCTGCAACTCGGTTTGAATCTTGGGCCGGAAACTATCGACGGTGCTTGATAACGCCACGAGCGCAATGATAACGACGAGTAAGACGGCGGCCGCGGCGATTACGATGGTTCGGGTTCGCATCTTTTTATGTTAATTCGTTCACGTTAGTCGATGATGAGAAGCTGACAAATGAATGGCAATTTATTGGGGCGTTGACTCCGCGACGAGTTCTACTGATTTGATTGACGGGCGAACCTTGTTCGACATAGTAATAGAGGCTGCTGGCCAACCACCGGCGTTTTGGGGACGGTACATTGGCGAATTGTTTGCACTTACTCCTGAAGAAGTGGACTTTTTGCACGCCAATGGTTGCAAGATTCTGGTGATCTACAATGGCGCAACCAATACGCTTGCGAGTGTACAGGGAGGCTTCCACGAAGGAGTCAACGACGCCAACCAAGCGATTGGCGCGGCGCGGACCTTGGGCGTTCCGTCCGGCGTTTGGATTTACGCGGATCTTGAGGCTAGTTGGAGCCCGACGTCGGAGTGGTTCCAAGGATGGTCGGATACGATGATGGCTTCCGAATACGGCGGAGCAGGCGGTGTTTACACAAATTGCCTGCCTGCACACGCTGCTAACTTCAACACGCCCTACTGTGCGGCATTTAATCACGATTCGAACATGCAAGGCATGGGCCCAGCAGCAGCCCTAGTCTTCAGTTCTGAACCAGAGCCGGGCTGTACTTCAGCCGCGTCGGCTCCTGAGTTTGCACCCGCGGGTTCGCCCTGCAACCCAAACACAGTGATTTGGCAGTATGCGGAGAATTGCCTTGGCGGCTTGTTTGATGAAGACTTGGCGAATGACATCGGCTTTGCAAGTATGTGGTGAAGGTGTTACAGTTTTCCCACCAACACTTTTCATTTGCCATGAATGACTGGGTTCAGTATCATGGGCGCTAGTCAAAAACTATGTCCGTTAGACTGACGTTTTCTCAATCAATCGCCTACCTAAGCTTTGCGGCGTTTGCCGCTAATCTCCAAGCGCAGACTTGGACTACTATTAACAATGCACCCCCGGCGGGTGTAACGAATTGCATGCTCTTGACCGATGGCGGCGCTTTCTGCCAGTCAGGCCGAGCTTGGTACAAACTGACGCCTAATTCTTCAGGTAGTTATGTGGGCGGCACTTGGTCAACGCTGGCGAGCATGCCGGCTGGCTACGTTCCTGACGCTTATGCGTCAGCGGTTCTGGCGGATGGCCGAGTTGTAGTTGTAGGGGGAGAATACAACAATGGCAGTTTTGCTCTTAGCAACATGGGTGCGATTTACGATCCAAAGGCTAACACTTGGACTATGCTGAGCCCGCCGCCTTCGACCGGATCGCCGAACCACTGGCAATGTATTGGCGATGCGCCGGCAACAGTCTTAGCCGATGGACGATTCCTGATCGGCAGCAAACTCTATCAGGATGTGGCAGTGCTTGATCCGACGACTTTGAGTTGGTCGACGATTACGGCGACAGGGAAGACGGACGGCTTCAATTCGGAAGAGGGATGGGTGTTGCTGCCGGATGGCAGTGTGTTTACGTTGGATGTGAAGAATGCACCCGCGTCAGAGCGGCTGTTGCTGAGCAGTCCCACGACTGGCGCTTGGTATTTTGCCGGTAACACGGTTAGCGATTTACATACACCGACCACCTCTAATCCGCTAACAGCGCCGGGCTGTCCCGTCTATGATCCGCCAGGTGAGATTGGACCGAATCCATTGATGCCAAATGGCAAAGTGTTTGCCGTTGGAGCGAATGGTCTGACTGGAGTGTTTACTCCTCCAGCGGCCGGAAGTACAGGGCAGGGTACTTGGGCTGCTGGCCCTTCCATGCCTGCTGGGTTGAATGTCGAAGATGGACCCGCCGCCGTTCTACCAAGCGGCAATGTTTTGTTTGGCGGCAGTCCTGGTGAGAGTGGCGCGGGTTTGAAGTATTTTGAATTCAATGGTACGAGCCTAGTGAGCGTGCCAGCACCAGCGCGCGCCGCGAGTGATGCAACTTACTTTACACAGTTGCTGGTTTTGCCAACCGGGCAAGTTCTGTTTGTTGACGGATCCACGACCGTACAGCTCTACACGCCGGCGGCGACTCCCTCCTACAATGCTGCTTGGGCGCCTACGATTAGCGGAGTACCGACCTCGGTTACGGCCGGGAACACCTATCAAATCAATGGCACGCAGTTCAATGGCTTGACACAAGCGACGGTGTTCGGCGATGAATCACAGAATGCCACCAACTATCCGCTAGTACGAATCACGAATAATGCCACCGGACACGTTTTCTACGCCAAGACTCATGGCCACAGCACGATGGGTGTGGCGACCGGTTCGGCGGTGGTCTTTACTAATTTCGATGTGCCGGTAAATATCGAAAGTGGCGCAAGCTCGATACAGGTTGTAGCGAATGGTATTCCGTCTGCCGCAGTGGGAATTACGGTTGTTGGTGCTGTTCAGCCGCCGTCGTTTACGTTATCTGCGGCTGATACCAGTCTTACTATCAGGCGGGGCTCATCCGGCTCAGTAAAAGTAAGTGTTGTGCCAGCGAATGGATTCAGCGGAACGGTTGCGTTCGCCGCGTCCGGATTCCCGTCGGGCGTGAGCTACAGTTTCTCGCCGGCCAGTTCATCGACGAGTTCGACGCTGAGCATCCGGGTTTCGAATTCGACGCGGACAGGTAGCTACCCGATCACGATTACAGGAACATCGGGAAGTCTGAGTGCGTCGACCAGTTTGACATTGGTAGTGCGGTAGACCCACATGCTGTTCAAATAACGCTCGACCCATCTGCGACGAAGGGCGATCGCGCCGATCGTAGAGTAACTTCAGAAAGGTGCGGGATTGACACAAGCTGAAAAAGGATTGGCGTTTCGCGCGTTGCATCAGCGCGAGGGCGCGTTCATCATTCCCAACCCGTGGGATGTAGGAACCGCTCGGCTTTTGGCGCAACTCGGGTTTGAGGCGCTGGCAACAACGAGTGCCGGCTTTGCATTTTCGGTTGGACTGCCGGACAATGCGGTTGGCCGGGAGGCGATGATTGCGCATGTGCGGGCGATCGCGTCGGCTACAGACTTGCCAGTTAGCGGAGACTTGGAAAACGGTTTTGGCGATGCACCCGAAATTTTGGTGGAAACGATTAGCTTGGCGGCGAGCGCTGGATTAGTGGGTGGGTCGATTGAAGATGCCACAGGACGTCCGCACGAACCCCTCTACGAAAAAGAATTCGCGGCTGAGCGCGTTCGGGCGGCGGCGGAGAAGGCGAGGAGTCTTCCCTTTCAGTTCACGCTAACGGCGAGGGCTGAGAACTACCTCGTTGGTAAGCCTGATTTGAAGGACACGATTGCGCGACTGCAAGCCTATCAGGATGCAGGAGCCGACGTTTTGTACGCGCCGGGGATCACTAAGCGGGAAGAGATCGTTTCCCTGGTGAGTGCTGTTGACCGGCCAGTGAACTTTCTTATGGGAAGTGCTGGTGTTCACTTCAGCCAAGCCGAGTTATCTGCTATGGGCGTGAAGCGAATCAGTGTTGGCAGCGGATTATCGCGGGCCGCCTTGGGAGCCTTTTTGCGCGGTGCAGAGGAGATGAAGACCAAAGGGACGTTTTCATTTTCAGAGAGCGCGGCAAGCTACAAAGAACTAAATGAGATTTTCAGGCGTCAAGAATGAAATTCGTGCACCCAAAGCAAGTAGTGCCAAAGTGATTGCCGTTCTTTCCATAAAAATTGGAAGAAAGTTCGCGCGTCGATGGAATCGGCAGGAATACCAGAGTAAGTTTCGATGCGCCAGAGCAGGTATGGCGCTCGCCAAGGCCGAAGGCGGTAGCCGCGCGAACTGTTCCAGAGAAAACGAAGCAAGCTAGAGCCCGCCAGACTCCGCCGTTTTCCCGCGAGTTTCAGGCGTGGCGTAGTAGCCGGAGCGGGTACGCACAACTGGCTTTCCGGGGCCATCGACAGTTACTTTAATGGAGCGGTAACTGCCGTCCAATTCCTGAATCGCAGGCGTGTAGGCGATGGTGTATTGGCTGCGAATGTCGTGCGCAATCTGGACCGCCAGGGCTTGCACTTCCGAAACTTCCTTTGGATAGAAAGCTAAGCCGCCAGTAGTGGCGGTGAGTTCGTTTAAAGCGCGCTTGGCCTTGGCTCCCTCGTGCCGTTCTTCTTCGGTGAACAGGCCGATGGCGTAGACCATGGTGTCGGTCTGATTCGCACGCGCGACAATCTTTTCAAGCGAAGTGTTGCTGGCATTGTCGTTGCCGTCGGTAATGACAAGAAGGACCTTCTTGTCTTTCTTCGCTTTCTCTTTCATGTAGTCGAGGGAAGCGCTGATGGCGTCGCGCATGGCGGTTCCGCCACGCGAATCGATTTTGGCGATGCCTTGCTCCATCTTGGTGATGTCGTCGGTAAACGGGACGTCGAGATACCACTCGTCGTTAAAGTTGACGATAAAGACTTCGTCTTGGCGATTGGATTCGCGGACAAGAGAAATGGCGGCTGCTTCGACGCGGGCGCGTTTGGTCATCATGCTGCCGCTATCGTCGATGATGATGCCGAGAGATACTGGCACGTCTTCGCGCCGAAAGACCTTGACCTGTTGCAGCTGGCCGTTCTCAAAAACCTTGAAGGCGTTCTGTTTCAGATCGGTCAATAGTTTGCCGTGTTTATCGGCAACGCTGGCATGCAGAACAACAAGGCGGGTATCAGAGCGGAATTGAGCATAAAGAGCGCCAGTCAAGACCAAGGCCAGCAGCAAAAACAAGCTGCGCCTATTGGGTAGGGGCATAGTATCCGAGACGGAAATAAGCTTTAAGGGGCGGTAATCCACGGGGTTGATTTAGCTTAACTTGAACCTTACGATATTTACCGTCGCGTTCACGGTTTTTTGGAGTGTAGCCAAGAATGTATTCATTGCGCAACTCAACTCCAATTTTAGCCGCAATGTCGGGAAGTTCAGCAATATTTTCGACGGCGTACTCACGGCCGCCGGTCTGTTCGGCCAATTCGTTTAATAAACTCGGGCCTGCGGCTTCTTCAGGTGTGCGCGCGCGACTCGACATGGACTCAAAAATTCCGATGCCGAAAATCTGCACGTCGGCTTCGCGAACCGCATTCTTGATTTCGGTTTCGGTGTAGCGGCTGGCGTTGTCGCCACCGTCGGAAATAATAAGGAGCGCTTTACGTGGGTTGTGCGCCTTCTTCATTTCGTGCATGGCTAAGTAGACGCCATCGAGCAAGGCAGTGCGGCCTTTTGATTGGGTGAAGGTAAGCGTGCTTTGAATCTTGTCGGTATCGGTAGTGAATGGGACGACGAGTTCGGGCCGGTCGTTGAATTGGACCAGAAAGAATTCGTCAGAAGGATTGGCAGTCTTGAAGAACTCGGCGGCGGCTTGGCGCGACTTTTGTAACTTGGCTCCCATGCTGCCGCTAGTATCGAAGACGAGGCCGATGGAAATGGGCGCGTCTTCGCTGGAAAATTGCAAGATCTCTTGTTCGACCTTGTCTTCAAAAAGCCGGAAGTGTTCTTTATCGAGGCCAGTTACGAAGCGGTTGAGCGGATCGGTTACGGTGACATTAATGAGGACCATGGTGCGGTCGACTCGTATGTCTACGGACCGGCGCGGCGTGTTGGTGGTGGCGACAGCGGCGGGAGGGGGCGTCTTCGCAGCAGGCACGGGCGCTGTGCTGGAATCATTCACAGCCTGAGCGGCCAAGGGAAGCGAAGCCGCAAGGCAAAGAAGAAGGATGGCGCAAGAAGATGCGGAAGTACGGCGATGTATGGACTTGCAGGACAGGTAGAGCGTCCGCATTAGGGTGGCTTCTGAATTCGATCATAGCATCGGCCGAAGGAGGCGACGGTGCGACTTCGTTATTTGATTGGGCCGATTTGCTTTTGTAATTTGAGCAAGGCTGCGGAGTCTGGATTCAGGCTGAGCGAGCGTTGAACGGTGTCTAGCGCTTCGCGTTCGTGGCCTAGTTGATATTCGCTGGTAGCCAGATTTCGCGCAGGTGCTTCAAGGCCAGGGTTAATGGCCAATGCTTTTTGCCAAAGTTCATTGGCGGCGGCTAAATTTCCATTGCGCGCGAGGTGGGTGCCGAGGTTCGACAGGGCGATCAGGTTGGCAGGATCGGCTTTGAGGGCTTCGCGGTAGAGCGATTCGGCCTTTTGGTAGTCGCCGATGAGATCGCAGGTGTAAGCCAGTTGAGCGGCAACCGCAGGGTCACCTGGTGAGCGTGTCCAGACATTCTGAAGTTTGTCGTGGGCGAGCTTGATGGTGGCCGGGTCGGTGTGGGTCCACGATTCGTCGGCGTAGGCGAGTGCGTAGTCGCGATCAGTAGCGCGGGTGGGCCAAAAGGCCACTAATTCGTTGGAGTGTGGAGAATCCTGCGGAGCGACAGGGACCCGGCGGATAGAGTGATCGGTGAAGGCGGTGTGCTGGCCATCGGTTGAGGCGCGCTGTTGCATGTGGCAGGCGATACACGAATCGCCTTGCAGATTTCGAGCAGCGGTTGGCGACTTACAAGAGGATTGCTGATGACAGGTGAGGCACTTCGCGCGATAGTAGGAACTCTTTTCGGATTGAGTGACGTTGGAGTGCGGATCGTGGCAAGTGAGGCAGGACAACTTATCGCCGCT
>Ga0182012_10002470_pt1 | contig 19961 bp, 18 predicted proteins | sample 612S2SmetaG_FD_120486 | JGI IMG/M metagenome (GOLD analysis project Ga0182012, IMG submission 120486) | Permafrost microbial communities from Stordalen Mire, Sweden - 612S2S metaG | ecosystem: Environmental > Terrestrial > Soil > Wetlands > Permafrost | place: Sweden: Stordalen | collected...
AGAAACGCTATGGTTTTGTGGGCGTAACGATGAGCAACGGCGCCAGATCTCTCGTCATGGTGAGCGCCGACTCCGACAAACCCGAGGAAATCGCCTCCGTGCCCCTCTCTGGCAAAATCGTTCACCTCAAGGTCGAATGCGAATTTCAGCCCGCGCCTGAAGTCGCCCGCTTCTCCTACAGCCTCGACGGCAAATCCTGGACCCCCATCGGTCGTCCCTCGCGCCTTTCCTACACCGTGCCGCACTTCATGGGTTATCGCTTCGCCCTCTTCTATTATTCGACCAAGACCGCCGGTGGCCGGGTGGACTTCGACTATTTCCGGATCGGGCAAAGCGGCAACTCACTCTGACCTCCGCCTTTCCTTTTTATGCTTCACGATTAATCATGCGGCTAAGCTGCCCTGACAAGCCGCTCGACGAATTCTCAGACGAAGGCTGGCGTAGAGAGGTGGATTCGAACGCCCGCTTTCGCTTTACCGGGTGAGGCAGACACCATTCGCGACTTGCTTGGGAATTGACAACGCGCCTGATTTTACCAGAGAATTAACCCATGAACAGATTACCCTCATCGGACTCTTTGAATGCTTCCTGCAATCAACGATTGTTTTGCGCTTCCTTGGGCGCGTTGATTTGCGCGTGTGTTCTGATGGCGAACCATGCGTTCGCGGAGGAACGTCTTTCTTTTAATGCCAACTGGAAATTTACGCACGACGACCCGACGAATGCCGTGGGCGACTTGAGTTATTCGAAAATCAAAAATTGGGTGGAGGCGACCGGCATGGAGTTTCTGGCCAGCCCGGCCCCACTCGCCAAGCCCGAAGGAATCCCCGGCGGCGAGGCTGTTTCTTACGCGCAATCCACTTTTGATGACAGCCAGTGGCGGTCCTTAAATCTGCCGCACGATTGGGGTGTCGAAGGGCCGTTCCGCCTGGAAAATCCTGCCGAGACGGGCAAATTGCCGTGGTGGGGTGTCGGCTGGTATCGAAAACACTTGAGCGTTCCGACGGCCGATGCGGGCAAAAAGATTTACCTCGATGTGGATGGCGCGATGTCACACGCGACCGTGTGGTTGAACGGCCAATTTGTCGGCGGGTGGCCTTACGGTTACGCGTCGTGGCGCGTGGACCTGACGCCGTTCCTGAAATTCGGCGCGGATAACGTCATCGCCATCCGGTTGGATAACCCGCCGAATGCATCGCGTTGGTATCCCGGTGGCGGCATTTATCGCAATGTGTGGTTGGTGAAAACGGAAACCGTGCATGTGGGCCATTGGGGTACGTATGTGACGAAGGATAACACCCCGATGACAACGGACGCGGCCCGAATGAATTTGCAGGTTTCTGTGGATAACGACACGGCCAGCGACGTGGTGGTATCGTTGCGAAATGAGATATTTAAACTGGGGACCGACAACCAGGCGGGAAAGGCCGTTACGAGCCAGGTCACGCCCGGTGTGACCGTGGCTGCTCATTCAACGCAGACGAACAAAACCTGGGTGGTCATCAATAAACCGGAACTGTGGAGCTTGGAAAAACCGCGGCGATATCTGCTGGTAACCACGGTCGAACGGGACGGAAAAGCGGTGGACCGGTATGAAACTCCTTTCGGCGTTCGCACGATTGAATTCACGGCGACCAATGGATTTTTATTGAACGGCCAACGCGTGCCGTTGAACGGCGTTTGCGATCATGCCGACCTTGGCGCCCTCGGCACCGTGGTGAATACGCGCGGACTTGAGCGCCAGATTGAAATCCTGAAAGCGATGGGCTGTAACGCGATCCGCACGAGTCATAATCCGCCCGCGCCGGAGTTGCTGGATTTGTGCGACCGCATGGGCATGCTCGTAATGGATGAGTCGTTCGATTGCTGGGATCGCGCCAAGAAGCCCAATGATTATCACCTCCTCTTTGATCAGTGGCACGAAAAGGACTGGCGCGCCGAGTTGCGGCGGGACCGGAATCATCCGAGCATTATTCTGTGGAGCATCGGCAATGAAATTCCCGAACAGGGCCGCCCGGAAGGTCCGGCCATGGCCGCCGAATTATCGCGCATCGCGCATGAGGAGGACCCGACGCGGCCCACTACCGCGGCGTGCAACAACACGCGGTCCGCTTACAATGGCTACGGAACGAATCTCGATGTGTTCGGCTATAATTACAAACCCGGCGAGTTCGGAAGATTTCGCAACGCGAATCCCAATCAGCCCGTATACGGCAGCGAGACCGCCTCGTGCATCAGTTCGCGCGGTGAATACTTTTTTCCGGTGAGCCCCAACAAGGGCGGCGGCCAGGCGGATTTCCAGATGAGCTCGTATGATATATTCTCGCCGGGCTGGGCCACGCTGCCAGACTGGGAATTCAAAGGCCAGGATCAATTTCCCTTTTCGGCCGGTGAATTCGTCTGGACAGGTTTTGATTATCTTGGCGAGCCGACGCCTTACAAAGAGCTGGAGGATGGCGGCAAAATTCACGTTCCTTCCCGCAGCTCTTATTTCGGCATCATTGATCTGGCCGGGTTCCCGAAAGATCGGTTTTATCTTTACCAGGCGCGCTGGCGTCCGGAGCTGCCGATGGCGCATATTTTGCCCCATTGGAATTGGCCGGATCGCATCGGCCAGGTGACGCCCGTGCATGTTTACACTTCCGGTGATGAAGCGGAGTTGTTCCTGAACGGAAAATCTCTCGGTCGGAAGAAAAAAGCGCAGTATCAATATCGCCTCATTTGGAATGACGTGACGTATCAGCCCGGTGAACTGAAAGTCGTGGCTTATAAGAACGGCAAAAAGTGGGCCACCGAGGTCATGAAAACCACGGGACCCGCCCGGAAATTAACGATGCAACCGGACCGCGCAAAAATCCAGGCGGACGGCTGCGATCTCTCGTATGTCACGGTGACCGTGGCGGACAAAAGCGGCTTAATGGTTCCCCGCTCGAAGAACCATCTTCAGTTCAGCGTCGAAGGACCGGGAGAAATCGTGGCGACGGACAACGGCGACGCCACTTCGCTCGTGTCATTTCAATCGCCGGAGCGTGATGCCTACAATGGGCTGGCCCTGGTGATTGTGCGCGCGAAACCGGGCCAGGCGGGAAATATTATTTTGAAGGCCAGGGCCGACGGGCTGGAATCTTGCGAAACAAAAATCGCCGCCAGGAATTAACGTCGCCGTTGTGCGTGTTGCGTGTGTCCGCGAATTGACTGCGGCCACCCAACGCTCTTCACCCTCGCGCAATCTGGCAACCGGTGGCATGTCGTTGCCCACGCTCCTTTTTAAAAGGACCTTGTGCGGCTGGTTCAGCAAGCAGTAATCCCGCTGCACCATCCCATCCGTCCATCCGTCCATCCCGTCCATGTCTGTCCACATCTTCCCCATCATCATCGTTCCTTCGCCTTCAAATCCTCTGTCTCCGCCCCCAGCAACATCTCCACCATCCGCTCGTGCCGGTTCAAAAAATCCCGCGTGATCTGAAAATGCTCTGTATCCTCGTATTTCACCCGCACCATGCCCTCCTCCGAAAATTGATAAATCCACGCGTTCGGATACGCCAGCAGGATCGGCGAATGCGTGGCAATCACCAGTTGCGACTGATGATACACCAGCCGGTGCAGCAGCGTCAGCAGGCTCAACTGCCGCTGCGGCGACAACGCCGCCTCCGGCTCGTCGAACAAATACACCCCGTCCCCCTGCAACCGGTTCACCAACAGCGCCAGGAACGATTCCCCATGCGACTGGGCGTGCAGGGATTTTTTGCCATAGGAATAGGCCGCCCCCAAATCGTCAATCTGGGAGGCAACATTATAAAAACTCTCCGCCCGCAGAAAAAACCCGTCCGTCGCGTGCCCCACCCCCCGTTCCAGACAGACAAACTCATTCAAATTCGAATGCGTCTCCCGCGTGGCAAAGTTAAAATTCTTGCTTCCCCCCTCCGCATTGAACCCCAGCTTCAAAGCCAGCGCTTCCAGCACCGTGGACTTCCCCGACCCATTCTCCCCGATAAAAAACGTCACCGCCGGATGAAACTCCAGCCGTTCCATGCTGCGAATCGCCGGAATCGAAAACGGATACACCTCAAAATCCGGCACCAAATCCCGTTCCAGCCGCAACGCATTCAGAAACGACCGCTTGATCACCGGCTCCCCGCCGGACGCGCCCGGCCGCCGGCTGGATTTATTAGATTTGGGAGCCTTCATACCGCCCCCAATTCTGCCCCAAACCCCTCGCCCCCGCCAAACTGATTCTGCATATTTAGTGGTTGCAAACCCCTGCTTTTCTTTGAGTTCTTTGCGATCTTAAGAAACTCCTGCTTGATGTTTCATGATTGCAATTGTTTACGAAATCCATTGGGAGTTTCATTGCTCATCAGCCCCCGCCGGGGGTCCCGGCTGCATTCGCCGTGGCACTTGCCACCCGTCACCTGCCACTCGTCACTCGCCACTTCCCCAAAAAATTCCCTTTGACAACTCATCAGGAGATGCTACACTCTATGAGTAGTTCGGACCTTGCCGTCCGAACCCCTGATGGCTGAGGCCATCAGAAAGCTCTTTGAAATACCCGGCCCGGCGGGGTCCCGGCCATCACAACCGCCAGTCTCGCAAGCAGTTAACAATTTAACCAAATAACCGATTAACCAATTAACGAAAAAACTAAACCTCCCGCCAACCGCCCAATCTTGAAGTTTCGCGCCCTTCCCGCCACCATCCGCCTCCCAAAAACCTCATGATTTTTACGCTTTTTGGATAATATTTACAATTTTTCAACCATTCTGCCCCTGCCCCTCAAAAATGATAAAAAAATTCCCAGCCGCCTGTTAAAAGCTTGCCCCAATTAACGGCAGCAGCGCCTTTACCGGCGGTTAGAGGACAGCCTTCAGGGCGGTAAGGCAGCGGGTGTTTTGCGCAGGAGTGCCGACCGAGATGCGAATCCATTCAGGCAACCCGTAACCGCCCATCGGGCGGGTGATGACGCCTTGCTTTTGCAGAGCTTCAAAGACGCGCTGGCCCGCTCCCACCTTCACGAGAATGAAGTTGGCGGCCGAGGGAACATATTCCAAGCCGAGTTCGCGAAAGGCGCGCTCGTAGTAATCCAACCCGCCAAAGTTGTTCGACCGGGTCTGGCGAACGTGGTCGTCATCGTCCAGGGCGGCAAGGGCGGCGATTTGGGCGGCCAAATTAATATTGAAGGGCTGCCGGATTTTTTCCAAGACGCTGACGAGTTCGGGATGGGCAATGCCGTAGCCAACCCGCAGTCCGGCCAGGCCGTAAATTTTCGAGAAGGTCCGCATGAGGACAAGGTTTTTGCGCGCGCCCGAGCGGACAAGCGGAGCAAGATCAAGCGGGTCGCTCAAAAACTCGATGTAGGCCTCGTCCATCACGAGGAGGACATGGTCGGGCACTTGATTGACGAACTGGATGATTTCCTCGCGCCCCGCGTAAGTGCCGGTGGGATTGTTGGGATTGGCGACAAAGACCAGCGCGGTGTCCGGGGTGATGGCCCGCAACATGGCGGCGAGATCGTGGCCATAGTTTTTAGCGGGCACGGTGATAAGGTTCGCCCCAAAAAGTTTGGTGATGATGGGATAGATGGCGAAGCAGTACTGGGAAACCACGACATCCACGCCGGGTTGCAGGAAGGCGTGGCCAAGAAATTCGATAATCTCATTGGAGCCGTTGCCGAGCACAAGGTAACCGGGTTCGAGTCCGAGTTTGGCAGCCAGTTTGTTTTTCAGGTAAAAGGCGTTGCCATCGGGGTAGAGGTTGAGGCCGGCCAGACTTTTTTGGAGAGCGGCGATGGCGAGGGGCGACGGGCCGAAGGGGTTTTCGTTGGAAGCCAGTTTGACGATGTCGGCCGCGGGGAGTTTGAGTTCGCGGGCGACTTCCTCAATGGGCCGGCCGGGCTGATAAACCGGCAGTTGTTGGAGCGCGGGATTGATTTTCAAGGGTAAAAGCAGGGGGTTAAAGCGAGGCAATGATTTTTTTGACGTTCACATGCCGGGCGACAAGGTCGCGGATGAGGGCGATTTTCTCAGCGTCGTTCGGCCGGGTTTTGACGGTGAGGTTGTGGACTTTGGAGGCGACTTTGTAACTGTCGGCTTGGGCGAGCAGCACTGGGATGGGCATGTTTTGAATGACCTTGAGCACGCTGGAACTGGGGCGGAGGCCGCCGGTCAGCACGATGCCCGCCATTTTTTCCTGGGCTTGGCCGTCAATGGTGGCACAGGCGGCAAGCACGATGTCCTCACGGTCGCCGGGGGTGATGAGGAGGACGCCAGGCTTGAAAAACTGGACGGCGTTCTGGGCCCCCATCGCACCGACAACCACGTCGTTGACGAGGGCGTTGAGCGGCATGGGGGGATTCAGCAATTCGGCGCGCAGCTCGTCGCGGATGAGTTCCACGGTGGGATTGGACAGGAGTTTCTCATGGGGGAGCACGCCGAGGAGCTCGAGGCCCTTGCGCTTGAGTCCGCGCCGGACGAACTGGGTAATCTCGGGGATCTTTTCCTCGAGCACTTTGTTGACGATGACACCGATAATCTCCACGCCTTCCTTCTCGAACAAGGCCTGGTTGAGGCAGACCTCATCAATGGGCCGGCCGATGCCGCCCTGGGTGACGATGATGACCTTGCAGCCGAGGGTGCGGGCGACCTGGGCATTCGAAAGGTCAAAGACGGAGCCGACGCCGGCATGGCCGGAACCTTCGCAGAGGACAAAGTCCTTTTCCCAAGCGACGCGGTTGAAGGCGTCCTGGATGCGTTTGACGAGTTCCTCGTTGTTGGCGGACTGGAGGTATTTGCGGGTGAACTCCGGCTCGACGGCAATGGGGCTCATGTCCACGAGGGGGCAATTGAGGCGGTACACGGCGTCCATGAGGACGGTGTCCTCGTCAATTTTCTGCTCCTCAATTTCAACAAACCGCTGGCCGACGGGCTTGATGTAGCCGATGCCTTTGAAGTGAGCCTGCAAAGCGGCGATGAGACCGAGTGACGTGGTGGTTTTGCCGTCGTTCTGGCGGGTGGCGGCAATGAAAACGCGGGGGGTGGTGGTATTCATGGCAAGGCGCCGGGCTTATTGGTCCGAGTTGATGACGAAATCCGTTTCGCTTCCGGGATAGAGCTTTTGGTAGTCGGTGGCTTGGACGGCGATGATGGCGGCCACGCCGAGAATGTCGTGGGCGGTGGAACCGCGGGAGACATCGGCGGCGGGGCGGTTCAGGCCAAGCAGAATCTGACCATAGGCATTGGCCCGGCTGGTGACTTGAACAAGCTTGCTGGCGATGTTGCCGGAATTAAGATCGGGAAAGATAAGAACATTGGCACGCCCGGCGACTTGGCTGTCACTGAGTTTGCGCTGGGCGATTTCGGGGACGAGCGCCGCGTCGGCCTGCATTTCACCGTCGAAATCGGCCTCGAGAAAAATGGCCTCGGCTTTGCGGCGGGCCTGGGCGGTGGCCGCCTGGACCTTGCCGACCGAAGGATGATGGGCGCTGCCGTGGGTTGAGAAGGAAAGGAGAGCCACGCGGGGTTTCACCCCGAGCATGTGCCGGGCCAGCCGGGCCGTGGAGACGGCGATATCGGCCAGTTGCTCGACGGAGGGATCAGGGATGACACCGCAATCACCCATGAAAAGGACGCCTTGCTCACCGATGCGGGTATCCTCGACCTCCATGACCATGCAACTGGAGGCGGTGGCGAAATCAGGGGCCATTTTGATAATTTGGAAGAGCGGGCGCAAGACACTGCCAGTGATATGCGAGGCGCCGGAAATGAGGCCATCGGCCTGGTGCATGGCGAGCATCATACTACCATAATAATTGGGCTGGCGCATGGCCTCGCGGGCCTCAGTGGCGCGGAGCCCTTTTTCACGGCGTAGCGAGTGAAAGCGCCGGGCAAACATTTCCAGATCCTCGCTGGCCGTTGGGTCAATGACGCGAATGCCCTCCATGGCAATGTTAAGTTCCGCCGCAACTTTGTGAATTTCCTCCTTGTTGCCGAGTACGATGGGCGCGCCAAGGCGCAGGGAGTGGAACTGGCGGGCGGCCTGCAAGATGCGGGGCTCGGCGCCTTCCGGGAAGACGACGCGCTTGGGATGACGCTGCAGTTTTTCGATGACATTGCCGATGAAACGCATGGCACCAAGGTAGCGGGCGGCGGCCAAACTGCAACTGTTTGCGTGGCTGGGCGGCCGGGATTAAACCGGTGGCGGAAATAAATATCTGGTTTCGGAGGGGACTGCGCATTGACTTGCGGCAGCGCGGTTGTTACGCTCACGCTTCCAATGCTCCAAACCATTGAGAAGCTGCTCATATTACAGGATCGGGACCGGAAACTGCACCGGGTTCATGATGAACTGGCCCACATCGGTCCTGAGCGCGACTCGTTAACTTCCAAAGCCGCCGCCACCCAATCCCAACTCGAGGCCGCGAAGACGCGTGTCAAACAGATTGAATCCGAGCGGAAACGCCTGGAACTGGACATCGAGGCCAAAAAATCGCAAATCGAGAAGTACGCCAACCAGCAATTGCAGACGCGCAAGAACGAGGAGTACAAAGCCCTGGCGCATGAAATTGAAATGGCGAAAGAAGCGATTTTTAAAATTGAGGATCTGGAAATCGGCCTGATGGAACAGGCGGAGGCTGCCCAACGCGAGGTGGCCCGGGCCACGCAAGAGGCGGCAGCGGCGAAAAAGCTGCTGGACGACCAAGTCAGCCTGATCAACCAGCGCGAGGTGAATCTCAAAAAGGAACTGGCCCAATTGCAAGCGGGGCGGGAGGAATTGTCGGCGGCGGTGGAGGAGAGCGTGCGTTTCCGCTATGACCGGCTGCTCAAAAACAAGGGCGACAATGTGGTGGTGGGCATCAACCACGGGGTGTGCGGTGGCTGCCACATGAAGCTGCCGGCGCAATCGTTGGTCACGTGCAAATCCGCCCAAGAAGTGGCGGCCTGCCCGAACTGCGGGCGCCTGTTGTATTTTTCCTCAGACATGGACATGACGATCGGGGATTAACCCCGACGGTCATTGAACCGGGGTCCAGGTTGCGTCGGGGTCAAAAGTCGTCATACCCGAGGCAATTTTGACGGTTTTGGGACCCAGATTCTTTTGCAGCACATGGCCTTGTTGATTGACGATGAAGGTCATCAGGCCGTTGTTGCCCCATTCTGCCGGCCAGGCGACCAGGGCGAACCCGGCCAGTAAACGACCATTAATCATATAATTATACTTCCCGCCCGGCGCATGTTTGCCCTGCCGCGTCAGAATTTTGAAATAGTAGCCGTGATAGGGCGCCTGCTCGTCGCTGATCATTTTGGCGGTGCGGTGATAGCCTTCCACGCGGGCTTGCGCGACAAGCGGGCCGAGGGGGCTTAACTCCTCGCCCGGTTGGACCGGCCAGTACAGGCCGTCATGCTTGCCCGGGGTGCTGTGGAGGAATTGGGCATAAGCGGGCACGCCATCTCCAAGGCGATCCTGGTCGGCATATTCTCGCTGGGCATCCACATAGGCAATACAGACATTCATGGCGCCGAGTTCATCCGCGCCGATGCGGCGGGCGAGAATTTCATCGGCCCCGGCAGCGGTGTCAAAAAACCACAGACCGTCTTTCTGAACGAGCGGAATGGGAAACGGCCAGTTTTCCGCGCCTATTTCCAACGTGATCGTGTTGTCCGAAATATTCACCAGCCGCGTGTGTTTGGTGATCCGGTCAACAAAAAGCTGGTATTCATCGGACGCCTGAACAACATCGGGCGAAATCAAATCATGTCCGGCAGGGCCAAAAATGGCACGCAGGGCGTTGGTGTCACGACTGGTCGCGGCGGCCACGAGGGCCGTGACGGCAGCGGCGGGTGTGGCAAAGGTAGGTTCCTCTGGCAGAGCGGCGCGCAGTGGCTGGGTTAACAGAAGGAGGGTCAGGATGCCACCGAGGGCGGACCAGACAAGTCGGAAGCAGCGGGGCTGGCCGGGCAGTGGGAATTGAGGGTTGGGAATCATGAGGTGCAAAAAAGGTTAGCGATGGTTCGAGGAACCAACGTGGTCACCACCGCCACCACCACCGCCGTGATTGACAGCGGGCGCGGAAACATGGCCGCCACCGCCCATGCTCTGGTGGCCACGGTCGCTGGAGGCGCGGGTTTGCGGGGCGCTCTGGATGCCGGAGAAGGCACTGCGGGCGGGTTCGTGGTAGGGAGCCAGTGTTTCCTGGCGAATGGCGGGGGCCGGTTCACGATAAGGAGCTGGCACCGCCTGGCGGGCGGTCGGGGCGATTTCCTGACGGGGCCGGGCGACATCGGAAACGGAATGGCCGACCGTGCCAACCAAGGGCCGTTGAGAGGCGGGACTGTAGCCGCGGTCGCCGCGGTACGACGGGGTGCCCGCCCGATGGTCAGTGGGTCGCCAGACACTGGCTTGGCCCCAGTTGCGCTGGCTGGGGGGCTGGTGCCAAAAGTCCGACGGGCGCGGGTGATCGCGATCCCAGCGGCGGATGTCATGGTTGCGCCAGTCAAAATCGCCGTCCAGCCAGCCGCCGATGGCAAAACCGACTCCGAAATTGATGTAAGGCACACCGTTGTAGGGGGCCTCATAAACCTGGTCAGGCTGATAGGTGGGCACGTAAATCTCGTTCGGGTCGGTCGGATCAATGTCGTAATAGCCACCGTCATCCACCACGGTTTGTTGGGGGGTGGATTGCAAGTTGCCAAGATTGGCGGCGGAGGCGCGCAGTCGCTGGATGGAATCCATGACGTCCTGCTGCTGGTTGAGGAAAGCCTGGCCGAGTTCGGTGGTCCAGGCCAGATTGTCGTCCATCCATTTGAGGACATTGGGGTAGCGGGCCACGGCTTGAACGCTGGTGTCCCAGGGTTGCAGGCCAATCGCACTGGGGTCGCCCCCGCCAGTGACATAACGATCCGCGATCACAATCTGAGCAGGCAGCGTGGCGGCCGGGAGGATTTGGGCGATCAAAGGATCCGGATAAAGGGCGATGGGGCCGAGTTCCTGGTCAAGTTGGGCGGCGGAGAGGGGTTGATACGTGGCGGCGGGGGGGATGGGGACTTGCGCCGACGACGGCAGAACCGCACCCAAAAGGATGCCCAAGACCAGCAGGAGGTAAAAAATGGATTTCATCGGCGAACGGTTCATGCTTATAACAAGGGGAACCTAAGCCATGTTTCGGAATACCGCAATGGGGTGTTTGCCGTAAAAGAATCCCTGACTGGTCCGGTTGGCTCGTATTTCGGCGTGTGTTTCGGGGGCGGCGGGGTTAGATTTTTGTCGAATGATTGAGTATCTTGATTTACTTCGCCACGTGCGGACTCACGGCAAGTTCAAAGCCGACCGCACCGGGACTGGGACGTATTCGGTCTTTGGGGCGCAGGCAAGGTTTGATTTGCGCGGCAGTTTCCCGCTGTTGACCACAAAAAAAGTGCATACCCGGTCCATTTTTTATGAATTATTGTGGTTTTTGCGCGGGGACACCAACATCCAGTATCTCAAGGACAACGGGGTCTCGATCTGGAATGAATGGGCGGATGCGAACGGGAATCTGGGCCGGGTGTACGGGGCGCAATGGTGCGACTGGCGGACGGCGGACGGGCGGTCCATCCACCAAATTGACCGGGTGATCGAGCAGATCAAAATGCGGCCGGACAGCCGGCGGCTGATTGTGAGCGCATGGAATCCGGGGGAAATCGAGACGATGGCCCTGCCGCCGTGCCACACGCTGTTCCAGTTTTACGTGAGTGACGGGGAGTTGAGCTGCCAGTTGTACCAGCGCAGCGCCGATATCTTTCTGGGCGTGCCCTTCAACATCGCGAGTTACGCGTTGCTGACGTGCATGGTCGCCCAAGTCTGCGAGTTGAAGCCGGGCGATTTTGTTCATACATTCGGGGATTTGCACTTGTACAGCAATCATGTGGAGCAGGCGGATTTGCAACTGTCGCGCTCGCCGCGGCCGCTGCCGCAATTGAAGCTGAATCCGGCGGTGAAAAATATTCACGACTTCATGTTCGATGATTTTGAACTGGTGGGATACGATCCACATCCGGCGATCAAAGCACCCGTGGCGGTTTAGGATTCATGAAGTACTTCAAAGCCATCGCCGCCATTTCCCTGAACCGGGTGATCGGGGCGGGCAACACCATTCCCTGGCATTTGCCGGAGGATTTTAAATGGTTCAAGGCGACCACCATGGGCAATGTGGTGGTGATGGGGCGCAAGACGTTTGAAAGCCTGGGGAAGCCGCTGCCGAACCGGAAGAATCTGATTCTCACGCGGCATCCCAAAGCTCTGATTATCAAACATCCCGAGATTTTCGGCGAATACCATGAGTGGCGAGGCGGAAAAGACGTAGGGTCCCCGCTCAAACGTCCTTATCAATTTCATTTCTCGAAGAAGGAGTTCACTGAATTTGAAAAGAATCAGCCGACGCATATCTTGCTCGTCAATTCGCTGGACCGACTCAATCCGGACGAATTCACGACCGACATTTTCATTTGCGGCGGGTCGCAAATCTATGAGCAGGCCCTGCCCCGCTGCTCGGATCTTTACCTGACAGTGGTGAAACGGGAGGTGGAGGGGGACGCGTTCTTCCCGCCGTTTGAAGACAAATTTGAGTTGGTTCAGGAATTGCGGGACACGGCGGAGTTTAAGATATTGCATTACCGGCATCGGGCGCTGATGGGGGAGAAGATTAACGGCGCATGAGGAAATTATGACTCGCCGGACAATTGTCATTTTCACCGGCCTCTATGGGATTTGCTTTTTTGATTTTCTGGCTTTTGGGGTGCGACCTTCCAATTTAAAGGGACTGCTTTTGCTGCCCGGCAGCTTAATATTTGTGGCAGTGTTGTTGTGGGGATTGGTCATCGTTATCACCCGATGGAAAACGTCGCATATCAGGGCGGTAATTCCGTTGGTGGCCTGCCTATTAATGCTTCCCGCTGAAAGACTCGTAGGGCGTTGCATCCGAACCGAATTATTCAATTGGAACTTTCCCGTTTATGAAGCCGTGGTTCGAAAAATTGATACAGGGGCGATACCCCTTGCGAATGGAAGGGAGGAAATATCGGCAACCTACTTTGATCACAATCTGGCCTATGCAATATGGGCCGAACGCGATTCAAACCAAGTTCTTACCGTGGAATTTCTATGGGGGGGGAGCCGGGCCGCCACCTTACCACGAACTATATGTTTATGTATCCTCTGGTGCCGTCCTTCCGGGTTCGCAACTCGACATAAGATTTGTCTCAAAAACAAAACTTGCCAGCCCTGAATTAAATGGCGGCTGGTTTGAGGTGGCTGATTAATCTTCAACCATGGCTGAAAGGACGGCGCGACGTGCCGCGAATTTCACGAATGACCGCAAATTAGTGCAATGGGTCTGGGGAAGGTTTCAAACCTCAATATTCAAGCTGCCTTATTTAAAATCACTAAAACACGCAAGCCCAGGGGATTCAAAATTGTCATCTGAGTAACTCCTCATATTCATCGTGAGCTCCAATCCAGAACCACTCCACACGGTCTTGGTTCCAAACAGCCAATGCACGATGGTTGCCACCAACCCGCGCCGACCAAAAATCTCCAGCCTTTTTAAAATGAAGTGATGGATGGGACGGGTTTCTCAACCACAGCTTGAAATTTTTCCGGGCGATTCGCCGGATGTCCGGCGGCAGTTTCCCGAAGCGATCACGAAAGCTTTTCGTCGTCGAGGAATTCAGCAAGCGGGACATTGGATTCACCCTGGTTTTCGGATTGAAGGCGCTCGTAAAGTTCGCGCAATTTGCCACTTTGGGCATCGGCCTCCAACTCCCGATCCCATTTCCGGTTGCGCTCGGCATCAAACCAGCGCTCCAATTGCATAAATTCCCCCGGAGGGAGCTTGGCAATGGCTTCTTCAATTTCCACAACGGAACTCATAATGAATCAATAACCCAGCCCGCCCAATCAAGGCAAGCTGGTTTTTCCGAACCGAATTGTGCAGGATAAAGAAAAAACCGGCTGGCTGTTGCCAGCCGGCCGGTTTCTGAAACTTCGCTTGGGCTTTCCCAATTAATCCTTGAGCATCTCGTCAGCCGCGTCGAAGGCGTGCTGCAGGGCCACGAGGTCCTCGCCGGGCTTGAGCGAGTCGAGGATCTTCTGCTCTTCCTTGAGTTGCTCGTCGGAATAGCTGGCCGCCTTGATGGACAGGCCGATCCGGCGCTCGCCGCGATCAATTTTGATCACGCGGGCAGTGACGTCCTGGCCGACCTTGAGGATGTTCTTGATCTTGTCAATGTGCTCCTCGCTGACCTGCGAGATATGGACGAGGCCGTCAATTTCGTGCTGGAGGCCCACGAACGCGCCGAAGCTGGCGAGCTTGGTGACCTTGCCCTGCACGACGTCGCCGACTTTGTAGAGCTTGTCAATCTGGGACCACGGGTCCAGAGCGAGCTGCTTCATGCCGAGCGCGATGCGCTGGTTGGGACGATCCACTTCGAGCACGGTGGCCTCGACGTCGTCGCCCTTCTTCATGACTTCGCTCGGATGATTGATCTTGCGGGTCCAGGACATGTCGGACACGTGGATCATGCCGTCAATACCCTCTTCCAGTTCGACAAAGGCGCCGTAGCTGGTGAGGTTGCGAACCTTGCCGTTGACCTTGGTGCCGACGGTGTATTTCTCGGCGGCTTTGTCCCACGGATTGGACTCGAGCTGGCGGACGCCGAGGGAGATTTTCTGCTCCTCGCGATTGATGCCGAGAACCACAGCCTCGACTTCCTGGTCGGGCTTGAGGACGTCGCTGGGCTTGGCAATGCGCTTGGTCCAGGAGAGTTCGGTGACGTGGATGAGGCCTTCGACACCGGGTTCGAGCTGCACAAACGCGCCATAAGGCACGAGGCTGACGACCTTGCCCTTGACCTTGGCGCCAACGGGAAATTTGGTCTCGATGCTGTCCCAGGGATTGGTCATCTTCTGCTTGAGGCCCAGGCTGACGCGTTCCTTTTCCTTGTTCACGTCGAGCACGACCACGTCAATTTCCTGGCCGACCTTGAGCACTTCGGACGGATGGCCAATGCGGCCCCAGCTCATGTCGGTGATGTGCAGCAGGCCGTCAATGCCGTTGAGATCAATGAACGCGCCGAAGTCGGTGATGTTCTTGACCGTGCCCTTGCGGATGTCGCCGGGGACCATTTCGCCGAGCAATTTGCCGCGGCGCTCGTTGCGTTCCTGCTCGATCAGTTCGCGGCGGGAGAGGACGATGTTCTGGCGTTCCTGGTTGATTTTGACGACCTTGAATTCGTAGGTGTTGCCGACGAACTGGGCCAAATTCTTGGGGGTGATGACGTCAATCTGGGAGGCGGGCAGGAAGGCTTCGACGCCGACATGCACCACGAGGCCGCCCTTGACGATGCTCTTGACCTTGCCGTTGATGCGGCCGCCCTCGTTACAAATGGTGAGGATTTTGTCCCAGTTCTTCTTGAACTCGGCTTTTTCGTGGGAAAGTTCGACGGTGCCTTCCTTGTTCTCGAGTTTCTCGATGAGCACGTCAATCAAATCGCCAACCTTGACGGTCTTGATGTCTTCGAATTCGTTGCCGGGGATGACGCCTTCGCTTTTGTAACCGATGTCCACCAGGACTTCCTTGGGGCGGACTTCAATGACGGTACCTTTGACTATTTCGCCCGCGGCAAAGCGCGTGGCGCTGCCTTTAAGGGCTTCTTCCATCGTGAGCATAATAATACTATACTGCGAGCTGCGGGAGGCTTGTTCGTCCCGACGCGGGGACGGCGAAGACTCCATTGCCTAACTGACCGAACGCTGCCGGGGCAACGGAGGGTTGAGGGTTAGGTTGTTTGTTAACTGCTATTTCTCAGCCTCAATGAACATCCGCACACGCGGCGTTCAGGCAGCTTGGAGGATAGAGGGATTTCCGCCAATGGCAAGGGGAAAATTCAAACTTAATGAGGCTTGAAACCCATTGCCCTGAGCCGTAAAGTCTGCCGACTAAAATGCCAGGCCAATGCGAGGCTAGGGAGCGGAACGCCGACCCGGCAGTGCCATCAACCGATCGCCAGTTTAAATCGGGTGTGGTTGAGTGAACCAGGCAGCCTGAAAAAAGCGGGTTCGGAATTGCCCTTAGAAGCTCAAACAACCAGTTTCGCGGGAAATTATGCAAAAAAAGAAAGTTTTTGTCAGCGGCTGCTTTGACATGCTGCATAGCGGACACGTCCGCTTTTTGGAGGAAGCCGCCAGCCTGGGCGACGTTTACGTGGCTCTGGGTTCCGACCAAACCGTGCGCGACCTGAAAGGTCGGGTGCCGGTGAACACCCAAGCGGAGCGGAAATATCTTTTGGAATCCCTCAAGCATGTGAAGTCCTGCGTCATCAGTTCCGGCTCCGGCCTGCTGGATTTCGTGGCGGAGCTGGAGACGATTGCCCCGGATATTTTCCTGGTTAACGAGGATGGCAACACCCCGGCCAAGGCGGAATTGTGCCGGCAACGCGGCATTGAGTACCTGGTTTCCAAACGCATTCCGCAGGGTGATTTGCCCGCCCGTTCCACGACGAGCCTGCGCAAAGAATGCCGCATTCCCTACCGGCTGGACCTGGCAGGCGGCTGGCTGGATCAGCCATCGGTTTCCGCCCTGGGCGGCGGGCCGGTGCTGACCATTTGCCTGGAACCCATCATTGAATTTAACGAGCGCAGCGGCATGGCCTCGAGCTCCCGCCGGCGCGCCATCGAATTGTGGCAGACCGACCTGCCCGGTGGCGACCGGGAAAAGCTCGCCCGCACCTTGTTTGCGTTTGAAAATCCGCCGGGCACCATGGTTTTTTCCGGTTCCCAGGATTCCATTGGTCTGGTTTATCCCGGCTTGAACCGCTTGGAATATGCCGGGAAATTCTGGCCGGAAAGCATTATCTCCGTGGGTGACCACCCCACGCTCGACTGGATCGAACAACATCTATTTCTAATCCCCTTGGGCCAGCGCAATGCCGACTTCGATGTCCTCAAAGACAAAAACATAACGTCCTCGTTGGTACAGGCCCTTGCGGCGGCGGCGGATGCCTGCTGGCAGGCCATTCGCGAGCACAACCTGCCGGAGTTTGGCCGCCAGATGCGCGCTTCGTTTGAAGCCCAGACGGGCTTGTTTCCCGGCATGATCACTGATCCGGTTCGCCAGATGATTGAGCAGTATCGCAACTCCGTCTTGGGCTGGAAATTATCGGGTGCCGGCGGGGGCGGCTACCTCGTGCTGGTCAATGACCGGCCCGTCAGCGGGGCCATTCAACTAAAAATCCGCCGCGCCGGCGTCTAAAGGTCCAAGCCGAGATTGAATCCATGAAAATTCTGTTGTTAAACCAGACGTTTTATCCGGATGTGGTGTCCACCGCGCAGTATTTGAGTGAACTGGCGTCCGCCTTGCAGGAGCGGGGGCATGAGGTGACGGTGGTGACCGGCCGCCGGGCGTACGATAATTCCGACCGGGTGTTTCCGGCCCGGGAGACCTGGCGGGGAGTCAAGATTTACCGGGTGTTTGCCACCCGGTTCGGCAAAGCGGCCAAATGGCGCCGCGCAATGGATTTTATTAGTTTCATCCTGTCGGGTTGCGTGCGCCTGCTGTTCCTGCCCCGCCAGGATGTGGTCATGGCCCTGACTTCCCCCCCATTAATTTCATTCATTGGCGCTTGGCGCGCCAAATTATGGGGTGCCCGGTTTTGTTACTGGGTCATGGACATGAACCCGGATGAAGCGATCGCGGCTGGCTGGCTCAATCCGAATTCCACCATCGCCAAAATGCTGGAGCGCATGTCGCGGTTTAGTTTCCACCAGGCGTCGTTTATCATCGCTTTGGACCGGTTCATGCAGGATCGAATTCTGGCCAAAGGCATACCCAAGGCCAAAACCGCCGTCATCCCGCCCTGGTCGCAGGATCACGATGTGCGATTCGACGCCGCAGGCCGGGAGCGGTTTCGCCAGCAGCATGGGTTGATGGACAAGTATGTGGTCATGTACTCGGGCAACCACAGTCCCGTGCATCCCATGAACACCATGATGGCCGCCGCCGATTGTCTGGCGCACGATCCCGGCATTGTGTTTTGTTTTGTGGGGGGTGGCAGCGAGTTCAAGCGCATCAAGCAATGGCAGGCGGAAGGAAAGCGCGCCAATGTGTTGTGCCTGCCCTACCAACCGTTGTCCGAACTGGCGGGCTCGCTCTCGGCCGCGGATGCCCATGCGGTGGTCATGGGGGATGCCATGCTGGGGATCGTGCATCCTTCCAAGGTTTACAACATGCTCGCCGTGGGCGCGCCGGTGGTTTACATCGGACCTAAAGAAAGTCATGTTACGGAGATACTGGACCGGCCCGGCCAGGAACACCTCTGGTGTTCCGCGCGTCATGGGGAAGGCGCGCGGCTGGCGGAGGAAATTCAGACGTTGCGCCGGGTCCGGGCGAACCGCCAGGCCTTTGATCACCTTACCGGCCAGTTTGCCAAAGCGGTACTGCTGCCTAAGATTATTGCCGGGATGGAGCAAAAAAGGTTGGGGTAGCCCGGGGTGCCGGGACTAAGTCATTCACCCCATTGGCAAAATATCCCAAAGTAAGGTAGGTTGCATTGGTTAAATAGTTTAACCCAAAATGCAATTGTTATGAAAATGAACCTGGCCCCACTGAAAGAGCCGATGGCTGATGGCGGATTAAACCGCCCCGCCCCGGTTGATGAGCCCAAACGCTACCGGCGCTTGGAATTCAATGAACTCGTTAGTGTGGGCGATTTTGTCAAAGGCAAGGACGACGCCTTCGAACCTTGGGATGGTCCCCGGGGATTCCAAGCGGGTTCGTTTGTGGAACCGATTTACCGCCAGGAGAGCCGCCGTCCCGGCGCCCTCAAAAAGGCGAAGAACAATAATTAGACCGTTTCCATCAATACTCTAATTCACAAAATTCTGGGCTTTTAGCCAGAACAGGCAGTCAGCGGCCCAGGGATGGGGATGGTTAAAGGGCGGCTTGTCATCCAGGCCCAGGCCATGGCGGCCATGCTGGTAGATGTGTAGGTCAAAGGGCACACCCGCTTTGCGCAACGCATCGGCAAACAGCAGGCTGTTGTCCACCGGGACAGTCTTGTCATCAAAGGTCTGCCAAATGAAGCACGGGGGCGTGTCTTTGGTGACTTGGAGTTCGTTGGAAAGCAGGGTCACCAGTTCGGGGGAAGGATTTTTGCCAAGGAGGTTGGCGCGGGAACCGCCATGGGTGAATTTGCCCATGGTGATGACAGGATAACACAGGATGCCAATGTCGGGGCGCGAGCTAACGCGGTCAATCGGATCGGCGGCGTTGGTGTCGCCCGCATCAAAATGCGTCATCAAAGTTGAGGCCAGGTGGCCGCCGGCCGAGGAACCCATGATGCCGATGCGTTTGGGATCAATCTTCCAGCCGGTGGCATTCGAACGGACCGTGCGCAAGGCCCGCGCGGCATCTTCCAACATGACCGGATGGCGGTAGCCATTCGATCCCAGGCGGTACTTCAACACAAAGCCAGCCACCCCATGCTGGTTCAACCAAAGGGCATAATCGGCCCCCTCGTGCGGGGCCAGCCCCGCGTAACCTCCACCAGGGCAAATCACCAGAGCCGCGCCGGTGGCATTGGTGGGGTCGGGAAGATAGGCGGTGAGGGTGGGAATGTCGGCGGCGTTGGTGCCGAGGGCGCCGGGGGCGCCGGCGGGCCAGAGCGGCCGGGCCGGCTGGATTTCAGCGGGTGACATAACTTGGGTGCACAGGAGCAAAGCCAGGGCAAAAATAAGTTTCATGAGCAAGAATGGGCTGAGGTTATCCCCCGGAATGGCGATTGGCAATGCCGAAGGGCCGCACGCGGCGATGGCGGGCGCATCTTGACACTGCCCCCGATTAGTTGGAGTTCCAGAGTTCCTCCCAATGGTGGTTGTGGCGGGCTTCGATCAAGGCGCTGAGATGGCGCATTCCTTTGGGCGTCCAAAATTGGCCG
>Ga0182012_10002471_pt1 | contig 19960 bp, 21 predicted proteins | sample 612S2SmetaG_FD_120486 | JGI IMG/M metagenome (GOLD analysis project Ga0182012, IMG submission 120486) | Permafrost microbial communities from Stordalen Mire, Sweden - 612S2S metaG | ecosystem: Environmental > Terrestrial > Soil > Wetlands > Permafrost | place: Sweden: Stordalen | collected...
GACTAGGCGGGGGCGCCTATTTAGCTACTGGATTCGTTCGATTTCGGCGCGCCGAAACGCCGCAGCATTACAGGTGAAAGGAGCACCGCAAATGCCTATTTATCAATGCATTACGCCCGCTGGTACCGTGCCGGACGCCGTCAGGCCTCAGATCGCCAAGGAGATCACCCGCCTGCACGTGGAGGCTACCAACGCACCTCCGTCATTCGTACACGTCATCATCCTCGACGTGCCCCCGGCGCGCACTACACGGCCGGCGAGCCCGACACCAGCACCACCCTGATCAACGGCACGATCCGCGCAGGGCGCTCCTTTGCGGTGCGCCAGAATCTGATGAAAGCCATCTCGCAGTCATGGTCAAGCATCACCGGACAACCCGAGGAGCAGCTGATCATCAACATCACCGAGGTGGACGCCTCAACCGTCATCGAAGCCGGTCTCATCCTGCCCCGACCCGGCGAGGAGGCCGCATGGTTCGAACACAACCGGGCCCAACGCTCTAGGCTGGCGCCCGATGGCATCAAGGGCCTCTGACCTCTTCTGCACCAAGCAGATCCGGCCCGAAATGCGTCTGGGAATCCCGATGGAAGTCCGGCGCGCCATCGTGCCGAATGTGATTGCCTTTGCGCATCGCAGATCGATTTATTGATATCTAGCTGACCATTCGGCGACCGTCGAAGCGATTCCAGCCGGATAGTTCTGTGCCCGTGTCGCTGTAGTGGCCGCGTTGATCGACTGGGCCTCAAACAACGCGACAGCACACTCAGTCATAATGACGGCAGTGGCGAATCCTGTAACCGTCAGCCGCAGCAAGTCGGTTTCTCTCTGCATGTATTCACGCACCCACCTAAGCCCGTGGACGAAGCTGGACCCCACTGAGTAAAAGCTTTTCGTGAGCAGAGTCATGCCGAGGGAACTGAGTTCTCCAAAGGGGTCAGCCGGAGGATTCGCGTCGATCCATTCGGCCGCCTGGTGCACATAGCCGGTGCAGCCCGGCGGTGTTTCCCGCGCCGACTTGGGCAACGACGTGATCGCGTCCAGACGCTCGTTGAACTTCTGGCGACGCTGCTGAAAACGTTGGTATTCAGCATCTCTCGCTCCGTCATTCCGAATCGCAAAAGTCGCCTCTTCAACGTCCATATCGTTAGTTTGATACTCGAGTTCACCCTCGATAGAACCAAGACACCTGGCCCGCCGTACCTCACGACTGGTGTCGCTCAGAAGCCATATCGTCTTGGCTGATCCCTCGACTGCCGAGCGGCACAGTGTCGCTACCGATGCGGTTCTGAGCTTTCGTTCCTGAGTGAGCGCGTGAGAAAACACCTGCCCGGCCGCGACGATGTTCTCGGTGGCGTTCATCGCGGGAAATCGGGCTGTCGAGCTTACGAGGCACGAGCCAAGGTCGAGCATGAAGTCCTGATCATCGAGGGCGAGACTGCTGCCGTCATCCACCGGATGACTACCAACGCCCCATTCACCGAGTTGCACGCCGCGTAGCACCCGCTGTGTAATGCGCCCAATGAGTTGTGCCTGCTGAATTCCGGCGATCGGGTCTGTCATCTGTCGCACGGTACCGAGGCCCCGCCGCACCCACACGCCGTCGGGCGCGGATGACTTGTCATTAGGCGGTATTTGACTGCAAACTGTGCATTCCGTGCAACTATGGGTGTTATGGCGAATCAGATAGGTCTTCGCGAGCGCCGTCGCCGCCAGACCAGCGCGGATATCCGCGGCGCCGCGGTGCGCTTGGCGCAAGAACGCGGCTGGGACAAAGTGACTATCGAGGAAATCTGCATCGAAGCCGGAATTTCGACGCGCACGTTCTTCAACTACTTCCCGAATAAAGAGTCCGCCATCGCCTATGGTCCCTCGGACATACCGGCCGAGCTTGCCGAAGATTTCGTCGCGTCCGGACCCGCCCCATATTCGGTCGTGCTGGCGGAACTGATCACCCTGGTGGCCCACCATCTTCGTGACGTCCGCCCGAGGCGCGATCAGTCCGCGTGCATGCTGGAACTGGTAAAGACCACCCCCGCGGTGTTGGCGGCGTTCCTTGCCGATTTGGAACGATTTCAGAATCACCTGACCGACATCGTCGCCCGACGCCAAATGGTGCGGCCCGACGAAGAGATCCCCGAGTTGATCTCTGCGCTGGCGCTGACGGCTGTGCGTTCGGGCATCCAGCGCTGGTCCAGCGGTGCGCCGGCGGACGCTGACGACACGCCGATGCCCTACGTCGAGCGCGCTGCCGCGCTGGTCAACAGCATCTTCACGACCTGAGGCGTGACCGCCAACACATAAATTTGCATTTTCTGCAAAGTATGCAGATTATGTATCCATGCTCTGGTAGCGGTACTGGGCAACGCTTCTGCAGTCCCAGGCACGGGCCGGTACCGCAGGTGAGCGACGTTATCCGTTGCGGCGCAATGCACCTCGTCGCGCCTGCCTGCATCACCGTTGCGCAACATGGAAGGGAATCACCTAGATGCAGATATCGAAGGTTCTCCGCAACGCGTGGTTGCCGCTGCTGATCGTGGCGGTGGTGGTGGTCGGCAGCTTTGCTGTGGTGCGGGTCAAGTCGTTCTTCGGCGCCGATAACGCCGGCGGCGCGACGAGTACACGGATGGACGATTCCAAGCCGTTCAAGCCTAAGGTCGTCAAGTACGAGATCTTCGGCTCGGCGAGCCACGCCAATGTGAACTACTTGGATCTGAGCGCCCAGCCGCAGCGAGTGGACGGCGCGCCGCTGCCCTGGACGTTGTTCCTCAGCACCACCGACCCCTCGGTCTTCCCGAACATCGTCGCCCAAAGCGACGGTGACCACCTCGGCTGTCGCATCACCGTCGACGACGAGGTCAAGGACGAGAAAGTAATTGACGGCGTGCACGCCCTGACCTTCTGCTTGGTGAAATCAGCATGAGCACAACCTTCGACGACGCCCGGACCGACACCATCCCCGTCGCGAAACATGCAGTACGGCAGAAGATCCCGCATTTCATCCGCACCTTCGCCGTACCCATCATCCTCGGCTGGATCGCCATCATCGCGATCCTCAACGTCGCCGTCCCGCAGCTGGACGCGGTCGGGAAGATGCGTTCAGTATCGATGAGCCCGGACGATGCGCAATCGGTGATCGCGACAAAGCGCGTCGGTCAGGTCTTCCAGGAGTACAAGTCCAACAGCTCGGTGATGATCGTTCTAGAGGGCCAAGATCCTCTCGGCAACGACGCCCACGCCTACTACGATCGGATCGTCAAAAAGCTCGACGCCGACACCAAACACGTTCAACACGTTCAGGACCTGTGGAGCGATCCACTTACCGGGGCAGGTGCGCAAAGCAACGACGCCAAGGCTGCTTATGTCCAGGTCTATCTCTCCGGTAACCAGGGCGAAGCGCTGGCCAACGAGTCGGTCGAGGCAGTACAAAAGATCGTCAGGAGCGTTCCGGCGCCCAACGGGGTCAAGGCTTACGTCACCGGACCTTCGGCACTGTCGGCAGACCAGAGCATCGCCGGCGACCGCAGCATGTCAGTGATCGAAATTGTGACATTCGCGGTAATTATCGCGATGCTGCTGTTGGTCTACCGGTCGGTCATCACGGTGCTGCTCACGCTGGCGATGGTCGTGTTCGAGCTGGCGGCCGCCCGCGGGGTAGTCGCCTTCCTCGGCTACCACCACATCATCGGGCTCTCCACGTTCGCCACAAACTTGCTGGTCACGTTGGCGATCGCGGCCGCCACCGACTACTCGATATTTTTGATAGGCCGATATCAGGAAGCCCGGTCTGTCGGCGAGTCCCGGGAAGACGCCTACTACAGTATGTTTAGCGGCACTGCGCACGTCGTGCTCGGGTCGGGCATGACCATAGCCGGCGCGACATTCTGCCTGCACTTCGCCAACCTGCCCTACTTCCAGACGCTCGGTATCCCCTTGGCCATCGGCATGGTCGTCGTAGTGGCGGCAGCGTTAACGCTTGGCCCCGCGGTGATCTCAGTTGCATCGCGGTTTCGCCAGACACTCGAGCCCAAGCGAACGCAGCGTACCCGCGGCTGGCGCAAGATCGGCGCTATCGTCGTCCGCTGGCCCGGCCCCATCCTGATTATGACGATCGCGTTGGCACTGGTTGGCCTGCTGACCCTGCCTGGATACCGGACCAACTACAACGACCGCAACTACCTGCCCGCCGATCTGCCGGCCAACGCGGGCTACGCGGCCGCCGATCGGCACTTCTCGCAGGCGCGGATGAATCCCGAACTCCTGATGATCGAAAGCGACCATGATCTACGTAATCCCGCCGACTTCCTGGTGATTGACAAGATCGCCAAGGCGGTCTTCCGGGTGCCCGGGATCGCTCGCGTGCAGGCCATCACCCGGCCACAGGGCACGCCGATCGAGCACACCTCGATCCCGTTTCAAATCAGCATGCAAGGCGTCACCCAGCAGATGAACCAGAAGTACCAAGAAGATCAGATGGCCGAGATGCTCCACGAGGCCGACCAGATCCAGACGACCATCGACAGCATGACGAAGATGCAGAGCATCACCCAGCAGATGGCCGACACCACACATGGGATGGTCGCGAAAATGAAGGCCATGACCCTCGACATTGCCGAATTACGAGACCACATATCAGATTTCGATGACGTCTTCCGGCCCATCCGCGCCTACTTCTACTGGGAGAAGCACTGCTTCGACATCCCGGTGTGCTGGTCGTTCCGGTCCATCTTCGACACCCTCGACGGCATCGACACGATGACCGACGACATCCAGAGCCTGCTCCCCCTGATGGAGCGCCTCGACTCGCTGATGCCACAGATGGTGGCGCTGATGCCCGAGATGATTCAAAACATGACAAGCATGAAAACAACCATGCTGACCATGTACCAGAGCCAAAAAGGCCTGCTGGATCAGCAGACGACGGCGCAGCAGAACTCAGCCGCAATGGGCAAAGCATTCGACGCATCCAAGAACGACGACTCCTTCTACCTCCCGCCGGAAACCTTTGACAATGCCGAATTCAAAAAAGGTATGAAGAATTTCCTCTCCCCCGACGGCCACGCCGTGCGCTTCATCATCAGCCACGATGGTGATCCGATGACACCGGAAGGCATTTCGCATATCGACGCCATCAAAAAGGCCGCCAAAGAAGCACTCAAGGGTACGCCGCTGGAGGGTTCGAAGATCTACCTCGGGGGGACCGCGGCCACCTTCAAGGACATGCAGGAGGGCAGCAACTATGACCTGCTGATCGCTGGAATCGCTTCGCTGTGCTTGATTTTCATCATCATGCTGATCATCACGCGAAGCATCGCGGCGTCGGCGGTCATCGTGGGGACCGTCTTGGTTTCGCTGGGCGCGTCTTTCGGACTTTCGGTGCTCATCTGGCAGCACTTTATCGGCATCGAACTGCACTGGATGGTGCTCGCGATGTCGGTCATCATCCTGCTCGCGGTCGGCGCCGACTACAACCTGCTGCTGGTCTCCCGGTTCAAGGAGGAGATCCACGCCGGCTTGAACACGGGCATCATCCGATCGATGGGTGCCACCGGACCCGTGGTTACCTCGGCAGGGCTGGTCTTCGCCTTCACGATGATGACGATGGCGGTCAGTGAGCTGACCGTCATCGGCCAGGTCGGCACCACCATCGGGCTCGGCCTGCTCTTCGACACTCTGGTCGTCCGTTCATTGATGACACCATCCATTGCCGCGCTGCTGGGCAAGTGGTTCTGGTGGCCAGGACGAGTCCGGCAACGTCCGGTCCCGTCACCCTGGCCCACACCCGCCAAGAAGCCAGACAAGGAGCTCGAATCCTTGATCAGCGCTAAGTGACCCACTCCGGTTGCTGATCGACCTCGACCGCGGAGAAGTCCTTGTGCCCCAAGCCGGCGGTCGTGCCGCCGTCTACCACGAACTCGGAACCGGTCGAATAACTGGATTCGTCGCTGGCCAGGTAGACCACGAGGTTCGAGACCTCCTTGGGCTCAGCAGCCCGGCCCAGCGCGGTCTGGAAGAGGTCGTCGGGAACCCATTCGGTCATCGGCGTCTTGATCAGCCCAGGATGAATCGAGTTCACTCGAATTCCGCTTGGCCCCAGTTCCAATGCGGCCGACTTCGTCAAGCCGCGAACGCCGAACTTGGTTGCAGTGTAACCATGGCAGGCGATGGTGCCGGCCATCCCTTCGATCGAGGAGATGTTGATGATCGATCCGCGTCCGGCTTCCTTCATGGGTTTGACCACGGCCCGGATCCCGAGAAACACGCCCGTCAGGTTGACGTCGAGGATGCGCTGCCACTCGGAAATTGCATAGTCCTCGAGCAGGCCGACGTTGATAATGCCCGCGTTGTTCACCAGAACGTCGATACCGCCGAACTCGCTGATGGCGATGGCGACCGCCTCGTCCCAATCCTCGGGTTTGGTGACGTCGAGATGCAGATAGCAGGCCGCGTCACCGAGCTCTGCTGCTACCGCTCTGCCTTGATCGTCGAGGATGTCCCCGAACACCACCTTGGCCCCCTCGCCCACTAGCGTGCGCACGTGCGAGGCGCCCATCCCCCGCGCACCGCCACTGATGAGCGCGATCTTTCCCGCCAATCGTTCTGCCACTGCGTTTCTCCTGTCGGTGCATCGTTCGGGCCTGAGTTGCTGATCGTCCAGGTTCGGACGTTCGGTCCACTGCCAGTAGTGAGTATGCGCTAGACGTGCAGCGCCGGCGCCTACGGCCAGTGAACTGGCCGCACGATCACCGCGGGCGTTCACTGCAACGTGCAATCCGTTCAGCAAGATCCGACAGGGCCCTGCGGTGGCCAGTTTCTTACCGGCTTCGTCTGTCAGGCAATCAGCCGGGTGCCGAAACGCAACTCCGGCGGCAGATGCCACCTCGGCAGGCTGAACAGATGCGCCGTAGCGCCGCACGGATGGCTACGATCCTGCCGCTGATCGACGGTGCTCGAATTCATTTGCCCTGCAACGTTGTCCATGCGACGAGGGTCGAACTATAGACCGAGGACCAGTCCCATGACGCAGCTATGACTTGCTGATGGTCAATACGTCGCTCAGTGGCCGGCGCGGCGTTGGCGGCGGAAGATGTTCATTCTCAGGCGCGCAGCCGACGCGGACCAGCACCTGCGGCAGTGCCCGTCCGGTCACTTGTTCGACGAGGTGGCGGCTGGTCGGCAGCTCCGTCAGGTGGGTCAGGGTGCAGCTGGCCAGCCCGGCCACGGCTGCTTCCAGCAACACCGTCGACAGCGTTTCTCCGCAGCCGAGCGTGTCGCGCCGGGTGTCGTGATGCGCGGAGATGACCAGGATCGTGGACCAATCGGTAGGCACCTGCTCACGCCGTTCGGGGTGATGGCTCACCGGGAACATCCGGCCAACATCAACGCGGTCCCCTTCCGCCGCTGATACTAGCGAGTCGTAGGGGATGCCTTCGCTCGCCTCGAACGGTGCCGTCCAACGCTGCAGTGATGCGAAGTAAGAGGTGTCGTAGAACCGCAACGCGTTGGTCAAATCAGTAGCCTGAACGAGTTCACGGCGATCGTCGTCACTGACGACGTCGACCAGCGCCATGGTGTTGTCGAGCCGGCTCCGCAGCACGGTTTCGAAGCCAGCCCAGTCCGTGACCGGACCGAAGGGCAGCCGATCAGTGCGTCGCGTGACGATGGCTTCGGCGCGGCGCCGATGTCCGTCGGTGACTGCGTTCATCTCGGTGAAGGTGATCGAGGCAAGGAGCTCGACGCACTTGGGCCGGGGAAAGCGATCAACATGGGCTTTCCAACCAGCAGCAGCCATCGCGACACACAGATGGTCGAGGACAGCACCGCAGCTGATCAGCGCTTGGCGCTCGTTGAGATCGGTTTGCACCAGCCGGCTTGGATCCAGAAAAAGGTGCAACCCGTCCCGGTCGGCAACCCAGTACCAGGGCTGGCTGTTGTGGTACGAAGGGGCCCGGCACGCTAAAACCAGCGCGCGTGCCAACACATCCGTCGTCACCGTTGTCGTTGACATAGATGTCACGAGGTTCTCCCATCACGTGAAGATTCATCATCGACAATGCAGCAGGCGGCAACCGGCGGGCAGAGTCCTTGGTCCCTAATTTCAACTCCCTACGCTGGTGCGTTTACCCGGCGAAGACGCATTTCAATCTCGTCGCAGGTAGCTGTAGGCGATCTTTTTGAGTGCGTCGAGCCCGTCAAAAAGTGCCCGGCCCTCGATTATCCAGTCACTGAATTCGCGGTGCCGTCGGGTTGGCTGCCGCGCATGCCAGTCGGCCAGGTGCAGTTCGCAGCACGCGTACTCGACCATCAGCGCCCTCAGGGCTGGATCGGCAAGCAATGCCTGGTCTGACGCTGAAGACAGCAGCACGGATAAATCGACGAAAGCGGGCGGGGCGCGGTGAGCCATGGTTGATCGGTTTTTCCCAACGGTTTAGTCAGGGGCCGCTTCGCGGCCACCTGAACTCGAGCTAAGAATCAAGCAATCCCGCTGCCGGAGCCGGGGTGTCACGAACGGCGCGGTGGGCCCTCTGCCGACGCGGGTTCGATCCGCGTTTGCGCCGATGCGCGCGGCTTGCCGTGAGCAGCTGCGCAACCCCATCCTCAATTCCCGCGGCAAGCGCGTCGATGTCTGGTGCGGTGTCGTAGTCGGCGGTGACGCCGAAGATGAACTTGCCGGCGTAGCTGAGCATCGCGATGCCGGTGCGCACCTGAAGAGCAATCGGGGCGATCGGCAGGACTTCCAGCACCAGCCGACCCATCAGTTTCTGCTGACCCCGTGGACCGGGCACGTTGGTCGCCACGGCGACCACCGCGCTTTGGGGCAATCGGGTCAGCACGCGAACGGCCCAGGCAGAGAAGGCGAACGGGACATTCTTAGCCGCCGAAACCAGCGCGCTGGCTCCTTCGCTTTGACCGCTGCCCTTGGCCCGCGAAAGCCGACTGTGCACCAGTTGCAGCTGCTGCACCGGGTCCGGCTCATCGACCGGCAGTAACGGCAGCATCGCCGAAACCTGGTTGTCGGTCATGTTGAATTGGTGCGTCGCGCGGACCGATACCGGAACAAGCGTGCGGAGCGAGTTGCGGCCGGGCTGCTCACCGCGGTCAAGCAAGATCCTGCGGTAACTGTCGGTGATCGCCGCCAGCGCAACATCATTGAGCGTCACGTCGAATGCCCGGGAAACCTCCTGCAGATCAGCCAACAGGACGCGCGCCGCGCTGTAGCGTCGCATCGTCGTGACGGGTCCGTTCAGCGACGATTCCGGCGCCGCGGTGAGCAGACTGGCCGTCAGTTCGGCCGCACCCAACGCCATGTGTTCGGCTGCGGCCACCGCGGCAAACGCACTCCGCCCAATCCCGTTAACCCAGCTCAACGGGTTCAAGCTCAGCTGCGGCAGACCCAGCCCATGCCGGACCGGCTCCCTGGCGGCGCGAATATGGGTGGCGAAGGTGTCGCCGCCACCGTTATCGCTGAACTTCGCCAACATCTGGGTTGTCGCGATTCCGTCGGCGATGCAGTGGTGAATCTTGGTCAGCACGGCCCAACGGTTGTCGCTGAGCCCCTCGATGATCCAGCAGCCCCACAACGGGAGATCGCGATCGAGCCGCCGCTCCATCACGGTCGCCACCATCTCGAACAATTCGGCATCGCCGCCGGGGTGCGGCAGGGCGACGCGGTGCAGGTGCCGCGAGATGTCGAAGTGCGGGTCATCCACCCACTCGGGTGAGCCGAGATCGAGCGGATGAGTCCGCAGGATCTGTCCGCAGCGCGGAATTGCCAGTGCCCGTTCGGCGAAGGCCGAGACGAACTCGCCGTAGCCCGGAGCAGGCCCTTCCATGATCGACACGGCACCCACCGCCAGGCTCACATGCGGATCGGAGTCCTCGACCTCGAGAAAAGCCGCATCGAGGGCTGTTAAATGCTCCATTCCGCTACTGTCCCCTCTGCATCACCCCGCCGTGAGAGTCGAAAGTCCTGAAGGTGGGTGGTGGCTGAGCCCAGGAGCCCGCTCGCGCAGAAGTGCTGAGACGGAATCACTTCAGGCCGGGGGCCTAGATAGCGCGACGCCAGACATCGTGGGCCTTGTCCACTGAGTGCTCCAGCGACCGAGAGGTGTCGACCCGGTCCGCCGTTTCCCAGCCGTCCTGCCAGACAGCTAACTCTGCCGCGATGTTCGGGGTCACATCGGAGTTACCTGGTCGCCGTGTCGTTATTCTGTCAGCAGCCATATCTGCGGTCGCCGAGCACATGACTTCCACCAGCGCCGAGTGCGTCTCGGCCGCGAGGCGATGAGCGTCCCGCCGGTATTGCGGATTCAGCCAGGTGCCGTCGAGGATGACTGACCGCCCACTGCTCAAGAGCACGCCTGCCCGGCAAAGGGTTGCCTGGTAGACCGCCGTGACGTTGTCCGGGCTATACAGCCCCGAATTCAGCACGCCCGATTCGCCGGTGATGACACCCGATTCTCGCAGTTCCCGGCGCACATCGTCGGTTGAAATCACCTGCGCTCCGATCTTTTCGGCGAGTGCATGCGCAAGCGTCGACTTACCGGTGCCCGGACTGCCGCCGATGAGCGCCAATCGAATGGCACCGTTCACCAGGTGGTGAAGCGCCACGTCCAGGTGCCTGGTGGCGTCCTTCTTAGCCTCCGATTTGCCTTGAGCCACCCGCACGCAGTCAACCTTCGCTCGTACGATGGCGCGGTAGGCGATGTAGAAGTCCCGCAGTGACGACGGGGCGGTATCGGCCGAGTATGCGACGTATCGTTCGAGGAAGTAGTCCCCAAGGTCTTTGCGGCACAGGAACTCTAGGTCCATCGCGAGGAAAGCCGCGTCGTCGATGCGGTCGACGTAGCGAAGTTCGTCGTCGAACTCCAGGCAGTCGAGCATTGCTGGGTTTCCGTCGACACAAAAAATATCGTCGGCAAGCAGATCGGCGTGACCGTCGACGATGCATCCTTCTTCCACCCGACTCGCGAATAAACCGATTCGCCCCGAAGCAAATTCGGCGACAAGGTGCTGAATCCGCGCTAGAGACACGGGCGATAGCCCCGAACCTGGTTTGCCCGCATACCGGTTCAGCTCAACCAGGTTTTCGTGCCAGCGTTGGTCGATCGCGCCGAGCTTGCCCTGCGCACTGATTATCTGACTCCGCTCGGCTTGCTCATGAAAGTGAGCCAGCACGCCGGCGATCCGGTCTAGTACGCCCTGGACCAGCTGGCCAGACTGATTGCGTGTCACGATGGACGCCAACCGATCGTCGTCACGGTAGCGCCGCATCACAATGATCGGTTCGGCGGGCCCCCCGCTGGGGTCGGTGAGATGCGCGACACCAAGATAACTTTCGGGAGACAATCGGCGGTTTAGCTCGACTTCGCGGCGGCATGCACGCTCGCGCAGCTCTACTGTGCGGAAATCGAGAAAGTCAGTCAGCACCGGTTTCTTGGCCTTGAACGCCCGATCACCGGCGAGCACGATAACACCCGTGTGGGTTTCATGAATATCGATGTAGGGAGCCGTAGTTGTGTTCGCTGACTCGGCAAGCCCGTTGGCCATGATGGCAACCCTGGTGGCACTAAATGCTTATCGCCATGGCCGATGTCGCCCTAGTGCTCTGAGGACCGGCGCGCCACGATCACCGGCATCCGGACCGCGTGAACTACCGCGTTGCTCACCGAACCCAGCAGCGTGGCGGCCACGCCGCCTCGGCCGTGGCTGCCCACGACGACCAGCTGGGCTGATTCCGACTGTTCGATGAGCTGTCGCGCCGGCCGGTCACGAACAACAATGCGCTGCACCGGGACGTCGGGGTAGCGCTCTTGCCAGCCCGCCAGTCTTTCGGCCAGACAGCGCTCCGCTTCGGATTGGACCGCCAACCAGTCCAGCCCGGGAAGTTCGAATACCTCGTCACTCCAGGTGTGCAATGCCTTCAGTTCGACACCACGACGCGACGCTTCATCGAACGCAATCGCCGTTGCCAGCTCCGAGGCCGGCGATCCGTCGATGCCTACCAGCACGGGAGCGTGAACCGGGTCGGGCATCAACGGATCTTCGTCGCGAACGACTGCGACCGGACAGCTTGCCCCTCGCACCACACCTGAGCTGACCGAACCGAGCATCACCCTGGCGACCGCTCCCCGCCCGGTGCTGGCCACGACGACCATGTCGGCATCTTCGGACATCTTCACCAGCGTCTGCACAGGAGGTGAACTCTGCAGCTCGCTCGCCACGTCGATCCTGCCGTTTGTGTTCGTGGCGTCTGCGGCGATCTTGACCGCCTCTTCGAGGATCCGACGGCCGTCATCTGACTGCCATACCCCAACTCCGTCCGGCATCGGTATCTGCGGAAACGTCGGCACGTATGTGTTGAACGTGTGGACCAGGGTCAGCGGGACATTTCGCATAGCCGCGTCACGCGCGGCCCAGCAGACAGCGAAGTTGGACGCGGGCGATCCATCGACTCCAACGACGATGCCGTAACGCTTAAGGGTTGGGCACATTTCGTTTCTCCCTTTGTGTCAATTAGCGAAAACGCTATTGGCCCGGCGGTCTTAGGTCATGAGGCTTTGGTCACCAACCACACGGCCCTGAGACCTTGTTCGATGATCTGGCCCAATGTTGTTAAGCCGGGCGCGCCACGATCACCGGCACGCGGACCGCGTGAAGGACCGCATTTCCAACCGAACCCAGCAGCGTGGCGGCCACGCCGCCTCGGCCGTGGCTGCCGACGACCACCAGCTGGGCCGATTCCGACTCTTCGATCAGCTCTCGACCCGGGTGATCGAAAACGACGTGTCGGTGCACCTGGACATCGGGATAGCGCTCTTGCCAGCCGGCCAGATACTCGGCCAGACTCCGCTGGGCTTCCGACTGCCAATCCACCCAGGGGCGTTGGTCGTAGATCATCAAGTCGCTCCACGCGTGCAGCGCCGTCAGCCCGACCCCGCGACGCGACGCTTCGTCGAACGCGATAGCCGTTGCCAGCTCCGAAGCCGGCGAACAATCGATTCCTACCAGCACGGGAGCGTGCACCTGGTCGGGCATCAACGGATCTTCGTCGCGGACGACTGCGACCGGACAGCTCGCCCGTCGCACCACACCGGAGCTGACCGAACCGAGCATCACCCTGGCGACCGCTCCCCGCCCATAAGAGCCTACGACGACCATCTCGGCCTCCTCGGACATGTAGGCCAGCGTCGCCACCGGAGGTGAATGCCTGATTTCGCTTGAGATTTCGATGCTACGGGAGGTCTTCGTGGCGTCTTCAGCGATCTTGACCGCCTCTTCGAGGACCCGGCGGCTGTCGTCCTCCTGCCACACCACAGCTTCAGCTGACATCGGCACCTGCGGCCACATCGTCGACACCGAGTTCACCATGTGGGCCAAGGTCAGCGGAATATGGCGCATAGCCGCGTCACGCGCGGCCCAGCAGACAGCAAAATTGGACGCGGGCGATCCATCGACTCCGACGACGATGCCGTAACGCTGCACGTTTGTAGACATTCCGTTTCTCCCTATTTGTCAGTCACCTCAGACGCTATTAATCCGAGGGTCGCCGGTCATGAGGCTTTAGTCACCAACCACATGGCCCTGAGGCCTTGTGCTGGCCAGGAGTCGATCGAGGAGCGTCCTCACGGGTAGCCACGCGGGTGACCATTTGCCGCACGGCAGGGGTCAAACGGCCCTGCCGGAAAGTCGTTGACAACCAATAGTGTCGCGGAGTGACGGCCCGGAGTGTTCCGGTGCCTTGCCTTTCGATCGGGAGGATGAGATGAACCATCCGCAGGCAGCGGACCGGGTCGTTGTGGGTATCGACGGCTCAGACGCAGCGATCAATGCAGCCAAGTGGGCGGTCATTGAGGCCACCAGCCGCGACATCCCGCTTCGTCTCATCCACGCGATCCCCGAACTACAGCCCGATGCACCCGCGGGTGACGAGAGTATCGGTACCGAGTACGGCGAAACGGTGCTGCGCGCCGCCTCCGCAGCCCTCCATGCCATGAGCGATCAAGTCAAAATTGAATCCGATCTTGTGCATGGATCACCCAAAAGGGTCTTGATCGACGAATCACGCTGGGCAGCATTGATTTGCACAGGATCCATTGGGATCGGTCAGGTCGCCCGAAGGGTTCTCGGCTCGACCGCGCACAGTCTCGCGCAGAAGGCGCATTGCCCAGTGGTGGTGATTCGCAGCAATCGTGAGGCTCGAGAGTCACCTTCCGGATGGATCGCTGTGGCCGTCGACGATTCAGCCGGCAACGATGCGGTGCTCGAGCATGGCTTCAAGGAAGCGCGACTCCGTCAGGCGCCGATTCTGGCAATGGGAATCTGGCGACTGGGTTTAGGTGAAATTCCTTACCGTCAGTTGAATCATCGGCTCGGCACCTGGGTGGCTCAGTATCCCGAGGTGCATGTCCATCCAGCTGCCGCCAGACATGGAGCCGCTGAATTTCTCAGCAGAACAGCGGAATCCGTTCAACTCGCCGTGGTGGGCAGCGCTGAAGCCGGCAACGTCGCGCGAATGGTCGGTCCGATTAGGCCCCGCTTCGGACACTCCGGTTGTTCGGTCCTCGTGGTGCGCAAATAACGGACCATCAGTCGCCGAGCGCGGGCATCGCGCTGATCAACGGCGTGTCAACGCCGCTTGGGCCCGCATTGGCTGCGCCACCATGGCAACCCAGCGGTGCGACTCGGCCTGGGAGCACCTGGCTGAAGAAGGCAGCGTTGTCATCGAGATGCTGTCGCTGGTCGTCGGGTAGATCACTGGCGAGCAGACGCAAAAGCCCGCACACGCACGGCGTGTCGCGGGCTTTTGCGTCTGCTCGCCAAACTCAGTGATCGGTCAGCGGAGCGGTCCAGTGCACCCGGGTACCACCCTCAGGCGGGTTGCTGATCTCGCAGCTACCACCAACCTGCTCAGCGCGATACGTCATGTTGGCGAGTCCGCTGCGGCGCGCATTGTCCACGGGTATGCCGCAACCGTTGTCGATGATGTTGAGAGTCAACATGTCGGCGACACTGACCTCGACAGTCAGTCGTGAGGCGCCGGAATGGCGAACGGCGTTGCTGACAGCCTCCGCGGTAACCGCTTCGGCGTGCTCAGCAAGTTCGCCGGCAACGGCGCTCATCGGCCCGTGCATGCGCACGGTGATGACAATGTCGCGATTTTCGGTCAGGTCGGCAACCACTTGTTGAAGCTTATTTCGAAAGCCGCCATCGTTCTCCAAGGGCGATTTCAGCTGGAAAATGGTCGCGCGGATCTCTTCGATGATGGTTTGCAGATCGTCGAGCGTGCGATTGAGGCGCTCGGAAACCTCCGGTGAGCGCACTCGAGCCACCGTGCCCTGCAGATCCATGCCTGCGGCGAACAATCTTTGGATGACATGGTCATGCAAGTCGTGCGCGATACGCTCACGCTCGGCAACAATGCTCAGCTGGCGCGTGTGCTCGCGGCCCGACGCAAGCATGAGTGCTATCGCAGCGTGGGTGGCGAAATCGCTCACCAGGTCCAGGTAACTGTCGTCGAATGGTGGCCGGTCGGCGCTGCGGGCGACGGCGATCACGCCGGCGACTTGATGCTCGGCGCGCAACGGCACCACAATCGCGGAGCGCTGCCCGACGTCGGTGAATGCCTGAATCGGGTAACTCAACGACTCGGTGATCAACGGCTTGCCGGAGCGGAAAACGGCGCCGGTCGTGGACGCGTCGACCGGAATCCGTTGGCCGATAACCTCGGAGGCATTCCGACCCACCGCGGCAGAGACAACAAGGGTGTCTATTTCGTCGATCACCAGCTCGGCGTCGTCCGGAACAAGCACGATCGCCTGTTCGGCTTCGGTCACAGCGCACGCGTGTTGAGCGATCAACTGCAAAGGCGATAGGACTGGCTGGACGCTGGACAGCAGGGCGGTTGTGATTTCCCGGCTGGCATCCATCCACCTCACCGATGTGCGCTCGCGCTCGAACAGTTGCGCATTATCGATGGCGACCGCGGCGGCGAACGCCAATGCACGAGCGGCGACCTCGTCGGATTCCGAGAACGTCCTTCCCGGCTCGTCGTGGGTTAGATAGAGGTTGCCGAACACCGTGCCCCGGATGGTGATCGGCACACCAAGAAAAGCGTGCATCGGAGGATGGTTCTCGGGAAACCCGACCGCAGCCGGGTGCATGGCCAGATCATCCAGACGCAACACCGGCGTATCGAGGAGCGACAGACTGAGCACTCCCTTACCAACCGGCAAGCGCCCGATTCGCTCTATAGTGCCCTCGTCAATTCCCTTGTGCACAAACGCGATCAACGTGCCTGCGGGATCACGTACGGCCACCGCCCCATAGGGAGCCGAGGTCAATTTCCTGGCCGCCAGAACGACCCGACGCAGCGTTGAGTCCAGATCGAGATCTGCGCCGATATCGACGATCACCCGCAGCAATTGCTCCATTTGATCGCGCGCTGCCAGCAACTCGTCGAGTTGCTCATGCATCCTGCTTACCAGCCCACGCTGGCCTAGTCCGGCAAAAGCCGAGCCGCTGTCGTCGCTGGCCACCCGTCCCGACACCTCCGACACTTCAGCGATGTGGCAACGTGCGCGTTGCGCAGTCAGACAACGCGAGGTTTGCCTTCAGTCAGCGTAGTCCCATGGGGATCAGACACCTAAGATCTGTCCGCGCAGACGGGCATCGCGCCGGTTGCTACCCCGAAGGCACACCATTATTTCCGCGGGGTTGGCCAACCGGGCGGTGTTTCCGTGCCCGAAGTCGGCGGGTCGGACTGTTGGTCTAACTTCGAGGCGAACACCGCCGCCTGGGTTCGCCGCTCCATGCCAAGTTTGGCCAGCAACCGCGATACGTAGTTCTTTACGGTCTTCTCCGCTAGGAACATTCGGGCGGCGATCTGCCTGTTGGTCAATCCTTCACTGAGAAGCCCGAGTAGCGTCCGCTCTCGGTCGGTCAATCCGGAGAGCGGATCGTGGCGCTCCACGGAGCCACGGAGTTTCGACATCAACGCAGCGGCCGCCCGGTTATCCAGCAGCGATTTGCCTGCGCCGACGTCCTTGATCGCCCGAGCCAGCTCCATACCCCTGATGTCTTTGACGACGTAGCCGCTGGCACCGGCCAGAATCGCCTCGAGCATCGCCTCATCGGAGGTGAACGACGTCAACATCAAACACCGTAAGTCTGGGAGGTCGGACAGCAATTCGCGGCACAATTCGATTCCGCTTCCGTCGGGAAGACGAACGTCAAGCACGGCAACGTCCGGCTTTAACGCGGCTATCCTCACCTTCGCTTCCGAGACCGAGCCCGCATCACCGATGATTTCGAGCTCAGGGTCGGATGCGAGCAGATCAGCCAGCCCCCGGCGAACGACTTCATGGTCGTCGACCAAGAAAACTTTAACCATCGCGGGTCCCTCCTGCTGGCCATGCGAGTCAAATTCAATATCCCACATATTCGTAATCGCCCGATCTCACATATGCCGGCGGTTGACGATGAGCAGCGAACAATAAGCGTCCTGCAGCACCGCAGTGCCGCTTGGTCCGACAAGTTCCCCCAAACGCTGACGGTTGTGGGCGCCGGCAATCACCAACCGCACGGAACGGCGGTTGCCAGCCAGATAGTCCAGCAGGCTGCCGCGCATGGCCACCGACTCCACTTCGACGTCGGGATACCCTCGCCGCCAACGTTCCAGCCGGCGATCCAGGTCCGCACGTGCTCGGCGATCGCGGTCCCGCTCTGTTTCGTTATCACCTGGCACGGATTGCCGGCAGGTGATCGCCCGAATCGGGACGTTGCGCAGCCGTGCTTCCTCCATGGCGGTGCCCAGTAACACACCGTTTTCAGGAGACCCGTCTACATCGACGACAATCTCATCCGGCTGTCGGCGGTGGTCGTCGCGACTTCGGATAATCGCCACAGGGCATCGTCCCGAGATGGCCAGGGCTGCCGCGGTGGAACCCACCCGGCCCGGTCGGAAGTGACGTAGTCCGACCGCGCCCACACACACCATGGCCGCTGCTGCCGACGCGCGAATCAATGACCTGATCGGGGGTCCATCGGCAATCTTGGTCTCGATCTTTACCGGCGCGCCCGTGGCCTCGATTGCCGTAAATACGTGGCGCACCGCGTCTTCTGCTGCAGCGAGGCGATTCGCCATACGGTCTGTTTCCCGCGCGCGACCCTGCTCAATCGCGTAAAGAAGACAAAGCGGGACGTCACGACTCACTGCCTCATCGACGGCCCAGAGTGCTGCGCGTATCGCGGTCTTTGAGCCGTCGATACCGACGAAAATCGACCCGGGAGTGGCTAACCCTCGCATGACGCGGCTTCCCAGATCTAAGGACGGAGTAGAAGCACTGAGCGGTCACAGTGGCCGTGAGCCCTACCCGCAACAGCCAGTTCGATGCTGTTTGAGCCGTCGACGTCGGCAACCACGGAGTTCGGTCGCAGTTGGTTCATGTTGGCTCCTGATCGGCCTATGCCGTTTGGTGACCATGACGGTGTCAGACGCCGATACGCTTCAACAGCAGGCCTTTTCGATTCAACTTCGGGTCGAATTCGGTCCCCAGTAGGGGTGAAGATTCGGATCAAAGGTTGCCCGACCCGACGTCGACGGTGACCGGTTCGGCTACGCAAAGCCTGAGTGGGACGCCACGCCGATGTGCTGCATGACGCGGCTGAGGACGATGTGGCATGCATCGCCGTCTTCAGCGATACCGGCCAGTCCCCGGCGAGTGAGAAACCCGTCGAGGCGTCGATCCAGCGGCCAGTCGGCATAAGCCTTATCGGCGTAGTCCGACTTGAGGAATTGCCACGCCAACGCGTCCACGTCGGAGTCAGTCGACAGAGGCGGATCGCCTAAGCTAAATGTCATTTCACTCCTTCATGTCGCTCAAACAGCCACCGATAGGCCGCGCCACCTCGCCCATGATTTCAGCGGTGACCCAGACGCGCATAGGGCCAGAAGTCACCTACTGACAGGGTCATCAATCGCTCCCCCGCTGCCAGGCGCGCTCACACGGGATCCCTTATCCCCTCGTATGGAGCTGCGGAAAGGCTCGGCTTCAGGGTGGCTGCCACGAGAAGCGTTTTCCAGCTGAGGCGCTTCGTCCCAGACGGTTGCTAGGTTCCGTTCGCCTTTTTCAGATGTGCTATCTCGTTGCCCCACACCGATTGGGCGCCGGCATCACCGATACGGTAGATCTGGATCATCGAGGACACGCCAACGGCGAGGACCACAACCGCGAAGATGATTTTAGTGACCGGCCCAGGCTTGGTCGCTCGGCGTTCGGCAAAATGCATCCCGACAATTGCAATTGCGGCGACCAGCAGCGCGACAGAGAAATAGATCATTGTGCCGCCCCGCTCGGCGTGCTCGAGCAAAATCGGATCGGGGTTGCGTCTCAGATCATACAGCCAACCGCCGGCGTTTGTGGTGATTGGCGTCAACGCCGTGACGCCGACGGCCAGGATCAGCGTGAGCCACACTAGCTGCCCACGGCGGGCGACGGGCCATAGCGCGCAAGCGATCTCGAGCAGAGCCGTCAGTGGTACGAATGCCACCAGAAAGTGCACCAGCAGGGCGTGGGCCGGCAGGCCATTGACAACATTCATCGGACTCCTTGGATGAAGGCGGCGGCGGGCGGCGACCGCGATCGTAACGCCGCCGAGGGCACAAGCTGCGGAGCCGCGCGGGCCACGTAGCTGCGACTTTGGTGAGGCTTTGCTAGCTGGCGAGACGGGCGCCGGTGCTGTTGGATCAATCCCGTGTTTGATGATCAGCGAGGCGACGGGGAGCCGGCGCCGCCAACTGCGCAACGGACGGACGCGGCCGCGGAGCGGACCCATACAGCCGAGCCGCACAGTCAGGGCGCGTCGGCACGGTTGAACTGGTTACGGGCGGCGGTGCTGGGCGCCAACGATGGCATCGTCTCGGTGGCCGGCATCGTGGTCGGCGTTGCGGGGGCTACCGCAC
>Ga0182012_10002472_pt1 | contig 19952 bp, 12 predicted proteins | sample 612S2SmetaG_FD_120486 | JGI IMG/M metagenome (GOLD analysis project Ga0182012, IMG submission 120486) | Permafrost microbial communities from Stordalen Mire, Sweden - 612S2S metaG | ecosystem: Environmental > Terrestrial > Soil > Wetlands > Permafrost | place: Sweden: Stordalen | collected...
CCAATTCAACAGCTTTATTGTAGTCCGTCAGCGCCCCGGCCAGATCACCTTTGCCTCGTTTCACGATGCCGCGATTGAAGTAGGCGTTCGCATAATCGGGCTTGAGTTCAACGGATCTGTTGAAGTCTGTCAGCGCATTATCCAAGTCCCCCTTGGAACACTCCGTTATGCCGCGACCGTTGAATGCTTCCGCAAAGTCCGGTTTAAGTCCGATGGCCTTGGAATAGTCTGTCATGGCGCCATCCTGGTCACCCTTGGCCTGCTTCACTTTGCCACGATGATCGTAGGCTTTTGCAAGTCCTGGATTGAGTTCGATTGCCTTGTTGTAGTCCGCAAGAGCGCCGTCCAAATCGCCCTTGGCTTCCTTCACGACGCCGCGCCAACCGTAGGCATCCGCATATTCCGGCTTGAGTTGAACGGCGATATCAAAATCAGCGATTGCACCGTCCCAGTCGCTTTTTCCAGTTTCCGCAGTGCCACGATTGAAATAGGCATCTGCTTCTTTCGGAGCAAGTTCAATGACCTTTGCAAAATCCGCGATAGCACCATCCAGGTCTCCCTTGGCTTGCTTCTCAACACCGCTGTCATAGTGGGCTTGCCGCTGCCGCTCATGTTCGGCGAGTTCTTGTTGTCTTTCTGCCTCCGCTTTTGCGAGTTCCCATAGCCTTTCTTCCTCAGCAAGCTTCTGCTGCCGCGCATCTTCAGCCTGTTGTATTTGCGCCACCGCCTGTTGCGCGATTTCAGCTTTTTTCCCATCGGGGAATGAAGCCAGATATTTTTGGTAGCTATCTTTGATACGCGACTGGTTATCGCCGGCAAGCTTAATGTCCTGCTGTGCCTGCGCCCATGCACTGTTGGCTTTCCAATTGTGCACAGCGGGAATTCCAATCCTCAATAAAATGACGATCACCACTACCGACACTGCTACAATCATTGCGTTTTTATTAAATATGGCCTGCGCCGCGCTGGCAACACCTTCGGTGGCGCGCGAAAAGTCAGCGCAGATTTGCAGGGCTTTGTTAAATACTTTGATTGCCTCGGCTGGCTTTTTTGCCGCAAGCAGCTGACCACCCTGCTCGGCAAGGGCTCCGGCCTCCTGGATTGCCGAATCCGCCTGTTGACGTATCGGCCGCACGAATGTTTCGTCAGCCCCCATCTGAACCAATTCGTCAATACATTCCAATACAGCGACAAACTTCCGTTCCTGCACCAGGCCGGGAATTAATTGTTCAGTGAGTTCCGCCAACCGGTCTTGGCCTGCCTGTGCCTGCTTGCGGAGATTGAACAATTCCCTCAACAATGTCTCAATGACTCCGCCAGTGCTTGCGGTTTCCGTTTGTGCATCGGTTTTCCATAACTCAGTTTCCGTGCCAAACTCCACCTGCGTTTTGTCCAACTCTTGGCTAGCCAGCTTGTAATTTCCGGCCTGGATCAAATGATTGGCCGAATTTTTGAGTTCCTGTAGCCCTCGCTCAATCTCCCGCAACCGCGTCGCCGCCTCCTTATTATCGGGAAATTCTTCCAGCAACTTACGCCAAGTCCACACAGCTCTGCAGCCGCTCTGGGAGCGAGCTTGATCCAGAAGCGTCGCTCCGACTCCCGCACGTTGTTGCAACTCCAAAAGCTCCGCCGCTCCGCCCAGTGATTCTATCGCCCCTTTTACCTGTTTTTGCGCCTCGGAAAATTCACCCACCTCGGTGAGTTTTTCTATTTGGGCTTTTGCCTCCGGCAATGCTTGTTCAATGCAAGCCAACGCCGCCACGGCTTCGGGATGGTTTGGGAAAACTTGCAACAGCTGACCATAAATCCCCTTCGCCTCAATGCCGGGCTTCGAGTGGGCCAGTGTCATGAATGCCGCGCAAAGTTTTCCGTCCAGTTGGCTTAATCCATTTTTAGCGGTTTCGTCTGTCGGTGATTCCGTCAGGACGCTTTGTAGTTTTTGCCGCGCCTCGGTAAGCAGTTGGATCATCTGATCGGGAACCTGATCGGCGTGCTGCTGTAATTCGACGGCCTGCTGCCGTAAATTTGCTATGCGGTTGAGCTTGGCTACGTCTGCACCGCATTTGCGGCAATACTTCGTGCCCACGCGATTTTCCACTTTGCAGGCAGGGCAGGCTTCATAGAGAAGCGCCCCGCATTCCGAGCAAAACCGGCTATCGCCCGGGTTGATTGCATGGCATTTGACACACTCGCCCATCACCGATGACAGCCTGGAGATGGGGGCGTCAGGTTGTCGGTTTTCCAGCGTGGACGTAGGATGACCGCCAAAGTGCCCGGATGATTGTGATCTGGCAGTATCGTCGGTTGGAAGTTTGAATCGGTGGTGTTCGACAATTTCGTCCCACAATGGAGGCTCCTGTCGCGATTGGTTTGATGCCGGCCTTGAGATGTTTGTAGGTTCTTCAGCGGACAAAGGAGAAGGCGCAATTGATTTACCTAAGGACTTCAAATTGCCAGACCGACCTTCAAAAACTGCCGGGGTCTTTTCCGCCGGCTGCCAGGCATCCATGCCTTCAGTCCATATAACGTCAGATTTTATTAGCTCTTCACGTGCGGCCAATGATCTCAGTTCTTCGAGGGTTACGGGTCCTTTCCATTTATCCTTATCCTTGGCCGCGTAGTAGTATTTTGCGCTCATATTTATTCACCCAGGTTGACGGAGTCGACAATCACCTTCTTATTAACAAAATGTGCTGGTATTCATTGTTTTTAATACAGGTGTTGATTTCTCCTGTTATAGGCATTGATTCCATCAAGATAGCCTTGAACAAAAGCCGTTATAAAATATCCCTTAGCCGTTGAACTTTCATAACCCGTGGTCGGTCTGACCTGACCATCACATACTGCCTTTAGGCCTTCATTGTTTGGGTTGTTCCAAACGTATTCAGCCAAATCTTGTATTTCTGCCTCCGTTCGCGCTGAGACGGTGGTAACCCCCCTCCGCTCGAACATCTTTTGCCCAGCATTCCGTCCAGCGCTTTCTTCCACGGCTTCAACGTTCCTTTGCACCCAGTTCGAAAACTGTGCTTCTCGTTGTGGGGCTTCTCGTTCCCATTTTGCTTTGGCTAGCGATTGTTTCACACAAACCACCAAAATTGAAATGACCAACACAATAAGCGACGCAAGCAACGCCAATGTCCTTCTCTTGCGCAATGGTTTAGGTAGCCGCGCCAAGAATGTGGGATTTGATCCGCCGGTCTGCGCCTCGGTCGGCAGCGGTAGCGGCGACATTATTTGCTCAACAAACTTCAAGTCCGGTGGAAGACCTTTGAAAATCTCCGCCATCGACCCGGCCGGCTGCCAGGCCACCACGCCTTCAGCGCATATGAGATCAGAACGCTTTAGCTCCTGCCGCTCGGCCAACAATCTCAATTCTTCGATTGTTACAGGCCCCTGCCGTGCGCCCTTGACCGTGTAGAAGTATTCCGCGCTCATGCGGAAGAATACGCCCCATCATGCCGTGGTCGTCAAGGTGAATCTGCGCCTCAATAGGGCGTGTCCTTAAATTCCAAACAAGCAGCGCAAATCAAATCCTTCGGGGTGAACCTCCGACGCGAGCGGATGCGCAAGAAGATCACTCAGGAAAAATTGGCCGAGCTGGTAGACCTGAACATTCGCACCGTCCAGAAGATCGAGGCCGGCAACGTGAACATCCTGCTGACGACGGTGCTGCGATTGCGCAAGGCGCTCGGTTGCTCCTGGGATGTTTTGCTGGGGAAATAGCCGACGGGTTTAAGCTGCCCGGTTGCCCGTCACCCGTCACTCGCCCCTTGCCCCGCCCAACGCTCCCGGGCGAGCGGATTTTCCGTCATCGCCGGTGACAAGGCCGGGGTTCTCGCTTAGTTTCCGTTGCCCATGAAACTGTATCGCCTCCGCCTCGCGCCGCTCTGCGCGCTGCTGGGATTGTTCCCGGCGGCCGCCGCGCCCGCGCCGGACGTGCCCCTCGTGCAGCGGCAGTGGTTCGAGACGCGCACGGCGCATTTCAACGTGTTCAGTTGCGGCGAACCGCAGCAAGTCTTCAAGGTGGCGGCGCAGTTCGAGCAGTTCTGCGAGGCGTATTCGCAACTGGCCGGCACGGCGGCGGTGGCGTCGCCGCCCATCGTGGTCATGGCCTTTCCCGACCATGAGAGCCTAAAGCCGTTTCTCCCGCTGTATCACGGGCAGCCGGAGAACCTGGCCGGCTTCTTCAACCACGGCACCGACGAAAATCTCATCGTGCTCGCCCTGCCGGGCCGGGGCGGCGAGGCGCTGCAGCTCAACGTCATCTTCCACGAATACACGCACCTGCTACTGCGCCGCAACGACCGCATCTGGCCGCTCTGGCTGAAGGAGGGCATGGCGGAGATCTATTCCACGTTCCAGACCACGGGCTATTATGCCGACATCGCGCTGCCCATCGAACATCATCTGGAACTGCTGCGCAGCCAGCCGCTGATGCCGCTCAAGGAGCTGTTCGCCGTCGGCCACGATTCGCCGGCATACAACGAGCGCACGCTGCAAGGGATGTTTTACGCGGAATCGTGGCTGCTCACGCATTATCTCATGGCAGGCGACAACCCGGTGCTGAAGGAGCGGTTCAAGCAGTTCACGCCGCGACTGCATGCGGGGGAGGTGCCGCTCCAGGCGTTCACGAACGCCTTGCAGGTGCCACTGCCCGCGCTGGAAAAGGAGTTACGCCGCTATCTCGACCGCGGCCAGTTCAACGGGATCTCGTTTGCGCTGCCGGACAATGTGGCCACACCAAAAGGTTTTGCGACGCGTTGGCTGACGCCGGTGGAAAACTATTTCCGGCTGGGCGACGAGCTTTTGCGCATCGGGCGGGTGGACGACGCCAAACGAATGTTCGCCAACGCGCAGGCGCTCGCGCCGGCCAGCCCGCTACCCTACGAGGGCCTCGGCCTGATTGCCGCCCAGCGCGAACAGACGGACGAGGCGCTCCGGCAGTTACAGGTGGCCATCCAACGCGGCTCGGGGAGCTTCCTCGCGTATTTCCTGCACGCGTGGCAACTGTATCATCAAGCCGCCAACCACCCAGACGATCCGTCGCGGCTGCCGAAGGCCGTGGCCGACGAGATTCACGCGGACCTGATGCATTCGCTCACGCTCATGCCGGACTTCGGCCCGGCGCATGAATTGTTTGGCATCGTGGAGCTGTCAAGCGGTGGCCAGGTGGCCTTGGCGGAACAGCATCTGCAACTGGCCGCGCAACTGGAGCCGGAGAATCCGTTTTACCAGCTCGCGCTCGCCGACGTGGAGGTGGAGAACCATGAGACGGACGCTGCCCGCCGCACGCTGGACGCGCTCATTTTGCCCAATGTGGAAGCCAAAGTTCGTGAACAGGCCGGCGAACTGCTGAAGAAGCTGCCGTGAACGGCCGCGCTCAGTATGATGGGCTTAAACGAGGCCACGCTCAATTGAAGTACAGAGATGTCCAGCCGCCAATCGGCGCTGCTGTCACTGCAGCCGCATCAACACGCTCAACCCCTGCGACCACAGGCAGTCGGCGCGAAACTGCCACGCCAGCGCACACAGACGCCGGACCAGTTTGCCGGTGGCATACCGTTCATCAACCGGCTGGCTTGGAAATGTTCCAGACATTTTCAGAACGTTCAGCATGCCTGAAGCACGGGAAATTTCAATTCGTCCCGTCCAATCGCTTCACCTTAGATTCGGCAAGCAAATCGGCAATGGTAGCCAGTAACAGCGGTAAATTCAGCGGCTTTTCCATCAGGGCGGAAATGCCGCATTCCGAAGCGCGTCTGGATTGCTGCGACATCGCAGTGATGACAACAACTGGCACCAGCGGGTGCGTCTGGTGCATCAAGCCGAACACGTCCCAGCCATCCCTGTCCGGCATGTTCAGATCCAGCAAAACCAGATCCGGCAAATCCGCAAAGAATTTCGCAGCCGCATCGCGTCCCGTCTTGGCGAGTGTCACGGCGTAATGCTCCGATTTCAAAACCCGTCCCAACATCTCCCGCACATCCGCATCATCGTCGGCCAATAAGATTTTTTTGGGCATAACCAAAATGACACATGGTTGTGTTCTGTCTCTTTAGCGAAAACCATGCCAATGTCGTTTTGGCCTGATCTGACAGCAATTGCTGCGACTTTTCAACTTCCCGTGGGGGGCACTTATTTTGGCTGCAAAGCAAATATGCTGGCCGGCAAATATTCTTCGCAGGTTGCAATTGTTAACGACAGGATTGTTCGAAATCATGCCCAGGCTTGGCACTCCTCTGCCTGATCATGAATGCCTTGTGATCGAAGGTTTGGGACAAGGCCCTGAAGAAAGCCGGTTTCACCGAAATGTTCTGGGTGGAGCTTTCACTGACCACACACGCCTTGGTCGGTATCAAAATGATGAGCAAGTGCATCTGATGATAGCGGGTTTGGCCACCAGCAATACCAATCACCGAGGTTGGTGGTCGTCAAATTTGCCGATTGAACGGGCAAGAATTTCAAAAGGTCGGCGAACTGGGGGGAGGCGTGGTTCAACTGCTGGTAGAATCGCGAAAGATTGATAAGCCAAAATCAATAAACATATAGGGTGTTTCACCGGGCGCTGAAAATAGCTGATGGGGGAGCCACAGCTTCCGTAAGCAGTCTGCTAACGGCGGGACGGCGCCAAGCGTGGCTTATTGTGCGGCGTTGGACGATTTGCCGGTGGTCCCCCCATGCGAGGCATCCCAGCCGCCACCAAGCGCGTTAATCAATTGCACATTCGCCGTCATCTGTTCCATTTGCAGATTCAACGCAGTGCGCTGATTGCTCAACAATGTTGTCTGCGCAACGATTACGTTTAGGTAACTGTCCACGCCCAGCCTATAACGGGTGTTGGCCAAGTCGAGATACCGTTGCGACGAGGCGACGGCGGCGTTTTGCTGCTGAAGTTCCTGCGACAAAATTCGCAGCGAGGCAAGATCATCCTCAACCTCTTGAAACGCTGTGAGCACAGTTTCGCGATAGGTCGCCACCGTGCCGCGATAACTTGCCCAGGCCTGCTCGGTGACAGCCTGGCGTTTGCCAGCGTCGAAAATGGTCTCCGCGAGTGCCCCACCAAGCGACCAGGCAAACGCTGGCCCGCTGAAAAGACTGGCCGTGTTTTGACTTTGGTAGCCAACCGCGCCGCTCAATGTGATGTTTGGAAAATAGGCCGCGCGGGCCTCACCGATCTGCGCATTTGCCTGCGCCACACCCCGCTCGGCGGCGGCAATGTCGGGACGGCGTTCGAGCAACTGTGACGGAAGACCAAATGGAATTGCCACCGGCCTTGCGGTGAGCGGACATGTTGCAATGGAAAATGATGAGGCCGGCTGGCCGGTGAGCAGCGCAATGGCGTGTTCCATCTGTGCGCGCTGGATGCCAATATCAGTGTCTTGCGCTTCGATTGTTGTGAGCTCGGTTTCGGCTTGGGCGACATCCTGGTCGGAATCAATGCCGGTTTTGTGCAGCACCTGCGTCAAATTGAGCGATTTGCGATAGGCGACAACGGTGGAATCCAAAAGTGCCTTCTGTGAATCCAGCGAATGAAGCGTGAAATAATCTTCCGCCAGTTCGGATTGAACTGTCAGCCTGGTGTTTTCCAAGTCAGCCAGCGAAGCCTGTTCGGCGAATTTGCTGGCCTTATAGGCGTTGCGGATGCTGCCCCAGAAATCCGGTTCCCATGAGGCGTCCAGCGGCAGAGTGTATTCCGTCACCGTGAGGGCTTTTGAGCCATTGCCAGCCAACGGTTGCCGTGCCCGCGTGACCGAAGGATCAGCACTGGCCGTCGGGAAAAATCCCGAACGCGCCTGTTTGACAACCGCGCGGGACGATAGAAAGTTTTCAAGGGCGACCGCCACCGTTTGATTGGAAATGTTGACCTGCTCTTCGAGCACGTTCAAATTTGTGTCGCCAAACATTTTCCACCATTGGCCGCGCAGCGCGCCGTCCTTTGGCTCGGCGGTTTTCCAGCCGTCCGTGGTTTGGGTCTGCGCCAGCGTCAATTCTTTAAAAGCTCCAGGCGTTTGAACGGACGGCTTCGCATAATGCGGCGCGAAACTGCAACCGCTGACGAACAGGGCAAAACCTGCGATTGCGACAATTGCTGCCGGTTGCAGCGCCAATTTATGTGTGTTTTTGTTTTTATGCATACGTTCCCACCGCAATCGTAGGCGGTCCAAGTAAAGATAGACCACTGGCGTGGTGTAAAGCGTCAGCGCCTGGCTCATGATGAGGCCGCCGACGATGGTGATGCCGAGTGGCCGGCGGAGTTCCGAGCCGGTGCCGTTGCTCAAAATCAGCGGCAGCGCGCCGAACAGCGCCGACATGGTCGTCATCAAAATCGGGCGGAAGCGCAGCAGACACGCCTGAAAAATGGCGTCGCGCGAATTTTTCCCCTCCTCGCGTTCCGCCGCGAGCGCGAAGTCCACCATCATGATCGCATTTTTTTTTACGATGCCGATGAGCAGCAGAATGCCGATGACCGCCATGATGCTCAAATCCGTCTTGAAAATCAGCAGCGCCAGCACCGCGCCCACGCCAGCCGACGGCAATGTCGAAATGATGGTAATCGGATGAATGTAACTTTCGTAAAGCATTCCCAGCACGATATAGACCGCGATGAGTGCGGCGAGAATCAGAAACGGTTCGGTTGCCAGCGATTGTTGAAAGGCTTGCAGCGTGCCCGAAAAATTGCCATGAATCGTTTCGGGCATTTTGATTTGTTGCTCCATTTGCTGAATCGCCTTCACCGCGTCGCTCAAAGCAAATCCCGGCACGAGGTTAAACGAAAGCGTGACGGACGGAAACTGTCCTTGATGGTTTACGGCGATGGGCGCGGTCGTCGGCTCATAATGCGCGACGGCGCTGAGCGGAACCATCGCGCTGCTGTTGGTCGCGTGCAGATAAATTCCGTCAAGCCCCTGCGGGCCTTGCAAAAATTGCGGGGCGGCTTCCATGACCACGTGATACTGGTTCAACGAGGAATACATCGTTGAAACCTGCGCCTGGCCGAACGCTTGATAAAGCGTCTGGTCAATGGTCTGCGGTGAAATGCCCAGCCGCGCGGCCGTCGCGCGGTCATAAACCAGCGACGCCTGCAGGCCGTTGTTTTGCTGGTCGGTGTTGACCTCGGTGAAGCCGTGCATTTTTTTCATCTGCTCCAGCAGGATTGGCCCCCATTTTACGAGATCATCCAAATTCTCACTTTGAATCGTGTATTGATATTGCGCGCTGCTCTGCCGCCCGCCGATGCGCAAATCCTGTCCAGCCTGCAAAAACAGCGCCGCGCCCGGCACGGTGCCGAGTTTCGGCCGCAACCGGGCGATGACCTGATCCGCGCCAACTTTGCGTTCGTCGAGCGGCTTGAGCGCCATGAAAATAAATCCGCTGTTGGCCGCGCCACCGCCGCCGGTGAAGGCGACGACATTTTGAACCGCCGGGTCATTGGTGATGGCTCGGACAAACCGCACCGCCGCCGATTGCATCGCCGGAAACGACGCGTCCTGCGAGCCTTGGATGCCGCCCATGATCGTGCCGTTGTCCTGCTGCGGGAAAAATCCTTTTGGCACGATGACGAACAGGTAAATGTTTAGCGCGATGGTCAGCAGCAGCGTCGTCAGTGTGATGGCCGGATGCCGCAGCACGACCGTCAGACTGCGTTCATACGCACCAAGCAGCGCGGCAAAAACTTTTTCGCTGAAGCGATAAATCTTTCCGTGCTCGTCCGGTCGGCGGTGCCGGAGCAGGCGCGAACACATCATCGGCGTGGTCGTAAGCGAAACGACCAGCGAAACGAGAATCGCCGTGGACAGCACGACGGCGAATTCACGGAACAAACGCCCGACGATGCCACCCATCAGCAGAATCGGGATGAACACCACCACGAGCGAAACGCTGATGGACAGCACGGTGAAGCCGACTTCCTGCGCGCCTTTCAGCGCCGCCTGCATTGGTTTCAAACCCATTTCCAAATGCCGCGTGACGTTTTCGATGACGACAATCGCGTCGTCCACCACGAAGCCCGTCGAAATCGTCAGCGCCATCAGCGAAAGATTGTCCACGCTGTAACCAAACAAATACATCACGCCAAACGTGGCGATCAGAGAAACCGGCACGACGACGGCAGGAATCAGCGTCGCGCGCGGGCTGCGCAGAAAAATGAACACGACCAAAATCACGAGCGCGATGGCGATGAGCAGCGTGCGTTCGATTTCGCGGACCGACGCGCGGATGGTCGTCGTGCGGTCGAGCACCACGTCCAATTTGATGCCGGCGGGAATGGAAGCTTTGAGCGATGGCAGTTCGGCCTTCACCCGGTCCACGGTATCAATGATATTCGCGCCGGGCTGGCGCAGAATGATGAGCGGGATGGCAGGCTTGCCGTTCAGATAGCCGGCGGCGCGGACATTTTCCACGCTGTCCTGCACATTCGCCACGTCGGAAAGCCGGATGGCTGCGCCGTTGCGATACGCGACGATCAGGTTTTTGTAATCGGCGGCCTTGTGCAACTGGTCATTCGCGAGAATGTCCAGCGTCGTCTGGTCGTCGGCAAGCTGGCCTTTCGCGAGATTCGCATTTTGCTGGGCCAACATCGCGCTGACATCGGTGAGGCTCAAGCCGAAGCTGTTCAGCAAAGTCGGATTGACATCCACTCGCACGGCTGGCAGCGCGCCGCCGCCGATGTTGACCGAGCCGACGCCTTGAATTTGCAGGAGCTTTTGCTGGATAATCGTCGAGGCTGCGTCGTAAAGCTGGCCGCGGTCGTAAATGTCCGAAGTCAGCGCGAGAATCAGAATCGGCGCGTCGGCGGGATTGACTTTGCGATAGGTTGGATTGCTCGGCAGATTCGCGGGAAGATTTGCGCGAGCGGCGTTGATTGCCGCCTGCACGTCGCGCGCCGCGCCGTTGATGTCGCGGTTCAAATCGAATTGCAGCGTGATCGAACTCGAACCGAGCGTGCTCGACGAAGTCATTTCGTTCACGCCGGCGATGTGGCCGAGCTGCCGTTCGAGCGGCGCAGCGACGGACGACGCCATGATTTCCGGACTCGCGCCCGGCAGCGACGCGCCCACGCTGATGGTCGGAAAATCCACCTGCGGCAGCGGCGCGACGGGCAGTTGCAAATACGCCACCGCGCCCGCCAACGCAATCGCCATCGTCAGCAGCGCCGTGCCGACCGGACGGCGGATGAATGGCGCGGAAATGTTCATCCGATTTCAGCGGGAATAATTCCCTCGTTTTTAACCGTCGCATCCGAGCTTGAAAACTTTGCGGCGAGCCGGCCAAACCACAAATAAATCACCGGTGTCGTGTAAAGCGTCAGCACCTGGCTCACGATCAGGCCGCCGACAATGGCAATGCCGAGCGGCTTGCGCAATTCCGAGCCGACGCCGTTGCCAAACGCCAGCGGCAAACCGCCAAACAGCGCGGCAAACGTCGTCATTAAAATTGGCCGGAAACGCAGCAGGCACGCTTGATAAATGGCTTCGTGCGGCGGTTTATTTTCCTTCCGCTCCAAATCGAGCGCGAAATCAATCATCATAATCGCGTTCTTTTGCACGATGCCGATGAGCAAAATAATTCCGATGAGGGCGACGACGCCAAGCTCCGTTCCCGTGATCAGCAACGCGAGAATTGCACCGGCTCCGGCTGATGGCAGCGTGGAAAGAATCGTGATCGGATGAATGTAGCTTTCGTAAAGCACGCCGAGGATGATATACACCGTGATGATCGCCGCGAGAATGAGCCACGGCTCGTTGGCAAGCGACGCGATGAACGCCTGCGCCGTGCCTTGAAACGACGCCTTCACGCTCAGCGGCATGTTCATTTCTTTTTGCGCGGCTTCGATAGCTTTGGTCGCTTCGCCGAGCGCCGCACCGGGCGCGAGGTTGAATGAAATCGTCACCGCCGGAAATTGTCCCTGATGATTGATGGCGAGCGGCGCGACGCCGGATTCAAAATGCGAAAACGTGCCCAGCGGCACTGCGCCGCCGGAAGTGGACAGCACATAAATGTCATTCAGCTTCGACGGATTGCGCTGGAAATCCGGCAGCGCTTCCAGGATGACGTGATACTGATTGAGCTGCGTGAACAGCGTGGAAATCTGCCGCTGACCGAACGCATCGTAGAGCGCGTTGTCAATCGCCGACGGCGTGATGCCGAGCCGCGACGCCGTGACGCGGTCAATCACCAGCGTCGCCTCCGCGCCGTGCGTTTGCTGGTCGGTCGCCACGTCGCGGAGCTGCGGCAGCGTCTGCATTTTCGCCACCAGCGCCGTCGTCCACTGGTTCAATTCATCGGCGTTGGCGTCTTCGAGCGTGTATTGGTATTGCGTGCGGCTCACGCGATCTTCGACCGTCAAGTCCTGCACCGGCTGCATGTTGAGCGTGATGCCTTCGACCTTCGCCAAGTCCGGCTGCAATCGGCGAATAACATCGCTCGCGCTGATTTTCCGTTCGTCGAGCGGCTTGAGGTTGATGAGAATGCGTCCGCTGTTCAGCGTCGCATTAATGCCGTCCACGCCGATGAAGGACGACAAGCTTTCGACCGCCGAGTCTTTCAATATCACCTGCGCCAACGCCTGCTGCCGTTCGGCCATGGCGGTGAAGGAAATGTTTTGCGCCGCGTCGGAAATGCCCTGAATCACGCCGGTGTCCTGCACGGGGAAAAATCCTTTGGGCACGATGACGTAGAGCAAAACCGTGAACACCAGCGTGCCGACGGCCACGAGCAAGGTCGCGGTTTGATGCTTCAAAATCGTTTGCAGCGTGCGGCCATAAAATTTGACGATGCGATCATAAACACGCTCGGTCGCTTCAAAAAAGCGGCCATGCTTTTTCTCGTCGGCTTTTGATTTAAGCAAACGTGAGCACATCATCGGCGTGAGCGTCAGGGACACGCAGGCGGAAACAAGAATCGTCACGCTTAACGTCACGGCAAATTCGCGGAACAGCCGTCCGACGATGTCGCCCATGAACAACAGCGGAATCAATCCGGCAATCAGCGAAATCGTCAGCGAAATAATCGTAAAGCCGATTTGTTCCGCGCCTTTCAACGCGGCTTGCAGCGGTTTCTCGCCCAGCTCGATGTAACGAAAAACGTTTTCGATCATCACGATGGCGTCGTCCACGACGAAGCCGGTGGAAATCGTCAACGCCATCAGCGTGAGATTGTTCAGGCTGTAGCCGATCAAATACATGACACCCAAGGTGCCGACGAGAGAGATGGGCACAGCAAAGCTGGGAATAACCGTGGCGTAAACATTGCGCAGGAACAAAAAGATCGCCAGCACGACGAGGATGACGGTGAGCATCAGCGAAAATTGCACGTCCCACACGGACGCGCGAATGGTCGTCGTGCGGTCGGTCAAGATGGAAACGTCCATGGACGCGGGCAGGTTCGCCTTGAGCTGGGGCAGCAGTTGCTTCACGCGATCGACGACTTGAATAATATTTGCGCCCGGCTGCCGCTGAATGTTCAGGATCACCGCCGGCGTGCTGTTCGCCCACGCGGCGAGCTTGGTGTTTTCGACATCGTCAATCACCTTCGCCACGTCGGACAAAACCACCGGCGCGCCGTTGCGATACGCGACGACGAGCGACTGATAATCCTTGCTGGTCAAAAGCTGGTCGTTGGCGTTGATTTCATAAGCCTGATGCGTGCCGTCAAAATTTCCTTTGGCCAGATTGACGCTGGCCGTTTGCAAAGCAGAGCGGAGACTTTCCAAGCTGATTCCGTAGGACGAAAGCGCGGTCGGGTTGGCCTGAATACGAACCGCCGGCTTTTGTCCGCCGCTGATGGTCACGAGGCCGACGCCCGTCACCTGCGAAATTTTTTGGGCGAGCCGTGTGTCGGTGAAATCCTCGACCTGCGAAAGCGGAAACGTTTTTGACGATACGGCCAGCGTCATGATCGGCGCGTCGGCGGGATTGGACTTGCTGTAAATCGGCGGCGACGGCAAACCCGTCGGCAGATAGGTTTGCGCCGCGTTGATGGCCGCCTGCACTTCCTGTTCCGCCACGTCAATGTTCAAGTTCAGCGCGAATTGCAGCGTGATGATCGAGCTGCCGCCGGAGCTGATTGAAGTCATCTGGTTGAGTCCGGGCAACTGGCCGAACTGCCGTTCGAGCGGCGCGGTGATGGCGGATGCGGAAACATCGGGACTCGCGCCGGGATAAAACGTGACGACTTGGATCGTCGGATAATCCACCTCCGGCAGCGCGGAAACCGGGAGCAAAAAATAGGCGATGCCGCCGACGATAAAAATCGCGACCATCAGCAGCGAGGTCGCCACCGGCCGCAAAATAAATGGCCGTGAGGGGCTCACTGGGAATTTTTCTTTTGCCAGTTGCCTTTGCCCGCACCGCCGCCGTTGGCCGGCCGAAGCATCACCTTCGCGCCATCGGTCAGCTTGTTGAAATTATCGGCGGCAACGATTGTGCCTGGATCAATGCCGTCCACCGCCGAGACGTTTCCGTCGGTGGTGTCAACGGTGACGGTTTGCATCGCGACGGATTGATTCGTTCCGGTTTTATCCGGCTTGATGAGATAAACGAACGCGCTGTCGGCGTTGCGCTGAATCACGGTGTTCGGCAGGAGCGTCGAGTCTTCCAACGTGTCCACGAGCAGCCGCGCGTTGACGAATTGATTTGGGAAAAGCGATTCGTCGTCGTTGGTGAAAACCGCCTTCAACTTGACCGTGCCAGTGGTCGGGTCAATCTGGTTGTCTAGGCTCGTCAAGGTTCCCGTCGCCAGTTTTTTGGTCTGCGCGCGGTCGAAGGCGTCCACGGTTAGTGTGTTCCCCGCCTTTATCTGCGCCTGAATTTTCGGCAGGTCATCTTCCGCCACGGTGAAAATCACGGCAATCGGCTGCAACTCCGTGATGACGAGCAAGGGATTCGTGCTGTTGGCTTGAACGATGTTGCCACTGTCCACCAGGCGCAGGCCCACGCGCCCGGAAATCGGCGAGGTGATGTGGCAGTAAGCGAGTTGCACCTTGGCGTTGTCCAACAGGCCTTGGTCCAGTTTGACCGTGCCTTCGTCTTGATGAACGGCCGCGACTTGCGTGTCCAACTGCTGTTTGGGAATCGCGTTGCTGGCGAACGCTTCCTGATAGCGTTCCAAGTCGAGCCGGGCATCTTCAAGCTGCGCCGTGTCGCGTGCCAACTGGCCTTCAGCCTGGGTCAATGCCGCCTGATTCGGGCCGGGATCAATTTCCACCAGCGGGTCGCCCGCGTGAACCAGCTGGCCTTCCTGATAATTCACCTTGGTTATCTGCCCCTGCACGCGGCTGACAATCGAAACCGTATTGAGCGGCGTCACTACGCCTAGCGCGTTCACATAAATTCCGATGTCGCCCGTTTGCGCCTTAGCTGTGCTGACCATGATCGTTGCAGAGCCGACCCCACCGCGCCCGGAGGCTGGGGGGGGTTCTTGTTGTGATTGGCCTCGGTCTCGCCATAAGAAAATGCCGAGCGCCACGAGTAGCAACAATATCACCGGCCATAACCAATAGCGGGGCTTCTTGCCGGTCGGCGGGTTCGCCGTCACATTGAAGGTTTTGGGGGTGGGCGTCGGATGCGATGCGGGGTCAGGCATGGTTGTTATGTTCAGTTTTTTCGCCGGTCATAAATGCCTTAAAATTCGGCCGCTGTATCAAGCGGTCTAGAACAACTCCATCGGGGATGATTTTATCTTGCCGTTGCCGTTGCGGGATTCCCCGCCGATCAAGCTTGCTGGCATCTGGCGAGACATTTGCTCCCATGCTTTGCGCCAGCCGGAGGCGGCGCACGCTTACCGGAAAATTGTCCGTTTCAAATTTGCTTACCATGACAAACAGGGGCTTCGAGCGGCGGGCGCTATTCAATCGTTGGAAACTGATTTTCATGGACGAACTTTCCTTGTGCCATTGGCGTTCATTTCCTTTTTCATTTTTTGCGCCTTGCGTTGCGCCTGCAGATAGTGGAATTCTGCCCGGTCTCCCGCCATCCGCGCGCGGCGCGATTCAGCGGGTTCCACAAGCAACTGGTGGACGGTCTGAAGCAGCTTCGGGAAATTAAGCGGCTTTTCCAGCAGGGCGCCAACCCCCGCGCCCAACGCGGTAAAGAGTTGGTTGGATCTGGCCGTGATAATAATCACCGCCAGCAATGGGTTGGCCGCTGTGAGCCTTTTAAAGGTGTCCCAGCCGCCCATTCCGGGCAGGTTCAAATCCAACAGCACCAAATCAATCTTGGTGGCTGTGGCAATTTCGAGCGCGGCGGTTCCATCCGCTGCGGCCAATATCATATAGCCTTCACCGGCCAGAACGCGGGCCAGCATCTCACGCACAGACGGATCGTCGTCCACGACTAATATCCGATCCTCAGACGGCTTTCTGCTGCCACCCAGGTTCGTCTCATTGCCGGCCAACACGGTTTTTGTTTTCATAAACTAAACTTCACTGCGATGATCCGATGGCTTTAGCGAAGATCGTGCCAACGTCAGATCGTGGTGCCAGGCCTTCCATTATAATGACTTTTCATTTTCTCAACCGACCGGACGTGGGTTTTATTGCAAAGCAAGTATGCTCATCTGCAAAACTGCTTGGCACCTGAACAAACCAGCAACGAGACCGAATCAGCATTTGCGAGGGGAGTTGGGATTTTTCAAAGATTGCTGGCAAATCCGTTTCTGCGCATGCTTTATGCTTTCAGCAGTTGCCGTGAATCGGCGGTTGGTCGGGTGGTCAGTCAGGCCTGCAGCCGTTAAGTTTTTTGTTTGCTATGAAATTTGGAATAAAATTTAGATTGGTGACGCTGGCGCTGGTGGTGGCGCTGATGGGCGTGTTGATCGTGCTGGCCACCTTGAATTCACAGCGCCAGGCGGCCGAGTTGCGCGACCGATTAAGCCAGGTGGATTCGGAGAGCTTCAGGATTGCGGACCAATTCCGCGACTCGCTTCGGGAATTGAACAACACGATGCAACGTTACGGAACCGATCACGATCCGGCGGTCTGGAACGAATTTATCGAAGCCAGCCGCAAGCTCAATGGCTGGATTGACGATCAGAAGCCCAAGTTGACCACCGAGCGTGAGAAAGATGCGCTCGAACAAATCGATGTCGCCTATAATGACTACCTGCGGGTTGCCAAGGAACTACAGCCGAAAATACAGTCTCTTGGCCAGTCGAGCGCCACGCTGGCCGACTTCAGTCCGCTCCGTTCCGCGTCACAGCACCTCTCTGATCTGGGCCAGACGCTGGGCAAGGCGCACTATGATTCGCGGCAGCAGATGCTTGGGCACGCAAACCAAATGCTCCAGCAGCTCCGCTGGTCGGTGCTCGGCTCGCTGGCATTATTGTTTGTCTTCGGCTTGGGACTGGCCGGCGTTGTTTATCGTGACATGATTGCTCCGTTGCGAGTCAAGCTGGTGGAAAGCCAGTCCTTGGTGGAACGTCATGAAAAACTGGCTTCGCTCGGATTGCTGGCGGCTGGCGTGGCGCATGAGATCCGCAATCCACTCACGGCGATCAAGGCTGCTCTTTTCATCCAACAAAAGAAATTCCAGCCAGGTTCGCAGGAACATGCCGACGCCAGTCTCGTGGAGCGGGAAATTCTCCGCTTGGAACGGATCGTGAATGATTTTCTCCAGTTCGCCCGGCCTTCGGAACCGGAATTGACGGTCATTCCGGCGGACTTGATCCTGATGGAGACACAACATTTTTTGGAGGCGCAGCTGGCCCGGAACAACATCCGCCTGATTGTGGAACCGTCCGCGCCTGTGCGAATCCGGGTGGATCCGGCGCAGATCAAGCAGGTGCTGATCAACCTTGTGCAAAACGCCGCCGACAGCATCGGCCAGGACGGCACGGTGAAATTAAGTGCGCGTCCGGCCCGCAAACGTATCACCAGCGGGGAAATCAACGTGGTCATCCTCGAAGTGGCCGACACTGGCAAAGGTATTACAGCCGACATTGAAAAACGGCTATTCGACCCGTTCTTCACCACAAAGGACACCGGCACGGGTTTGGGATTGTCCATTGCGTCCGCCATCGTTCAGAAACACGGCGGGACGCTTCAGTATCAAACACAGGTGCATCATGGCACGACCTTTGGTATCGTTTTGCCGCTAGCCACCGAATGAACGCGCCCACCAGAATTTTGCTGATCGAAGACGATCCCGGAATCACCGACACGTTGCAACGGGTGCTGGCGGCGGAAGGCCATGTTGTTGAAATTAAAAGACGTGGCGACGACGGCCTGGCTTGCGCCGTGGAAGAACCGTTCAACCTCGTAATCACCGACCTGAGACTGCCAGGCTTGAACGGCCTGGACCTTGTTCGCCAACTGCACGCCGCCAAGCCGCACCTGCCCATTATCCTGGTCACCGCCTTTGGCACCACACAAACCGCCATCGAAGCGATGAAGTTTGGCGCTTACGATTATCTGCTCAAACCGTTCGACATTCCCCAATTGATCGAGCTGGTTTGCAAGGCCGCCGACAGCAATCGCCGGATGTCCGAACCGGTCGGCTTGGGCGAAGCCAGCCCAACCCGCGATTCGCTCGTTGGCCGGAGCCTGGCCATGCAAGCCATCTACAAGGAAATCGGCCGCGTCGCCGCCAAGCCCGTCAGCGTCCTGATTCGCGGCGAAACTGGCACGGGCAAGGAGCTGATCGCCCGCGCCATTTACCAGCACAGCGACCGCGCCAACGCGCCGTTCATTGCCATCAACTGCGCGGCGATTCCTGAAACGCTGCTGGAAAGCGAACTGTTCGGCCACGAACGCGGCGCTTTCACCGGCGCAGACACAAAGCGGATCGGCCGCTTCGAGCAGGCGGACCAGGGCACGATATTTCTCGATGAAATCGGCGACATGACTTTCGGCACGCAGTCAAAACTGCTGCGTTTCATTCAGGAAAAAAACTTGCAGCGGCTGGGCGGCAAAGAAACCGTTGTGGTGAATGTTCGCGTCATCGCCGCCACCCATCGCGACCTTGAATCAGCCATTCGCGAGAAGCAATTTCGCGAAGATTTATATTACCGACTCAACGTGGCGGCGATCACGCTGCCGCCATTGCGCAATCGCCGCGAGGATGTTCCTGATCTGGTTCATTATTTTCTGGGCAAGCACGGCCCGGATCTTGGCCATGCCAATCCGTCCATTCATCCCGAGGCAGTGGATTTCCTTCAATCGCAATCCTGGCCCGGCAATGTGCGCGAACTGGAAAATGTGATGCGCAAGGCTCTCCTCGCCGCGCAAGGTTACACCATCAACCTCGACCACGTCCGCACCGCGCTGAACAAAAGCGGCGTCACGGCGCATGCCGCAACGCGCCCCTTCGGCGAATATGTGGATGAATTGCTAGCCGCCGCACGCAGCGGGGAAATCACTGGCATCCACGCACGGGTGCTTGATACTGCCGAGCACGAACTTTTCGCCCGCGCCATCCAGCTGGCCCGGGGCAATCAAGCCAAAGCCGCACGGTGGCTTGGCATCTCGCGCATCACCATGAAGGCTAAACTGATTCAGTTTGGCCTTCACCCCGGTCAGGAGGAGGCCAACCAACAACCATGAGTGTCAACTGCTAGCGCGAATGAAACCAATCTAAACGGCGGTTGAAAAGTGCGGTGGGGTGTTCGAGGTTTGATTTATGGGTCTGAAGAATTTGCCTGCCCGCGAGCGACGATCCGCAAGCCGAAGTGGTCAGGGTTGATTGCCGGTAGCCGGCCTGGAGCCCTCCGACTGGACGGCGAACCGGATCAGCCGGGCGGTGTCCAGTGCTCTTAACAGCGGTTCCTGCTTCCCCCTGAGAGTCCAAGTCTTCCATTGTTATGAGTTTTCGTTTTCTGAACAGACCGGGCGTGGATTTGACTGCAAAGCAAGTATGCTCATCAGCAAAGTTTCTTGGCACTTGAACCAACCAGCAGTGAGAGACCGAATCAGTATATTTGAAGGGAATAAGGATGTTCAAGACAGCTGGTAAATCCAG
>Ga0182012_10002473_pt1 | contig 19936 bp, 18 predicted proteins | sample 612S2SmetaG_FD_120486 | JGI IMG/M metagenome (GOLD analysis project Ga0182012, IMG submission 120486) | Permafrost microbial communities from Stordalen Mire, Sweden - 612S2S metaG | ecosystem: Environmental > Terrestrial > Soil > Wetlands > Permafrost | place: Sweden: Stordalen | collected...
CCAATCGGCGTGGAACACCACTGCGAACGGCATCCCGCTATTGCGCATCGCTTCGTAGTGAACCGGATCAAATGGCATTTCGCCGGCCATCGACAGGCCGGTCAAGGCCGCCCATACAAGCAAGGCGCTCAAAATACTTCTCATCGCAGATCTCCATGAAGTTGTCTCAAGTAGACCTGGCGCCGGTCTCCTTTATTACGGCGGCGATGCGACCCGTCAGAAGGGTGGGCGCACCCGCGAACGAGTCTGCGCGCCCGATCGCGTCCGGGCGATTAGGTGCTTCTGGCCCAAGATAGATGGGGATAAGTCGATAAGCCACAGCCTAAAGTCTATTACTTTGCCGCGTAGGGCGTTGCAGCTGCCCACAACGCATCCGCCCCCAGGCGGATCTTGAAGTCCGGGTTCGAATACACATACCGGATCGTCCCGGTTCGGTCGATGATGAAAACGGACGGAACCGGCAGCTCATGGAGCGGCTCGCCGGTGGTGGAGTCCAAATCGACCCCAAAGTCCTTCATCTTCGCGATCGTGGCGTCATCCAGATGGAAGGCGACATGGAACGCCTTTGCCGCCTCGAGCCGGCTGTCCGATAGCAAGGTGTAGTGGATATGCTGGGCCTTCAGACTCGAGTACAAGATGGCCGGACGATCGGTGCTCAAAAACACGATCTCGAAACCGCTCCGCCGGAGTTTCGCTTCGACCAGACGCAGATCGCTCAGCTGCATATTGCAATACGGGCACCAGCCGCCGCGGTAGAAGATTACCACCGTAGGCTTTCGGTACCCGTCAGGGCTGAACGTCCTTAGCACCCCCTCCTTGGTCTGGGCGCTGAATACCGGCGCCCGCATGCCCACCGACAGAGGCTGAACTTGAGCGGGATCGCTCGGAATGTCCGCCAAGGCGCTCCCAGTCCATAAAGCGGCGGCCAGTATCAGGAAGCGGCTGTGCAGGTGCATGGAAACGACTATAGCGCATGGTGCTGGTTTCATACGATCGGAGTCCCTATGGGCGGCAGATTGACGCATTTCCGACCAGGCGGCGACTTTGAATGGACTGGAAGGGCGGAGGCCGTTGACGGAATTGACGGCATGGCTGGAGAATTCGTGTTTCCACCATGGGATCCGTTTATGTCCAAGCAACTCGGTGTACTCGCGCTTCTATTCGTGGCGATCGCGAGCTGGGCGGATGATCTGCCTCGTTCACGTGCGGAAGCCATCGCGAGGGAGGGTCTCGATGCCCTGCCGATGACGGAATTCTACACGCCGCCGGGCTCTCTCTCGGCATCGACGCCGGGCACGCTGCTCAGGTCCGAGGCATTCGCCGGATACAACTTGCCAGCGGGAGCCCAGGCGGTGCGGATCTTGTACCACTCGAGGGCCCGTGACGGGCGCGATGTCGCGGCCTCGGGCGTCGTGCTGATCCCGGCCGGTACCCCACCGGCGCATGGCTGGCCGGTAATCGCCTGGGCACACGGGACGAGCGGCGTGGCACGCCAATGTGCCCCATCTCTGATGAAGGATCTCGAGTATGGGAGCGAAGGCCTGATGCCGATGGTGGCCGCAGGATTTGCCGTGGTGGCGACCGATTACGCCGGGCTCGGAACGCCAGGTCCCCATGAATACGATAACAAGATTCCTCAGGCGAACGATGTGGTTTATTCGATTCCGGCTGCGCACGCGGCAGTTCCTACGCTCGGAGAGCGTTGGGTGGTCATCGGACATTCGCAGGGCGGCGCGGCTGTCTGGGGCGTGGCTGAATTGGAGGCGACCCTCAAGGATCCGAGCTATGCGGGAGGAATCTCGGTCGCCGGCGATATGGATTTCGACTGGTTCGAAGAACACGATGCACATAGCCTCAAGACCATTTCGGCCATGTACTGGCCGATGACGGCATTTGGCATCAAAGCCAGCTATCCGACGTTCAATCCGGCTCGGCTACTGACAAAACCCTTCCTCGAGCGTTATGCGGATGCAACCCAGAAGGGGTGCTGGGATTACGACTATGCCGTCGCGGACGAGGTCGGAACGCGGCGCCCGGTGCGTCCCGGGTGGGAGCGTATTCCGGAGCTTCGCCGTTATAACGCGGATAACCATAGCGGCGACCAACCGATCTACGGACCCCTTCTGGTTCTGGCGGGCGACGACGACCAATCGGTGAATTTTACCAACATCAAGAAGGGTGTCGACCGCGCCTGCAAGAGCGGTCTGGCCGTTGAATTCGTGCATCGGGCCGGCCTTGACCATGATCCGCTCATGGAGAAAACTATCGACCTACAACTCGAGTGGACGCGCGACCGACTCGCCAACCATCCGTGGCAGCCCGGCACATGCTCTCAATGAGCGACGGGCTGCGTGCCCAAGGCTTTGGGAGAACACATGAATACCAGTGATCGCGCTCTCGGAATGCATCGGGATATTTCGCGGCGAGACTTTGTAAACGGCGTGGCCATGGTGGCGGGCGCATTGGCTCTGCCGATGTCCGGTCTCGCGGCCCTGGCGGAATCTTCGCCGGAAGCGTCGAATGGCTATCCTCCCGCGCGCCTGGGGATGCGCGGATCGCATGCCGGCTCGTTCGAGATCGCGCATGCGCTGCGCGACAATAAGAGCATCGATGTAGCCGGTGCGGAGCGCACGGGCGAGACCTATGATCTCGTCGTCGTCGGCGGGGGGCTGAGCGGTTTGGGCGCAGCTCACTATTTTTTGAAGAATGTCGGCCGCGACGCCAGGGTCCTCGTGCTCGACAATCATGACGATTTTGGCGGTCACGCCAAACGCAACGAACTCAACTATGCGGGGAAAATGCTCGCGATCAACGGCGGTACGCTGGAGATCGAATCGCCCTCCCGCTACAACCAATGGGCCGCGCAGCTTCTCAGGGACATCGGGGTGGACCTCGATGCGTATCGGAAGGAAAACGCAGCGAATAAAAAGCTTTACGGCTCGCTTGGGCTGCGCGGCAGCCATTTCTTCGACAAGGAGACCTTCGGCGTCGATCGACTGGTCGTGGCGCCCCCTATCCGCGGCCCTCAAGAACAGCGCCGAAGTCTCTTCAGCGCCGAGTATGTGCGCAACATGCCCATTTCCCCGAACGCAAAGCGGGACCTTCTGCGTCTCGAAGACCCGAATCAACCCGACTATATGCCGGGCCTGTCCTCTGCACAGAAGAAGGAACGTCTGGCCCGAATGAGCTACCGGGACTATCTTCTGAACGTCGCCAAAGTCGATGAGCAGGCGTACTGGTTTTACATGGCGACGGGAAGGGGGTTGTTCGGCACCGGGGGCGATGCTCTGCCGGCGTTGTTTGCATGGCAGATGGGCGATGGGGCAGGGGGCTTCGCGGGCCTGAAGCTCGATCCCTCCCCGGACGGATTGCTTGCGGACCTTCCGGGCGGCCAGCATGGGCGGCAGAAGGAGAGCGGGGAGACGGTGCACTTCCCGGACGGCAATGCGACGCTGGCACGGCTATTGGTTCGCTGGTTGATTCCGGATGCGGTACCCGGCACCATACAGGACGATTTGGGCACCGCGCGGGTGAACTACCCTCTGCTCGACCGGCCGGGCAACTCTGCCAGAATCCGACTGAACAGCACCGTGCTCAACGTCAGGCACGACGGCAGTCCTTCCTCGGCTAAAGAGGTCATCGTCGACTACAGCACCGCCGGCAAGCTCTACGAGGTGCGCGGCCGGGCTTGCGTGATGGCGTGCTGGAACATGTTCATCCCGTATTTGGTTCCTGAATTGTCATCCGCGCAAAAGGAGGCGCTCGCACACAACGTCAAAGCGCCGATCGTCTACACGAACGTGTTCCTGCGCAACTGGCGGGCGTTCGAGAAACTGGGGGTCAGCTATGTCGATTGCCCCACGATGTATCACGATACCGTCGAACTGACGGAGGCGTCTGACTTGGGCGATCTGCATCATGCGCGAAACCCGGACGAACCGATTGCAGTGCGCATGACGCGAATGCCCGCATCTCCCGGTTTACCCCGCAAAGAGCAATATCGGATTGGGCGCGCAGATCTCCTGGCAACCTCTTTCGAGACTTTCGAGCGCAACATTCGCGGTCAGTTGGCGAGGATGCTGTCGCCGGGAGGGTTCGATCCGGCCCGGGACATCATCGGAATCGCTGTCAATCGTTGGCCTCATGGCTTTTCATATACTTACAGCAGCCTTTACGATCCTCCCGAATGGGTATTTACGGAATCACCCGAGCGACCTTGCGTCAAAGCGCGCCAGCCTCATGGCTTGATCTCCATAGCGAACGCAGATGCCGCCGCAAGTCCGCATACCGATGCGGCGTTTCTCGAGGCGCACCGCGCGATTACTGAAGTGCTGGAGCGGCGGGCATTTCCATTCGCGCGTGGTGATGCCACGAGTGCAAACGGTTAGTTCTGTGGTCGCCGCACCGGGGCGGTGCGGCAGAAATGAGCGACTGCAGAAGCGGATATTAAATTTGGAAATCCGCTTTCACAAATTGCAGGATCACATTGGCTTCGTTGCGGACGCCAATCCGCCTATCACGGAAGATGTGAAGGTGCTGGCGCGGACTCCGGGGTCGAAGATCGCGGCAATCAAGCTTTATCGGCAGCAGACGGGTGCGGGGCTTAAAGAGGCGAAGGATGCGGTAGAGCGGATAGAGCGGTCATAACTCGGTGGCGCCCCATCATGGTCAAGGAACCCGGTCGCGCGGCCGAATATTGCACCGCATCCAAACTTCGCATGACGGTGCGTTCGTCAAATTCGCGGGCGGTGCGCTGATTTTTGCGATCTTCTAAACCTTAAGTCATGTCGCCCGTGCCCCCTTGCTGCGCTGGGCGCCGTTGATACGCGCCGGGCGAAGCGGCGCGACTGTCTGAGAAGCGGTCTTAACGACCGAAGGGACCGGGACCTGGGAGAGCAACAGGTCACGAAATGCTTGTGCGGCCGCCGACAGGCGCTTGTCGCGCCGATGCACGATGAACCAGTGCCGAACGATCGGAAAACTCTCGACCGGCAACACGGCGAGACGGCGCGTCTCAAGTTCCAATTCGAGCGTTTGAAGTGAGACCACCCCCAATCCCAGTCCCGCCTGCACCGCTTGCTTGATGGCTTCGTTGCTGCTGAGTTCGCACCCCAGGATGTAGTCCACCTTATGTGCCGTAAAGTGTCGCTCCGTCGCCGCCCGCGTGCCGGAACCCAGCTCGCGCACGACGAGCCGCTCGTCGCGCAGGCGTGTGAGCGGAACGCGTTCCAGGCGCGCGAGCGGATGGTTCGGGTTTGCGATCACGACCAGCGGGTTCTCCATGAAGCGTTGTGCTTGAAGATCGACGCCCTCCGGGGGCTCACCCGTGATGGCAATATCGGTCCGATGGTCCAGCAATGATGCAAGGACCGATTCGCGATTGGCGACTTTCAGGCTGATCCGCACGCCCGGATATTGCTCGCTGTACGCGGCAATCAACGGCGACAAAAAATAGTACGCGGTGGATACCACGGTGATCCGCAGCACCCCGCGATCGAGGCCGCGGAATTGGTCCATCGCCGCCTGCAGCTCGATGGTCTGCGCGGAGAAGCGCTGCGCGTGGCCGCGCAACGCCTGGCCCGCCTCGGTCAACACCAAGCGTCGCCCGATCTGCTCGATGAGCGGCACCCCGATCTGGTCCTCGAGCTGCTTCATCTGCATGGACACCGCCGGCTGCGTGAGGTGCATTTCCGCGGCCGCCCGCGACATCGAACTGTGCCGCGCAACGGATTCAAAGATGCGCAGTTGTCTCAACGTTATTTGCATGGTCATACCACGTCGCGCCAGCCCCCCAGTTGAATCATCAGACTTAATGATAGATCCAGAAGAAGATCTGAATTGCCCTGGCACCGATACCTCAACTACCTTTGCACGTAATTTCCAAGAAAACGTTGAGGAGAGCAGCGTGGCAGAAAAAAGTTACCAGGCCGGCGTCAAGGATTATCGCAAGACCTACTGGACTCCGGACTACGTCCCCCTCGATACGGATCTTTTGGCTGTTTTCAAGATTGTAGCCCAGGCGGGAGTTCCGCGCGAGGAAGCGGCCGCCGCGGTCGCCGCGGAATCTTCGACCGGCACCTGGACGACCGTATGGACGGACCTGCTCACCGATCTTGACTACTACAAGGGTCGCGCGTATCGGATCGAGCCGGTGCCCGGGGACAACACCGCGTTCTATGCCTTCATCGCCTATCCGCTCGATCTGTTTGAGGAGGGGTCGGTCGTCAACGTGCTCACCTCGTTGGTCGGCAACGTGTTCGGATTCAAGGCGGTTCGAAGTCTCAGGCTCGAGGATTTGCGATTTCCGCTGGCTTATGTGAAGACCTGCGGCGGCCCGCCGAACGGCATCCAGATGGAGCGCGATCGCCTGAACAAGTATGGCCGCCCGCTCCTCGGCTGCACGATCAAGCCGAAGCTCGGGCTCTCCGCCAAGAATTATGGCCGCGCGGTCTATGAGTGTCTGCGCGGCGGCCTCGACTTCACCAAGGACGACGAAAACATCAACAGCCAGCCGTTCATGCGCTGGAATCATCGGTTCGAATTCGTCATGGAGGCCGTGCGCAAGGCGGAAGAAGAGACGGGCGAGCGCAAGGGTCATTATCTCAACTGCACGGCGCCGACGCCGGAGGAGATGTACAAACGCGCCGAATTCGCCAAATCCCTGGGCGCGCCCATCATCATGCATGACTTCCTCACCGCAGGGTTCACGGCCAACACGGGGCTTGCGAATTGGTGTCGCGAGAACGGCATGCTGCTGCATATCCACCGTGCGATGCACGCGGTGCTCGATCGCAATCCGTACCATGGCATTCACTTTCGGGTGTTGACCAAGTGCCTGCGATTGTCCGGCGGCGATCATCTGCATTCGGGCACCGTGGTCGGCAAGCTCGAGGGCGACCGGGAAGCCACCCTGGGGTGGGTGGACATGATGCGTGAGCCCTTCATCCCCGAAAATCGCACTCGCGGCATCTTCTTCGACCAGGACTGGGGATCGATGCCGGGCGTGATGCCGGTGGCCTCCGGCGGCATCCACGTCTGGCACATGCCGGCTCTCACGGCGATATTCGGCGACGACGCCTGCTTCCAGTTCGGCGGTGGCACCTTGGGCCACCCCTGGGGCAACGCGGCGGGAGCGCACGCCAATCGGGTCGCGCTCGAGGCCTGTGTCGAGGCGCGTAACCAGGGTCGCCCCGTCGAGCGCGAGGGCCGCGAGATCCTGGGCGAGGCCGCGCAACACTCGCCCGAGCTCAAGATCGCGATGGAGACCTGGAAGGAAATCAAATTCGAATTCGACACGGTCGACAAGCTCGACGTGGTCAACGCCTGATATCGAGGAGTGCGCAAATGCCCGAAGTACAAGCCTACAAGACCACCGAGCGGCGCGGCGAGACCTTCTCCTACCTGCCGCCGATGACACCGGACCGGATGCGCCAACAGATCGCTTATCTGATCGCGCAAGGGTGGAATCCCGCGATCGAGCATACTGAGCCCGAGAGGTCATTCTCGAGTTTCTGGTACCTGTGGAAGCTGCCCTTCTTCGGCGAGCGTTCGGTGGAGAAAATTCTTTCGGAGCTGGAAGCCTGTCGCCGTGCCAATCCCGCCCATCACGTACGCTTGCTCGGCTACGACAACTACACCCAGTCGCAGGGCACCGCGTTCATCGTCTACCGCGCGGGCTCCCGCTAGCGCCGCCTTGCCCTGAACGGAGCGTGACATGTCAGCTGCCACCCTAAGTTCCTTCAGCGGCCGCACGGCGGCTCTCGAGCGGCGGCGCGCGCTTTCCGCCGGCAAATCTGCTCTGCCACCGGCCACGGAGCGCGTCCGCAATGGTGAGCGCAGCGCGGCGATCCCAGCGCCGAAGGTCGTGTCGCCACGCGGGTCGCCGCCGATCATGGGGGCGCCGGCGTCCGTGGCAAGCGCCGCACCGACAGCGTCGTTCGCCAACGCCAGCCAATCGGGGCGCATGCTCTCGATGCTGCGGCGGCAGCGGTTGGCGGGCGGCAAGCGCACGCTGCAGGCCGCGGCGCCGGTGCCGCCATCCGCTGATTCCGCGGCTTCTTTGCGAAGCGCCCCTGCACAGCCCACCGTCTTGCCGTCCAACCCGGGATCGGGCACGAACTGCGTCGGCTCTTGCCGCGAGCAAGCGCGCGCTCGGCGGGCACTCTTGAGTGAGCGCGGCCGAGGCGATGGACCCGCCGCCTCGCCCACTCGTCCGCCGCGCCAGGGCACTCTCCAATACGCGCCGAAAGTGACACAGTCCACCACCCATGGGGGCCAGATCGTGACCGGCAGTCGGATTGGTCGGGGCACACAGGTCACGGGCGATGAGGCGGGGGCGCAATTGCCGGTCTCGGGGACTCAATATATCGGTGCCAGCGACGGACCGCCCGCGCGCTCTGGCGGACCCAAGGTGGGGTTGGCGCGCACCACGGGCGGAGGGATCGTCTCGGGCACGCTGGTTCGAAGCAAAGTGCGGGTGACCGGTGACGAGCCCGGCGCCTCGATCACGATCACGGGCGAAGCCGAACAGCGCGCAGAGGATGATCTGACACCGCGGGCCGCTGAGGGCGCGAACGCGTCCGGTCAGTTCTCTCGGCAGGTCGACCCGCATGGGCACAGCGTGTTCGGCACGAATCTTGGCCGCTCGGCAAGCTCCTTCGGCTCCCGCGACCGTCGGCGCGAAGCGCCGATCGAATCGACGGAGAAGGGTTTGCCGATCACAGGTTCCGCGGTCGGTCGCACCGTTCGAGTCACCGGCGACCAGGATGGCGCTTGTCGGCAGGTGACGGGTAGCCAGTACCTCAGCCCCGCGCGCGCGCAGGCCGAATGCGGCGGCTTGGGCGGCGGGACCGCGCCGGCGGCGCAGACGGGAGGGCTGCGACGCGATCCGGTGACCGGCGCCAAGGTCACGGTGGCCCAGACCTGGGGTCAGCAGCGCCTCACCGGCAGCAACGTGGAGCATGACCCTCGGGTGACGGGAGATGCAGCCGGCTCCTGCTCGATCATCACGGGCACACCGTATCACGGCGCGGCCACGGTCCATGGATGGTGCGAGCCCGGTGCCGCTCATGCTGCCGAGGATCGACTACCGAGGCGTGCAGCGCTCTCAGCGATTACCGGCGATGTGCCCGAGCACTCCGACGCGCTCACCGGAACCGGTCGGGGCGCCGCCCGCGAGGTGACCGGTTCCCCGTACTATCGACAGCCCACTCCGGGTCCGGCGACGCTGTTAGAGGATGCCCTCGCGGGGCTCGATGCCCGGTTTTCGGTCACCTCGCCCCAGCGCAGCGCGCAGCTGCGCGCGCGTGCCGCGCAGGAGACAGAGGCGAAGCAACCCGGCAACGTTGCCGAGTCCGGCGGTGCGGCATCCATCACGGGATCGTTCGCGATCGCGCGCGATCGGGTCACCGGGAATGCCGAATTTCTCTTCAAGTCGCGCAGTGCGAGCGCTACCCAGCCGGCGGCCGCGCGCTTGCGGCTCACCGGCGAGGGACGCGCGGACGAGGGATGCGCGGAGGGCTCCCGGGTGACCGGATGGTCCTGGTCCGAGCAATCGAACGTCACCGGGACGGAAGGCGCCATCGCAGCCGACCGCAATCCGAGCGAACGCGCCGGCAAGCCTCAATCATTCTCCGGCGCGCGGCGATTCAAGACGCTCGTCAAACGCGAGGAGGCCAAGCAGCTGGTGACGGGTCTTCTGGGATGGTCGGGAAAGACCGCGGCCAGGGTCACTTTGTCCGGCGGAGCGCAAGCGTGAAGCTCGCCCAGCGCCGAAGCGGACCCGCCTCCCCCGCAGCCTGGCAGAGGTTGGGCGGGGTTCGGCCGAGGCATGCCGGCGCCGGTATCCTGCCGTACGCCAAGACGCCATCCTGGCAGTCCGCACCGGCGAGCGCGGCGTGGACCACAAGTCATCCGCTCGCGGATCCTGCGATCAGCAGCGCGCTCAAAGAACGCGCGGATCAGATTCAAAGTGCGTTTGCGGCCATTGAGCCGACTTTAAGGGCGCTTGCGCCGCGGCAATTCGAGGACAATTTCGCAGCCGCTGCGCGCGAGTATCTGCGCGAGCGCTTGGGCTTGAGCGTTTCCCTCGAACTGTTGACGGTGTCGTGGGCGGCGCCGCTCGATGTACGGCGCCTCCATGCGCACTGCGTGCTCGCCACCTTCTGCCGCTTGATCGAGCGCCATCTCGATCGCGACCTGGCGTGCTCTTTCGAGGGCGAGAGCGCCGAGGCGCTGATTCAGCGCTTCGGGTTCCATGCGGTCGATATCACGCCCTGTGCCGATGGGCGCTTGAGCGGCGTGATCGACCATATCCTGCGGGTGCCCCCGGCGGTGGTCGCGTTTCGCAAGTCCTATGCGGGCGCGATGTTCGATGTGGATGAGTCGCTGCATCACTGGGAGACGGTGGAGCTGCGCCGCTTCCGGGACGCGCGGCCCAATGCCGCCAGCGCGCCCACCCGGTTCCTCAAAATCGGCGTCTACCATTTCAGCAGCGTTGCCCCCCACCACGAGGGCTGCGCGGCGCACCAGAGCGATGATGCACGCGCAGCCGCTGCCTTGCTCGAGCGTCTGCGGCAATTCGAGCAGGCGGTGCAATTGACCCATGGCCCCGAGGCGCGCGTCGCGACGTTATTGGTCGGCGTCGATACCGATACCGATGCGATCCGAATTCACGTTCCGGATGCAGCGGGACAGATGTCGATCGAATGCTTCATCGACAGCCGCCAGCTTTACGATCTCACCCAAGGCCTGACCCGGGATGAAGGCAAGCAGGCCATCCGCGAGAAAGTCGCCGAGCTCATGGGCGTTGCGATCGATGACGCGCCGACCGAAGGCATGCGCTGGTTCTGCGGGTACCTGCTCAAGAACAACCTTGCGCAAGTGGACGCGGTGCGCCGATGGCATGGCGCGAGCTATGCAGACCGGGGTCACACCGAGCAGCTCATGGTGATCGGTGATTCGGTCGATGATGTGCAGCTGCGCAATCTGGCCTTCCAGGCGCAAATGGACACCATCGAGGAAGGGGCACTCGATCTCGATGTGGGCGTGCGGATATTGCGCTCGTTGCACGAACCCCGCGGACTTGCGGTGCCGGTGCTCGTGCATATCCGCTTCGATCCGCGAATTCCCGGCGCGCGCGAGCGCGCGGAAGTGCGCGCCGTACGCTTGCGCACGGCGATCGAGGCGCGCTTTGCCGAATTGAGCCCTCATGGGGGACTGCGGGTGCAGGCGGTGGTGCGGGCCGGCGACTCCGATGAACTGCACGCGGTCGATGCACCGTCGGAGCGCCTCCCAGAACCCGCGGCGGGGTCGCACGCATGAAGATTTGTCAGGTCGAAGGGACCCTGGTTGCGACGGCGCGCATCGGAAGCCTGGAGAATCGGCGGCTCCTGGTCGTCAAAGAGCGCGGCAGCAGCGGCAAACAAGTGGCGGTCGACCCGGTGGGCTGCAAGCCTGGCGACTGGGTGATTGCGGTGGGAAGTTCAGCGGCACGCGACGCGGCGGGAAGCAAGGATTATCCGAGCGATCTGACCATCGTCGGGATCATCGACTACTGGGACGATTCAAGCGGCAAGGCGGGAGCATAAGCAGCCATGCAAATCCATCGCATCGTTCGGGACCTCGTGACCACCAAGCGCAATTTTTGGCTGGCGGCGAAATCCTTGCGGGTGGTCGAAGATCATCGCGGCAACCTCGAGGTGGCGCTGGATCCGATCGGCGCCAAACCGGGCGATTTTGTCGTGACCATCGGGGTGTCGGCCGCGCGCATTGCGGCGGGTAATCCGAAGATCACCACGGATCTGACGATCGGCGGAATCATCGATCATTGGGATGAGGAGCGCTGGCGCGGCTAACGCCGGGCGCGATCGACGAAGTTTTTTTGCAAACGTTCAACCTACAGTCAAGGAGAATGAGAGATGGCCAGTGAAAAGATGGGTATCGCGCTCGGCATGATCGAGACCCGCGGTTTGGTTCCCGCGATCGAAGCGGCCGATGCCATGACGAAGGCCTCCGAGGTGCGCCTCGTCGGGCGTCAGTTCGTCGGCGGCGGCTATGTCACGGTGCTCGTGCGCGGCGAGACGGGTGCCGTCAATGCGGCGGTGCGCGCCGGCGCGGATGCGTGCGAGCGGGTGGGCGACGGCTTGGCGGCTGCCCACATCATCGCGCGTCCGCACTCGGAGGTGGAACAGATCCTCCCGCTGCAGACGGACGGTGCCGACGGGTCGCGAAGTTAGCCCGAAGCGCCGTGCGCAAGTTCTCGACCGGGCTCGTTGTCCATGACAAGACCCACTCCCGCCATGCTCGCGTATCTGCAACGCGCGCTAAGACACGAGTTCGGGGCTGCTCAGCAATTTACGCTGCAGGCGGTCATGGCGCGAGCGCTGGGAGACACGGCCTTGGGGCAGGAGTGCGAGGGATCGGCGGTAGAAGAGTTGCGCCACGCGCAGCGTTTCGCGGCGGCGCTCGCCCAAGCGGGAGTGCCCGTCGGTTTAGGCGCGGTCGCCTCCTTCCCCATCGGGGGGAGCGTGGCCGAACTCTTGAGGAATGCCGCCGCGACGGAGGCGGCGGCCGTACGCCTCTATCGCGACGCCGCGCGCACCTGTCAGGGGGCGGAGCCATTGCGGCAGCTGTTCGAGTCGATCGGCGCGGAGGAGGTGATCCATTATGAGGAACTCACTCGACGGCTTCGGCGAGCCGGAGGACCTCGTGCGTGACTCGAAACTGAAGGAGGGGTCCATCATGTTCGCCACGTTGTCATTGCCGGAAGGCTGGAGGGCGGTTGCGACGCCACCCTCGCTCTTTCGCCGCTTTGAGTTCAACTGCTACCGCGACACGCGCGCGTTCCTGGAGCGGCTCGCCGCCTTGTCCGAAGAGACGGGACTCTATCCCGACTTGGGGTTTGGCACGACTTACGTCAATGTGACCGTGTACGGAAAGGAAGGGAGGGCACCCGGAAGCATTGAAATCGAGTTTGCGAGCCGTGCCGCCGCGCTCGCCTTTCCCGGCTAGTCATGGGTCGCAGCGACAAGAAGGGTCCCGCGAGCACGCTGCCGGCGCCTGCGACAAGTCCCGCGGCCACCCCCAGCCCCCAGAAGCCGACACCGACGCCGCGTGAGGGTGTCAGTATTCCTCGCACCACCACCGATAATCCCTGGCGCGATCTGCACCCGACGCGCGTCTGGCCTGATTAGATGCGTGCGGACGTTCTCGAGGTTGCAGCGAGCATCGTGCGCACGTCCGACGGCAGCGTGCTGATGGCGGAGCGCACGAGAGGGCAGATCTCCTCGGGTTTTTGGGAATTGCCTGGCGGCAAGATCGATGCCGGAGAATCCGCGGAGCACGCCGCGATCCGAGAACTCGACGAAGAGATCGGGATACGCGCGTTGAATGTTCGACCTTGGATTTCCTACGAACATGCGTATCCGCTGCGCCGCATCCGGCTGCACTTCTTCAAGGTGGACCGGTGGGAGGGCACCCCGCACGGACGGGAAGGTCAGCGGCTCGCCTGGATCGATCCGGCGATGCCGTCGGTCGCACCGATCCTGCCCTCCGTCGAACGCGTTCTCGGCGCACTGGGGCTACCATCGCTCTATGCGGTGTGCCGCAGCACCGACCATGGCGGTACGGCGGCAATGCTCGAACACATCGCGGTTGCCGTGCGCAACGGACTACGGCTGTTGCAACTGCGCGAACCCGAACTATTGCCGGATCAGAGAGTCGCCTTGGCGCGTCGCGTGAACGCGATCGCGGCACCTTGGGGCGCTCGCGTCCTCGTCGTGGGCTCCGCCCTCGAGGCGCGTCGCGCAGGACTCACCGGGGTGCATTCGAGCTCCCAGGAGTTGCGGCGCTTAAGGGGACGACCTCCGGGGAAGCTGTGGCTGTGCTCATGCCACGATGAAGACGACCTCGCGCGGGCCATTGAGCTCGGCGCCGATGCGGCCGTTCTCTCCCCGATACTTCAAAGTTCAGCGCATCCGAAGCACCCCGCCATCGGCTGGGACGGCCTCAAACGGCTTTGCGCACGCGCGCGTCTGCCGCTCTATGCACAGGGGGGCATTGACGGGAGTTTTATCGAGGAGGCGCGGCGCGCCGGCGCCATCGGCATTGCCACGGCTCGTTGGACGGCGCGGGCGCCTGTTCCCGTTTGAGGAAAAATTTTCTTATTCCTCGATCACGAACATTGATTTTTCGAAGGTCCATCGAACTGCTATAAATTTTGGAAGGAAATCAAACACGACGATTGGAGAAATGGCGTGGATCTTTACCTCCTACCGCTGATCGCTCCTTTGCTTCTGCTCGCGGCGGGCGGCGCTGGATTCGTGAGTTCCGGGCTTCGCCCCCGATGGCTGCTGAAGGTGGCCGAATGGGCATCCATCAGCGCCATCGCCGTGGCGCTCCTGACCGTCGTGTTGGTGCTCGTGGAAGGAGCGGGCGAGGGCTTTCTGGTCGTCGCAGGCCGGCAGGTATTGTCCTCGCGGGTGGATGCGGTCGGCGTTGCGATGCTTCTACTCGTCTCATTCATCGGCTGGGTGGTCGTGCGCTATGCGGCTCACTATTTGGACGGTGAGCCGCGCCAGGGGCGTTTCACCGCGTGGCTTTGCCTCACACTCGCCGCGGTGCTGACGCTCGTCACGGCGGGCAACCTCGTGCAGTTTGCGGCGGCGTGGGTCGCGACGAGCTTGTTCCTGCACCACCTCTTGCTCTTCTATCCGGCGCGCGTTGCCGCGCAACGTGCGGCGCGCAAGAAGTTTTTATCGGCCCGCCTGGGTGATGCAGCGCTGATCGGTGCATCGGTGCTGCTCTTCATCAATTACGGCACCATCGACCTCGCGCAGATCCTCGGCGCCGCTCGAACCGAATCGGGCAACGGCTGCACGTTGAGTGCGACCGTCCTGCTGGCGCTGGCCGCACTCTTGAAGTCGGCACAGTTCCCGACTCATGGCTGGCTCACCGAGGTCATGGAGACGCCGACGCCGGTCTCCGCGCTCCTGCACGCGGGAGTCATCAATGCCGGCGGGTTTTTGCTCATTCGCTTTGCGGACGTGATGGTGCTTCATACCAGCGTGCTGGCGGTGCTCGTGATGATCGGGGGTTTCACGGCTCTCTTTGGAGGCCTGGTGATGCTGACTCAGCCCGCCGTCAAGACCTCGCTCGCCTGGTCGACGGTCGCGCAGATGGGGTTCATGGTGCTGGAGTGTGGTCTTGGGCTTTTCCCTCTGGCACTGCTGCACATCCTCGCGCACTCGCTCTACAAGGCGCATTCATTCCTGGTCTCGGGCGCGGCGGTGGAGACGATCGCGGTGAGTCGGCGACCGGGTCTCGTGGCTATTCCGAATGCCGCCGCCGTGGGTCGTGCCTTTCTGCTCGCGTTGAGCATCTACGTCGCGGTGGGCTTCGCCTTTGGATTCCAGCACAAGTCCCCCCAGGCCATCGCGCTCGGCGCGATCCTGATCTTTGGCGTTGCGTATCTGATTGCGCAAGGCCTTGCGGATTCCGCGCCGCGCGCGTTGACGCGGCGCACGACCCTCTACTCGCTCGTCACCTCGATCAGTTATTTCGTCCTCCAGTCCGGCGCGAGTTACGTGACGCGCGCAGTTCTCCCACCGGCGCCCGTACCCGGACCGCTCGAATGGGCGCTGATCATGCTCACCGTGGTGAGCTTCGGGATCGTCGCGGTGATCCAGGCGATGTTCCCCCTCTGGGCCAACCATCCGGCGGCGGCGGCACTGCGCGTACATCTGTCCAACGGCTTGTATGTCAACGCCATCTTCGACCGATTGCTCGGAGGGTGGGCTCTGCGCAAGACCTCTGCATCAATTTGATTTATTGAACGGCAGCTCAATGGAAACCTTAAAGGTACCCGACGACGCGCTTGGAGGCGTTGCGCAGGCGGTCGAGGCCGCGGTGCGCGCGATTGCGCCTGTCTGGCCCCTGGCGACGAGCGTGGCCGTCAACCCCTTCTTGGGACAAGCCGACGAACCGCTGGAGAGGACTGCCGCGCGATTGGCGCGTGTCGCCGGAGCTTCCGTGACGATGCCGCGCGAATGGTACCTCTCGCGCATCGCGTCGGGCGTCATCGGTCCAAGCGACCTCGAGTGGGCGCTTGCGAGCGCATCGAGTGATTTGCGGCCCGCAAACGTCGCTTCGCTCCTGGCTGCGGCCAGGCAACCCCCCGACGCGTGTCAGGCCCTGCCCACGGTCGCGGAGTTCGCCGCGGAGGTCTCCGGGATCGACTGGCCCGCCGTCATCGCCGAGCGCCTGGGGAGTTGGGCATCGGGCTACTTCGATGCGGGCCAAGCCATCTGGGCGGCTCCTCGAGGCAGAAGCACCTACAGCGCCTGGCGTGCGGTGGCCACTCACGATCTGACCCCTGAAATCATCGGATTGGCGGGGTTTGCGCTGCATGTGGCGCGGGCGCCGCGGATGGCTACCGACGCGATCAGCCGCGCGGTGTCCGTGCTGGGTCTCAAGCCATCGGAGCTAACCACGTATTTTCACCGCCTGCTGATGACCCTGGGCGGTTGGGCGCAGTATGCGCGGTATCTCCTCTGGCAGGCCGAACTCGGCGGTCGTACGGATAGCACCCTCGCCGATTTGCTCTCCATCCGTCTCGTCTGGGAGGAGGCTCTGTATGAGCGTTACGCGGATCAGCTGAAGATGCGCTGGTCCAAGGCCTGTGCGGCCCACGCGGTGCCGCTCAAGGCGACGGCGAGCCAGGTGATCGACGTGATTCTACAGGAGGCCGCCGAGCACGCGGCGCAGCGCGCGCTGGTGGAGGTCCTGAACGTTCCGGTGACCGTGACCGAGTGCGGCGGCCGTCCGGCCTTGCAAGCCGCATTTTGCATCGATGTGCGTTCGGAGATCTTTCGGCGCTCACTCGAGGCGATCTCGCCGAAGATTCAGACGCTTGGGTTTGCCGGGTTCTTCGGCCTGACCGCGGCACACCGCCGCTTTGCCTCGGACGTGACGGAGCTGCGCCTGCCCGCGCTCTTGAATCCCGGCCTCACATCAGTCTCCGGTGGTCCGGAAGAGGCGGTCGCCGATCAATCAGCCCGATTCAAGTCACGCGCCACGCGCGCGTGGGGCCGATTCAAGCTGGCGGCCGTCTCCTCGTTCGCCTTCGTCGAGGCGACCGGACCGGTTTATGTCGGGAAGCTCTTGCGCGATGCATTCGCCCTGTCACACTCGCCAACACCCCCCGATCCGGCGCCGCGCTTGGATCCGCCCGTCGATGTTGCGATCCGGGCGCAAGCGGCGGAGAGCGCGCTACGGGCGATGTCGCTCACGCAGAACTTCGCCCGACTCGTGATTTTTGCAGGGCACGGCGCCACTGTCGTGAACAACCCCCACGCGAGTGCCCTGAATTGCGGAGCCTGCGGTGGGTATTCCGGCGAGGTCAATGCGCGCCTCCTGGCCGCGCTCTTGAATGATCGAGACGTGCGCCAGACCCTCAATTCGCGCGGGATCGAGATTCCCGAGGACACGCTCTTTCTCGGCGCGCTCCACGACACGACGACCGACGCCGTGACCCTCTACACCCAAGATGCCAACGGTGAGCTGCACCAGGCCGATCTTGCCGAGGCCACCGCATGGTTCGACGCCGCGGGGCGAGCGACACGCGCGGAACGGGCGCAACGTCTGCCGCACGCTAAGAGCGAGCACAGCATGCACCTGCGCAGCCGCGACTGGTCGGAGGTGCGCCCGGAGTGGGCCCTTGCAGGCTGTCAGGCTTTCATCGCCGCGCCGCGCCATCGAACCGCCGGTCGGAACCTCCAGGGGCGAGCCTTCCTCCATGATTACACCTGGCGAGAAGACCGAGGCTTCGCCGTGCTCGAGCTCATCATGACCGCGCCGATCGTGGTCGCCAGCTGGATCAGTCTCCAGTATTACGGCTCGACCGTCGCGCCCGAAGTCTTCGGCGGCGGCAACAAGCTGCTGCATAACGTTACCGGCGGACTGGGTGTGGTCGAGGGGAACGGCGGGGTGTTGCGCGCGGGCCTTCCCTGGCAGTCGGTGCATGATGGTGAGCACTACGCTCACGAGCCCTTGCGTCTCTCGGTCTGCATCGAGGCGCCTCAGGAAGCCATGACTGAGATCCTGTGTAAGCACGCGGGCGTGAGAGCGCTGTTCGATAATCGCTGGCTGTATCTGTTCAGTCTGGACGAAGCGGGTCGCATGGCGAGCCGCTACGCGGGAGATTTAATGTGGACCACCCTGACATCATCGTCATTCAACTCAAACCGGCTCAAGGCCGCCTCGCAAGAGCATGATCTCAAACTCGCCTGGTGTATGCCGAGATAAGCGCCTCGCGCCGATCGGCAGGCAAACCCATCAGCCAAATCGATGCCATGATCGTTGCGACCGCTCGTTCTAGAGGGGCAGACCTCGCCACACGCAACGTCAATGACTTCGAGCGGCTCGCGTCTCTTCGGCAGCTGTCATCGGCAGACAGACCTCGATCATCGCTGTCCTTAAGGGCCCATTGCATGTCGTGCGGCAAGGCTGCCCGCAAATTCGAGGAGATGCGCCGGCCGCAGCTCGTCGCATGTGAGTTGAGCGGCGCCGGGAGGCGGCTGATCGGACAATAAAGCAAGGAGGCAGGCGTTCGTGGCCTCCACCGCATCGAACGGGCGGCCCGCTCGCGCAGCGAGCGCTGCCATGGATGCGGAAACATTCGCGTTGCACAGAGACGACCTAGCAATCGCATGCCGAACAAGCGTATCAATAGAACCGAAATGCGTGCCTCGAGCCACTTGTTCAAGGTATCGAGCCGGTAGCTCGTCAAACTGTTGACCAAACCCAGGCGCGTTACACAGTCCGGCCGCTGCAACGCCATTTCGAGTCCGACGGCCCCACCGAGCGAGTAGCCGACGATGTTCGGCCGTCCGATCCCCAGTCGATCGATGAGCGACCACAACGACGCGGCGAGCGCCGCAATGCTGCACCCGTCGCGAAGCGCGCTGCTGTAGCCGCAACCCGGAAGATCCGGCACGATGATATGGAAGCGTGCCTCAAGCGTGCGTACCTGTAATGCCCAGTCGACACCGCTTGATCCGAGGCCATGTATGAGGAGCAACGGACTCCCGCTGCCGCGTTCCAGGAAGTGCAAGGGTCGTTCGTGGTGTTGGAAAATCGCCATCCGCTGCCTGGCGCTTTCTCAAAGACTATGTTGTGCGCACAGAATATCCACGCGATATCTTGAAGTAGGTGCGGTCCCGCACGAAGGTCACCTTGACTACACGAATGGCGTCGTGAACACCAAGCCGCCGGCCGGGGCTGCTTCACGTCGTGCGCCGGCACTTCACAAAGTGGGCTATCGCACGGAACAGTCGCCATCGCAAGAGCAGGCTGATGGCGCATTATTCGATTCAAAGGATACAAATCATGTCGAGCCGCCCCGACTCCGCCGCATCTTCCGAGCCTACGAAAGCGATTCCGCGGTGCGCGAACCCGAACACACCTGCCGATTCACGCGGATCCGGGAGTGATCGGCTTTCGGGCGAGGATGTTGACGCCCAAATTCGTTGGTTCTTCGAAAATGCCGTCGATCGGGAGCCGCCGCGTCCCTGACCATTCACGTTGCGGAGAAATGATTGGCTATTTCTATCAACCCTTCAATCCGGTCACGGAAACTCGGAAGTCAGGCGTATGGGCGCGCGGGTCAGCCGCTCAGCTCATGTTCGCGAGCGCACAGAAGCAGGCGCACCGTGTGTTATAGCCTGGATGCAGACGGTATCGGCATTGTTTTCATGCCCCTCGCTACGGAAAAATCAGAATGAGAAATTACGATCGTATCAACGCGCTTCCGCCGGACCGGATAGCGGAAAAGCATGCCCATATCATCGGGGGTGGGATTGCCGGCCTGTCCGCTGCGGCATTCCTGGTTACCGACGCCAGCATGCCCGCGGATCATGTCACGGTTTATGAGAGCCTA
>Ga0182012_10002474_pt1 | contig 19933 bp, 20 predicted proteins | sample 612S2SmetaG_FD_120486 | JGI IMG/M metagenome (GOLD analysis project Ga0182012, IMG submission 120486) | Permafrost microbial communities from Stordalen Mire, Sweden - 612S2S metaG | ecosystem: Environmental > Terrestrial > Soil > Wetlands > Permafrost | place: Sweden: Stordalen | collected...
CACGCTTTTTCCCGAAAGTGATGGACGCCGAGATCGAGTTCTTCACGGATGCCAATGGTGCCGTGAGTCACCTAGTGCTTCATCAAGGGTCAACTGAGATGAAAGGCACGCGAAAATAGAAATGAAGACCGCCTCCTTCTTGCGGATTGCCTCGGTACTCACGTTCCTTGATGCCCCGCTGCATACTGTTGGCGGTGTTTTTGGCAAACAGGCGCCGCGCGCTGAGCAGAAGGTGGCATCGGCCATGAAAGAGAATGCGTTTCCGGTGATGGGTGTTCCGGTTCGCACGTTTGGGAGTTATCTTTTGAGATGGGGCTGGCTGTCAGCGTATTTTCAACACGGGAATCCATTATTTTCTTGCAGCTGAGGGGTATGGGCGAGCGCGGGATTCAACATCTTCGAGCGCTGTTGGCAACGTTCTTAATGTTTATCTAGGCCTTGCCCTGGTTTCAGCCCGATGCTTCTTTACGACGCCGGTAATCGCTGAAATCTTGATCGGCGCGTGGCTAGGATTAGCTTTTTGGAAAGCTGGTTTGGGGATCGCGGCCCAAACCAGCCGATTTAGCGGAGGTTATAGCGCTGCGAGTTTAGCTTTAAACTCGTCGCGCTTAGAAACATCGGATACATAAAGGCTGCACGCAGTTGTGAAACGCAGGGCATTTGCTTTGATATCCGCAGTAGCGATTGTGTCGGCATTTAGATTGCAGGCTGTCAACTGGCGCGTTATGACTTCGACGGCCTTTTTAGAATCGACATAAACAGAAACGAGCTTGACGAGTGAGTTATAAGCCGGGCTTGGCATGATGGCTCCTTTGATATGTCGATCGCTTACGACCGCGTTTGTCCGGCATCTTCGCTGACCAGCCTCGAGGCGGCAGCGCTACCTTCCACATGACGGGCTAATTCAAGGACTGCCTTGCGCATGTTGTCTGCGTGAGCATTTAGTTCCTCGCAGATAATGGCCGATTCCTCGGCACTGGGCGTCTGGCTTTGGCTGGCTTCCGCAATGCGTTCCACCGAAACACCGAGCAACGTCGCACCAGGAGCCAAATTGCGCACCAATTCCTGCAATGGTTTGGTGATAGACCGGCCAATGATAAACGCGATGATCGTCGCCAGGACAACCGCGAGAGCAGAGAAGCCTAACGCCTGGATGCGGCTCGATTCAAAATCAGCAATGCGCAGATTCAGCAACCCGTCCAGCTCAGCTGCACTCGTTTCCCAATAGTCCAGCGAAGCTTTTTGAAGAGCAGCGGCCTGCGTGGCCAGAGCAGCGGGGGTCGTTTGTGCGGGATTGGCAAGAATCGCTTTCAGTGTGGTCGCGTAAGAAGCCGCCGCTCCTTTATACGCCTGAAGCGCGGCGCTCAGCTTGGGTTGCAGAGTCGGGCTGACACCATGATTGGCGGCATCCGCATCGAACGTCGTGCTATTGCTAGCCGCGATCCGATTGATCGATTCTTCCAGGAGTACGCTTTCATTGGCTAGAGCGGCCTGATCGACAGCGGCATTCGCCGTTGTGCCGGCCAGCAACCTGTTGCCAATGGTAGCCGTATTGGCAATGTGAGAAACCGTTTCAGGCATGGCGAGCAGCGTGACGTCCACCAAGTAGTAGCTATCAAGATCCGGATCAAGAATCAAGCTGGATGTGTCGCCGGCATAGCTGACCAGTTGCTTCACCTGAGCAAACAAATGATCGTAACCACTGACCAGTTCCGCGCGTTCTTCGGGCGTCGATACTTTCCCACTCGCCGCAGCCAGCAACTTCCACTGCGACTGGAGATTCTCAAGCGCCAGGTCTTTGTGATTCTTCTTCGCCAGACCATCGGCATTAGTATTCAAGTCGGCCGCTACCTGCGTATTCACCGCAGCCGCCGCATCCAAACTCGCACTCACCAGCGCCGTCGGCGACGCTAGGCTACTGCTACAAGCAGCCGTTTCACAACCTTGTAGGGTATTTTTCGAACTAGCTAAACCGTACAAAACCCTCATCAGCGGCTTTTGCAATGAATTGCCGCTGATTTCCAACTGCGCGGAAGCAATTTGTGGCGTATAGTTGGCGGCCAGGAGGTAGGCGAGCACACCGATTGGCAGCGAAAAAATCGCCACAATCAGAAATATCTTGGTGGAGACGCTAGAACGGCTGCTCTCCACGCTTGAGGATTCAGGTGTCATGGGTCTTGAAAGTCTTTCTACTAAATGAGTTTGAAGCAAAGCAGAAGATTCTTATTGGAATCGCCATTGCTTGCTAAAAACCTACATCGACAGGAGAATAGTGTTCCTTTAGCGCGACCTCACGTTTCCTTTCGTTTTTGAGCACAACTGACAAGGAAAGCCTAAAGGCAAACTTTGGGGAGCCAAAGATTTTTCATCCAGATGATTGAAAGACCATCGTTGCTCGTCGATCGTAGATTGAGACACCGAGGTTTCGGAGAAATCTTGAGCACCAAGGCCCATCGCCATCGCCTTAGTCCACGGGCATTTTGGGATCATTAGATCGAGCCCATTTCTAGAGTGGTCCGATAAACCGGTCGGCTATTCGCGGGGCAAAACGATCATCGCCATCCGACGTCGCTCAACTAGCGAGCTGAACTCGAAACGCGAATCTCTTCACCGCTGTTCTTCACGGTCCAGTTCTTATTGTCCGTCGATTCGGCCTGCTCATAAGTGATCTTATTGCGGCCGCTGAAAACATTCGTATTGCGGTAGTAAACGGTGGAACCGCCTTGATCCCAGGTGCTTGTGTAAACCCAGCGGTCGCCTTGGATCTCCAGATCCCCGCGCGAACTGGCTCTTCCTTCGGGCCGCACATTCTGCGTGTAATAGCGCCCCGGCTTGTCCGGCACCGGAATGAAGATCAGCAAATTCCCCGCTACGCCGTTCACTGTTTGCTCACATGTGAAGTACCGCCCCACCAAAGAACACTGATTGGTTAGCTTTTCCGGCGGCTGATCTTTATGCGTCACCCGCCAAGACCCGCTATAGAGCCACAGCGGCGTATAAGGGTCGGCCGCTCTGAGCGTGGGGGCTAAACTCAACGCAAACAAGACAAAAATGGGGATTCGCATGATCTCTAACTGAATTCTAGCGGCTCACTTCCGACTTCCCCCAGTTCCGCCACATATTAGAATGTCGGGATGAGAGCAATTTTGTGTTGCCTGATGTTACTACTGCCTGTTGTGGCGCAGGAGACGGTGCCGGCGAAGATCGGATCGGCGAAGATCTATGTCGTTGGGGATGTGAAGAAACCCGGTATATATGAGTTCGACGCAAAGGACGGGATCACCGTGCTCGAAGCGATTGCACATGCGGAAGGGCTGCTGCCTTATGCGAAGAAGCAGGCCTATATCTACCGCAGGAACTCGGACCCGAGGCGCAAGGGGATTCCGGTGGAACTAGCGAAGATCATAAATCGGAAGAGCAAGGATGTGACCCTTGAAGCCGGAGACATTCTTTACATACCAACGAATAACAGTCCCATATTAATGAACGGACCAACTCGGACTAAGCAGCCACCGTTCGAAATACCTATCGATTGGTTGGTGGGCGACTAATTTCCCGGCTTGAGGTACTGGTCAAAGAAGGATAATTCGGCCTCCATGAGCGTTTTGCGATAGGGGCCAGAGACGCCGTGGCTTTTTTGCGGATAGATCTGCATGAAAAAGACTTTGCCGGCTTTTTCGAAGGCGGCGGCCATTTGCATGGTGTTTTGAAAGAGGACGTTATCGTCTTCGATGTTGTGAAGAATCAGCAGGTGGCCTTGGAGTTTGTCGGCGTTTTGGACGTTTGAGGATTTCTTGTAGCGCTCAAGATTGTTCGACGGCAGGTCCATGTAGCGTTCGGTATAGATGGTGTCGTAGTTGTGCCAGTCGGTAACGGGCGCCCCGGAGACGCCGACTTTGAAGACATCCGGCGCGAAGAGAAGAGAGTGGATTGTCATGTAACCGCCGTAGCTCCAGCCGGTGATGCCGACACGGGCGGGGTCGACGAAGCCTTGCTTGATGAGATATTGAACGCCGAGCTTTTGATCTTGTACTTCGCGAGTGCCTAGCTCGCGGTAAATGGGCTCTTCGAATTTGTGGCCGCGACCGGACGAGCCGTGGTTATCCATCTCCCAAACGACGTAGCCGTGGTGCGCCATGACTTGCGAGATGCTCAGGCCTTGCCAATCGTTGTGAATGACTTGGACGCCGGGGCCGCCATACACCTGAACAATCAGCGGATATTTGATGCCGGGTTGGAAGCCAGCGGGTTTGATGAGTCGACCGTATAGAAGCGTGCCGTCATCGGAAGGGACTGTGATCATTTCACTTGGCAATAGATCAAACTCTTCGGACACTTTTCGATCGGGTTCGTGCAAGACAGTGAGTTGCTCGCCGGCGGCGCTCTTAAGTGACTGCGAGGGAGGAGTGGTGGCGTTGGAGTAGGAATCGAGGAAGTAGCTGGCATCGTCATTAGCTTCGATGCGGTGGACACCTGATTCGGGAGTAAGTCGAGTGCGAGGGCCTCCGTTGAAAGAAACTGAATAGAACTGAGATTCGAGGGGGCCTAATTCGGAGGAGGAGTAGAACACTTTCTGCTGGGCTTCGTTGATGGCCTCGATCTTCTTGACCTCCCAATCGCCGCTAGTGAGTTTGGTGAGAAGTTCACCGGTGTTGGAGTAGCGATAAATATGGCGGAAACCGTTTTCGTGTTCGCTGGTCCAGAGGAATTCGGGACGGTTCTTAAGGAAGTAGAGATTGTCAGTAAAGTTAATCCAGGTCTTGGATTCCTCGTGGAGGATGGTGCGCGTGGCACCTGTCGCCGGATTGCAGAAGAGAAGATCGAGTTGACTCTGCACGCGATTGAGGCGTTCTACGGCGACTTGGGAAGAATCGGGCAGCCAGATGACCCGAGCCAGTAGGGAGTTGGTTGTGTCGCCAAGATCCATCCACTTAATTTGACCCGTGGCGATGGTGATGATGCCGAGTTTCACGCGCGCGTTTGGGGTGCCGGATTGGGGATAGCGTTCCGGTTCGGCGAGGGCACGTTCGCCGATGAGGTCGGCTTGCGGATAGATAAATTCGCTGGAGACATCGAACTGGAGGAAGGCGACCTGCTTGGAATCGGGTGACCACCAGGAGGCGGTGCCCAAGTCGAGCTCTTCGGGATAGACCCAGTCGAGTTGGCCGTTCAGGAGGGTCTGAGTGCCATCGGAGGTGAGTTGGCGAACCTGATGAGAGGAGACATCAAGGACGTAGAGATTGGATTTTGTGCGGTAGAGAATCTGCTGGCCCTTGGGAGATAGTTTCGGATCTTCTTCGGCGAAATCGGTTTTAGTGAGTTGCTCGTGCTTGCCGTTGGGGTGAACGATGAAGAGGTCGCCGCCGGATTCGGTAAGGATGTCTTTGTTGTTGGGGAACCACTGGATGGAGTCGGAGGAGACGCGTCGATTTTGCCAGCCGAAGGTTTTGGATTCGTCCACTTTGACGGCGTCGGCTTCGAGTTTGTCGGGCTGGAACCAGTCTTTGGATTTTTGATGGGCGGGTTCGTAGAGGTAAACGGTGCCTTGGCGGCGATAGGCGAAGAGTTGGCCATCGGGTGACCAGACAGGGGAGATTGTGCCGCCGCGAGCAAAGGGCTGCTTTAGGAGATCGGCCAAGGTGACTGGTTTTTTGGCGGCGGGTGTTTGTGCGAAGAGAGGCGTCAGAGCGCAAACGAGCAATAGGGTGAAACGAGTGGACACACTGTCAGTGTATGAAACTGAAAGGACGAATGGTGACACTTTTGTTGTTGATCGCTGCGGCATTTGCGGCGGGAGCGATTAATTCAGTGGCGGGCGGCGGGAGCTTTTTGACGTTCCCATCGTTGGTCTTTAGCGGAGTGACGCCGGTGATGGCGAATGCTTCGAACACGGTGGCGCTGGTGCCGGGGACGGCGGCGAGTGTGTTCGCTTATCGCGGCGATGTGCAAAGGATGGGCGAGCCGAATTTAAAGCTGTGGTTCGCGGTGAGTTTGGTGGGAGGGGCATTGGGGGCGTGGTTGTTGCTAGTGACGTCGGACAAGACGTTTCGGCAGGTGGCACCGTGGCTGTTGTTGTTTGCGACCCTGCTGTTTGCGTTTGGGAATCAGGTGAGTTTAGCGATGCGGGGGCGGTTACAGGGGAGCAAATGGGCGATGTTGCTCTTGCTATTTCCGATTGCCGTGTACGGCGGATATTTCGGGGGCGGGATCGGGATTATGTTTTTGGCAGCGCTGCGCCTATATGGGATGACGGACATTCACGGGATGAACGGGATCAAAACGATTATGGGGGGGACCTTGAATGCACTGGCGGCGTTGATTTTCATTGTGAACGGACAGGTGGCTTGGAGGCCAACGCTGGTGATGATGGCGGCATCGATTGCGGGCGGGTATGTGGGGCCGAAGGTGGCACGGAAGTTGAAGCCGGCGGTGATTCGGTGGGTTGTAATTGTTGTTGGCGTGGTGATGACAGGGTACTTTTTTAAGATCCGGCCGTAGCCGCCACTAGTGTTGGCAAGCGAGCGTGGCGGGAGGCGGCCCCAATTTGTTGAGTTCCTTGTAGCCTTCCGGCGTCGAGAGGTAGATCAAGGAGGTCATGGTCATGGCTTGATTGAAAAACAAATTAGCGTTCGCGATTGGGCGCAGCAGTCCGGTTTGTTCGTCTTGGGTGCAATCGGCAAAGTCGCGTTTGTAGTGTTGTTGGCTCATTCGATCGAGCCACGACAAGCCATCGACAAACTGCTTTTGGTCGATCGGGGCGGCAACGGAGAGAAATAGACCGAGATAGCGGTGGACGTTGGCGTCATAGGCGCCAGGCGTGTCTGTTCTGGGAATGATGAGTTCAGTCAGAGCCATGAGAGTTTTGTCTTCATGCGGGTTGAAAAAGGACGGGTTCCAATCGGCGGCTTTTGCGAAGTTCCAGCCCAGAAGAGTGGCGGAGGCGATTTTGAGTAATTTGCGGCGATCGATAAATTGAGTCATGGGTGTCCTCTAAGCGAGCTTCTTGGAATATTCCTTCACAATGTAGTCACAGGCGCGGACGGTGAGGGCCATCATGGTGAGCGTTGGATTGGCACAACCGCTGGAGACCCAGGCGGCACCGTCGGTGACAAAAATGTTGTCGACATCCCAGGCTTGAGCGTAGCGATTCAGCACGCTGTTTTTTGAATCACTGCCCACTCGTGCGGTGCCGAGTTCGTGGATGCAGAAGCCGGGGACGGGATATTTTCCGGTGATCTGCACGTCTTTGGCACCGGCGGCCTGGAGGATTTCGGCGGCTGGCTGCTGGCGGTAGATGCAGTTGGGGCGACGCGGCATGCCGGCCCACGGTCTGCCTTCGGAAATGGGAAGAGTGCCCTGTGCGCCGCCTTCGAAGATGTTGCCCATGAAGGTAATGGCCGAGCGCGCCGCTGGGGTTGCAGATGTTTGGGTTGAGTAAGAGGCGAGTTGATTATAGTGTGGTGAGAAGAGTGAGGCGACCGGTTTTGAGGGCGTCGGGAATGGTGGTGGTGACGCTGTTGAAATACGAAGACGTGATGCAGCCGCGATTGCAGGGTCCGCAGTAATGACAGGATTGACGGCAGTTGAGCGGCTTGGTGAGGACGGCGACGCGACCGATGGTGATGGTTCGTTTCATTTTGGTCATGGCGGAGTCGCGGAGAAGGAGTTCGCCGCAGCTCATGGGCATGGCAGGGAGGAAGACGCTGTCGGGGAGCTGACTCAGGTTTTCATGAGCACCGCTGATGCCGACATTGCTTTCGACTTCTTCGTAGTAGGGCATCATTTCTTCATAGGTGAGAAGCCAATCGTCGCCTTAACCATCATGGGAGGCGGCTTTGAAATCGATGGGCGCCATGCGATAGCATTGACGGCCCCAACTCATGCTGCGACCGCCGAAGACGCGCTGACGTATCCACCAGAACGGTTTGTCGTCGGGGGTAGTGTATAGATTTCGTGATCGTTGACGAACCACTGCTGATTGAATTCGTTGCAGCCGGAGCAGCGTGCCTGGACGGGGCGGTCTCTAAGCATTTCATCGCGAGAGAGGTTGAGGAAGGGAACCGCCCATGGCGGTTTGTGTTCGGTGAAATCTTCAGGCGTGCTCTTCTTGCTGGCTTCGGTGAGTTTCTTAGCGGCCCAGCCGCCGGTGGCACCGGAGCCGACTACGACTGCGTCAAAGGTATCTGCAGATTGGGGCATGGACAAACGCACCTCAAGCAATTTACTGAGACAGATTTGCAGCCGATCCGGGAGGTGGTTAGTCGCGTACTGTTTTCAGAAGGTTGGCGGAGAGGGAGCGGTGGAGTGTGGGTGAATACGCGCATTACGTGAGCTAGAGCACGGGGCCGATGCGCCAGGGGGCGAATTCGTGATGGCCAAGCTTTTCGGCGAGGGTGCGTTCACCGGAGGCAATGCGAGTGAGGGAGTCGAAAATTTCCTGGCCGATTTGTTCGATGGTGGCGGCGCCGTCGGCGATGCGGCCGGCGTTGATATCCATATTGCCGGTCATGCGTTTGTAGGTGTTGGTGTTGCTGGCGATTTTGAGGACGGGGATGCTGGGGAAGCCAATGGCGGAACCGCGGCCGGTAGTGAAGGCGATGAGATTGCAGCCGCCAGCGGCGAGGCCGGTGAGGGAGACGGGATCGTAGCCGGGTGTGTCCATGAAGACGAAGCCGGGAGAGATGACGCGCTCGGAGTAGAAATAGACGTCTTCGAGCGGAGTGGTGCCAGCCTTGGCGACGGCGCCAAGAGATTTTTCAAGGATGTTGGTGAGGCCGCCTTCTTTGTTGCCGGGCGATGGATTGTCGTTGAAGCTGCCGCCGAATTGACGGAGATAGCGCTTATAGTTTTCGATACAGGCGAGAAGTTTTTGGGCGACTTGGGGATTGCGAGCGCGGCGGAGAAGGAGATGTTCGGCACCGAAGATTTCGGTGGTTTCGGCGAGGACGGCGGTGCCGCCCTGGGCAACGAGGAGGTCGCAGCAGTAGCCGAGGGCGGGGTTGGCAGTGATACCGGAGAAGGAATCGGAACCGCCGCAGTTGAGGCCTAGAACGATTTTCGAGAGTGGGATTTCGGTTCGTTTTTCAGAGGCGGCGCGTTCGATGTACTGGCGGATGTTCTTGCGAGCGGCTTCGAGAGTGCCTAGGGTTCCGCCTGATTGCTGGAGCGTCATGCCTTGAAGGCCAGCTGGGGCACCTTTCGCGCCGTTGGAACTGCGGCCGAGGTAGTGATCGATCTGATTGACTTCGCAGCCGAGGCCGAGGATGAGGGCGGCAGAAATATTGGGGTGATCGAGAACGCCTTCGAGAGTGCGCTGGAGTTGTTCGGTGTCAGGGCCCATGGCTTGACCGCAACCTTCGCCATGGGGGAAGGCGACGATGCCGTCGACATTGGGCGGGAGGGTTTCATTGGCGAAGCTTTCGGCGATGAGTTCGGAGGTATGAGCGGCGCAGTTGCTAGCGGCGACGACGGCAATGTAGTTGCGGGTGCCGACGCGGCCATCGGGGCGAGCATAGCCGTGGAAGTTTGCGGTGGCATGTTTGGTGGAGCGGGGTGCGACGAATTCGGGGTGGATTTCGTTAGCGTTGAGTTCTTGGTAGCCAAGGTTGTGAGTGTGGATGTGATCGCCGATGGCAATGGGCGCGGTGGCAAAACCGATGATGTTGCCGTATCGGTGAACGGCTTCGCCTGGGGCGATGGCGCGGATGGCCATTTTGTGACCGGCGGGAATGAGGGCACGTGCGGTTACAGGCTGACCGTTAATGTAGAGGGTTTGCCCAGCAGGAATGGGGACGCGCGCGATGGCGACGGAATCAGAGGGGTGGAGAAGAATGGCGGAGTTGTCGGGAGTGGGCGGCGAATCGATTTCGTAAAGCATTGGCTCATTCCAATGTACGCCGTTCGGTTCGCCGATATTGCTACAAGCGGTTGGCGACGGCGCTCGCGATCTTTTGCAGTGGATGAACTTCCTGAGCGGCACCGCAAGCGATCGCTTCTTTCGGCATGCCGAAAACGATAGATGTAGCTTCGTCCTGAGCGACGGTGAAAGCTCCGGCTTTACGCATGGCCAAGAGACCGCGAGCACCGTCGGCACCCATGCCAGTCAGGATGACGCCGATGGCGTTTGCACCGGCATGGGTGGCGCATGAATTAAAGAGAACATCGACCGATGGGCGGTGGCGATTTACGGGATCGGTTTGCGTGATTTTTACGGAGTATTCCGCGCCGTGGCGCACCAGTTCCATATGGTGATTGCCGGGCGCGATGAGGGCGTGACCAACGAGAAGACGGTCACCATCGGCGGCTTCTTTGACGCTGATTTTGCAGAGAGAGTCGAGGCGCTTGGCGAATTGGCCGGTGAATTTTTCGGGCATGTGCTGCACAATGGCGATTGCGGGGAAATCGGCCGGCAGCGGTTCGAGGAAATCGCGCAGGGCCTCAGTACCGCCGGTGGAAGCGCCAACGGCGACGATTTTGTGCGAGCCTTTAATCTGGGAAAGATGGGCCGATGAGAGAGCGGGCGCGTTGTTGCCGTTGAGCGAGGCGCGCGGAATGACGCGTGCGGTGGCAGCAGCCTTGACTCGGGCGATGATTTCTTCGGAAAGATCGAGGGTGCCGCTCGCGATAGAGAGTTTTGGTTTCGGGATGTAATCGATGGCGCCTAAGCTGAGTGCACGCAGAGTGGTTTCGCAGCCTTTTTCGGTGAGCGAGGAAATCATAACTACGGGGATGGGATAGGCCCGCATCAATTTTTCGAGGAAGGTCAGACCATCCATGCGAGGCATTTCAACATCGAGCGTCAGCACATTGGGTTGATGCGCTTTGATGAGATCGCGGGCGATGAACGGATCGGCCGCGGCACCAACCACTTCAATGTCCGGATCGGAATTGAGAATCTCGGTGAGCAGTTCTCGCATGAGCGCGGAATCGTCAACAATCAAAACGCGACATTTAGGCATGGAATGATCCTCTGATGCAGAAGCGAGATAGATTTGCCCTGAGAGAAACACTATGCGCCATGTTTCACCCGATACGTGGTTGTAGCAACAGGTTCGAGGATGTCCGTCATCCAATGGAGATGTTCAGAGTGACCCACGATCAGATACCCGCGCGGCTTGAGGTAGCTGATCAGGCGACGAAGGATGCGGTTCTGTGTTTCATGTTCGAAATAGATGAGAGCGTTGCGGCAAAAAATGGCATCGAACGTTGCGTTGACGTCCCAAGCTGGATCTATGAGATTCAGTTGACGGTGGTCGACTTGGTCGCGGAGTTCGGGCTTAATGCGAAAGCGTCCGGCTTGCGAACCGGAACCGCGCAGGAAGAAGCGTTGTTTGAAATGAGCGGGGATGGATTCCAGGTCGCCTTCGGTGTAGATGGCGGCTTGGGCGTGCTGTAGAACTTGGGTATCAATATCGGTGGCGAGAATATTGAATTCGCGATTCACCGAGGCGCGATCGAGTACGTCGCGCAAAGTCATCGCCATTGAATAAGGCTCTTCGCCGGTGGAGCAAGCGGCGCTCCAAACACTGAAGGGCCGTGGGTTAGATGAAGCAGCAAGGGTGTCCTGGAAGAGCTGGGCGAGGAAAGTGAAATGATGTGGCTCGCGAAAAAACGAGGTTTTGTTGGTGGTGATGCAGTTAATCAACTCGCGTCGCTCTTCGCCGGTTGGATCCTGATTCAGGAGGAATTGATAGTAGGCATCGAAGTTAGGCAGATTAAGCGCGCGAAGACGCCGCTGAAGGCGGGCACTCAACATCGGACATTTGGTGTCGCGCAGAGAAATGCCGGTTTTGGCGGAGATCAGATCGCGAAAAATTAGGAATTCGCGTTCCGACAGTTCCGGATGCGTAAGAGTGTTGAACATTAGTGAACAGTTTTGTCCGCAGCAGCGTCGACGGTTACTTCACTCTCTGAGAGGAGCTTGTCGAGATCTAAGAGAATCGATAGCCGGTCGGAAGCCTTAAGTAAGCCGAGTATGAAATTACGGTCAACGGCGATTCCGAAGTCTGGCGGAGGACTGATTTGGTGCGCCGGAAGGGATAGTACGTCGGAAACAGAGTCGACCACAAGACCGATGTTCTTCTCGCCGGATTTGGCAATGATGATGACTGTGAACTTCGTGTATGGTTTTTCGGGCATGCCAAATTTGAGCCGGAGGTCGACAACTGGCAAGACGGTTCCGCGAAGATTCATCACACCCTTAATATGCGAAGGCATGTTGGGGATGGCGGTAATTGCGGTGAAGCCACGGATCTCGCGCACGCGCAGAAGATCCAGACCATATTCCTGTTCGTTTAGCCAGAAAGTCAAATATTGCTTGATTTCTTCTTTCGTTTGCGGAGTCTGGCTTTGAGAGGCTGTTGAGGTAGAGAGCATAGACGCATTTCCTTGGCGATCAGAATTCTTCAAACTCTTCATCCAGCGCAGCCGTGGAGACGGATTGGCCGAGATTGGCGGCCAGACCATCGAGTGAGGCTCTGGTGGCCGGGGCGGGATCCACCGGCGCTGGCTGGGGAATCGGATGGCTTGGAACGTGGACAGACGAGCGATGCTTGCGTTCGGTTTCGCGGGGCGCAGGGGAATCGGTATTCACGACGAAGCGCGCAATGAGTTGTTCCAGTTGTACGGCGTTCGCAGCCAACATGTTGGCCGTAGCCGAAAGTTCTTCTGTTTGAGAAGAGTTGGATTGCATGACGCGATCCATTTGCATCATGGCTGTGTTGACTTGTTCGATACCTGTTGATTGTTCGCGAGAAGCAGCAGCGATTTCGCTGACGATATCGGTAACGCGCTTGACGGAAGCGACGATGGTGGTGAGCGTTTGGCCGGAGCGATTGACGAGCGTGGAACCGTTTTCGACCTTGCGGCGCGAATCACCAATAAGCGCCTTAATTTCCTTCGCTGCTGTGCCGCTGCGCTGCGCCAAAGTACGAACCTCCGTGGCGACCACCGCGAAACCTTTGCCATGTTCGCGTGCGCGAGCCGCTTCAACAGAAGCGTTGACCGCGAGAAGATTGGTTTGAAAGGCGATTTCGTCAATCACGCGAATGATGGCGGCAATTTTGGCAGAGGCATCATTGATCTCGTTCATGGCATCCATGGCGTTATGAACGACCGTGCCCCCTTTCTCAGCGGCATCGCGAGAGGACATGGCGAACTGACTGGCTTGGCGAGCATTGTCGGAATTCTGCCGAACGGTAGCCGTGATCTGCTCCAGACTGGCGGAGGTTTGTTCGAGACTAGCCGCTTGTTCATGCGCACCGCCGGCCATAACGTCGGCAGATTTAGCTAATTGGGTGGAGGCCGTGGTCAAACCCCTTGACGCCTCACCGACCTTCGTCATGACGTCGCGAACATTATCGAGAGCAGCGTTGAGCGCCTTGGCCAAGCGGCCTATCTCATCCTGCGAATCGATCTCGAGCCTTTGCGTCAAGTCACCGCGTTCGACGAAACCCAACATGCTTACCGCTTCTTTCAAAGGAACCGAGAAGCTGCGAGCGATGCTAAGGTTGACGAAGAGCCCGAAGGCGACGGCAAGAACGATCAGCCAGACTAGTTGGGTACGGGTTTTCTGAATCGTTTCCTTTTCATTGACTCTGGATGATTCGACGTTGGCCTTTTTCATGACACTGGCTTGGTGCAGAATCTCGCGCAACTGATCGGCACTCGAAAGGGCGGATTTAAGAGATGCGGTCGTACCGGCTTGATCGCCGGCTTTTGCCCGTGCGAAGAGATCTTGTGCGGCATGCTCGAAGTCGGGAACTACAGAACTGGCGGACTGCAACTGGTTGCGCAAGTTGGCACGAATAGAGCGGGAATAGGCGTCGGCCATTGAGGCTCGCATGTCGACCAACAGCGATTGGAAGTCCTGCTCGGCGCGTCCGACACCAGCGTTGTCGCCGCGGGAAAGGGCTGCGAGGGCGAGCACGCGTGCCAGCGTGGCTTGATCCACCTCGGCCTGCTTGATCGCATCAATGCCGCCGACATCGCGATTGAATATTTGTGCGTTCACGTCACTGAGTCGAGAGATCTGTGTGACGGCGAGATAGCCAATCGGGAGAAGGAAGAAGAGGACGGAGCCAAAGGCGGCCATGATCTTCGGCACGGCGTTCAGATTCTTATACCATTTCATGATGAATGCCTGTAATTTTAAGAGACCTAGGCGACTAAGCTGATCGGTCTGATTTCCTTGCTCGTTCTATCGGCCTTGGAAAGGGATTCGATTAGGGTGCCGACGTCGAGGATCAGTCCAGCGGAGCCGTCACCGAGAATCGTGGCGCCCAGTGTACCCTCAATTCGACGAAAATTCTTCTCGAGGTTCTTAACGACAAGTTGCTGTTGCCCGAGGAGTTCATCGACTAGTAAAGCCGCTTTTAAAGAACCGCGCTCCACTACGACGGCCAACTGCGGGAGGTCTTCCTCATCGCCTTCGCGCGAGACTTTCTCCAAATGAAACATCTGCTGGAGACGCAGGAAAGGAATGGCTTCGTCGCGTACGCGCACAGCCTCGCCTTTGCCTGCAATATTGATGACTTGATCTTCACGGATGGCAATCGTTTCGATGATCGACGTAAGAGGAAGAACAAAGCGATGCGTGGAAACGCGGACGATCAGCCCGTCCATAATAGCCAAGGTGAGAGGCAACAGGATTCTTACGGTGGTTCCCTGCCCTTGCTGGCTGAACACGTTGATAGAACCGTTGAGGGCAGCGACATTGCGCCGGACGACATCCATACCAACACCGCGGCCTGAGATATCACTGACTTCATTCCGAGTCGAGAAGCCGGGCTCAAAGATCAGCAGGCGGATCTGGTCATCGGAGATCTCGGATGAAGCGGAAATGAGACCTTTGGCAATCGCTTTTTCACGAATTCTTTCAAGATCCAAGCCACCGCCATCATCTTCAATTTCCACCAGGATATTGCCGCCAAGGTTGGAGGCGGAGAGCGCGATAGTTCCAGTCTCACATTTTCCTAACGCAACTCGTTCGGCGGGCGTTTCCACACCGTGGTCGGCCGAGTTGCGAATGAGATGGGTGAGTGGATCGCCCAGCATTTCGAGAACTCCGCGATCCACCTCCGTGTCCTCGCCAGCCGTCACAAGCGCAATCTTCTTGCCGGTTTTTTGGGCCAAATCGTGGACGAGGCGCTGGAACCGCGAGAATATTGTGCCGACCGGCAGCATGCGGACGGACATAGTGCGTTCGTGTAACTCACGAATGCAGCGTTCCAGTGTGGAGACGCATTCCTTCAAACGGTCGTGGTTATCAGCGGAGAATTTTTCCACCAACTCGGAGGTCATGGCCTGAGCGATGACCATCTCTCCCACTAGATCGATAACTTTATCGATCTTTTCGGTAGCGACGCGAATGGAAGATTCACCACGCGCAGCTTTGTCCGGCACGGCTGCGGTTTCCACTCTGACAGGTCCAGCAGATACGGCCACCGGAAGCTCCACCAACGGGGTAATTTCGACGCGAGCCTGATCTTCGACGAACTCGAAGACCTCACGCAAATCACTGACCGGATTTGCCGTGCGAACGGTCACTTCCCAAGCGAGGTGACAGCAGGAAGTGTCCAGTCTATCGAGAGCAGGAAGATTTTTCGCTTCTAATTTTGTAGAAAGAACTGTGGCCACCTGCGCTAGGTTGCGAAGCAGGAGAAGCGGATTGCAACCGCTGGCGAACAAGTCCTGCTCCGGCGCGAAAATAACTCTGTAGTCTGCTTCAGGAGCCTTTTTGGGCGGAGCGGAGGAATTTGCCGGCGCACCGGAAACGGCTTTAGCGGGTGATTGAGTGGTGTGAGCCGCTAATGCTTCCAAAGCAGCGATCGTTTCGTCCATGCCGGCAGGACACTCGGCATCGCGACTGGCGGTTAATACTTTGAGAAAATCCGCAGCCTGCAACATGAGCGCTGTGGATTCAGGCGTTGCCTTGGCCTCGCCGTTGCGCATCAGGTCCAACAGACTTTCAAGGGCATGCGTGAGTTTGACGACATGAGTCAGACCAAAAGCGCCGGCACCACCCTTGATAGAGTGAGCAGCGCGAAAAATGCCGTTCAACAATTCTGAATCTCCGGGTGCAGTATTCAGCTTGAGCAAGCCAGATTCAATGGTGCTCAGGTGTTCGGCACTCTCCTGAAGAAAGGTATCCAGAAAATGTGAGACGTCGATTTTCATGGCTATGGAAGCACCTTGGCAATGGTTTGAAGAAGCTTTTCCGGATCGAATGGTTTTACAATCCAACCGGTAGCACCCGCCGCCTTACCTTGTTCTTTCTTGGAAAGTTGGGATTCTGTGGTCAGCATCAGGATTGGAACAAATTTGAGGGCAGCCATAGCGCGCACATTCTTGATGAAAGTGAATCCATCCATAACGGGCATGTTGAGATCGGTAATTACGACATTAATTCGACGCCCCGCGATCTTGTCGAGTGCGTCTTGACCGTGTTCGGCTTCGACCACTTCGAATCCGGCTTCCCGCAAGGTAAATGCGACCATCTGGCGCATCGTCGTAGAATCATCGACTATAAGTGCAGTTTTGACCATTTCACTTCTTTCACTCTCTTCCGCGCGCTGTCGCTGGCGATTTCCGCCAACGAACTCTTAAAAGAGCTCAACTTCGCCTGAGGCAACTTCACCCTGGGCGCCGCCGAGTACATTCCTTTCCTCATGCATCGTGTACGAGTTCGATAAATGCTCCAAGATGGGTTTGGCATCCAACGTCACATCCGCACAATGAATACGAAAATCCGCTTTAATTCGATCCAATTCAGCCACAACGTGGCCGATTCGTTGATTGATACGATCTTGAAACTGTAGGCTGCGAACCGCACCCGCTATCTCCTTGGCAACGCTGCGGCTTTCTTCCTGCATTTTGCTGATGAATTCGCGTGTTGAATTGTGCATGAATCGGAAATCCTCCAACACGCGATCCACCTCGATTTTGCTTTTGTGGTAAGCCTTCTGGTCTTCGACGACCATACTCTGGAGGTCAGATAACGCAGAGCTGGCAATATGACGGAGTTCGCTCGATACGGAGCGGATCAATTCCACAATTTCGGCAGAGCGCTTCGCCTGCACACCAATCTCGTTTGCGACGCCGCCAAAACCAGCGGCTTTATCACCGGCATAAACCGCCTGGATGCGAGCATTGACGGCCAAAAGTCGGTTGCCAATCGTAATATCGTCTAACTGCGCCAAGGATTTGGCGATGTGATCAGTGGCTTCCTGAACTCTTTTGATGCGCTCGATGGCGGAGGTTGAAACCGCCGCTGAGTCTTGAGTATGGCCCAGCAAGGTTTCAATCGTGCGGGCGGCTTCTGCAATGAGCGATTCCACCGAAGAGGCAGTCCGCGAGTCTGAACTTCCCGAAAGAAGCTCAGCAGCACCGCTAACACCGGCACGAGACCGATCGGCCATGCTTTGGAACTTTCCGCAGACTTCGATGACTGCATGCTCAATTTGGCTCGCCGTCTCTTTTAGTTGGGTACCCATTACGTCAAGAACAGGAAGCGCCTGCGCCACATGTGACTTGAAGTCTTCCGAGGAGAGCGGATCGATTTTTACTTGTTGATGCATCTTTAACCGTTCGGGTTGACCAACTCGTCTAACCGTTTGCTTCCAAAAATTCAAAGAGGGCGTCCGCCCCGGCAATTTTCAGCCATTGTCTGACTGATGGATCAACACCCTTTAGGGGGAGCTTGCCCTGCTTCAGTCCGGCTTTGCAGGCTAGTAAGACCTGCAATCCGCAACCGTCGATGTGATCAACCGCCGTTAGATCGAGAAGCAGTTCCGGAGAACTACTTTCCAAGGAACGTATGGCACACAGGAGCTGCTCCTTGAGCGAATCGGCATTATATTGGTCCAGCGCACCGGATAGAACAACAGGCGTCACGCCAACTCCCGAGTTTGAGATAAGTAAGGGGCTTTGTGCGTCCACAGGGAAGATATCGGTTTAAAGAGAAAGAGAGATTAGGCTTTCGAAGCTTGGGCGGTTTATTTGTGAAAGCACAGGCCCTGCGAATGATCGACAAGACTTATTACCGGGATAATCCGGATTAAGAAGGCTGCGCGTGTGACATGATAATCGAACGATGAAACGTTCGATTGCCCTTCATCCCCTCGCGTGTTTGTGCGCCCTTTTCTGCACGTTGAGCGTGCGAACCGCAGATTGCCAGGCAGCAGCCAGTGCGACGCTAGGGCAGTTTGAGGAACAGGGCGACATCGGGGCTACTCCGCATCCCGGCACGGCTAGCTTCCAGACGAACACCGGCAGTTATACGATTAGCGGTAGCGGCGAAAACATGTGGGCCACGGCAGATGCGTTTCATTTCGTATGGAAGAAGGGATCCGGCGATGTGGAACTCACCGCTGATATCACGTTTGCGACGAAGGAGGGAAATCCACATAAGAAGGCGGTGTTGATGATCCGGCAATCGCTTGATGCGGATTCGCCGTACGTGGATGCGGCGCTGCATGTAGTGGGATTAACGTCGCTCCAATCGCGCGCGGAGAATGGCGGGGCGACGCACGAAGTGGGCATTGATGGCGAAGGTGCAAGCCGCCTGCGGCTAGTGAAGCGTGGTTCGGACTTCTACATGTATGTCGCGCGAACTGGAGAAGAATTACATCTAGCTGGCGGGTCGTTGCGGCTCGAACTGAAAGAGCCGTTCTATATCGGTCTGGGCGTTTGCGCCCACGATAAAGATGCGGTGGAGACGGCGATCTTCTCAAATGTGCGTATCGGCACGCCCGCGAGAGGCAAGGCGAGGCTGCACAGCACGCTTGAGACGATTTCGGTTTCGTCCACAGACCGACGGATCGTGGCGGTTTTCGATGGATTCATCAAGACACCCAATTGGACGGCCGATGGAACGCATTTAGTCTTCCAGAAGGGCAAGCAGTTGATGCAAATTGCAGCCTCGGGTGGCGAGATTGAGCCCGCCCCGAGCGACGCGCCGATGCAGAAGAGCGAATGGACTTCGCCGGATGGACTGCATGTCGCGTCGCTGTCCTATACCGGCAAGAAGCCAATGGACACGACGCTGAGTATGAAGACAGTGAGCGACGGAAAAATCAAAGTGCTGGCTCACTTGATGGGCGCCCAGGGAACGCTAGGGGCGACGCCGTGGTCGCCTGACGGCAAGAGGTTGGTATTCGTCAGTTATCAAATGGTTCCGCAACAATAGCTATATGGCCGAACTCAGACAAAGAATTGCGGTGTTAGGCGCTGGGAACATGGGCGCATCGTTGATCGGCGGGATACTCAAAGCGGGGCTTACGACCACGGGACGCGTGCGCGCCACCACGAAAACGAACGAACACGCCGAGCAACTGGCGCAACGGTTCATGATTCCCGTAACTGCCGGAGGCAATCTGGCAGCGGTGCAGGATAGCGACGTCATTATAGTCTCAGTGAAGCCGACCGCCGTCTTGGGGTTAATTGAAGAGATACGGCCGGCGTTGCGGCCCGGTCAGATCCTGGTATCGCTAGCGGCATCTCTGCCCTTACCGGTGATTGAGAAGCACGCGGGCAGTCCAATGGCGGTGTTCCGGGCGATGCCTAATATCCCAGTGGTGGTGGAAGAAGGAGCTACCGGCATCTCCTGCAATGCGGTCGCCACGCAGGCGGATAAAGATGTAGTGGAGCAGATTTTCCGTTCGGTAGGGATTGTGTGCTTCGTAGAGGAAGACATGATGGACGCGGTAACGGCGCTCTCGGGCAGCGGACCGGCTTACATCTACATGGTGATTGAGGCGCTCATTTCCGGCGGGGTGAAGATGGGCTTGTCACGAGAGGTTTCCACAAAGCTGGCGGAGCAAACGGTTCTGGGCGCGGCGAAATTAGTGCGGGACACGGGATTGCATCCGGCGGTCCTGCGCGATCAAGTGATTACACCCGGCGGCGTGACGATTTCCGCGATCCATGAACTGGA
>Ga0182012_10002475_pt1 | contig 19930 bp, 24 predicted proteins | sample 612S2SmetaG_FD_120486 | JGI IMG/M metagenome (GOLD analysis project Ga0182012, IMG submission 120486) | Permafrost microbial communities from Stordalen Mire, Sweden - 612S2S metaG | ecosystem: Environmental > Terrestrial > Soil > Wetlands > Permafrost | place: Sweden: Stordalen | collected...
GCCGCCACCACCGCCGCCGCCTACGCCACCACCGCCGCCGACGCCGCCGACGCAAAGCGCGATAAGATTTTAGGTGATTTCGCTGAAAACGTTGTCCAAATCCTTATAGAAATGAAAGCCCCTGGAGTACAATGGTTATGAAATATTCAATACTTGCCTTTACCCTCATCGCTTCAAGCACATACGCATGCGATTTATGACTACCCGTAGACGCGATTACGACAAAGAAACACGCTTGATAGTTCAATCACTAATTGCTTTAATCGCTATAGCGGCTGGCGCTATGGTCGGTTATTGTCTGGCAATGGGGTGCGTATGACAATCACTGAATGGTTTGGCTACCGGCGCCGACGGTTGGCGCTAGCCGACTACAACCGGGGATATGACTATGCCGCGGGCCGATTGCTGCGCGGTACCCCGCCATACACAGTGTTGGAGTACAGCGGCTACTTTGAGGAGGGTACGCCAGGGGACTTCGATCGAGGCGGACTAGCGGCCGTTTTCGCTTGGGAACATCGATGAAGTTAGTGTGCCAAATACTCGCGCTGCTCGTATTCGACTTGACGGTAGCGCATGCAATCGGGTATTTTGATCCTCATCCATTGCCACATCGAGCTATTACAGAAACGACCAATTGGGGCCAAGGCCATGCGCCACAAGAGAATCGCTGCCCGCCAGGCACCCTACGATTTGAGACAGACGACAATATGTTCCTAGAATGTTACCGCGAGGGTCTACGATGAATGGGAAACAGTTTTGGGTTCAGACTAAGCTCGAGCAGGTAGCTATACGTACGGTCACCTGGATACGCATAGCCCTATTGCTCATTGTATTAGGCTGCTTGACGACTTACGCAGTACGTGGTGCGGAACCGACGATTGAGAATACACGGCCGCCGCCCAGAGCATTCTTCGCGGTGATGCAATGCGACGAGCTCGTAGCGGGTTGAGTTATTATGCAAGATGGTAACGCCTTTCGCACGGATGCTACGCACCACCCTGACGCACCCGAGGAGTACGGGGCGTTTCTCGAATGGGCACAAAGAGCGGTAACACTGGACGCGTACACGATTCCGTGTACAGATAAGCAGGTAGGTGGTAAGGTTCGGTCTAAGTTACCCACATGAACAATGCGACCCGTCCATTAGACGGATCGGTTCCAACCGATATGAGCCCAGTGCAACCCTGGGGGGTCGCTCCACCATGCGTATTGTAGCCGAGTGGTTTGTAGCAGGCAGTCTGCTATTCCTTGTAGGGATCGGGCTGCTAATTTCCTGCACTGCGTATATCGGCTATGAGCTGATCCTTTTAACGTCTAGTACAATCAAATTCATGTTTCGGAGGCCGGTATGACTACTGTCACAGGCACACTCACTATCAACGGTGTAGCGGTTCCGTTCACTGGGACTATTCCTACGCCTCCTACCGGTGCGACGGGTCCTGCGGGTCCTACCGGTGCGACGGGTCCTGCGGGTCCTACCGGTGCGACAGGTCCTGCGGGTCCTACCGGTGCGACAGGTCCTGCGGGTCCTGCGGGCTCTGGACCAATCGTACCCCCGGTGATACCCCCAGTAACACCTCCTGTGTCCGTCGCGACGATCGTGTTCGACTACTCGAGCGGCTTCACGAGTGCCACCAGTACCATTGGTACTTCAGCCATTGCCAAATTTAGCGGATCGATGATTGAGCTAATGCCCGCTGGCAGCGGTCACGCGGCCGGAGCCGCATGGTATTTGACGAAGCAGCCTACCGGACCGTTCACGACGACTTTCGCCTTTCAGCTTCCGTCGATGTCCTCTATTCCGCTCACTGCGGGGTTGACGTTTTGCATTCAAGACACGCAATCCCCGCCCGGCGCCTCTGGATTTGTGGGGCGATATTTCGTGGGCGATGCGAATTGCGGTGGTTATGGTAGCTATAACCCAGCGAATTATGGAAGTCAGTACCCTTGCATCAACAGCGTTGCAGTCGCGTTCAATGCCAATTCTATGCAGTTCACTGGTTACCCCGCGGCTGGAGCTCCCAGCTATACCGGACTCTATACGAATGGCGGACCGTTCAACGCGTTAACGCCGGCTAACGATATGGTTCCCTACGGAATCAATCTCTACAGCGGCCACGTATTCGAGGGCACGATTGTTTATGACGGCGTGTTATTGACCCTAGTGATAGAAGATGCGACCACCGGCGCACAATGCCGGCAATCGTGGCCGCTCAACTTGGCGAACGTCATTCCCAGCGGCTCTGCCTTCTTTGGTTTCACCGCAGGCACTGCGGGAACGGGGCCTGAGGGAATAAATCTACTGTCATGGAAGCACTCTACAGGCATCAATACGCGTCTTGCGACGCCGACCTTTAGCCCCGCGCCGGGGGAATACGCTGGCGCGCAGTCTGTCACGATCAGTGGCTCAGGCACGATCTATTACACGACGAACGGATTGCTACCAACCAGTGCATCGAGTAAGTACGCGGGTCCCGTTGCAGTCGGTGTCAACGAAGTCATACAAGCAGTGGCGATCCAAGCAGCCTTCACAGACAGCCTCGTGGGTGTCGGCGCGTATCAAATCGGCACTGCGAACGTGATCAACCTTCCCAGCGGCTTTAGTGCGAATGACGGCGTGGTGCCAGTCGGCTACGCGTATAAGAACGGTTCGGCACTGGTTTTGACGGATAATTTAACCGCCTATAGTAGCGCAACCAACGGTCAATCCGGCGCAGCTTGGTTCTGTGATCCGGTTAATATTGAGTCGGGATTCTCGACGACATTTCAGATTGCCTTTAACGGCACTGCTAACGGCATGTGCTTTGTGATGCAAAACACTCCTGCCGCCTATGCAGCGCCGAGTACCGCAGTGTCTTGGCCCGGCGGACCGAATGTGATCGGGGGTCCGGAAAGTTCATTAGGCTACGGCGGATCTCAGCAAGCCAATGGGTGGAGCGCGGGTATCCTCAACAGCGTAGCGATCGCCTTCGATCTCTTCACTGTGTCTAACAGCGTCGGGCTCTATACCAACGGCGCAACGCCTGTAGGGAATCAGACCCCCTCTGGTCTGACGTTCAACGGCGGAACTTTCAATGTGACGATTTATTACTTAAACGGTACGTTGTCGGTATCGATGCAGCCCGCGGGCGGCGGCACGACCTTCTCGCATAGTTGGGCGGTCAACATTCCCTCAGTCGTAGGCGCTAATACGGCTACTATCGGGTTCACCGGTGCCACCGGCGGCCAGATGGCGGTTCAACAAATTAATTCTTGGACGGCCAGTTAAGGTATGAATGAGCTGCGCGTGAACGGTGTGGGACGCGTTGTTAACGCGTCCAACATCATAACGCTCGTATTCAATCGCGCGCTAACCGAGGACGAATTCAACACTCTATTGACGGATTGCAAAGTACTGCCACCACGACCTTTAAAAGAATGGGAGTTACTAAAGCCATGAGCAAATACGCAGTGCGCCTCACGTCCGAAGCCGCCAGGCGCTTGGCCTGGCATCGACGGCCGTTTCAGCGGATCTTCTCCTCGGTACGTCCTTGCAAGCAATGTGCGAATCAAACCCCGGATCGATACACCAATTCTGATACCTGTGTCACTTGCGCCAAAGCACATAGCTTAAAGCAGCGAGTTGCGGTTAAGGCCAAGCGTCTGTTAGCCTGACGCCCCCGCCTTACGGACATCCCCACACAGTGAATCAATTCGCGGAGTATCAAGCGGCTGGCTGGGCCCTTTGCGCTATCGATCGGGGTAAGAAAGGGCCTGAATATCCGCAGTGGAATACCAAGCCGATACCCGCAGATGCGCTGGACGGGATCGATGGCGCTGGCCTGCTACACGCTCTGTCAGGGACCTGCGCAATCGATTTGGATAATTTAAGCGCGGCACGCCCGTGGCTGCTCGAACGTGGCATTGATGTAGACGCATTACTCCAAGCGGATGACGCGGTGCAAATCAGCTCAGGCACCCCGAATCGGGCCAAGCTGCTCTATCGCATGAAGCGGCCTTTGCGCACCCTAAAGCCTAAAGGCAGTGGTCTCGAACTACGTTGCGCGACAGCGGATTTGAAATCGGTCCAGGACGTACTTCCGGGGTCTATCCACCCCAGCGGGCGCCCCTATGAGTGGGCCGGCGGTATTCTAGGGGACTGGCGTAGTCCGCCTACGATTCCGACGAACATCTTAAGCCTATGGCGTAGCCTCACGGATGAGGAAACCGAAGCGCCGGCCGCACCACGCGCCGAAGTCGTATCGATTGACCTAAAGAAGTATAAGCGCGCTGCGTTCAAGCATTCCCCCGATGCGGAATACGACGAATGGTTAAAGGTAGGTCTACAGCTTCACGACGGGACGGGCGGCGCGCAGGAAGGCTTTGACATATGGTGCGAATGGTCGAAAGGCATTACGCGCAAAACATACCCTGGCGATGCGCTTCTAAAAACCCATTGGCTATCGTTCTCGAGCGCGGGCGGTAAGCACGTCGCCACGGGCGCCGCGCTCCTCTCCGAGCTACCGGCAGAGGCCGAGGATTTCCCCATTGAGCCCGTGCAACCTGACGAACCTGTGCAGACGACGCGCAAGGCAATTACCGCGAAGCTCGAGGAGCGCTTAGTATTCGTGCATAGCGTTGAGCGCTACTTCGACACAGAACGCCATAAGATCATCGGCAGCGATAACACCATAGAGCATATGTTCACTTCCTGGATGCCCTTAAGAAAGGGTGGGCGCATTAGCCCTGTCAGAGCGCTAAAAGAGAGCCCTACCAAGCGATTCGTCGATGCGCTGGGCTTTCACCCTGGTGAAGGCGCTATATTCAAGGACCGCTTCGGGGATTCGCTAGCCAACAACTATAGGAGCCAATTGCCCGAAGCGCTGGAACCTACTACTGCGGAGCTTGAACGCATCGCCTGGTTGTTCAATCGTATAGATGATGTGCCGTTTCGTGAGTGGCTGATACAATTCCTCGGTCATGTCGTGCAACATCCTGGGATTAAGATCAAGTCTGCTCCCCTGATATGGTCCGATACGCAGGGTAACGGCAAGACAACCCTCCTTAAGATGATCCCGACATTACTCTGCGGCGCGCGGTACTCACGCGAAGTCACTTGCGCGCTGCTCAATTCAGACTTTAACGATTATCTGCTCAATGCTTGGCACATTAACTTGACGGAATTTCGCGCCGGCGCCCGCGGAGAGCGCGCGGCGATTGCCCAGAAACTCAGGGCCTGGATTACGGACGATGAGATTTCGGTGCACCCTAAGGGCAGTACCGCGTACAACATGCCGAATCACTTTTTCACAACGGCTACCAGCAATGAGGACGACGCCGCATCCGTAGATAACAACGATCGGCGCTGGGCCATCCATGAGATGCACGCGCCGCAGTTCACGGAAGCCGAGCAGCAATGGGTTTATAGCGAGTTCCTCTTGACCCCGCGCGCAGCGGGAGTCTTGCGGCATTACTTTCTACACGTCTCACTCGACGGATTCTCGGCAAGCGCTAAGGCACCGGAGACCGAAGCGCGCCAGGCCATGATTCGCTCAAGTTTGAGCGCCGATACGGAGCTGCTCGAGATCGCCTTTGAACAACACTCCGCACCCTTAGACCGCGATATCGTCATCGTAGGGGATGTCGCGGAGTGGGTACGAAAAAATTCCGTTGGTAAGCCCTCTGCGGACCGTATTGGCAAGATACTTGCAAAGGCGCCGTTCGGCGGCGAGCCTAAGCAGTTCCGCGTAGGGGAAGCCCGCTACCGTGGAATCATTATCCGTGATCATGCCCGCTGGCGCGTTGCCACGGGCCCGCAAATAATTTCAAATATCAATGGCGAAGATACAGATCTTACGCTATGATTTCTTCCACCCCACAACTCGGAGTTTTCACCATGTCAGAAGTTACGCGCGCGATCGCGCTCCAAGAAGCCGTTAAAGTCGATCCGTTAAATGCCCTTGCTTTAGCCGAACGGTTCAATTCGTTCTTGACTGCGATCGAAGGTACCCAGGCAGCCGCATCAATCGCCAAGCCCGCAGCGCCCAAAGCTGTGAAGGCGACCAAGCCCGCTAAGAGCGAGGAGGAAGTAGTCCAAGAGTTTGTCAGTAAGGCGGCAGCCAAGGCGGCAGCCGAGGACGCGGCCGAAGTCGCGGCAGTCGAAGGCACAGCAACCGCGGAGCAAGTTGAAGCTGCGATCGGCAATATGCTCAAAGCCAATAAGCGTAAGGAAGCGATTAACCTCCTTGCGAGTTTCAATGGCGCTAAGACCAAGACTGGCATTATCGAACAGGGCGCGGATGTCATGACCGCGTTTGTCGAACAGGCCGAAGCGATTCTTTTAGGTACATGAAAACCCCCGAAGCACGTCGGCAGCGTGCGTTGCGCAGGAACTTACTGCGCAATCCCCCGCGCGGCGCTAACCCGATTGTCATGGCGGAATTGGCGATCATTGCGGGCGCACCGCACCTATCGGGCGAGACTAAGCAAGCGCTCTTTGAACGGGGCGCGAAGCAGATACAGGAGCTATTGAAGTGAGCACCCACTCCCTATTCTCCCCGAGCGCTTCGGCTCGCTGGATCGCGTGCCCGGGTTCGCTCGCTTTTCCTGAGAATCGCGAACAGGGCGGCTCGAGTACCTTCGCGGATGACGGTACAGCGAGTCACCATTGGGCTGCTTTGTGCCTATCGATCGGTCAAGACCCTAGTTTTTTAGGTGAAGATGCGGACGCCGAATGCTTCTTGAACGAAGTACAAACTATTAACGGCGCGTCCTACGCTATGGACGAAACCCGCGCATCGTTCATTCAACAATACCTCGATGACGTACGCCGCCGCGCGATTGGCGGTACGCTATTCGTCGAGTACAAGGTAGATTTATCTAAGTACCTAGGGCCTGACCAAGGCGGTACCGCGGACGCGCTGATCTTCCTACCAGCGACCAAGACGATGATCTGCGAGGATTTGAAATACGGCACGGGCGAGAAGGTCTACGCGAAGGATAATCCGCAACTCCTGTTGTACCTCTTAGGAGCGCTGCAAGACGCGGAGCTGCTAGGGTATGAAGTCGAGCAAGTGACGGGTGTCATTTGTCAGCCGCGCCTAGGGCATATCGATGAGACTACGATATCGGTTGCCGAGTTGCGCGAGTTCGGTAAGAAAGCCGCGTTAGCCGTCAAGCACGCCAATAAGGCCATTACCCTCACCGGCCGCGATCTTGAGCCATTCCTAAACCCCGGCGAGAAGCAATGCCGTTGGTGTCGTGCTAAGGCCATTTGTCCTCAATTGGCTACATTTGTATCCAATCAGGTGCGCTGCGACTTCGAGACGATGGACGCCGAGCCTGCGCCCGTCCCGCCTCGCGATACGGTCAAGCTCGCGACTGCATACAGTGCGGTACCGCTCATTGAGGATTGGTGCCGTGCGGTCAGCGCCGAAGTCCATAAGCTAGTCACGGATGGCGTATCGGTCATCGGCCCTGACGGAAAGCCCTATAAGTTCGTGGAGGGCCGTGAAGGCGCTCGGGGCTGGGCGGATCCGGCACAGGCGGAAAGCGCATTGTTGGGACAGTTAGGACCTGAGAAAGCCTACCAGCCCATGAAAGTGATCACCGCGCCACAAGCTGCGAAGCTATTGGATAAGAAGGCTACCAAGGCACTATGGACGGATATGTTCGAACCTTTAATAAGGAAGCCGCCAGGTAAAGCAATTTTAGTAATGGGTAGCGATCCACGCCCGCCGTATAGCGGTGTGGCTGAAGCGACAGACTTCGAGGAGATAGGAGCAGAATGAAAACCGTTTACGTGATCTTCCGTACCGGCCGGCTACCCGGCCGCGGCTACAACGAGGAGTTGTTCATCGACGGCAACGGGACAACGACTACCGATCGCGCGAAGGCGGCGGAGTTTGCCACCCCCAAGAGCGGCTACGCCTGGGCGCATTCCAAGCACCTTGACGAATGGCGGGTGGGGCGTCGATGACCCAATGCGCTAACCAAGGCGATAGCCAAAAGTGTTCGCGCCTAATCGCGCCGGGACACATCTATTGCCCGCAATGTCGCCTAGACAACGGAGGTTACGACCGCTACAATCCGCCTCGCGAAATCGCAACACAAACAGCAACCAGCAGGAGTTTTTATGGCATTAGCCAGTAACGAAATTCGATTAGAAGATGTCCGCCTCTCATTCCCCAAGCTCTGGACCCCGGAGCCCTTCCCAGGCGGCCAAGATCCTACCGCTTACTTCAGCGCCGCGTTCATCCTTGCCAAAGGCCACCCGCAGATCAAGGCGCTCGAGGCCATGATGACCAAACTCGCTAGCGAGAAGTGGGGCGCTCGCGGTCCCGCAGTGCTCAAAGCCGCTAAGGCCGTCGGCAAGGTGTTCTTGCGCGACGGCGACAGCAAGCCCGAAGTCGAAGGCTACGAGGGCAATTGGTTCGTCTCGGCTCGCAGCAAGACGCGCCCTAATACGTTTGACGGGCAACGCAACACCGTTACCGAAGCGGACGGCGTGATCTACGGCGGCTGCTACGTGAATGCCATCATCTCGTGTTACGCCTACGTCAAGGGTAATAACGGCTTAGGAGCTGGCCTTAAGGGCGTGCAGTTCAAGCGCAAGGGCGATGCGTTCTCAGGCGGCGGTACGCCGGCCGAGTCGGATGACTTCGATGAGATTGCAATGGATGATGCCGATCCCTTGACTGCCTAGCTCAATCCCACTAGGCGAGTCCCTTGCCCGCGCGTCGATTGCCGTGATAGGTCCGGCCGAAACCGCACTACGACGCGCGGGTATTTTTTAAGGAGAATAAGTTGTTCACAGACTCAATCGAAAATAACCTCGAAACCATTCGCGAGTTGCTTCAAGGCATCCCGCCGATCGAACGGGCACGCGCCCGGAAGGCTGCGATGGCAGTGGAGAAGGTCATTGTGGGTATTCAGAAGGATAACCCCAAAAGCCCCGCGGTAGCGCTTGGTACGGCTTTCGCTTTATTCGTGCTGTCTCAGCGCATCGTGAGTGCGCCTAAGCAAGGCGATAAGGACAAGGGAATGATCGAGTTGCTATAGTGAGCAGCCCAATGAATCACTATTGCAGTAGGCGAAAGCCGCACGCGCACCGCTGGCGGATTACCGCATGGTGGTGCGATTACTGGACTTTCTCGTGGTGAGCTATCAAGCCGATGGACCCAAGGCATGATCATTTGAATGACTTACTTGATGATGCCAGAGTGAAGCCCAAGGGCTGACGCAATTCTGCGTGCCGCTATTATGCGTCGCCTATTCATAGACATTGAAACGCGGGGCCCGAACTTTAAGTACGGGCACGCCAAATATGCGCTGACCGTCGAGGTTGTTGTCGTGCAATGGGCGATTAACGACCTTGAGGTACGCGTCGAGGATCTAACTGTACAACTTCCCTCTAGCAGCCTACTAGCCGCTGCCGAATGGGCGGATGAGATATGGGCGCATGGCGACTTTGATCGCCCTATGCTCGAGACGACGACCTGGTGGCCGATCGTGCCGCTAGAAAAATGGCGGTGCACGATGGCCCTGTGCCGTATGCACGGGCTCCCTGGCGCACTGTCTAAACTATCCGACATATTTAAACTGGACACCGATGAAGCCAAAGACAAACGCGGTTATGCACTCATCCAAATCTTCTGTAAGCCCAAAGAAGATGGCACTTACAACGACCGCCATTCACATCCAAGCGAATGGATGGAGTTTCTTGTTTACGCAAGACAAGATGTATCGGCTATGCGCGAAGTGCATCGTAAATGTCCAAAATGGAACGCCACTCCCCGAATGTGGGCTGTGTGGCATCTGGACCAACGTATGAACCAACGCGGCGTTGCGATGGACCTAAAGCTAGCGCAAGGCGCGGTAGACGCGACGACGATCGCCAAGAAGCGCATGGCGGCTCGCACAGCGGAGTTGACAGATAACGAAGTCGAGACGACGCAACAGCGAAATAAAATGCTTGCGTACATGGCCGACTATGGCGTAAGTTTGCCAGATCTCACGGCGGATACTGTTGAGCGCCGGCTCGCAGATGAATCGTTACCCGAACACATTAAGGAGCTACTCCGTGTCCGACAACAAGCCAGCAAAGCGAGCACCGCTAAATACCAGCGAGTTATCAACCAACACGTCAATGGCCGGTTGCATAATCTATTGGTCTTCTGTGGAGCTGCGCGCACTGGCCGATGGGCTGGGCGTACACTTCAGCCACAAAACCTCCCACGTCCTAAGCACGAACAATGGGATATAGACCATGCGATCACACGATTTCACGCTGGGACAATTGCTGAATACGCGCCGGATGAGGTTCTTGGGCTGGCTAGTTCGGCGTTGCGTGGCCTTATTGTTTCCGCTCCGGGGCGAAAACTCGTTGTTAGTGACCTTGCAAATATTGAGGGGCGCTTCATGGCGTGGATCGCCGGAGAGCAGTGGAAATTGGCCGCGTTCGTGGCATTCGACCATAAGAAAGGGCCTGATCTCTACAAAATCGCCTACGCCCGCGCCTTCAACATCAACCCAGGAGACATAGGCGATGATGACCCACGGCGACAAATCGGTAAAGTCATGGAACTCGCCCTACAGTACTACGGAGGCGTGGGGGCGTTTTGTTCGATGGCAGAGACATATGGCTTGCGTCTCGAGGACCTTGCCCAGTCCGCTTGGCCCATCATCCCAACACAGTATAAGGGTGAAGCGACTGCCGCCTGGCACAAAGCCATTAAGCGAAAGCGCACCTACGGGCTAGAGGAACGCGTGTGGGTCGTCTGCCATGCGCTCGTGCTCATGTGGCGCGCAGCACACCCCGCCATCTGCAAGTTCTGGCAGGACCTAGACATCGCGACGAAAGCCGCTACCCGAGTAGCGAATAAGGAGTTTCGAGTTGGACAACACATTTCCGTGGATCGTACCGGTAATTGGCTTCGGATCAAGCTCCCGAGCGGAAGATACCTCTCCTATCCGTCGCCTCGTGGAGACGATTATACATCGAGCTTTCTTGGAGTCGATCCGTACACTAAACAGTGGGGACGAATCAGCACTTACTCAGGGAAACGTGCTGAAAATATCGTACAAGGAGGGGCAGCTGATATCATCATGGATGGACTACTCGCAGCTGAGGATGCCGGATACAACCCAGTCCTGAGCGTACACGATGAAGCAATCACCGAGCCCCTGGATAACGAGTTGTATTCAGACAAAGGGCTTTCCCGATTACTGGTCGAAAGTTCGCTCTGGGCGGACGGGCTCCCTTTGGCGGCCAAAGGGAAAACCGGTTACCGGTATAGCAAATAACATGCTCGAAAGCGTAGTCGAAAAGGATTTGGTAGACGGTGTAGGCGAGAAGGGCGGCCTATGCGCTAAGCTCGTGGACCAAGGCCGGCGCGGGTTTCCCGATCGCACGGTGCTCATGCCGGGCGCCGATATCGTATTCGTGGAAACCAAAGCGCCTAGCGGCAAGCTCGCCCCCTGGCAAGCCCGCTACCACACTGCGCTGCGGCTGCTAGGGTTTCGCGTTGAGGTCCTTTGGACTCGCGAACAGGTACAGGACTTCTTATCAAGCCTCTAATCCTACGCCCCCCGCAGCACCCCATGGTTGCGTGGATCTGCGAGCACAAGCGCTGCGCGCTGTGGGCTGGCATGGGAATTGGCAAATCGAGCGCCACGCTATTTGCACTAGACCTGCTCAAAATGCTAGGCGAGATTGGCAACTCGCCAACACTCGTGATAGGCCCGATGCGCGTCGCCCGGGACACTTGGCCGGAGGAAGTAACCAAGTGGGAGCACTTCACGGATCTTCGTATCGTCGCGATCTGTGGTACGCCTAAAGAGCGCCTCACCAAGCTGAAAATCAAAGCGGATATCTACACGATTTCCTACGAACTGGTGCCTTGGCTCGTCGAACACTTCATGGCTAAGTGGCCCTTCCGCCAGGTGGTAGCCGATGAAAGCGACCGGCTGAAAGGCTTTCGCATGAACCGTGGCGGCCAGCGGGCGCACGCGCTGGGGCGCGTTGCGCATAACCTCACCGATCGATGGATCAATCTTACCGGTACGCCCTCGCCTAACGGGCTTAAAGACCTCTGGGGGTCTACTTGGTTCCTGGATCGCGGCGCGCGGCTTGGGACCACGTACACGGCTTTCACCCAACGGTGGTTTAAGCCTAATTGGAACGGCTACGGCATCACCCCCATGCCGCACGCGGATAAAGAGATCCATGCGGCGCTTCACGATATCTGCTTGACCATAGACCCCAAAGACTATTTCGATTTGAAGGAGCCGATAGTCACGCAAGTCAAAGTTAAGTTGCCCCCAGCCGCGCGTAAAATCTATAAGCAACTAGAGAAAGAGCTTTTCGCGGAACTTGGCGACTTGGGCAATATCGAAGTGTTCAACGCAGCGGCTTTGACCAACAAGTGTCTCCAGCTCGCAAACGGCGCGGTATACACTCAATATCCATTGTGGGCCGCTGTTCACGATGAGAAGATCGAGGCTATACGCTCCATCGTAGCCGAAGCAGGAGGCATGCCAGTCCTGCTCGCTTATCAGTTCAAAAGTGATGTCGCGAGGATCAAGGCCGCCTTTCCGAGCGCCGTAGAATTGAGCACCCCCGGGGGTATGAAGGCTTTTCGCGCGGGTGATTCGCCAATCGGACTCGCCCACCCGAAAAGTTTGGGGCACGGCATAGATGGCCTTCAAAATATAACCAACATCCTTATTCGATTCGGGCATGATTGGAACCTCGGAGAACGAATGCAGATGCTTGAGCGTATAGGCCCCATGCGCCAGTTGCAAGCGGGCCTTGATCGCCCCGTGTGGGTTTACGATATCGTGGCCGAGGATACGATCGATGAAACGGTGATCGAAGCGCACGCCGCCAAACGCGGAGTGCAAGACGCCCTACTAACAGCAATGAAGAGGCATAAATGAGCGCACTGAATAAGCAAGAAGGTGGCACCCACTACAAGAAGTACAAAATCCAGCCAGTGGAGTATACGGTTGCCAATGGCCTAGGGTTCCTCGCGGGGAGCGTCATCAAATACGTGACCCGGTACAAGGATAAGGGCGGCGCCGAGGATATCCGCAAGGCCATGCACTACTTGGAGTTGATCCTAGAATTTGAGTATCCCGCAACGATCCCCACAATAACCCCCAGCCAAGGCGTGATTGCGAATGCGGGTGGCCCTGAGTTGATTCTTAAGCTAGAATCGCAAGATCCTGACACAGTTGGAGAAGCTAATGCCACAAGTTAATCCGCAAGTTAACCCGGACGGTACCGTACAGGTCCCCGGCTCACCGCCATTGCAGAGCGCGTTTGCGCCGCAGCCGGGGCAACCCGCGCCGCCTCCCCCGGTGCAGGCGCAGCAGGGGCAGCCCGTGCCGCAGCAGAACGATATCGCCGAGGCCATAAAGAATGCCCTCGCTGCACTCATATCGCACGTTGCGCAGTCTACGGCGCCGCATGCGGTGACGGATATCAAAGCGCGTAACGATGCCGCGGAGAAAGTCGCGGAAAACGGGAACCCCCCGTAATGCGCTTTGAAAATTACTTCAATCTGCATGCTGGGCGGCAGGTAGACAAGTGGCGGCACTACTTCCCGATCTACGATCGGCACTTAGGGCCCTTCCAAGCGACCGCCCAACGAGTGCTCGAGATCGGCATAGACCACGGGGGCAGCTTGCAGATTTGGAAGCGCTTCTTCCCGGTCGCTGAAATCGTTGGGGTAGACATCGACCCGCGCTGCAAAGCGTATGAGGAAGATCGAATCAAGGTAGAGATCGGCAGCCAGGATAACCGCGAATTCCTCCTCTCGTTGGGCGAGTTCGATATCGTCATCGATGACGGCTCGCACCAAATCCGAGACCAAGAATTGAGTTTTGCCTCGCTATGGCCGAGAACGAAAAGCGTATACCTGATAGAAGATTGCCATGGCTCCTACCCCAGCCTAGGAGGCGGTTTGCGGTACGAATACCCCTGGGTAGTCGCTGTCGAGCGACCGCAGAGGATCATCAAGGGCGCACCGTCCCGCGATTTGCGAGAGGATGAAATCGAAGCCCGGAAGGCGTATGCCTAACGGCGAAATTCATCGACCGATGAAGTTGGATAAACGCTTGTTGCGCCTAGAGCCGGATATTCGCCGGGACCTGGAGCAACAATTTGCCGATATACTCAACCGTTGGGAGTCACAAAATGCCGATAGTCAGCGACCAGCAAAGAAAAGCGATGTACGCCGCAGCGGCGGGCAAAAGCACCTTAGGGATCCCCAAGAGCGTCGGCAAGGAGTTTGTCGCTGCGGGGCCCGCCAGCAGCAATCTGCCGAAGAAAGCCCCAAAGAGTAAGCCCCTTGGCGAGCAGTTCTAGTGGCAGGCCCCCAACTCTCAGCCGAATTATGCCAGCAAGCCGTTGACGCGGTAGCGGCTCACGGCTCTATCTCCGCAGCGGGACGCGCGTTGGGATTACCCCATGGGACGTTCCAGACGCGAGTTGCTATCGCTCGGCAGCGTAAATTTGAGCCCAAGGTCCAAGCGCTCCTAGCCGGGGACAACGCCGGCCCGCCGGATGGCTATAAGCTCAAGGGTACATCGACTCTCTATGACGAAAACGGCAAAGCGAGGTTACAATGGGTAAAAACCGACGCAAGTCTGGAGAAGCTACAGGCGATTCAGAAAGCAGCATTCGATGCCCTGTGTGCGGAGCTAAAACCAGTAGCGCTGGTGAAAGCGCCAAAGGCTGCGGATGCGGATCTCGCCACTTTGTATACGATGACGGATTGCCATGTGGGCATGTTAGCGTGGGACAAGGAAGCGGGCGAGGATTGGGACTTGACGATAGCGGAGAACTGTCTGACGCAGACGCTGCTGCGAATGATCGATTCGGCGCCCGCCTCCGCGATTGGTATACTGAATCAGCTAGGCGATTTCATGCACTTCGATTCGCTGACCCCGATGACCCCGACGAGCCACCACATTCTTGACGCGGACAGCCGTTACCAGAAGGTTGTCCAAGTCGCGGTGCGGATCTTGCGCCGCGTGATAGATGCCATGCTGGTCAAGCACAAGTCGGTGCATGTGGAGATGAAAGAGGGCAACCACGACCCGACCGGCTCAGTGTGGCTGCGCGTGATGTTCGCGATGCTCTACGATAAGAACCCGCGTGTGACGATCAACTTGAGTCCGAACCCCTACACGATGTACGTCCATGGCAAAACTCTGCTTGGTTTTTATCACGGCCATTTGGCTAAACTTGCCAGTCTGCCAATCCTATATGCCGCGCAGTTTCCGAAAGAGTGGGGCGCGACGGAGTACCGATACATCCATACGGGGCACAAGCACCACGTGGAGGAGAAAGAGCACCCGGGCATTAAGGTTATTCAACACCCCACTTTGGCGGCCCCTGACGCTTATGCGGCGCGTGGCGGGTGGCTGTCGAAGAGGCAGGCTACATCGATGACGTACAGCAAAGAGCACGGGGAAATCGCCCGAGGCATCTTCATTCCTAGCTAGTAGTCATCCCCATCTTCGCTACCCTCTTGCGAGTACTCGGGGTCCGAATCGTATTCGTAATGATCGCAGTCTGGTGCGCATTCGCATAGCGGTGGATGCATGACGGACTCCCTGGGACAAGTACGCCTAGCATGCGCTATGCTGCACTGCACTTCGGAGTCGATTTAACTCTGTAAGAAAAGCGCCTGTTCAGCGGCTCGGCGTCGGATAAGCCCCGCGTTAGGAACGCCATTTACCCTGTTCCAAACGAGGAATTGGGCGGCCGCGCCGGCCGTGTTCCCGGCATTCAGGTCCTTGACCAAGGTCGAGGAACCGAAGTTACCCTGGCCTATGTTGAAGCACAGGCTGCACAGGGCGTCGAATTGGTTTTGGGTTAGCGGTACGTCGGTTGTGCGATTGACCGCGTTGACGGCCGTCTGGGTGTCTTGTAACAGCCAGTTGTCTATTTGTTCTTGCGTCGCTACCAACCCCTGCGTAATATCTGGCCCTGTATGCCCAACTCCTATCGTCCATATGCCTCTCTGATCCTGGTAGGCGTTAAAGCGTATTCCTTCTTGCTGCTCTATAAATTTTAGCCCCGACGCGGAGAGTTTCATCGTATGCACGCCCTATGGAAGAATGTTGAAGACAAAATCGCCACGCGCAACGACTGCTGGTTAACTACGCGATGCCTTAACTATAAAGGGTATTGTGTCGTAACCAGAAAGCACATTCGAGCGCACAGAATAAGTTGGGAACACCATTACGGATTGATACCCGCTGGATTGCTAGTATTACACAAATGCGACAGGCCCAATTGCGTAAACCCAGAGCACCTATTCCTCGGCACTTCTGCTGATAACACAGCCGATATGATGCGCAAGGGGCGTCAAAAATACGACCCTAAATGGTTGCTTCTTGGCGCTGTCGCGGCCAAGACGTTAGATAGAGATTGGCATGGTCGCTACTTACCCAAGAGATAACTGCATCATGCCCTTAGGGCCTAGGGCCATCATTTTGTCGCTTCATCCAAGGCGGTAGCCGTCACGACCGCTGTCGCCTTAACCTCGGCTGCTGCGATCTTCGCGCGCTCGATTACATCGTGTTCACGAATTTTTCGCTGGTAGTATACAAACGTGATAATGGCTACGGCGATGCCGGCGAGCAGAGAAAGCGCTTGGAGGATTGGAATTGCTCTGCCGATGAATCCCATGAACGTAAATCCTCCCGCTAGCGCTGTACCAAGGGCTCCAGGGATAGTATCACTAGTATGGTTCTGAACGTTCATCTGGATTGGTACTCACGAAGCTCCGCGCTTACTTTGTCGGCAGCGGACCCAAAAGCTTGGAGCATTCCTGAGATATCGGGGCCGGGGACGCTAGTATCTCCCGCAGGCACTGGCTGAACGCCAGGGGCGGTGGGGCTGGTACCAGCATTTCCGGGGACTTGGGCGGCGCCTGCGGACAGGACGATACGGCTAGCGTGCGAGTTGATGCACAACCGCACAGGCTCAAGGCTAGGCTGGTTAGCAATAGAGGTATGTTCTTTGTCATAGGCTTGTTCCGCCATCGTGGCTCGAGCTTTGAGGGTTGCGGTTTGCGCCGCGGTTTGGGCTACTACCTTTGCGGTGGCTGCGGCATCCGCGGCGACGACTTTCGCTTCTCCGATAACGCGTTCGTGATGGGTATAGGCACCGAAGCCAATCAGCAATGCGACAATTACGCCGCCGTACAGCCAATCCTTAGCCGGGATTAGGGCGAGTAGTGCTGGCATATCGTTGACTCCAATCTCTGCCCCCGTCCGTGTATATCTTAAAGATGTACACGGCCAGTCCAAATATACCGCCCATCTCCATCCCGTAGAATGCGGTAACTTCTACGGTTCTGTCGGTTCCCGCGAGGTGCGCGTACCACCAAGTTTGGTAGCACACGGACCACGTGAGGATAACCATGTACCATGATACCAGGAAACGCGGGAATATGCGAAGTGAGTCAATGACTTCCGCACAGTCAAGCCACTTTTCCTTATCCATCTACGCCGCCGCAGTGCCTACGATAACCTGCAATTGAGCTGTTGGCGTGAAGCCCGCACCGGAGGCGCCCAACACGGGGACCGGGCTGGAATTAACGCCGCGCAACTGTCGTTCGTTGACGGCCATGCGTCCGCCGTTCGTGGTGAGTACTCCGAGTTGAGTGGTCAGCGTGCCACCGTAGCTTGGGCCCTGCGTTGAACCTACAATCACGTTCACCGGGGAGGCTGAGTCAACGCATACGTCAATGACGCGGGTTGAACCCTGGAACGGCGGCCCACACGGGACAACGGTCAGGACCGTTAAGGTCGCGATAATGCTGTTCGTACCGAGCGGAAAGCCAGCAGTCGTCAGGGAGGCGGTAACCAAATTGAACGTATCCCCGACCGCATAGCCGTAGCCTGAATTGGTGGGGAACAAAGCGTTGATGGTTCCCGTAGAGGCGGCGCTCACCACGACGAAAAGCGATCCGCCGATGCCGGTTCCAGTTTTGTTGACAACCGGGACGTTAAGGTAGGATCCGGTAGCAAAACCTGCGCCGGCCGAGGTAATGGTGAAAGTGCGCAATCCACCGACCGTGGAAAGCACCGCGTATTGCGCAGTGGGCGGTAGCGCCACGATGTTGGTTGAGCCCTCGTTACCGCTGCCAGTGAAGCCGGGGTATTCCGACACATAAACGATTGCTGATGCCATTACGAAATCCCCAACTCGCCTTCGAGATTAATGATAGTGCAAGTGGATAGGCTGGAAACGCCCACCAGGTAGTCGGCAGAATCAAAGCGGGCTTGGCCGTACCAGTCAAGGTATGACTGCGCGGGGATTGACACGCTGGCGAACACAAAGGACTGCGTGGTCAAGCTCGTGATCGTCGCGCCTTTATACAGGCTCACATTGACCGCGGAGGTAGCTAGCGCATTCGAGATGCGAATATGCTTGATGATCGCATAGGGCTGCGTAATGCCTACGCCCACCCAGGTCGGCGTCTGCGAAGTGAATATATTGAACAAGTTTACCGCGGTATTCGGTGCGCTCGTTATGGTAAACGGTTCGTAGTTGAAAATCTTGTTCTGCATGACCCGAATCTCCTATTGACAAATGATACTAAGTTAGTGCCTATAAAGCAAAGCAGGGAACCCCATATTGCACCCCGTTCACGTTGACTACCCACATGGTGGCCGCGAGGACGGGAATTGCGACGCCGCCGGCGGTAGTGATGACCGTGGAAGTGGTCGTGATCCCTATATCGGTTCTACCAGTCGCAGGGGCCGGGGTTGCTCCGTTCACAGAAACAAAGTTTTGGACGTTGAGGGTACCCGCGCCTAAGTCGCCGCCCGCGGGCGCACCCATCTGCACCCCGGTTCGGACGAGGACAACGTTCGTGCCGTTAACGGTTAGATTGAACCCGGCGCCCGCTTGAAGTTGAAGATGCGCAGAAGCACCGCTAGCGGTGAGATAGTTAAAACCGTTAAATGTGTAGACTATTTGGGTACCCGTATTGTCCATCGTCATACTACCCGTATTCCCAACGAAACTGGCAATAGTAGTACCCCCCACGCCGTTAACGGTCATAGCGGTTCCCGTCGTTCCGCTGTTAACCTTCAGCGGCCCGTTAACCGTCAGAGGCCCCACGCTAGTCGGTACGGGGGCTACGCTGATAGGTTCGTCATCATAGGGCGGGTCCTCCGCTATCATCCCGTGGTGGACCCCGGCGGGGGTTGAGTTGGCGCCGCCCGCCACGAGAACTCCCGCAGCGTAAATGCCGTTCTGTACGTTAAGCGTTCCTGCGCCTTTATCCGCCGTCGCGGCAACTCCGATCGTGACACCCCCGTCGCCGTATACCTTGGCATAGTTCTTCGTCCCGGTGGCGTCGATGATGGCAAGCGCATAATCTGAGACGCTAGTGCCGGCGTTTATTTGAACGCCATCCGATTGGTTGTTAGTTGCTCCCGCTTGAACAAGCAAAGCGTTTGTACCGCTTATACCGTTTACCGCAAGCGCCTGGGCGAGACTGGTTGGCGCATTTATGATGATTGCGCCGGTCAGTCCAATAGTCATTCTAGCGTTGCCGCCGGTCGCCAGGTTGAGGCTACCGGAGGCGCTTGAGGCGTTTATCCAGTTTGCTCCCGCAACCGTGAACGTCACCGCTGCTGCTGCACTGCTAGCGTTGTTTATGGTGAGTGGCTGGTTGGCGACCACGGGGCCGTTAAACACGGTGTATCCGCGCCCCGTATTGGGACCTCGGTATATCTCTTCGTCGGTTACGGTGTCGTCTGGAATCCACATCGCAAGACCCGTACTGCTACCAGACCCGGACACCCCGGGGATGCCTTGAGGGCCTTGGCTGCCCGTAACCCCTTGTGGCCCCTGCGGGCCGGGAATCGCATCCATGCCGTCTGCGCCATCTTCTCCGGCCATGAATACCGCAGGGCC
>Ga0182012_10002477_pt1 | contig 19916 bp, 23 predicted proteins | sample 612S2SmetaG_FD_120486 | JGI IMG/M metagenome (GOLD analysis project Ga0182012, IMG submission 120486) | Permafrost microbial communities from Stordalen Mire, Sweden - 612S2S metaG | ecosystem: Environmental > Terrestrial > Soil > Wetlands > Permafrost | place: Sweden: Stordalen | collected...
ACACTGATTCGGTCTCGTTTGGTCGGCTTGTTTTTTGATTGTTATTATCTGTAAACTGTTGATTCTATGGAGCGGGAGACCGGGTTCGAACCGGCGACGTCCAGCTTGGGAAATTGCACGTGGATTGATTCTAAAGGTCTTAACGGTATCAAACCCGTCACACTCCGTTCACCTAGATAGACGTAGTTTCCATCACTTAGCACATTCTCCTCGCCAAAGTGTCGTGCTGTCGTGCAACATTTTAGCTCCTTTTTGTTGTTTTCACTTTCAAGCAGATCGATGCCCTTTCTCCTCTGACTTAACAGTCGATAGGGCGTTGAATGCCAGCTGGCTCAGCGGTCCTTCCGTTTTGCCATCGATGGCCCCGGCTGCCAGTCAGCAGAAAAGCGGAGGCTCTCAAGATGCGCGATAGCAACATCAATCGAGCGTTCGAGCCACGCTCCACGCGAGTAGCATCCACTCTTCCCGCCGAAGCGAATGCTGGCGGTTACACCACGCTACCGAACGCACTTCTGAGGATCTGGATACCGGCACTTAGCGGAGCCGAGATAGCCGTCCTGATGTGGGTCATTCAAGATACGTTGGCGTGGCACCGCGACAGGACCAAACCTGCAACCTTTCGCTTCATTGCCCAACGGACGAATCTTCACCGACACTCCATCGAGCGGGCGATGGCAACACTCACCGAAATTGGGTTGATCACTATTCGGGATGCGGAGGAGAATGCCGGGGCCTATGCTCAAGTCTTCGTCATCGATGCTTTTCTGCTGCAAAATCCACCGCTGGAGTTCGAGGCATTGGTCCAAAAAATGGACCAACTCCGAACGGGGGATTGGTCCCAAAAAGGGACCGATGTGGTCAAAAAAAGGGACACTATCAGTCCAAAAATGGGACCAACGTTGGTCCAAAAAGAGGACCGCTCTTATAAGGAAGAAATTAAAGAGCTAAAAGAAAGTAAAAAGCTAGCTAGCGCCGACTCGCAGGAACTCGAACAAGAAATCCGAGACCGCATCGTGCGCTCGCGCTTGTCCACGCTGGGCCGCACCCCCCTCGATACCCGAACAGTAGCCAATATTCGTAACCAGATCGAACGCCTTTCCGCTGACTGGCAAGCGAAGGAAGTGCTGGAAACGATGGAACACAAATGCGCCGAATTTGCGCGAAATCCCAGAATGGCCGAATCCTGGGGTTTGGTTGTCACGGTCGTGCGGGACGCAGTGGTCCAGACGCTCACTCGGCCAGCCGAAGATGCCGAACCTCGTGACGGCGGATTCACTCAGAAGCCGTGGCATTGGATGACAACAGAAGAACGCACGGCCGCGCGAGAGGCAGCGGAGAGGATCGCCTAGCCTCCATCGCCTCTGACTTTCGCACGTTACGGCGTGCGTTTATCAACCGACAAATCAACGAACGAAGGGAGAAATGAGTATGAGTTCTGAATTCAAACAGACATCGCAGCGAGTAGTTGCAGGAGTTGCTTCAACGGCGCGGTTCGCTAAACGTTGCGGGCCGCTGGCTTTATTGATGGGGGTGGCTGCGGTGCGCTGTTATGCCGGCCAGAGCCCGATGGCGCAGTGGTTCACCGATATGAGCGCGGAGGCCACAGGGACGTGGGCGATTGCCGGCACGGTGATCGGCATGACCCTCGGACTGTTGGGCATCAAGTTCGGCGGCCACGAGATGAAGGGGAAGGCTGTGGGCTTGTTTGTCACCAGCTTCTTTTTGTTGTCGGTGCAGGGCATCGTCAATTACCTGCAAGCGGAGTAATCACTTCAGCCATGAGCGAGAAAGCAACTACGCAGCGCAATCCGTTCGCCAAGAACAGCTATCGAGTCGTCAATGAGCCTTTTAAGCTCTTTGGCATTCTCGACTGGCGCTATGCGTTGATGGCAGCGGTGCCTGCGGTGTTTTTCGGTTTGCTGGCTGGGTCCAAGATCGCGGGCGGCATCGTGTTTGCGGTGCTCGCCTGGCGCGCTTGGCACGTTTCCGAAGACGATGCCAGTTTGCCGCTGGTGTGGTGGGTCACTTTCTTTGACAAGCGCCATGCCAGCGGCTTCACTCTCGACACGAAAGGAAAGGAGAAATAAACGGTGCAGAGCATTTTCAACGTATTTGGCAAGCCGGAAGAATCGGATCCACTTTGCCGGTGGATTCCATACGACTGCTTTGTCGACGAATCGGTGTTTGCAACCAAAACGGGCAGTATCGGCATGACGTTGGAAATGGACGGTGTCGAATATGACACGCGGGCACAAGAGAATCTCGAGGTGATAGCAGAGCGGTTTGCCGCGGCACATCGCTGTTTCGACGGGCGCTTTCGGATTTATCACCACTTCGTTAAGCGGAATGGAGAGCGGGTTTCCCGGACGGGCCGTTACTCTGACGCCATTGTCGAGAAAGCGGTTCGGGAGCGCGCGGAATACCTCGAACGGACAGGACTCTATTCGATCCGGCTGTTCACCACAATTCTTTTGGAATCGGACACCGTCAAGCCAGCTTTCGCTATGAGTGCCGGCCAAGTGCATAGCCAGCTGGCTTTGCGGCTTTCGCAAAACATCGCGACATTGAAAGACGCTGTGGCCTCGTATGCCGGCGCGCTGGGGTCTGTGCTGGGCATTACCGTTTTAGATCGTTTTGGCATTTTTGAGCACTTGTGTTTGCTGGCGAATCCTGGCGCCGAATCCATGCCGCGGCTGAAATACAACGAGCGGCTGGACTACTTTGCAGGCAACGCCGAAGTCGAGCAGCGTAGCGATTACCTCGACTGGGACGGCTACCGGACACGTGTCTTCGTGTTGAAAGAAGAGCCAGACGCCACGTTCGCCCATATGTTTCGGTCGTTCATGAAGATCGAAAGCAACCTGATTCTCGCCTATGAATGGAAGCGCGTTTCGAACCTGACGATGACACATATGCTGCGCGAGAAGCGCAAGCTGGTCTTCGGACAACGGCATGCGGCCACGAAGAAAGCCGAAGAAGCGACGGCAGACCAGGCGGCGACCGAAAAGGGCGGCCGGCTGAATGAAGCTCTGGCGCAGCTGCAGGTCGAAGGCAATCACTTCGGGCATTTTTCCTTGATCGCGGTGGTATTTGATCAGGACGAAGAGCGGTCACGGCGCGCGGTGAGTGCTTTGCATTCCTGTTTCCGCGATGCGCAGGCTACCTTGCTGGAGGAACGCCGGCATCGGCTGCGCTCGTTCTTTTCGATCTTGCCCGGTAACAGCAAGCTCAACATTCGCTATCGCTATCTGTCCAGCCGCAACTATGCGGACCTGGTCCCGCTGTATCGCACGGGCTCGGGCAGCGAGTACAACGCCCATCTGGATTCTGAGTATTTGACGGTTCTGGAATCGATGGACGGCACGCCGTTCTATCTGAATTTGCATGTCGGGCAAGTGGCGGCGAGTCAGATCACCGGTACCACCGGCTCTGGCAAATCAGTGTTGATGAATCAGTTGATCGAAGACAGCCAAAAGAACGAAGGGCAAATCACATTCATCGTAGATGTGGGCGGCAGCTTTCGCGGCATCACCAAGAAATACGGCGGCACTTACATTTCGGTAAGTCTGAAAGAGCGCAACTTTCGCGTCAATCCGTTTCGCCAAGCGTACTCGCCGGCAAACGTCAACGCGATCAAGCAATTGATCTTCTGTTTCCTGGCTAACGAAAAGTACGAACCGAGCAGTGAAGAGCGGCAAGAGATCCACGAAGCCGTTCATGAGGTGTATGGGCTGAGTGAGTCCCGGCGCCGCTTAGGCAAGATCTCACTTCGCAAGGATCTGAAAAGCGCCCTCCATCTGTGGATCAATGGCGGCCCTCTTTCGCATGTATTCGACAACGAACAGGACGATCTGCAGGCGAACCGCTGGTCGACCTGGGACTATACGGCGCTCGAAGATACGCCGGAAGTGCTCGCGCCGCTCATGTATTACCAACTGCACTGGGTGAGCAACATCGTGCGCGATCCGGCGTTGGCAGCGGTGCCGAAGGCGCTCTGGTGCGATGAGGGCTGGCGCTTTGGCGGCAGTCTCATGGCGGATCTAATTCGCACGGCTGCGAAGACTTGGCGCAAACATAACGCCTGGGTGGTTTTCGCCACGCAGGACGAAATCGATATGCGGAATTCGGGATTGCTGGAAGTCCTGAATGCGGCTTGCCATACCAAGATCTTTCTTCCCAATCCCAGCGCGGATTTCAGCGTCCTGGGTACGACATTCCAGCTCACTGAGCGTGAGCAGCAACTTTTGCGCGAAATGCGCACCGGCGAAGTGCTGGTCAAAACCCCGCATGATGCCCATCTATTAAGGCTTCGTCTTTCACCGTCGAGGCTTGAGCAGTACGGAAATCAATTCTTAGCGGGTGACCCCACTGAACTCCAAGAGGCATGACCAACCGACCGATTCAAAAGGACAATTTCAATGAATAAAACATTAGTTTTCGCAAGTCTTCTTTTCGCTTCTTCCACTGCCCTGTTATCGGCGGCGGAAGCTAAGCCAACCGCGGGCGAGCCGCTTTCAGATGCGCAGCGAATCGCTTATCACCTGGGCCAGACACCCATCGTGCCGGTGGCGCTGAAGTGGAAAACCATCTTCGTGTTACCGGCTTCCGAGAAGTTGCTCGATGTAGTTTGCGGCTTCAAAGATGACTGGGACGTCTATGCGCCGCGCGACTCCAATTTCGCGATGGTGCAGCCGCTGAAGGCTGGCGCCCGGACAGACCTGGCGTTTGTGACCAAGGCAGGGAACATCTACACGTTCGCCGTGCAGGATATTTCCGGGCAGGCGGGCGCTCATGCTTACACGCAAGTGCTGGTAGATGCGGCGGATGACAAGATGCGCGCCGCCATCAATGCCGAGCCGAAATACTACGGCGCCGATGATGTGGCCGCATTTCGCGCCCAAGCTGCGAAGGCCGAAAAGGCCAGTCAAGAGTTGGCAGTGAAAGCACAAAAGGAGATGGAAGACGCCCAAACGGTGGGCCGGCTGGAAGCGGCCAAGCAAATCAAACACGACTATCACTATGACCAGCTGGCCGCCTCGAAAGCGCCTTGGAACATCGTGAGCATCTGGCATGACGCGAAGTTCAGCTACATCGAGGCCAACCCATCTGAGCAGTTCGCGCTGTATGAAGTCGTCGACGGAAAGCCCACAGCGGTGAACATCTTTCCGGAGGGCAACGGGTCGTTTAGGACAGATCGAGTGGTCGATGCCGGCTACATGAAGCTCGGCAAAAAAGAGCTGAAGTTTGGGCGGTAACAACCGCAGAAAGGAAGAGTTTCCCACCATGAACCTATTCGGGCGAAAGCCACCAACCGTATCAACCCAGGAGCCCGAGCCGCAGCTCGGCTTTTGGCAGACGCATCGCAAGAGCGTCTATCTTTTCGGGGGTTGCATCTTGTTGCTGCTGGTGTCTCGGGCGTTGAATTCCAACAGCCGTAAAGCCACAACGGAACGCAAGGAAAAGCAGGTCGTTCAGACGACGGAACGGGAGCAAAGCGACAAAGATGCGCAGATTGCCCAGCTTCATTCGCAATTATTCAACGCGCAACGCAGCGTAGCGGCGGCGGCGGTGGCCGCCCAAGGCGCAAGCTTAGCCAACCCACTGACACCCGCACAGATGCAACAGTTGGCCGCGGCGAGCGGGACTGGCGCCGTCCCGCCCTCTGCCTTGGCTGGCACGGTCATGGGCAACGGCTACGGTCAAGCGTCGATGTTGCCACGCTATTACAATTCCGCTGAGACTGGCGTACCGCGTCCCAGCAGGCCTACGACGCTGGTGATCAGTTACCGGCAAGACGAAGCGGCTGCTAAGGATCAAGGGCAGCAGTCAGCCCCAGCAACGCCACCAGCAGCAGCGCCGGCATTTCCGCCTTATCCTGTGGCGCCATCGCCGGTGACGCCAGTATCGCCAAGCGGGGCGGCGAGCACACAAAGCGGCCCAAGCGCGAACCAGCGCATCGAGAAAACACCGCCCAACCCGGAAGATCAGCAACACCAACTGGCCGCGGCCACGGGGGAAAAGTACCGCATCCGGGAAGGGACGCTATTGCCTTGCACCGAGCAGCTCCGGATCAATGGCTTCTTCGCGGGGAATATCAATTGCCTGATCTCGATTTCTTGGTATTCGGCAAATGGCACCCGGCTACTGATCCCGCAGGGCACGGTCGCACTGGGTCACACGGCGGCCGTGGGCGGGCAGAATCAACAGCGCCTCTTCGTGGTTTTCGATGAATTCATCATGCCGGACGGCTACACCGTTACGTTCGACAATGCAGGCGGCACGGACCAGATCGGCCAGACTGGCTTGCGCGACAAAGTCAATCATCACTACATTCAAATGTTCGGCACGAGCGTGGGTCTGGCGGCCATCGCGGGGCTTTCGCAGATCGGCAACTACGGCAACAGCGCCATTACGGCCGGCAGTCAGTACCGGGCGGGTGTGACTCAGGGGCTTTCGGAAAGTTCAGTCCGGATTCTCGACAAATTCACCAACATTCTGCCCACTTTCACCATTCGCGAAGGCGCGCGCAACGGGATCTATTTGCCGTACAACCTCTGGCTACCCGAGTATTCGAAGCATGCCATGCCGGGGGACATGTGAGCGCCCTCTATCGAGTAGCACGGCTGCATGTGGGCCGTCGCCCCAGCCGACGCCGGCGTTGGGAGCGGTACGAAGCCGCGCCTGTGGGCTTCGGTCTGTTTCTGTTCTTGGGTGTTTTCGTGACCATGGCGGGCTTGTTTGCTCTGTTCGCCGCTCGCAACCTTTTCGATGTCGCCGTTACTGCGCTGCATCGCGTTCTTACCCCCTAACTTTCGAAGGAGAACTCTCAAATGAAGTCGTTTTTTCGCAAGCAATTGCTTTTGTCAGGAGTGGCTCTACTCGCGTTGACGGTCGTGTCACCGGGTGTAGCGAAGGCGCAGTTTGCGGTCTTTGACGCCTCTTCCTGGACCATGATGGGCCAGATCTGGAACGAGGACGTGAGCAATGGAGTGAAGCTTTCGCAGGAACTGGCGCAAGGTCTCAAGCTCTATAACAATGCGGTCCAGATCTATGGCATCGCTTCGCAGGAAGCTAGCTATCTGCGGAATAAGCAGATTCTGCTCGCCGCTGGTTTTCTGGCGCAACATGCCATGATCCCAGGTCAACCTGGCTGGGACAAAGCTCTGACGGCCGTGGGCGGCATCGCCAATGCCGGCCGTGTGTGGCAGCAAATGACGGCGCCAGGGGGAAGAAATTCTTTCCAAGCGCTGAATTCGCGGATTCAATTGGCGGATAGTTTCGGCGCATCGGCCCTCAACGCGATCGGCAGTTGCAACGCCGCCGCGGCCCAGTCGGATGGCTCGATCGCTTCGCTCGAAATGATGGCGGTGGACCTCAACCCAGCGGCCAACACGCGAGCGAATCAGGCCAACTTAAGCAACATGGGCCAAACGCAACAGCTTCGTGTTCAGGAGTGCCAGCACAACATCCAATTGCAGCAGGCAAAGATGCAGGCTCTGCAAACCATGGCTCAACGGGCACGCGATCAGCAGATGTCGAGCATGTTGGCAACCGATCAAACGGTTCGATTTCAAATCACAATCACCGATACCAATGCGGCTCTGAAAGGTTTGGTCGATCGGTAGATTTCTTCGAACGAAAGGAGACAAACACATGCTTACTTTCAAATTCGTCATCGTTTTTTCCCTCGGGTCGCTGGCCGGCTTTGGTAGTGCCTGGCTGGCCTGGACCCATCAACAAAAAGCGGCGATGGCCGCGATTCAACAAGGCGGCGCGCGGATCGTTCAACCGGACGTTGCCAAACAACTAAAGCAGTTCCCAGACCGTTAAAGGACACCGACTCAAGGACTACCTATGTTTAAAAAACTGATTCAGACGCTTTGCTTTGTCGCGCTGGTGTGCGCAGCCACACGGCACGCCGAGGCTGCTAATCCTCAGGCCATCGACACGGTGACTTGGGTCGGCAACGAACTCAACAACATGGTGTCAGCCAACATCGGCGTGTTCGTCGCCGAAGGTCAGAACGTCATCGGAAGCATCTTCGGGGTGCTTCTTGTTTGGTACTTGCTCGTCGGGCTACTGTCGCAGCAGATCCGTAATGAATTGCTGGTGGAACTCGTTTTGAACTTCATGCTGTGCCAGATGATGCTGATCTTCTATGACTCACCTATGCCGTGGGGCGGCGGCATCAGCTTCCATCAACTCTTCGCCAAAGAGGCGCAGTGGGCGGCCGGCACGCTCGATCTTGCCGTCGTTACCAACGTGATCAACACAGTCAAGGATATGTGGCAAAACATCGAGATCCCAGAGTTTCCCAACATTATGGGCTTTGTTGTTTACGTCCTCAGCCTCATCGATCTGGTGCTGATCTGGCTGTTCTGTAGCAGCATCACACTCATCGCGCATATCGCGCTGGGCTTCGGTGCGCTGGTCGGGCCGCTGCTGATCCCCTTCTTTATCTGGCCGGTGATGAGCTGGCTTTTCTGGGGCTGGGTGCGCTTCATGACCACCTACGCGCTCTACATCATTAGCTCTTCGGCGGTGGTCTACATTTACGCCAACGTCATGTCTTATTTCTTCGGCCACATTGTGAATGGCGATTACTCGTTGGGCAATCTGGGCGCCCTGATTTTGCCGTTCACGATGCTGCAACTGGTCTTTGTCATTGCGTTCTGGCAGTGCCATAGCTGGGCCAGAGACCTGGCTTCCGGCTCGGCCAGCATGGGCGCGGCCGTCAGCGGCATGGTGCAAGCCGCCGCGTTTGCCATTCTCCCGTAAAGGAAAAATTCAATGCTTATCCAAGAATTACCTGACATCAATCTCGAGAACGCCAAGCGCACTCACCACGAATACTATGCGCCGGCGCTGGTCAATGCGTGGTGGCTTCGCGTGTTTTGTACGGTGCTCACGTTAGCCGTGCTGGTGCTTGCAGTCGGCAGTCTCCGCACGGCTAAACAGGTGGCGAAGCAACGGGTGATCGTGCTCGCCAGCGCTCGCGATGGCAGCTTCGACCGCGTCGAATACGTCAATATGGGCGACTATCAACCGGGTGACAAAGTTATCGAACACTTCGCCTATGTATGGGCGGTGAAGTACTACAGCCGTGTGCGGTCGACCATCGCGGATGACTGGACAAACGGCCTCAAATTCTTTTCCGCGCCGATGGTGACGCAACTTAAAACAGACGCGGAGCGTTCGCAGTGGATACAGGCTTTTCAGCAGTCGTCCGACCCTGAAGTCCGCATCGATGTCAAAAAAGTGCGGCTCGAAAAAGGCAGCATCACCATCGACTTCGACAAGCATTTCTACCTTGCCGGCCAGGAAGTCATGGGCCGAGTCGAGAACTGGACGAGCCAGATTTCGTATGCCCTGACGCCAGTCAACGAGGTGACAAACGGCATGATCCCCGTGAATCCCATCGGGCTCAAGATCACGGCCCTGCCCATGGAGACGAAGGGCTTCTGACCATGAGCAGCGCCGCTTTCGCAACTCAAAAAGCTGGTGTCGAGTTTGCCGATATTCTCGAATACCTCGAGCCGATCCGGCTACTGCTGGAAGATCCAACCATCTCGGAAGTGATGGTCAACCCCGATCTGAGCGTGTTCGTCGAAGAGTTCGGACAAATGCGCAAGGTGACCGGTTGCCGGTTGAATCGGGCTGATATTGCCGCGGCGGTCAAGCGGATCGCGCGGGCAGACAATACCGAGCCAGGCGAGAACAATCCCATCATTAATGTCCGGCTGGGCGATGGCGCTTCCCGCATCTGTATAGTGTTGCCACCAGCTTCGCCGGATGGTGTAGCGCTGTCGATCCGCAAGTTTCGCCCGTGCCCGTTCACCGCGGGGGAACTGATCGAGCAAGGGACTCTACCGCGTTTCGTCTTCGAAGTGTTAGCGGCGGCGATCGAGCTCGGTCAGAACATTTTGATCAGCGGAGGCCTGGGCAGCGGCAAGACCACTCTGTTGAATGTCCTGGCGCGGCAAATCCCGCTATCGGAGCGGATCTGCCTGCTGGAATTTCCTCCAGAGATCCAATTGCCGCATGTTAATAAGGTCCGGTTGCAGGCCAGTGACGAACTTGATTTCGCCGTCCTGATCAAGAAAGCCGTGCTTCGGCTCGGGCCACACCGAATCATTTTGGGCGAAGTCCGCGGCGAGGAAGCGTTCGATTTGCTGCGCGCTTTAAACCTTGGTTTGCGTGGCGGCTTTGCCACCATCCATGCCGATAGCGCGGAGGAAGCTCTCTATACATTGGCCAACCTAGCCACCGCGGCAAAGGCCAATTTAAACCCGTCTTTCATCCGCGATCAGGTAGCCAGGGCGATTCATTACGTGGTCCATGTGGCGCGCGCCGCCAGCGGCAAACGCCAAGTGGTGGAACTGCTCCAAGTAGGCAAATACGATGCCGAGGCGCACCAGTTTCTCAGTCAGTCGCTTTATTCCATCCGTTCGTAAATCCAAAAAGGAAAGGTTCAAATATGAAGTCCCAAGACAAAGCAAAACCGATTTCGATCAGCGTCAAGCTGCATCCGGAAGTGCTTCGCCTGGCGCGAGCGCTTGGCGAATTCTACGACGATTCCGATGTCGATCACATCGTTTCGGAAGCCATCAAGGATGCCGCAGTGACCAAGAAATTTCAGGAGTGGCTGGAGCAACACCCTAACGCCGGCCGCACCAAAGAAGAGCTTGCGGAGGCCAAACCGCGCGTCAAACGCACCTCCGCAGTGGCAACGGAGGCTGCTTAGCCCATGCCACTCTCTCTGCCGGTGACGAGTGTTCTAGCACCCGTCACCAGCTTCAGCAAACGCCTTTAGCGACGGTTGCCAGTCAATCCACAACGAACCCGATTTAAGGAGCATTATGAATCTGAAGTCTATTATGACCAGCGCTGCTGTTGCCGCGCTCGCGGTCTCTCTTTCCAGCGTTTCGTTTGCTCAGAGTTGCACTTTTGTGAGAGCGACTAAGCTCTCCGAGGGCTGCTGGGAACGAGAAGACTCATGTGGCGGGGCGTCCTACATTGGCGGCCACTGCTACACGTCGTACCCCAGGCGAGTCAAGGCGAAGAAAGCGAAAAAAAATGTCAAGGCGCAGATCTCGCTGCCGGCTGGCGGCACTGTATTCGTGGCCGACGTTCCAACCTGCGCGAAAGGAGCGGCATAAAAAAAGCGGAGTGTTGTCGGGCGCCGGCAGAGCTTGTCAACGCCCCATTCCGACCAGAGGAATAAGCACATGCCAACCGACACCGAAAGACGAAACGCGCGCATGGAGGCCGAAGCTACTTCATCGGAAGCTACGCCCGAGCAGTTAGTCGCCGCCGCCGAATTCGAAAAAAGATTCGGCAATAACGTGGTCGAATTCATGGGAGGGAATCCGCACAAGCTCAGTCAAACGGAGTTGGAAACCCGGTTCGCTCAGCATTACAATCTGACCCCCCAGGAAGTTCATGAATCGCTCGAAGCCCAGAAAACCGAGCCGGTCACCGGCGCGGAAGACCAGGGCGAACAATACAACCTCATTACCAAGCACGCGAACAGAGTGGCAAGTCTAACAACCATTTACGCCGCGGACATGCATGAGGCTACCGCACAGGCATGGGCGCAGATCGGAAACGATGACACCGTCAAAGCCGCCCAGCTCGAATGGGACAACAACCAGGATGGCCCGCAAGTTAGCTACATTTACGACCGCGCACAAGGGATCGAATTAGACAGGTCCCCGGTCGCGCGAATCGCCAGCGAAGGGCAAGAAAACGGTCGCGAGTCAACTGACGAACGGGCCGAAGACAGGGTCAGAATCCTGACCCGCGGCCGGGAATTGATGGAGCAAGAGCAGTTCCAAAACTCCAATCCCGGCGCCGAATGGACCCTCCAGCAGTTCGGTACCAACCCCGCTGGCGAGCCCTGGTTTGCCCTCCAGCAGCAGAACCAAGACGGTGTTTTCCGCACGCTTACCGGCACGCGGGAAGAGCTCGACCGCGTCATCAAGGAGCATCACTTGACGGTGACCGAACTGCCTCCCATCACCGAAGGTGAGTACTACCGGCAGGCCGTTGGCGACGTCGGTTTAGAGCCTGAAATCGTTCAAGAACGGCAGGAGGAAAGCCTCGAACTGACCGTTTGAGGCTGAAAAGCATGTACCACGGCGGTGGGACACGAAAACGGCGCCATACCAATAAGTCTCAGCGGCTTAGCTGTTTAGGCGTGTCCCACGCCCGTCGTACAAAACGGCAACCCTACAAGGGATACTCTGTGTGTCTTTACCTCAGGCGCGAAGCGCCGTCTGCCGGTGGAGCCAGAAACGCCGCTGAGAACGACGAAAGGAATCGAACAATGGATGCCAAAGATATGAAGACGGAGAGTGTTCGGGTACGGCTCACGACGGAAGAGCAAACACGGATTGAGGCACACGTCGAAGCGTGCGGATTAACCCTAAGCGAGTGGGCTCGACAGACGCTTCTCGAAGCGCTCGAACGGTCACCGATGGAGCTACGATTGATGCGGTTCGTTGCCGCTCAGACGCTAGCGATTCGCTTCGCCATGAGCGAGTGGCAGCAGGGCCATAACTTGGAAGATGCGGAGGTCAAAGGACGCATCCAACGGCTGGCCAGCAAAGCGGCGGCTGACTTCTCAGCTAGTCAAAAGAGGGCAGTATGACGCGGCAAATATTTCCGTCTCGTGTGCCCATCGGTTTAGTCATCGCTGGCATGTTCGGAGTGCTCAGTCTGGTGCCCTGTGTGGCGGTCTGGCAAAGGCATCAGGACGCTGTCAGAGGCTTCTATCTAAAGTCGTATATTCGGCTCTCAACCTCCCGACTCAAGGGACTCGGCAAGGGGGAGACGGCTCAGACGTTCCGCATGCTGGCAGCGCAACCGTCACCGTCGCCAGTGTGTCTTGCGAAGACTCCGCTGTTGCTTCCATCTCGGGCCGAGTTGCTCACGAGAGAGGAAACTCAAAGCGCTGGTCAATGCCTGCTCACGACCGCACCGTCACAGATGAAAATGTGGCTTCGTGGGGCAGTCTATGACGGGCAAACCTGCACGCAACTGTTGCGAGTTCCGCTCATGGCGTGGGCTGCTCTTTTGCTCGGTTCCCTGATCATGGGCGGGATGTTGGATGTGAGGCGGAAAGAGCGTGGCCGGGTCGGTATCCAGATCCGTGGGCCGCAACTCATCAGCCGCTGGCAATTTAATCGGACGGTGAAGGGCGATGGCTTTCCGATTGTCCTTGAGAATCGCCGCAACTTGTTCGAACTGATGCAGGGCCAGGCGGGCGAAGTACTGCGCATCCGGTTGCGCGATGAGAACAAAAACATCATTACGATGTCCGATCCGGGTGGCGGAAAAACCAGTATTTTAATGCAAATTCTTGACGAGGTGGAACGACGTGGCTGAAGTCGCAATTGTGTACGATCCGCACTTACAATTTGTTCCGCGCTACTTCAATGAGAAGCGCGGTGACATTCTTTTGAATCCACTGGACGCGCGTTGTCCGTCCTGGTCTCCATCCGACGAGATTGACTTCTCAGACGGCCCAACCGCTGAGGCCCAGGCGTTGGCCCAGGCTACCAGTTTGTTCCCTGGCAATCCTTCCGACCGCAATTGGTTTTTCACCTATTGCAGCCAGTTGATCTGGAAGCACTGTATCGTTCACCATCGGCCCGATGCCCATCAAATGGCGTACCTGATGCAGCACTCGGACCCGCTCATTGACATCGTTGTGAAGGGTACGGAGTTAGAGCAGATGATGGCGCAAAACGCCCAGCAGCAACGGGCTGGTGTGGTGTCGCATTTGACCCAGATAGCCTATGCCCTTCGGCAAATTCCCAAGAGGGAAGAAGGGCGCCGTCACATCTCTTTGCGGGAGTGGTGCGCTACTCGGAAGGGCTGGCTGTTCTTCACCAACACCCAGGACACACGCGCGGCCCTCCGGCCAATTCAGAGTTTGATGCTCGACGGCTTGATTCTCCGCTTGTTGTCGATGGGCGAACGGTTCGATCTGCCCGCAGTCGTCATGACAATTGACGAATTGCAGACGCTACAAAAACTGCCGCAACTGATGCCGCTCGTGACAGAAGGCCGCAAAAGTTTGCGCGTAGTGCTCGGCTTCCAAGGCCGCTCGCAAATTAAAGCGTTGTATGGCGAAGAGGCGGAAGCGATCTTTTCCGCGGCGTACACCAAGTTCATGCTCCGCACATCCGAGCCCGAGGCTTCCGAATGGCTTAGTAAAACCGTGGGGGATGTGGAGATCGAACGGCTGAGAGAATCCCGGCCGGCTGATCTTTTGGCGCGGTCTGGACATTCCTATTCTACCGAACAGAAGGTAGAGCGGCTGGTGTTGCCGTCCGAGTTTCAGGGCCTTGATGATCTACACGGTTATCTGAAATACGGCAATCACATCGTTAAGGTCACATTGCCCATCATGCCGCGGCGAGTTCGGGCTGTGGGATTCATCGCGCGTGATCCACAACCAATTGAACAGAAGCCGCTGCCGAATCTCGAAGAGGTCCTCGCGAAGAAGAAACGCGACGAAGACGAAAAGAGACGTCTGGCGGCGCTGGCAGCAGCAGCGCAGGCTGCGAAGAAGTTGGCAGAATCGGCGGCTCAAACCCGGCCTGATGAATCAATCGCGGTGGTGGAGTAACGCATGATTACCATCGCAAAGCTTGGTGTGGGAACGGCCCAGAGTTACTACAAGACCGATTACTCAGCGGCCACAAACCGCTATTATTCGCAAGACCAGACGCTACAAGGCCGATGGCAGGGCGAGCTGGCGGCCGAGTGGAACCTGGTGGGCCCAGTCACGGACGAACAGTACAACCGGTTGACCAACGGACAGCATCCGCATTCTGGTGATGAGTTGATTTGTCACCGTCCGGATTCCGATAAGGCCATGTCCCACATTGCCGCGTGGGATCTGACTTTCCGGCCTGGCAAAAGCATCTCATTGGCTGCGTTGGTGGGCGGCGATGAACGTCTGGCGCAAGTGGTTCGCGATGCCAACGATAAGGCGATGGCTACGCTCGAAAACTACGTACAGCAACGCATGGGCGGGCTTCGGTTGCCGGTGACCACTAAGAAGTGGATCGTGGCCACCTTTGAGCATGATACTGCGAGGCCCGTTGATGGTTATGCCGCGCCTTTGCTCCACCATCACAACGTCGTGATGAATATGACGGCGCCGGATGCGGATGCCCAGATGCGCGCGCTGTGGACCAAGGAATTCTACAAAGCTCAAACACTCGGGGAAGCGGTCTATCAGTCGGAGATTGCCCGCGGCGCTCGGAATCTTGGGTACAACGTCAAAAAGGGTCCGAGCCATGCCACGGAGATCGTAGGATTCAGCAAAGAATACCTCGATGCCGAGAGTCCGCGGAACAAACTGATCAACTCTCGCCTGGCTGAACTAGGAATGGCTGGCAGCGTGGAGGCCGGCAAGTTGGTGGCGATGGAATCGCGTGAGTCGAAGCTTCAATTGACTCCAGACCAGGTCAAGGCCGTTCACCGGCTGCATGGCGAAGCCTTTGGTGACCAAGCTCAGAAAATCGTGAGCGAATCAGTGGAACGCGGCCCAGTCGCCGCGAAGCGGATGGATGCGGAAAAAGCGGTCGAGTTCGCCCGTCGTCGGTTATCTGAACGGCTAGCCGTTTTTGAGCATTACGAAGTTGTCAGGGACGCTCTCACCCTGGCCCATGGCGCTTTGACTGTGGAGCAGGTAGAGGCGGAAGTGAATCGTCGGATTGAGAACGGCGGGCTGGTTGTCGCGAATCATGTGCGACCGCATGCGCCGGCCGCCCGGTACACGACTCCCGAACTGGTGGCGATGGAGCAAGACACCATCGCCCGGATGAAGTTGGCCCAGAATTCGGTTGAGCCAATTCTGGCTGGCCCGGATCTCTCAAAGTCGGGCGCGTTTGCCGACAATCCCAAACGCCTCGAGGTGCTCGAAGGATTTCTCAAAACCCGAGATCAGATCACGGCCATGAACGGCGCGGCTGGCAGCGCGAAGAGTACTTCTATCAAGATCATTGCCGATCACGCCATCGCTCAAGGCTTCAGCGTGCAGGGCCTGGCGCCCACTGGCACAGCGGCGACGGCACTGTCCGAAAAAGGTGTTCGCGCCGAAACGTTGCAGCGTCATCTCGTTCAGCAACTCGGCACAAAGAAACAGCAGCGCACGGGCGAAGAGTTTGAGCCCGCGGCTCGACCACCCAAGGTTCTCTATCTTCTCGACGAAGCCAGTTTGGTATCGGCCCGGCAGATGAATGCTTTCTTTCGGACGTTGAGGCCGGAAGATCGCGCCATTCTGATCGGCGACGATGCTCCGGATGACAAGAAAGTCGGGCAGCATACAGCCGTTGAAGCGGGCCGTCCGTTCTACCAGCTGCAAGCGGCCGAGATGAAGACGGCCCAACTGAATAAGATCTACCGGCAAAAGACGCCCTGGCTGAAAGATGTGGTCCTCAGCTTTCGCGCCGGCGACACGGAACGCGCGCTTGATTCGCTCGGCAAGCATGGCGCTATTCACGAAATCAGTCATCGAGGCAACCGCTTCAAAGCGATTGGCGACTGGTTCGCTGAATCCCCGTACAGTGCTTTGGTGGTCTCGCCCGATAACGAATCACGCCGGCAGATCAACGTGGCTGTGCGCGAGGCAATGCGCCAGGCAGGTTATCTCAAAGGGTCGGATGTGGAGATGCCAGTGCTCGTTCGGCGCGATGTGCTGAGCGCAGATCGGACGCGGGCAGAGAATTACCGAGTGGGCGACGTGCTCCGCTATGTCAAAGACGTGGCTTCGCTCGAAGTGAAGGGGAGATCTTACGCCACGGTCACCGATGTCGATTCGCCGGCGAATAAGCTCACCGTCAAGACCGCCGATGGCCGTCAGTTGATCTATGACCCTTCTCGCACTGGTTCGGGCGTTTCGGTCTTTGAAATGCGGCGCCAGGCGTTCGCTCAGGGCGATCAGGCGCAGTTCACCGCCGCTGACAAAAAGCTCGGCGTCACCAACCGGACTACCGGCGTGATTGAGAGCTTGGATGCTGCCGGCCAAGCGCGAATCGTGCTGAGCGATACTGGCCGCCGCGTTCGCCTGAATTTGAAGGAGCAACGCCATCTGGACTACGCGTACACATCCACCAGTCACTCGGCCCAATCTCGAACGGTGGAACGTTGCGCTGCGCAAGTTGACACCGGCGACCATCGGCTGCATGCTTTAGTGAATAAGGTGTTTTCCTACGTCGCTGGTAGTCGCCCAGAATATGAGCTTGCCGTCTTCACAGACAACAAAGAGGACCTGGCTCGAGTGATGGGCCGCGAACACGAAGTCCACACCGCTTTGACGCAACCGCAAGTCTTGGCGGTAACGCCGCAGATGGTAGCGATGGAGCAGAGCAAACCCGTATCGATTGAGCAGGAATTGGGGATGACGACGTGACGACCATTCTTTCTTTCGTGTTACCTGCGTTTGTAGCGAGCAGCTCCACAGCGAAAGCAAAGTCGGCACGTGCCCGAAATGCAAACGTGAGTTCCGGATCGACTGGCCGGCTGACTACAAGCCGGAACGGCAGAAAGAGAAAGAACCACGCGCCGCAGCGACCTCGGCATAGTTGCCAATCGCGGCAACTCCGCGCAAAATGAAAGGAAGGCTTATGACATTAGCCACTAACCCCCGTGAGGCGGCTCGCCACTGGATCGCTGAAACAATCACGAAGCATCTGAAGCCGGAATTAGGCGACGCTGAACGAGTTCGTCATATAGCCAATGAAATTGAAGCCACTGCATTTCAAGCGAACATGCCGGTAGAGCTGGCCGTGGAATTGACAGCGGAATGGTGCGACGAGCAGAACAAGGAAGTCGAACTGTCCCAAAAGGGTTTCGGGACAGCAAAAGTTTTCAGTTTCCGGATAGCCGACCATTCACCCGGAGCGAAGCAGATGAGAGGATGGGCCTAGTGGGGTCGCGCGACCAGTGAAATGTCGTCGAGCTCGTCGATGCTCACTCTGGCGGCCTTTAGCAATTCCTTACCGCTGGTGTTGATGGGGTTCTGCAGAAGCTCGGAAGAATCGAGGCTAATCGAAACGGCGCCGGAAATGCTTACCGTTCGAGAGGAGTCTAATTTTCCATTCTCGTCGCGCCAGGCGTCGCCCATCGGGTCGTCTGCGGAGATTTCGACCCGAGCATCGAAATTTACCAGGATTACGCCCTCGCCTAGATAGTCGCTACTGCCATCGAAGGCCCACTCGGAGACTTCCTCCACGGATTCGATGTAAATTTCGTCTGGACCTTCTTTTTCGTCATAGTGCGGACTGCGGTAGTCGAGCGTTTTCCCGGTAACCAAGCTGGAAACGTCCTCCCCCATAGATCGATTGAAGCGGGCGTGATCCCGCAGGAATTCCGTAACGACCTTGTCTATATTGCTCCTCTCGTACTCAGTTTCGGTGTCAACATGAATATCCGCGAGCGCTTCTTCAAACTTATTTGCTTCCAGCAACTCCCTTATGCTCTTGAAAACCGTGATCTCTGGCATCTTCCTGAGCGCCTCCGCAACGCGGCCATCGGCCGCTACTGCAAAGAGTTCACGTTGTAAGCCGAGGTCAAGGATGGTTTCGACGATGAAGGCGTCCGGGATATCCGCCCTGGCTTTGACGGAGGCGAAGGGAAGAGTGCCGGCGAAATATTTGTTCATGACACGGGCAGTATGATCAGCGGCCGGTTGCACGATGATTGCTCCCGTCCGTTTCTGCCATTCGGTGAATCGCTGCTTGGCGACAGCTTCGAGGCGGTCGAATTCTTCCTCGATGCGCGTCTCGAACTCGCCAATCGTGACGTGGAGATCGCTGGGGACGTTCTGCTTCAGCCTTTTTAGTGTCTTGCGCAACTCCTCAAGCGATTCGATCTTCGCTGACGGTGTGGAAATGAATTCTCCTGCGACCACAGACGGAATTAGGATTTCGACTGCCCTTTCTGGGCGAAACGAGTCAGTGCCTCCATTGGCGCACTAGAGAGCTTCGCATCGCTTCGCAAAGTGCTGGTGTCGATTGCTACCCTGACTTTGCACATTGAACGCCTCAACTCTAGCAAACACCGTGACTTTTCGGTGAGCCTGCGTAACCCGGAAGCGGCGGAGAGGTTTACTCGTGGAGGAGTTGCCGAACATGGCAGAAGCGGAGCAACTCTTCAGCGCCCATCAAGGGATTTTCCAACCACGGCTCGTCGTCGTCAAGATCGTCAAGATCGTCAATCTCGATATCCGGTTCCTGTGGGGCAAGATACTTGGTATGCTCCAAGTGATCGAGATACTCGCGAATCTCCTCGGCCGTAAACAGTTGCCGGATCTCAGCGACAAACACCGGCAACTCGGCCGCAAACTCGGGATGCTGCTCCGATGCTTGGACGAAGTTGAAAAGTTTCTCACCAACCAAATAGTCCAAGGCGCGCTGCAACCCAAAGTGCTCACGAATACCTTCGGTTGCCTGGCACTGGTCGATCCAGATTTTGTGGAACTGAATGGATGAGCTGCTCATAGTGGATATTATTATCGATTGTCTTTCGCCGTCAGAATACGGCGCACCGATGTGCGACCGATTCGTAACTGCCGCGCGATTGCGGCCTTGCTGATGCCTTGGCGAAACAGCTTGCGAACCTCCGCCGTCTTGATTGCCGCTGTGGCCGGTCGACCCAAGCGTATGCCGCGTTGCCGGGCGTGAGCCAAGCCTGCGCGAACGCGTTCGCGTAGTATGTCGCGTTCGAATGCAGCAAACACCGCCAGCATGCCCGCCATGGCGCGGCCTGTTGACGTGGTCAGATCAAGCGCTTCAGTGAGTGACACAAAGCCGACGTTGAGATCGCTGAGTTCTTGCAGTGTCGTCACCAAGTCCATCAATGAACGACCCCAGCGATCCAACCGCCAGACCAGCACG
>Ga0182012_10002478_pt1 | contig 19916 bp, 10 predicted proteins | sample 612S2SmetaG_FD_120486 | JGI IMG/M metagenome (GOLD analysis project Ga0182012, IMG submission 120486) | Permafrost microbial communities from Stordalen Mire, Sweden - 612S2S metaG | ecosystem: Environmental > Terrestrial > Soil > Wetlands > Permafrost | place: Sweden: Stordalen | collected...
CCAGATCGGGCAGGAGTTTTATCTGCCGGCGCTCTTGCCCAAGGAACCGTGGGAGCTGAGCGGGCGCTGGACCGCTATGGGCGAAAACATGTTTCGCCTCAAGGACCGCAAGGGCGCGGATCTATGTCTCGGAATGACGCACGAAGAGATCATGACCTGGATTGCTCGCAGCGAGTTGCGCAGCTACAAGCAGTTGCCGCAGATCTGGTATCAGATACAAACGAAATTCCGCGACGAACCGCGACCCAAGTCGGGACTGCTGCGTGTGCGCCAGTTCACCATGAAGGATAGCTATTCGTTTGACATCGACAAGGCCGGCCTCGACAAGAGCTTTGACCTGCACGATGCCGTGTATCGCAAGATCTTTACGCGCTGCGGGCTGAAGTTTGTCGCCGTCGAGGCGGATTCAGGCTCGATGGGCGGATCGCAGTCGCAGGAGTTCATGGTCTATACCGACGCCGGCGAAGATCTGATTGCAAGCTGCCCGGTCTGCGGGTATGCGGCGAATCTCGAGAAGGCAACTTCGCTGCTCGCGCCGGTAGTTGAGATGGAATCAACGGGCGATGGAATGCCGGAGCTGGTACACACGCCGGGATGCGCGGCGATTGCCGATGTAGCGGAGTTCTTCAAGATTTCTCCTGCTTCGGACATCAAGTGCGTTGCGTATATGGCGCTCAAGCGCGGAGTTGAGGGCAAGCCTGACTCATGGCACGGCGTGGCGGCGTTCCTGCGGGGCGACCATCAGGTGAATGAGATCAAACTGCTCGGGGCCGTTGGTGGCGCGGAGTTGCGAACGATGCAGGCCGAAGAGCTTGCGCAATATCTCAACGGCCCGGCAGGCTATTTGGGGCCGGTGGGGTTGATGTCGGACACAGTTGTTCTGGGCCAAGGATTGACAGTGGTTGTAGACAACGCTCTCGAAGGCCGGACGAACTTAGTCGCCGGTGCCAACAAGCAGGACTATCACCTGCGCAATGTAACTCCAGGACGCGATTTCAAGTGGACCGTCGCGGCCGACATTCGCAGCGTCAACGAGGGCGAATCCTGCCCGACAGCCAACTGCGCTGGCAAGCTCGTCGTCGGCAAGGCCGTCGAAGTTGGCCACATCTTCAAGCTCGGCTACAAATATTCCGAGTCCATGGGCGCGCGGGTGCTCGACCCAAACGGCAAGGAAGTGACGCCCATCATGGGCAGCTACGGCATTGGCGTCGAGCGCATTCTCACATCAGCCATCGAGCAGTCGCACGATGCCAACGGCTTCTGGCTGCCTTCTTCGATTGCGCCGTTCGCCGTAGTAGTTACAGTAACCAACATCGGCGACGATCTGCTCCGCGAGACCGGCGAAAAGCTAGCCGCCGAGTTGGAAGCTGCGGGGCTTGACGTGCTGCTCGACGATCGCGACGAACGCGCCGGCGTAAAGTTCAAAGACGCCGACCTGGTAGGCATTCCCTACCGCATCAACGTGGGCAAGAAGATCGCCAGCGGGCTGGTTGAATTCGTGACCCGCGCAACCGCCAGCAGCGTCGATGTGGCCATTGCCGATGTGCTCGTGCTGGTCAAGGAACGGGTAGAAGAGGATAAGCTACTTGAGTCAAGCTTCTAGCGGCCTACCGAATATGGCAATGAATCTCCAGTACGCGAAGGCTCCTGTCAGGCACACGCTTGCCCGGTTCGCCGTGCTCGCCGCGGCAGCGGTTTGCGCGGTGGTTGCGCTGGTGGGCCTCTGTGTTTTTGCCTACTACTACTTTGCCTACCGTGGCATCGTGGACGATCGGCTGAAACAGCCGATCTTTGCCAGCACGGCGCAGATTTATGCCGCTCCCCGTCAGGTACGGCCGGGGCAAAAGCTCTCCGTCAACTTGATAGCGAACGAACTGCGCCAGGCCGGCTACACCGTGGGATCTGCCGCGCAGCCTTCCGCCCTCGGCACCTACGACGAAGGCCCGGATGCAATTACCGTGCATCCGGGGCCGCAGTCCTACCATGCGCCGGACAGCGCCACGATCCATGTCAGTGAAAGCGCCGTGGATTCAATCACCGACGCGCACGGCCAGACGCTGACCAGCTACGAGCTCGAACCGGTCCTGATCACCGGCCTGAGCGAGAGTGCCAACCGCATCAAGCGCCGCCTTGTTACCTACGACGAAATTCCCAGCAACCTGGTCAATGCAGTGGTGGCCATCGAAGACCGGCGCTTCTTCGATCACGGCGGCGTGGACTACTGGAGGCTTCTCGGTGCGCTGCGCAACGATCTAACGCCCGGCCACCGCCTGGTTCAGGGCGGCTCCACCCTCACCATGCAACTGGCGAAAAACTTTTTCCTTTCGCCCGAGCGCAGCGTGAAAGTCAAGATCATCGAGATCACCATCACCTTTCAACTGGAACATCGATTTTCCAAGCAGCAGATCTTTCAGATGTACGCCAACGAGATCAACCTCGGGCAGCGGGGCAGCTTTTCGATCGATGGCTTCGGCGAGGCTGCGCGTGCTTACTTTGGCAAGAACATTGGCCAGTTGAATCTGGCTGAATGCGCGCTGCTTGCAGGGATGATTCAAAGCCCAAACCGGCTCAATCCTTACCGCCATCCCGAGCGGGCCATGGAGCGCCGCAACATCGTTCTCGATTCGATGGTTGAAACTGGCGCAATCACCAAGGAAGCAGCTGAGGCAGCAAAAGCTCAGCCGCTGCATCTCGCCTCGGCCAGCTCCGTGGACGCCAGCGAAGCCCCTTACTTCGTCGACCTGGTGCACGAACAACTGCTGCAGAAGCTGGGAGACCGCGACTTCAACCGCGAGGGGTTGCGCATTTACACCTCGCTCGATCCGGACCTCCAGCGCACCGCGCAGAACGCTGTGGACTCGACCATGCACGTGATCGACGCGCAGGTCGACCGGCTACATGCGAAAGAGAAAAAGCTCGGCCAACCCTACATCTATCCGCAAGTAGCGCTGGTGGCGCTGGACCCGCACACCGGCCAGGTGCTGGCCATGGTTGGCGGTCGCAGCTACGGCAACTCGCAGTTGAATCATGCCATGGCCCAGCGCCCAACCGGTTCCACGTTCAAGCCGTTCGTCTATACCGCCGCATTCCAGACTGCGGTCGAGGGTACGATGCTGCCCGGCCAGACCAAGCTTTTTTCGCCAGTGACCATGCTGAACGACGCGCCCGCAACCTACGGCGAGGGCGCTCAGGAGTACTCGCCGAAGAATTATAAAGACGAGTACTACGGCGTCATCACAGCGCGCTACGCTCTCATGCGCTCTGACAACAACGCCACCATCAGCCTGGGCAGCATGGTCGGCTTCGATCGTGTAGCGGCTCTGGGCCGAGCAGCCGGAATCGTATCCGCGCGCGGCACGCCATCGGTGGCCATTGGAACCTACGACGCCTCGCCGTTGCAGGTCGCGGGAGCGTATACCATCTTCGCCAACAAAGGCGTGCATCTGGAGCCATGGCTGCTGGCCAGTGTGCGCACACCCACGGGCGATATCATCAACGACTACACCACGGCCTCGAAGACCGTGCTCGATCCGCGCGTCGCCTTCCTGGCTACCAGCATGATGGAAGATGTATTGCGCGGCTCGGGCACGGGCGCAGGCGTGCGCGGCATGGGCTTCAACGCTCCGGCTGCCGGCAAAACCGGCACCGACCACGACGCATGGTTTGCCGGCTTCACCTCCAATCTGCTCTGCGTGGTGTGGGTGGGCAACGACGACTATACAGACATCAAGATTGAAGGCGCACATGCCGCCGCGCCCATCTGGGCGGAGTTCATGAAGCACGCGGTGCAACTGCCGCAGTACTCCGACACCAGGGATTTTTCTCCTCCGGATGGCGTCGATGTTGTGGACATCGACAAGACGACGAACCTGCTCAGCGATGCGAGCTGCCCAGATAGTTATCAAGCGGCATTTCTTGCCGGCACCGCGCCAACGGAGACTTGCGGCCACGCAGGCGAGCATCGCAATATTTTTGAAAAAATATTCGAGCCCGGCAGGTAGCGCGCTCCCCATCTAAATTCATCCGTCAACATCGGAACCATCGGGCATAGGCTGGCAGCGCGGGCACCAGAACGTGACGCGCGCGTTCAAGCCCTGGATGCGGCGGCGCACCGGCTCCGCGCAACGACGGCATGGCTCTCCGCCACGCCCATAAACCCACACTCTGGCGGCCGGGTCCGATGCGTTTGTCGTTCGCCTGTGAAGACCGCCATAGGTAACCATCGTGTCCCCGGAGTCTTCGAGCACGTTCGCTGCCACCAGCTTTTGCGCGGCGGCGATGACGGCTTCGATCTGAGCCGCTGAGAGCGCTGACACCTTGCAAAAGGGATGAATGCCGGTGACAAAACAAATCTCCGATTTGAATTCATTCCCCACGCCTGCAAGAACGCTCTGGTTGAGCAGCACATCGGCGATCTCTTCGTCCGCTCGCGCGAGGATGCGCCGCGTGACGTTGCCGATGTCGAATTTCTGATCGAGAACGTCGCTCGCCGACGCGGGGATCTTCGCATGACGCGCAAGAGTCTCCGCCGTGTGCATCTCCGCTACGGGCACGGTAAAGCCCACGGCAATGTAATCGCTGTTCTCGATCGCGATGCGCATGTGTTGCCGCGGCCGCTGCCAGCGCTCGCCATGGCGGTAGATGTGCCAACTACCGCTCATCAGCATATGCGTGGCCAGCGTTGCGCCTCCTGAAAAATGAATCAGCAGCCACTTGCCGCGCGACTCCACCCGATCGACGAGCTGGCCGGTAAGCGGTGTGTCGTCGTGGACGCGCGTGAGGTTAGGATACGCGGAGCGAAAGGCAGTCACAGGCTTGCCGGCCAATGCCCGGCCCAGTGTGCGCGCGGTGCGAAAGATCGTATCGCCTTCGGGCATTTTCTATTGCACCTCAGGCATTCTCGGCTCGGTATGCGTAACGGGCAGCAGAATGCGGCGCAGGTGCATGCCCAGCGGCCCAGGATGGAAACCCGCGTCCGCGAGGTAGCGCGCCATGAAGTGACCGGCTACTGGCAGCCCGTTGATGGTCGTGATAAGCACGCCGTCGTGGTGATGGATTCGCATTCGCTCCTGCCCGCGCGAGCAGAGAAAATGCGCAAGCCCCGAAGCAACCTGCGAGCGCTCCGGCTCCTCGGCGGGTAAAAAGACAAGCAGGTTGGGATTGCCGCGACGAAGCCACGCGACCAACTGGCCATTGCGCAGAATCACCTCCGCATACGCGGCGCGCGTGAGAATGCGCGGCGCGGATTCTGAATCTTCTTCGGCAACCGGGAGATCGGGCCACCGCAAGACGGAACCATATGGATTGGCTGGGTCGGTCGCGGCCAGTTGAACGAACTCCGGCCTTTCCGCAGGCGGCGCGGTGCGCAGTTGCCGCAGCAAATCGACGGCGGCGGGAAGCGCGAACTGCGTAGCGCCAAGTCCGGCAACGAAATATCCGCGCCGAATGCGGCCGCTCTGTTCAAGCGCCTTGAGCACATCGTAGACAGCGCTGAATCCGCCGGGAATGTTTTCCGCGGCGACAGACTCGCGCAGCAGAATGCCGTAGCGGTTAAGCAGTTGCAGCGCAAGTGCGTGGCCTGCCTCAGTCTGCGTGTAGCGCCGGACTCCAGTCCGGCTGTCGTGCGGGTCTCCAGGCCCGCGCGCGTCCACCGCCGCCGTGGACGCCGGCTGAACGACCGGCGCTACACCTGCGGTTCGCAACGGCAGCAGCGACCAGCGGCCCTGCGCCGTAGGCGGCGTGGTGCGGCGCGAGCGGAAGACCATTCCGGTTTGCGCGCGGCGCGGTGTGCGCGCACTCTCGGGGCGCGCAATGTAAGCGCGCAGCGCGTGGAGCGAATCGTTGGTAATCAGGCCGCGCCACACCAGGCTCCAAAGCGCATCGATCGTTTCGCCCGGATAACCGCTGCCCGCGGCCTGATGCAATGGATCGAAGAAGCTGGCGCCAGTGGATTCGAGAACGGCCAGTAGCTTTTCTTCCCGCTCGGTTAGCGGCTCAGTGAGAGGACGCGTCTGCGCCAGCAACGGCAGTTTGTCGGCGAGGAAAAGTGCAATGCGGCCATCGCGCTCGCCAATAGGCTCGACGCCGGCCCAAGTCACTTCGCCGGCTGCGATCAGCGTGTCCAGTCCGGCTGGCGCGTAGTCCGCAATGCGCGCGGGCAATATGGAAGATTCCAGCAGCGATGCCGGCAGCGGCGCACTTTGCAAATTTTCAATGGCGTCGAGCAGTGCGTCCAGATGCGCTGGACCGCCACGGCGTGGCGCAAGCAGACCCTGCCAATGCGTAAGAAAACGCGCCAGCGTGTGCTGTTCGACGGGCTCAACCTCGCGGCGAAGTTTCGCCAGCGACTTGCCGCGTATCTGGCGCAGAATCTCCGCATCGCACCACTCGCGGTGCAGCCCGCCGGGACGGAAGCCGCCTTCCAGAACGCGTCCCTCGTGCGTCAACTGACGCAGCGCTTCTTCTACTGCTGCCGTATCGAGAGCGAATCGCTCCGCCGGTTCGCGCAGCGTGAACGGACCATGCGTGCGCGCGAAGCGGCGCACAAGTTCCAGCACCGGATGCGCCACCAGCTCGAGCAGCGCGACAGCGAGTCCGGGAGGCAGCGGGATGCCGAGTGCGTCCCGATACCGCGCCGCATCTTCAGCCGCGACCAGGCGCTTTTCCCCAGCAATGCGCAATTCAAGCAAGCGCCGCGCGCGAATCAGGCGCGGCACCGATTCAAGCAGCAGCGGATCGGCAACGCGCAGGGCAAGCTCGGCATGGGAAAGATCGCCGAGGCGCAGGCAAAGATCGTGAATGCCGTCAGCCGACCGCGCGCGATAATTTTCCGCAAGGCACTGCGCCGCCTCTTCCACTTCGGCAATGGCAGCAGGGTCGAGCAGTTCGCGCAGATCGGCCTCGCCGAGCAGTTCGCGCAACTGATCCTGATCGATGGTAAGCGCCTGCGCGCGGCGCTCGGCCAGCGGCGCGTCGCCGTCGTATAGAAAATTCGCAACATAGCTGAACAGCAGCGACGAGGCAAAGGGCGAGGGCTTCCGAGTATCGACCACATGCACACGCAGCTTCCGCTCTTCCAGCTCTTTCAGAATTTCAATCAGGGAAGACATGTCGAAGACATCGCGCAGGCACTCGCGATACGCCTCAAGCAGCAGCGGAAACGATGGATAGCGCGAGGCAACACTCAGCAGATCGTAAGAACGTTTGCGCAACTGCCACAGCGGCGTGCGCTGATCTGCGCGGCGGCGGGGCAAAAGCAACGCGCGGCCTGCTGCTTCTCGAAATCTTCCCGCGAAAAGAGCGGTAGAACCTAGCTGGCGCAGAACCAACTGCATGGCTTCTGCTGCTTCGACGAGAATCCAGTCCGAGTCCGGCGGTTCCGCCGTGTCAGGGAAGCGGAGCACGAAGCCGTCGTCGCTCCACAGCGTTTCCACATCAGCACCGCCAGCGGCGCGGATGCGCGCGGCCACGGCCATGGCCCAGGGAATGTGAATGCGGCTGCCGAAGGGAGTGAGCACGCAGACGCGCCAGTCGCCGAGTTCGTCGCGCGTACGTTCAATCACAATCGTCCGGTCGTCGGGAACCTGCCCGGTCGCTTCAGCCTGATCGGCAAGAAAGCGCAGCAGATTTTCAGCCGCGACGGGATCGAGATCGTGCTCCGTGATCAGGCGCGTAAGCGCGGCGGGCGCAGGCAGCGCGCGCAACTCGCGCACCATCGCGCCAATGCGCCGGCCAAACTCCAGCGGGCGGCCCGGTCCGTCGCCCTTCCAGAATGGCATCTTCCCCGGCTCACCGGGCGCGGGCGTCACCAGCACTTTGTCGTGCGTGATGTCCACGATGCGCCATGTGGACGCGCCGAGGATAAACGTCTCGCCGGGATGCGACTCAAAGACCATCTCTTCGTCGAGCTCGCCCACGCGCACGGATTTGCCTTCACTGTAGGCAAGAAAGACGCCGTAGAGGCCGCGATCGGGAATGGTGCCTGCATTGAGAATCGCCAGGCGGGCCGCGCCCTGGCGCGCGGTGACGACGTTGCGAATGCGGTCCCAGGTGAGGCGCGGGCGCAGCTCGGCAAACTCGTCGGAGGGGTAGCGGCCGCTGAGCAGATCAAGTACGCCTTCGAATGCGGAACGCGTCAGCGAGCCGAAGGGCGCAGCGCGACGGACGAGATCGAATAAATAATCGACTGAGACTTCGGGAGTTGTGCTTTCGGAATTCTTGCTTTCCCCGGTCTCGGAATCGAGAACAGGAACAAGCAGGGATTGCGCCTCTGCGCGCGCGGATTGCCGCAGTGATTTTGATGCAGGCCTTTTCCTATCCGCTATTCCCTTTTCCCTATTCCCTTCTTTGTTCGGCGGATGCGCCACGATAGCGACCAACTGCTGCGCCAGCACGTCGAGCGGGTTGCGGGCAAAGCGCGTGGACTCGATGTGCCCTTCGTGCATGGCGCGCGTAACTGCCGCGCAGGCGACGAGATCGGCGCGATACTTGGGAAAGAGAATGCCTTCGCTGACCGCGTCCACATGATGGCCTGCGCGGCCGATGCGCTGCATGCCGCTGGCGACCGAGGGCGGCGCTTCAATCTGAATGACGAGATCGACCGCTCCCATGTCGATGCCGAGTTCGAGCGTGGAGGTTGCGCAGAGGGCGCGAATCTGGCCGGCCTTCAACTGCTCTTCGATCACGGTGCGCTGCGCGGCGGCCAACGAACCGTGATGGGCGCGGGCGATCGGCTCGCCGGCCAAATCGTTGAGCGCGCCGGCCAGGCGCTCGGCCACCTGGCGGCTGTTAACGAAAAGAATAGTTGAATTTCGCTGGCGGATGATTTCCAGCAGCCGCGGATGAATCGCGTTCCAAAGCGATACGCGGCGCGGAGTTTGCGAAGCAGGGCCGGAGGGAATCTCTTCCATCTCGCCCAGCCGGGCCATGTCTTCAACCGGAACTTCGATGCGCAGCTTGAGCAGTTTGGGCGCGGCGGCGTTGACGATGGTGACCGGACGGTAGCGGAGCGAACCCGCTTCCGCGGGTTCAGGGAACGAGGGAACAAGGGAACAAGGGAACGAGGAGGTCGTCTGAAACTCATCATCCTCCGAAGCCGGCTTGGACACTTCCAAAGTTGCCTGCATCGCAGATCGCTGCTTCGAGGTGTCTGTCCCCTCGTCCCCTGTTCTCTCGTTCCCTATTCCCTGCACTTCCACTCCGCCCAGGAACCGCGCCACCTCCTCAAGCGGCCGCTGCGTCGCGGAGAGGCCGATGCGCTGCAGCGGCTTTCCGGTCAGAGCTTCAAGACGCTCCAGAGTCAGAGCCATGTGCGCACCGCGCTTGGTGGGGACGAGTGCGTGAATCTCATCGATGATGACCGTGTCGACTGTACGAAGAGCTTCGGCGGCCTGCGAGGTGAGCAGCAGGTAGAGCGACTCCGGCGTCGTGATGAGGATGTCTGCTGGATGGCGTGCGAAACGGGCGCGTTCGCGCTGCGGCGTGTCGCCTGTGCGAACGCTGATCGTCGGCTCGTGGATGGCAACGCCCATGCGGCGCGCCATGTTGGCCATTCCGGCCAGCGGCGAGCGCAGGTTGCGCTCCACGTCCACCGCGAGCGCCTTCAGCGGCGAGACGTAGAGGATGCGACAGGATGACCGCTTGCCGAGCACGCTCTGATCTGTGTTTCCTGTTCCCTGATCCCTGTTCCCTGACCTCTGTTCTCTGTTCCCTGACCTCTGTTCTCTGTCCTCTGTTCTCTGTTCCCTGTTACCCAGCATCAGCCGGTCAAGGCACGAGAGAAATGCGGCCAGTGTCTTGCCCGTACCCGTCGGCGCAAGGATCAATGTATTTTCGCGGCGCGCAATCACCGGCCAGCCCAGGCGCTGCGGCGCGGTGGGCGCGTCGAATACAGCTCGAAACCATGCCGCTGTCACAGGATGAAAGCAGGCAAACGGATCGGAACCGGTCTCGGGCTTGGGCTGAGAGACAGACATGCTGCTATGAGAATAGCGCATGGCGAACAACGAGCGAACAAACAAGGAATTAGAAACAGGAATGCTGTTTTCAAGGCACAAGTACCGGGCAGCCGGGTTACGAACGCAGGTGAAAGGTCATTGCCGCAAAATCGCCATGCATCAACGCTGCTACCATGATCTTTGCTTCCCTAATCATGCGCGATCATTTGGCCACATTGCTTGAGGACTTCCGGCGCTACGACCGGGAGATAGCCGTTGTCCGTTATCAGGGCAACCGGCGTCGCGTCACAACATACGGAGAACTAGCTCGGCTCGCAGGCCGGTTTGCTGCGCTGCTCGAACAGCAGCGCATTGGCCTCGGCGACCGCGTCCTCATCTGGGGCGAGAACAGCGCCGAGTGGATTGCCGCATTCTACGGCTGCATGTTGCGCGGGGTGCTCGCTGTGCCTCTGGACGCAAACGGAACCGTTGAGTTTGCAACCCGCGTGGCCGAAGATGTGAAGCCCAAGCTCGCTGTCGGCGATGAGCTCTTGCTGCAACAGTTGTCTCCCCGGTCTCAGAATCGGGACCCTTCGACAAGCTCAGGGCAAGCTCAGCGGCACACGTCACCCACACTCACACCCACACACACCCGCGGTAACCATCCAAGTTTTCCGCTCCTCGCGTTTGAGGAATGGAAGAGCGCATTGCCGGCAACCGAGGCGCTGCCCGTCGCCGCGCTTTCCGCCGATACGCCGCTTGAGATTCTCTTCACCTCCGGCACCACCGGCGACCCCAAGGGCATCGTCATCACGCACGGCAACGTGCTTTCGAGCGTGGGCCCGGTTGAAGACGGCGCGCAGCCTTACATGCGCTACGAAAGACTCGTGCACCCGCTGCGCATTCTTCACACGCTGCCGCTGAGCCATGTTTACGGTCAGACCATGGGGCTCTGGGTTCCGCCCATTCTCAAAGCCGAACTGCATTTTGAAAACCGTCTTGCTGCTCCCCGTCTCATTGAGATGATTCGCAAGGAGCGCATCTCCGTGCTGGCCGCTGTGCCGCGCGTGCTGGCCCTGCTCAAGACGCATCTTGAAGCCACGCATCAGGGGCTCGCGGACCGTGTAGCCAGCTCGCTGGGCAAACTCGGCGCGCCGCGCCGCTGGATGCGCTTCTGGGGAGTGCATCGCCAGTTCGGCCTCAAGTTCTGGGCCATCGTCTCCGGCGGCGGCGCGCTGCCTGGGCCGCTCGAGCAGTTCTGGAATGCGCTCGGCTTCGTGCTCATTCAAGGCTACGGAATGACCGAGACTACGGCGATCATTTCTCTCAATCATCCCTTCCATGTGGCCAGCGGAACCATCGGCAAGCCCCTGCCGGGACGCGAGGTGAAGCTCGGGCCCGACGGCGAGGTGCTGGTGCGAGGCGCCATGATTGCCAGCGCAACCTGGTCGGGTGGCAAGCTGCGCCCGCGCAAAGAAGAATGGCTGGCCACCGGCGACATCGCCGCGCGGAACGAATCGGGCGATCTGAAATTCCTCGGCCGCAAGAGCGAAGTGATCGTAACCGCGGCAGGACTCAACCTGCATCCGGAAGACATTGAAGCCGTGGTTGAGGAGCAGCCCGGCGTCGCAGCCTGCGCCGTGGTTCCCACAGAAACCCCCGCGGGCAATGAGGCCTGCGCCGTGATTGCATGCCGCGGATCGGGTGAATGTGCTCTCGCGGCTGTTGAAAATGCAAACCAGCGTCTCGCGGAGTTTCAGCGGATCCTGCGCTGGGTGCTTTGGCCGGAGCCGGATCTGCCCCGCACCTCCACCGGCAAAGTAAAGCGCAAGGAAGTGGCCGCGTGGCTGGCGCGGTTGCAGAGTGTTGGCTCGCTGCACAACGGCTCCGCGGAGTCGCACGGCGCAAGGGTGGGCGCATTTGGTGCCTCGTCGGACTGGCTGTTGACCCTGATCGCTCAAGTCTCGGGCGAAGACCCACCCGGTGTGGGCGACGAACTGCGCTTGACCGAAGACTTGCATCTGGACAGCTTGGGCCGCGTGCAACTGGCAGCGGCAATTGAGGAGAAGCTCGGAATCGTTGCCGGCAGCGGACTGCTGGAAGAGGTGCACACCCTCGGCGAGCTGCGCAGCCTCGTGGCCGGCGAGCCCAGCGATGGAGTCAACGCCAAGCCCGGCGCGAACTGGCCGCAACGCAGTCCGATTGGAGCAGCGACCGCAACTGCTCGCGACGCAGCGATCGACAAGGCAAGCTCGAAAAAAGAATTGGCAGCCGGCCTCGAACAGGCTAAGTTCATTTATCCAACCTGGCCCTGGTGGAGGCCCGTGCAGTGGATTCGCGCCGCATTTGTTGAGGCCGTAATGCGGCCGCTGGTCTGGCTGCTGGCTGCTCCGCGCGTCGTCCCTCCCGCCACCCCGCTGCCCGATGGGCCCATGCTGATCGTTGCCAATCATGCCTCCGCCTTCGACGGTCCCCTCCTCGAATACGCGCTCGAAGGACGCCTGCGCAGGCATATTGCCACAGCCATGCTGGGCGAGATGCTTCAGGAGTATCGACGCTTTCGCAATCCCGAGCCCGCCCATCCTACGGGAAAATTCTTTTTGCCCGGCCCACTTTATTATTTTCTCGTGACCGCGCTGTTCAATGTCTTTCCGCTGCCCCGGCAGAGAGACTTCCAGGCCAGCTTTTCCCATGCGGGGCGCGCTCTCGACCGCGGATACAACGTGCTGGTCTTCCCCGAAGGGACGCGGTCGCCGGATGGAAAGCTGGCGCGCTTCCGCCACGGAATCGGACTGCTTGCCAAGCAGAGCTATGTGCCGGTACTTCCCATTGCCATTCGCGGCCTTGGCGAGTTGAAGGCCGAAGGCCGCTGGTTCCGCACTGGAAAAATTGAAGTCGTAATTGGCGAGCCCATCGAGTTTGGGCCTGAAGCCAGCGAGGCGGAGATTACCGAGCGGTTGTACGATGCGGTTAGGACGATGTTAGAGGGTAACAGCCCACACTAGGAACTACATACTTGGCTCCCCGGAATGGACATCGGGGCTGACTTGCTGGCTTGCTATCGCGCATAGCGCGGCTGACTCGCTAAGAGTAGAACATGGAGATGCTTCAATTCATTTGTGGACGGGGGAGTACAGGGCAAATGCGCGGGGGGAGTCATGCATATAGTTCCTAATACTACCCTCGCCAGATTCTGTGCAGTATTCACATTGTGAGCGAGCTTCGCAATCTCGCACCGCAAGGGGGTGAGCGTCATGGGACTGGACACACAATTGGATGACAAAATGCAGCAGTTGCTGGCATCCGCGCGCCATGCAGCGGAAAACTCCTACTCGCCTTACTCCGGATTCCGCGTCGGCGCGGCCTTGCGCCTCAGCAATGGCGAGACGGTGACGGGAACGAATGTGGAGAATGTCAGCTACGGGCTCACCATCTGCGCGGAACGTTCGGCGTTGGTCCGCGCGGTCTCGCACTTCGGGCCAAAGATTCGCGTGCTGGCAGTGGCAGTGGCAAACCTGAACAATGCCCCCAGCCCGCCCTGCGGCGCATGTCGCCAGGTGCTGGCGGAGTTTGCAGGGCCCGATACGCCAATTGCCTTTCCCACCGCCGATGGCACGTGCGTCATGAATTTCGCCGACGTGCTGCCCATGGCCTTTGAGATGAAGCCCAGGTAAAAGCGCCACTCTGGCCCATCGGGGAATACTTATTTCGTGAAGAAGCGGTACTTGATCGTCCAGTGTCCCGTTTGTCCGGGCGGGATCGTGACGTGGATATACGCCTCCGGGCACGCCGTGGCAGGTACGGACCAAAATGTGATGGAAGAAAGCGGAACGTCCGCGGTTTGCTCCACGCCCGCACCCGTGTGCGAGTTCTCCAGGATGAAATCGTAATCGGATGCGCTGTTCGAAAACCCCGTGATGCCGCCCTGTGCCGACTCGCCGGCCTGCAATACATGATCGTAGACAATCTGTTTACCGTCGATCCGCGCCCCGTTTTTGAAGGGCTGCGCCACTTTCGGTTCAAAGGGAAAACGCACACGGATGGCCGGCCCGGTGGGCTCATTGTCCAGCCGGTAAAAGTCGTGATCGTAGACTTGGATGTCGATCGTCTTCGTGCCGGTGTTTTTCAGGGAGTGCTGAATTTCCAGGATCGGCTGGTTGCGGTCCAGCTTGAGCGTCTTGGTGTAGACGTATGCCACGCCGAATTGCGATTTCAGTTCCTGGCGATTGATGACCGAACTTGCCGTTGCATGAATGGTCCACTTGCCTCCGTCGACAAGCGGGTATTGCGTCTGGAAGCGGTAAGGTTTGTCGTCGACTCGGCGCACCAGGCCGATGCCGGGCTTGACGAAGAGCTCGCCGGGCTTCGCGTCGTCGTAAAAAGGCGCGCTCTTGCCATCGGCGGAGCGGAAGTCCTCGACCGGGCCGGAGATCGAGTCGTGAGCAGTGGGATCATTCTTGTTGTTCCACATGTCGAAGTAGGAGTGGCCCTTGTAGTTCAGGCAGGCAATCGCGCCCGACCAATCGAAGCGCGCGGCGCGATAGATGCCATGGTCTGCGTCAGGCAGGTAGACCACGGCTTTCACAAGGCCGTTGGAGATGACGGCGTGAGGCGCGGCGGCCTGCTCGGCCTGCTTGCAGCCGGCATCGACCTCGGAGAACCTCTGCGCCCGCACCGGCGCAACATACAAATACACTGTGGAAATCAAAACTGCAACGGCGGATAGTTTCGGTGCAAATCTAAATATGCGCATCGGATGAATACCTCTTTCGATCGGTTGCATGGCCAGTGCCCTGCACATCGCGAAATCAACGAAAATTCTGTCGCGGATCGGATTCTTCCACAACACCATCGCCGCGGTCAATCGAGCGAGAACCGGAAACGGGGTACACTTGCGCTCATGCATCTACTGTTTCAGCCTGCGTTCTCTATAATTGCAAGATCGATTCCAGGATCGATTCCAGGATCGATTCCAGGATCGAATTCCGAGAGCAACCACAATGACCGTCGAACCCGCCCAACCGCCGCTGCACACCATCGATCTGATCAGAAAAAAGCGCGACGGCGGCGCTCTCAGCGCGCGCGAGATCGAGTTTCTCGTTGCCGGCGCAGCGTCGGAATCCATTCCACTCGACCAGCTTGCCGCCTGGCTCATGGCCGCGTGGATTCGCGGGCTCTCGCTCGATGAAACGCGCGCGCTGACCCTGGCCATGCGCGACTCCGGCGAAACGTTTTCTCCAAGCCGATTGGGCAAGAAGGCTGTCGATAAACATTCCTCGGGCGGCGTGGGAGACAAGACCAGCTTTCTCATTGCGCCGCTGGCCGCCGCCTGCGGCGTGGCCGTGCCCATGATCAGCGGTCGCGCTCTGGGCCACACCGGCGGGACTCTCGATAAGCTGGAATCGATTCCCGGCTACCGCTGCGCGCTGTCGCTCTCGGAATTCGAAACCGTTCTCAAGCAATGCGGCTGCTCCATCGTCAGCCAGACACCCACGCTGGTTCCCGCCGACCGCGTACTCTATGCGCTCCGGGACCGCACCGGCACGGTCGAAAATCCAGGCCTGATCTGCGCGTCGATATTGAGCAAGAAACTTGCGGCTGGATTAGACGCGCTGGTGCTCGATGTCAAAACCGGCTCGGGCGCGTTTTTGCCAAAGTATGAAGACACGGAGTTTCTGGCCGCGCTCATGGTAGCAACCGCCGAAGCCGCAGGCACACGCACGGTGGCGCTGCTCACCGACATGGGCCAGCCGCTCGGCGAGGCATCCGGCAACTGGATCGAGCTCGTGGAGTCTGTGAAGCTGATGCGCGGTCAGCGCCCGGCGCAGAGTGAAGATTTACGAGACCTCTCTCTGATCCTCGCTGGATGGATGATTCATCTCGGCGGTCAGGCCGAGACGCCGGAGGCAGGCTACGCGCGCGCGGAAAAAGCCCTCACCGACGGCTCCGCGCTGCGGATTTTCTTAGCCATGATCGCGGCCCAGGGCGGCGATGCAAGCGTCTTCGACGATCCCGCATATCACAAGCCCGGCGCAACGCGAATTCTGGAAGCCTGGCAAAGCGGCTACGTAAGCGAGATGGATACAACCGCGCTCGGATGGGCCGTGCAGCGGCTGGGCGCAGGACGCGAGAAGGCCGGCGAGCCCGTCGATCCTCACGCTGGAATTCTCTTTCATGCCCGTCGCGGCGCGAAGGTCGAGCAAGGGCAGCCATTCGCCACCCTCTACGCAACCACCGAGGAGAAACTCGCCGAGCCTGAGGCAATTCTCAAGCGAGCGATTCACTTCTCGGCGACACCGCCGCCGGCCGTACCGCTGGTCAGCCGCATATTTACCCGCGAATCCGCTGAAAAGCACTTGCAAAGTTCATCTACCAGCCTTTAGCTTCATTAAATCGATACATAAAAAGCTGAAGGCTAAAAGCTGAAAGCTAATAGCTGTTTTTCAGGAGGTTCCGCATTGGAGCGATTCTCGGGCATCTTAGGCGTTGTGTCTGTATTGCTGGCCGCATACCTCGGCTCAACCGACCGCAAACGCATTCGCTGGCGCACTGTGGGCTGGGGCATTGGCCTGCAGATTTGCTTCGCATACCTGGTGCTGCGTTTCGACTACGGCCAGCGAGCAATGACCTACGCGGGCGGCGTGGTCAACAACATGCTCGCAGCCACATTCGCAGGCACGCAGTTGCTCTTCGGCCAGCTTGGACTGCCCAACTCCGGCGCATTCGGCGCGCTCCTGCCTCCCGGTACCTCCGGCGCGGTCTTCGCGTTTCAAGTGCTGCCCACCATCATCTTTATCTCCGCATTTTTCGCGGTGCTCTATCACATCGGCGTCATGCAGATTCTCATCCGAGGCATGGCCTGGCTCATGCTCGTCACCCTGCGCATCTCCGGCGCGGAGAGCATGAACGTCGCGGCCAGCATCTTCATGGGCCAGACCGAAGCGCCGCTCACCATTCGGCCCTTCTTGTCCAAGGCCACGCGCAGCGAGCTCATGACCATCATGACCAGCGGCATGGCCCACGTCTCGGGCGGCATCATGGCCATGTACATTGCGCAAGGAGTCGAAGCGCGTCATCTGCTCTCAGCCGTAATCATGACCTCGCCGGGAACCATCGTAATGGCCAAGATGCTGGTGCCGGAGACGAGTGTGCCGGCCACCGAGGGCAGAGTGGTGATTCCCAAAGACGAGATGCACCAGGAAGAGAATCTTGTCGGCGCAATTGCTCGCGGCACCATCGACGGCGGCAAGCTGGCCATGAACGTCGGCATCATGCTGGTCAGCTTTCTCGCATTGGTAGCGCTGCTCGACAGCCTGCTCGGCTGGGTGCATTTCCACAATGGATTCCACTGGGTTCCCGGCTCGCTGGGGCAGATTCTTGGCTTTATCGGCGCGCCGGTTGCGTGGCTCATCGGCGTGCCGTGGCACGATTGCATGGCCGTCGGCAATCTGCTGGGCACGCGCATGGCGCTCAATGAGGTGGTAGCCTTCATTCAGTTGGGAGCGGAAAAAGCCACGCTCGCGCCGCGCTCTTTCACCATCGCCACGTTCGCGTTGTGCGGCTTTGCCAATCTTGGCTCCATCGGAATGCAGATCGGCGGTATCGGCGCGCTGATTCCCGACCGCCGCAACGACTTAGCCAAACTCGGCGTCCGCGCCATGCTGGCCGGCACCATGGCCAACCTGATCTCAGCATCGATTGCAGGCATTTTTCTGGGGTAAATATGAGCGTCGAGGGCTGGGCAAATGCAGTCGTATTGGGAAGTGATTAAACCACTCTTTTCGATCATCGAGTTTGGTGAAGGTCCAGAGAGTTTTGCCAATTCGATCAAATCAATTCCTCGTTCATCGGTCATTCTGTTCGCAGCGCACATGTGCATCTCAGAGGTACATAACGGAGGTTTTCTTCAACTTTTCTGGAACAACACCGGCGTCCTGGTTCCCGAGGGGATCGAAGGATTCTCCACAATTGGAATGCCGCAGATGTCAGCAATCCTCAGTCAAGCAGCGCGACAGTTGGGTACGCCATATCCGCGAGGGCGAGATGATCGGTGGGATACCTTGTTGGTCGCTTCCGGCCACAGCGTGAATGAATTGGAGCAGATCTTCGGGAAACATAGAGATGCGGCGGACCAAATGAAGGGCCTATATCTCGCGTTTGGAGAGGCGACAAGGAACCTGGGCTTTGACGATATGAATAAACAGTTGTGGGAATCTGCCAAAATTGAAAATGGCGGATTCCAGGAAGCAGCCACACGATATGCAGCAGCTCCCCATCTAATCCAAGAACAATTATCTCCGTCGGTATATGTGTGAATACATGCGACGACTTAGATTTGGCATTGCTTTATCACTGCTTGTTGCCGCCCACATTTGCCCCGCGCAGCGGCAAGAAACCTATCGCGGATTCGACCGCAACGATTATCCCGGCGACGCCCTGCTGCCCGCCCTCAGGCAGAGCTTTCAATTCGCCGGCTACTGGCTCAACAATCCTCCCGGCGAGGCCATCAATTCGTGGACCGGCAAGCGCACAATTCTCAAGCAGAACGGCTTCGGGTTCCTTGTGCTCTTCAACGGCCACACGGCTGCGGAGTTGAAGAACGCCGATGCGGCAGCATTGGGAACATCGGATGGCAATGCCGCTGCGGCAGCGGCAGTTCGCGAGGGCTTTCCCGCCAACGTCATCCTCTTCCTCGACCAGGAAGAGGGAGGGCGGCTCACGCCCGATCAGGCGACTTATCTTTTTGCCTGGGTGGATGCCGTGCGCGCAGCCGGCGCGCGTGCGGGCATCTACTGCTCGGCCATTCCCGTCCCCGACGGGCCGGGCGGCAAGACGATCACCACCGCGCAGGACGTTGCCGAGCGCGAGGAAGCCCGGACAAACTCGAGAGCCATCGAGCGCCAGCGCCGCATCGCGATCTGGGCCGCGAACGACGCTTGTCCTCCATCGCCAGGATGCACGCTGACCGAGAAGCCCACCTGGCCTGATCTGCCGCTGAAATCCGCCGCCTATGAAGCCGCGTGGCAGTATGCGCAGTCGCCGCGCCGCGCGCAGTTCAGCAGCAGTTGCCCGCAAGATCAGGCGCAGGACGGGATGTGCTACGCGCCGGGAGTTGCGCCGAGCGAGAAAATTTTTGTGGACTTGAATCTGGCGCATTCGCCCGATCCCTCCGAAGAGCCGTAGTGTTCGCTTCGCCGCCGCGCATGATCTGTAGAATGGCAGGAAAGCGGCAACATAAATTTCAATCCAAATTTCAATCCAAGTTTCAGTCCAGGGAAATAAAATGACCTACTACGATCACGTTGTCGAAGCCGCCGCGTCCTTGAAGTCCAGGCTCGGCGCGCTTGCTCCAAAAATCGGCATTGTCCTCGGCTCGGGCCTCGGCGCAGTGGCAGACTCCGTCGGCAATCCCGTCATCGTTCCCTACGGCGAGATTCCGCACTTCCCGCAATCAACTGTCGAAGGCCACTCGGGGCGCATCGTAGCGGGAACGCTGGGCGGAGCCTCAGTCATCGTCATGCAGGGCCGCGTGCATTCCTACGAAGGCTACACTCCGCAGCAGGTAACGTTTCCCATGCGCGTACTGGGGATGACGGGAGTGCGCGCGGTGGTGCTGACGAATGCCGCCGGCGGAATTGCCGAGGGTTATCGCGTTGGACAGCTAGTGATGCTGCGAGACCACATCAACGCCATGGGATGGAATCCGCTGACCGGGCCGAACGAGCCGCGATTCGCGGTGAAGCCCGGCGCAGGGCTGCGATTTTTTGACATGACGGAGGCTTACAACAAAGGCCTGCGCGCGCTGGCTGCGGATGCGGCGATGCAGGAGGGCTTTGCCCTCGACGAGGGCGTATATCTGGCCACGCCGGGCCCGAGCTTTGAAACGCCGTCGGAGGTGAAAGCCTTCCGCACCCTCGGCGCAACGCTGGTCGGCATGTCCACCGTGCCGGAGACAATAGTAGCCCGGCACATGGGAATCGA
>Ga0182012_10002481_pt1 | contig 19900 bp, 14 predicted proteins | sample 612S2SmetaG_FD_120486 | JGI IMG/M metagenome (GOLD analysis project Ga0182012, IMG submission 120486) | Permafrost microbial communities from Stordalen Mire, Sweden - 612S2S metaG | ecosystem: Environmental > Terrestrial > Soil > Wetlands > Permafrost | place: Sweden: Stordalen | collected...
GACTTAGGATGCCGGATTATATGTTCGAGCGCTGCGGCCGCATTGGGTCCCGTGACGAGAATGTCGAGATCGCCAATGGTTTCCCGCCCGCGCCGCAAGCTGCCCGCCGCCTCCACTTTCTCAATCCCCGCCAGCGCTTTGAATTCACCCATCAACTCGTCCGCCGTACGCTTGCCAAAATTAAGCAAGAACCGGCCTGCACTTTTCTTATACGATTCGATCGAACGCAGTACCTTCTCTTCCAGTTTCGCGCCCATGCGCGGCAATTCGCGCAGCTTCTGCTCGCGGCAAATGCGTTCTAAATCGTCTACCGTCTTCACGCCGTGATGCTGATACAGCAGCGCGATACTCTTAGGGCCTAGCCCCTGAATCTTGAGTAACTCAAGCGCCGACGCCGGATATTTCGCCAGCATCTCATCGCGCCGCTCAAACGATCCGCGTTGCGCGATTTCAGCCAGCACCGCCGCCAACCCTTTGCCTATACCGGCTATATCTGTTACTTTGCGCTCGGCGTTGGTAAGTATGTCTTGCACGCGCTCCGGGTGGCCTAATATCACCGATGCCGCGTTGCGATAGCTGCGTATGCGGAACCCGTCTTCGCCGGCAATCTCCATCAGGTCGGCGGTCTCACTAAGCAGTTGAGCGAAGTCTTTATTTTCCATGCTTGGTTTCAGGTGCGCCCTCGGCGTTCAACGGCGACGGTTCTACATGCACGAGTACATCGGCTACCCAAGGCAAAGTGTCTTTAATCGCGCCCCGCACGCGTGTGGCAATATCATGCGAATCACGCACCGTCAAATCAGGATCAACCTCCAAATGCAGATCCACGTGATAGCGCAAACCGGTGGCGCGCGCAAAGCATTTTTCAATGCCCAACGCTCCCGGCACCCGCAATGCGACCGTCCGAATTTCAGACAACTTCCCGGAATCCGGCATCGTATCAAGCAAGTTATCAATTGTACGGCGTACCGTTGAAATTGACAGAGAAATGATGATGACGCCAATGAAAATGCCGCCTACGTGATCTGCCGTTCCAAACCGCCTGGGATTTAGTAAGTTAAGCCCAACCGCCGTCAGGGCGACGAATGTTGAAAGGAGATCGGTCATATCATGCCAAGCGTCGGCTTGCAAGGCCGTCGAGCAAATACGGTTGCCCACACGAAATTTTGCGCCCGCCAGTAGGGTTTTAATCGCTACCGACGCCAGCAGCGGATAAAGCGCGTAACTCGGCAGTTTGCTCGATTCCGAAAAGGTACTGAAGCCATGCCAGAAAATGGCCGCGCCCGCTAGCAGCAAGATCGCGCTGACCGCCAACCCAGCCAGCGTTTCGTAACGGCCATGCCCGTAAGGATGCTCGCGGTCGGGTGGCTTAGCTGCCAGCAAAAGGCCCATGTAAACAATGCCGGACGAAAGGACATCGCCACCCGCTTCTAAACCATCCGAAGTCACCGCGGCCGACCCGGCATTCGCCCCAACGATGATCTTTGAGACCGCGATGGCGGCGCCCACAGTCATGCTGAGCAAGGCGATCCGCCGGCCGATCAGTTCTTGTCGGCCCGATTCTTGGCCGCCAGGAGTGGAAAGAGAACGAACCGACGCCGCCAGGCGCGACACATCTTCGCTCTGGCTGTGGGCGGCGCGCGCTTGGTCCTCACGTGAGGCGGGCATACGACTTGAGCATATCGCGCGCAACGGCAAAAAGAAATTGCCAATGCCCCACAGGCCTACGGCGCGTTGAGGTAATTTCCATAACCGACGATGACCGTAGATCCAATCAGCACCGCCAGTCCCAGAACAAGCAGTCCACCGGCCTTCCGTCCGCTGCCTTTCCATTCCTTCAGCCCCACCCCCCACAAAGTGCTGAATATCACAATGCTCGCCATGTGCAATGTCCAACTTGAGAAGGAGTAAGCTCCCATCTTCGTTTCGCCCATGCTATAAAAAAAGAATTGGAAATACCAAGTAACTCCAGCTAAAGCGCACAGTAGATAGTTCCGGAGCAGGGGCTTATCCGCCGCCAGATACTCAGCGCCGCTTTTATTCCGCACGTTAAGGTATAACGCCCAAACGAAGTTAGTCGTGAAACCGCCGATCAGGACCACGATTAAAACCGGTAGCCCCTGCCACAAAGGTGGCGTTCCAGCGCGCACCGCGAGCGCCTTAATGGGGCTGCCGGCGGCAAGGCCGTATGCGAAACACGAACTCATCAAACCGGAAATGAAAGCGACCAGAAATCCCCTCTTTAGATTGAACTCCTTAATGGCCGCCTGTTCCGAGCTTCCCATCGCTCGTTCCTTGCAAGTGCCGGCCAAACCCGCTATGGCAATTCCCACCACACAAAAACCGATCCCCAGCAAGGTAACGCGACCCGCTAGCTTATCCCACACCTGACTCAAGAAGGTTCCATTAACAATAGGGGGCATCAAGGTGCCGAACGCCGCGCACAAGCCCATCACCACCGCGATGCCAAGAGAAAGCCCGAGGTACCTCACGGTGAGCCCAAAAGTGAGTCCTCCAATCCCCCACAAAAGGCCAAACAGGATGCACCATAGCAATGTAGGGATAGGCGCGGCTGCAAGAACCGCACCTAGATGATGCGTCAGTAACGATGCCAGCACCCAAGGCGCTATGATCCAGCTAAAAACTCCGCCAACCAGCCAATAGGTCTCCCAAGACCAGCGTTTCACGCCCCGATAAGGTACGTAAAAGCTGCCGGCAGCCAGACCTCCGAGCCAATGAAATAAGACGCCAAGCGCAGGGTTTGGATTCATGATGAGAGCGTGACTACCGCAACTCCAAAGGCGCCTAGCAAATATTTACCCTCGTTCAGTTCGCGCACCGCCGGTGGATCGCTCTTGGTAGTCTCGTCTACAAACTCAACTTTCTTGGCCGCTTGCGGCAAAGCCACTTGAATAGCGTGGTCCCGCTTGTTCACCAGCAGGAGCTTGTGCTCTCCTCCCTGGCTCACGAACCCAAGCGCAAAAACGCTGGTCGTATCGGTCGACGTACCCACAATCCTATCGCCTGGTGTGAAACTGTTTTTCAAAAGCTCCAACACCCGAAAACGTGGGTTAGCCGCACCTGTGTTCCACTCGACCATGGAGACACTCGGAAACTGGGTTGGGTAACCCACCAGTTGCGATTCCCCCGCCACATCAATCCCTAGCAATGCAAGCTGTCCGAATACATAGGCATAGGTTGCGCCCGACAGGCTCCAGTATGCATCCGGAATCGGCGCCGTCACGTGGCCCGGCTTATCCTGCCCTAAATCGTCTGCTGAGATTGATCCTATTTCATCAATCGTAGTGCGCGTGGCAGGCGACAAGCGCTTACGGATTTCCTCCACAAATCTCACGGTCGTCAGGAAATGGTCGGCTTGCTCAAAGAAAGTGAATTCCTGCACCTCCGGAGTTTGATCCGCCGTCGGCACTGCATAAAAGTGATACGAAATCATGTCCAAGGGAATGCCTGCTTTATGGTTGGCCGGATTCAAGAAATATTCAAACATGCGAGGATTGTCCGACGGCCCCGCCAGCGCCAACCCTATAAACTTCATTCCCGGCGCTACTGCTTTAATACCGGAGACAATCGCGTCGTAGCACAAAGTGTATTGTTCCGGTGTCATCTTGTGCTCAAAATCGGGCTCATTCAGAACCTCCCAATAAGGGATGTTGAAATGATGGCCGGATTCATGCCGCTTGCCGTATTCATCCGTAAATCCGCCGTTCACGTACCAGCTAACCAGCCTCCCGTAATAGTCTCCCAACTCCCGGCCTGATGGGTCTCGCAACTCCGTCCCCTGGGTATAGTTCCAAGTCACCTCGTTAGGGTCGCTCGGATAAGTGACTGGTTTGGTAGTCGCCCACGTCCACTGTGGCGTGGTGCTGAAGTTCACAATTACTGTGTGGCCCTTCGTCGCACCCAGGAATTCCTCTGTCATTGGATCAATGATCGAAAAGTCCCACGATGTCTTGCCATCAGCCGGCGGTTCCAACTCAGCCACTCCGAGCTTCGGATACGGCAGCCAAGGAACATACCGGACATACTCCGCGCCCAGCCGCTTCACTTCCGCATAGGCCTTTTCATGAATGGGCGATCCCGGACGCAATGGCGGGTTCACCACCACTTGCAGCGTTGGAGTCGTTCTGAAAATACCCTGGACTTTGTCCCATGACACTTCCACCTTTTGGCCGAATCCTGGCACGCCGGTTAAAGATAAAATGAATACGAACAGGGTTTTAGATAGTGTCATAGAATTCTTGGCTAGCAGACGCGAACCATCTCCAATCCAAGCAGCGCCGCCAACTTGTCCAGCTTCGAAGCAATGTGACCCACGCCAATGGCGCAATGATGTGCTGGCCCCTGCGCGCTCCACTCCGTAACAAATCTCCGGGCGCCTATCGAAAATTTATAGCGGCTGTTGGTATTGCCTATCTCAAGAATCGGCCCCGGCACGGATTCACCTTCCGCTACCAGAAGCTTCATGCGGCCCCCGTTCGTTTCTACGATCGAAAGCAGCGTCACAGGCCCATGCTTCACGGACATTTCCACTGATAAACCACGTCCTACTTTGCCGTGATAGACGCTAAGCGGTTTTACTTTCACCTTGCCCTCGGCGATTGCCGCATGTCCAGGGCCATCGTGGCCCAGCAATACAACGTCATCTCTGAAGTCCGTCGCATAGAATTCCGAAAACGAACCACCGGCGCCAAAACAATCCAAGATTTTCATCGCTTGCACATTCTTTACTTCGTACTCGCCTGCAACTGGAACGCCACTCGCCGTTAGTTGTGTAGTGCCAAGAATGATCGAGCTGATGGCATTCTCATTGCCCGCATTTCCCGTCCCGCGATAATAGTAGGCAAGCGAACCGAGCTCATGTTTTGCCACTAGCTTGTCAAGCGCCACCGACGTACGTGCCGAACGCTGTAACTCGTTGCTCGGGCAGCCGGCCTCAACGTCAAAAGTGTACGAGAACTGATCCACTCTCTCCGCTACTTCTTCCGGTCGAACCGTTTCTATAAGACTGGCGAGTTCCTCAACCTCCAAAATCTCGATATGCCCTCCGAAATCCGCGCACTGTGCCGTCAGATCCGAGTAAATATCCAACATTCCGCCGTAGTAGTGTCCCATCACTCCCAGGCGATTGTGCTCCATGGTGTGTGCCACGTGCGCTGCTTCCACCCATTCGGCGATCTCGTGCCACGCCGTGTGGTCGCCGCTAAGCATTCCAGTCACTTGAAAGAACGGAATTCGGCAACGCTTAAATACGTTGGCGATTTCGGGCACCGGGCAGGTTCCGCACCACGCTAGCCATTCGCCCGTCATTTCGCCCCGATCGCCCAGCGCGTTGAACGAGGCATAGTCAATGGCCTCGCCCGGCGCTAAATTCAAAATGATGACCGGGATCTTTGCTCGCCGCACAACCGGTAGCACGGTCGAAGACAACGCATAGGTGGCCACATGCAGAAACAGCAGATCTACATCTTCTTGCCGGAACTTATGGCCTGCCTCGACCGCTTTCTCCGCCGTATCGATCAGACCCAGATTAACCACTGTGGCGCCCCGCTCATTTAGCCGCTCGGCGATTGTCGCGTTATATCCCGTCAGCCGTTCCTTTAGCCCTGCAAATTGAGGCCAGTAGGCATCCAGGCCGACGCTAAAGAGCCCGAGTCTAAGCTGCGGCTTGTTGGTCATAATCTTTACCCGTCACGAAACAGTCTAGTCGGAGCCGGGGCGTTAGCGATCTAGTCTGGAGTGGGGCGGGATCGCAACGGTCCCGCCCCATCCGATTAGAACGTGACTCGTAGTCCCAGCTGCAGACGCCGCGCATCCACCTGTGTGGAAGAGATCTGTCCGAAAGTGGGCGTTCCCCACGTCATGTTAGGAACTCCGAACTGCGTGTGATTGAAGATATTAAAGGCTTCAAAGCGCAATTGCGCGGCCAGGCGCTCGGTGATGTGGGTGTTCTTGAAGAGGCTCATGTCGAAGTTGTCAATACCGGGTGTTTGGAACTGATTTCTCCCGGCATCTCCTTCAACGTGCAGCGTCGGATACGCGAAGGCTGCGGCATTAAACCACTGTCCCCGCGGATTCTGCCCCTCTGTCGCATTGCCGATAACATTGGGTACCGAAGTGTTGAATGTCGGAGCGATGTCCGGCCAGAAGACTGCTGTGTTAATCGTGTGATACTGGCCGGCCGAGAAAGTCGCAATACCGTTCCACTGCCATCCGCCTACCACCGCGTTGAGTGCCCTCCCGCTATTTCCGAGAAAAGTCTTTCCCTTGCCGAACGGCAATTCATAGTTATAGCTCAGTACCAGCCGCTGTGGGACGTCATAATCTGCGTGGCCCTTATCAAACTTTTTGAAGTCCGCGCTGATCATGGAAAAATCGTCCGTGTTGCCGAGGTCAATCGCCTGTTGCCATGTATAAGCGCCCAGGAAATACAGGCCGGTCTTAAAGCGATGCTCGTAGCGCAAGGTCAAAGCTTCATAGCTCGACCAGCCGCGGTTGTCCGACATCAGAATGAAGCCGTTATATTGAGGATAGGGTTCGCGTTGCGATAACGGGATAGTATCTGTCGGGTCGATATATCCAGCGTCTAAATTGTATCTTTGCGGCAGTTTTTGTCCCGTGTTGCCGGAATACCCAATCTCCACGAAGTTATCCGAGCCAAAAGTGTGCTGGATGTCCGCGTTCCATTGGGAAACATAGGGAGTGCGGTTGTGCAGGTTCAAAGTAAACGGATTGAACGATGCACCTACTCCCGCTGAAGGAAATAAGCTTCCGAGTGAGAGGGTGGGACTGTTCGCATTGCTCGTCAGCGTTTGCGAAGAATAGAACGGCGCACCGACAATCTCAAACTGCAATTCGTTAGCATTGTCAGTCGCGTAGTAGATGCCGCCGCCCGCTCTGAACACCGTGTTCTTCGTGACTTGGTACGCCAGCCCCACGCGCGGCGCGAAGTTGTTGTAGTCGGGATCTACAATTTGCGGCCGCACTCCTTGTCCCGCAATTACTTCGGTCCCAGTGGCCGTGTCGAAGAATTCGGCTCGGCCGTGTATCTCGCGCGGGGAAGCGCTGAATTCGTAACGCAACCCCAAATTCAGGGTTAGCTTCGATGTCAGTTTCCAGTTGTCCGCCAAATATCCGCCGTAGTAATTCGTCACCATGTTCTGCGCCGAGTTGCCTACCGAGGTAGTCGCCGAATACGGCTCTCCCAGCAGGAAATCGCCGATGCTGGAGCCGGAGAATTGGCCGGTGAATCCGAAGGATGGAACGCCGCCAAAATCGGTGATCTCAAAATACTTTTCGCGCATGATCTGAAAGCCTACTTTGAAATTGTGTTTGCCTCGGATGATGCTCAAATTATCAACGTATTGATAGTTTTGTTCGTCCGCGCCGATCGCTTCGGAGAACGAACCGATCCCGCTGAACCCGCTAATGCCAAAGCCCGGCACGCCGAAATCAAAAGGATTGGTGGAAGTGTTTTGCAAGCCGAAAGTGTTGGCCGCGTAGTTAGGTCCATTTGCGCCTTGCTCTAGTTTGTACGTCGAACTGTCGTTGTACCCAAATCGGAATTCATTCACAATGCTGGGCGTAATAGTCCGCACATACGTCGCCGTCCAGAGTGTGTCCTTCAAAGGGTTATTCGTGCCGCCCAAGGCTTGAATCGAAGGCACAAAGAGCGGTTCATTCGAGTTCGAATAGCTCCCATAAACCAAGTCTTTGCTGTCGATCTGATAGTCAATGCGCGCGTTGTACTGATCAAATTCACTCACTTGCTTCGGCGAGGCGAAAGTGTTGAACGTAGGGAACGTCAGCGAGTTCGTATTCACGCCTACATTGGGCACTGGAATGAAAGGGATCGCCTTCTGCGAGATCGGATTCAATAAATTGCCCAGGACGACGTTGCCTGGTAAGGCTAAACCTGTGGCCGGATCGATCACGTTCACGCAATGCTGCGAACTTGGATTTGCTTGGCAAAATGAAGAACTCGTCGGAAACAAGCCAGTCCCCGTTGAGTTATCCGCCAGATTGCCCGAAAGCTGCGCGGTGGAAGGATACAAACCCGTCAGATCCAGTCCCTCGCGCTGCCGGAAACCCTCATAATTGAACATGAAAAACAATTTATTCTTGCCGTTGAAAATCTTGGGGATAATAACAGGGCCGGTGGCCGTTGCGCCAAACTGATTCTGGCTGAACGGTGGGCGGCCCTGCCCAGCGGAGTTCGTAAAATAATTATTCGCGTCGAAATTCCGGTTGCGTACCAGTTCGAACGCCGTCAGATGGAGGTCGTTCGATCCCGATCGCAGAGCTGTATTTACAATCGCCGCGCTGCCGCCGTAGTCAGGCGTAAAAAAGCTCCGTTGCACGTTGAATTCTTGGATCGCATCCGGATCCGGCCTAATGCCGGCATTACCGAAGCGTGCGTTACGTGTCTCGATCCCATTGACGAGATAGCTGACATCACTCTCTCGCAAACCCACAATCGATAAGGTTTGATCGGTACGTCCCGTCCAGGTTGACGCCGGTGAGTTGCCCGTGCCGATCGGCGCCGCACCCGCGCTTAATTGGGCGAGTTGAATGAAATTCCTGCCGTTTAAGGGCAAGTCTTCAATGGTGTGCTCGCTCAGCACTTGCCCAGCAGTCGCTGTCTCTGTATTCAACAATGTCTCTGCGCTAGCGGATACCTCCACCGTTTGCGTCAGTTGTCCAATGGTGAGTTTAACGTCCACTGACGTCCGTTGCGCCAGCTGGATTGAAATTTCGTTCACTACTTGGTCCTGGAAGCCCGCTGCGGTTACTTTCAAACTGTACGAGCCCGGCCGCAATTGGTTGAACGTGAAAGAGCCCACGGTACTGCTCTGGCCCTTCAGAGCATTACCTTCCTGGACACTTGTTAAGAAAAGTTGAGCGCCCGATACGGCGGCGCCGTTTGGATCGACGACGTTGATCGTCAGATCACCGGTGATGGCCTGCCCATTCAGCAGCATGCTGCAGAATAGGGCGGCGAATATAAGTAAAAAACGCGACGTGGTTTTCATAACTAGCCCCTGTAAGGATCCCCGATACTGCGGAGATTAAATTGATCCTATCTGGGCTGACGAAGTGCGGCAAGAAGAAAGCAGTACTAGAAGCATGTTTCACTAGGCAAAACATGGGATTTCACCCACAACAACACGTAACAAGTTGTTGAGATTGATGTTATAGTTTTCAAAGACGTCGGATGGCTCTTCTTTCGACGACCAAAAACTGCCCAGGAGTTTCACTGTTTGAAACCCACACCCACGAACGCCGGCCGTTATATTATCGAAGCGGTATCGCGCGCTTGCGACATCCTCGAAGCCTTCTCTTCCGGTGGCGAAGCGCTCCGCCTGTGTGATATCACCGCCCGCACTGGCTTGAGCAAAGCAACCGCATTTCGCATTTTATTCACCCTCGAACAACGCGGCTTGGTTGAGCAAGGAGAGCGCCATACTTATCGCTTGCGCCTCCCTACTCTGAACCGCCGCAAATATCGCTTCGGCTACGGCGCGCAAACCTCTGAGTTTGCCTTTTCCCGGTCGGTTTCTGAATCAATAGAGGCCGCCGCTCTCGCCGAAGGTATTGATTTACTGGTGCTGAACAATCGCTACAGCGCCAAGGAGGCCATCCGCAACGCCGAACTCTTCGTACGTGCCAAGGTTGATCTCGTGATTGACTTTCAAACCGACGAACACTGCGCCCCGGTCGTCTCGTCCAAACTGAGTGAAGCGCAGATTCCCTTTATCGCTCTTGAGATTCCACATCCCGGCGCGACCTATTATGGAGCCAACAACTATCGCGCTGGAACGCTAGGTGGACAGTACTTGGCTAAGTGGGCCACTCAGCATTGGCACGGCAGAGTCGATGAGGTTCTCCTCCTCGAACTGCCCGTTGCGGGTGCTTTGCCCAAGGCACGGCTAACTGGCACTTTGGCCGCCCTGCGCGCGAGCCTCCCTTCCTTCCATGACCAGAAGGTTGTCGCGTTAGATGGCAATGGTCAGTTTGATCGCAGTCTTGAGGTTGTGCGGAAACACCTCCGCAAGAGCCGCGCCAAATGTGTATTGGTCGGTGCTATCAATGATCCCAGCGCATTGGGCGCCCTCCGCGCCTTTCAGGAGGCGGGACGTGTTGAGGAATGCGCCGTCATGGGCCAGAACGCCTCTCTCGAAGCACGCAGTGAGATCCGCACTCCCGGCTCCCGTCTCATTGGCTCAGTCGCCTACTTCCCGGAAAGATACGGCGAAGGGGCTATCTCTCTCGCTTTGAATATCGTCAAGGGTAAACCCACACCACCGGCCGTTTTTGTGAAGCACCAGTTGGTCACCAGGGAGACCGTGGAACAAATCTACCCGCGCGAGTCCGATCTCCGTGAATCTCTCACCGCCTAAACTGAGTTTCATGTCCGCCATTTTTCCGCTTGCTGAGCTTGAAGTACCAACCCAAAGTCCGGAAGTGAATGATTGGTCGTTTCCCGAAACTCCGTCCCGGGAGTTTTCCATCGGTCTCGCCAGCCGGCTTATCGACTTATGCATAGCTGCCGAAAAACAGCCGGAAATGTTTTATACAAAATCTCAAGGCGATGATTTATTCGTCGCATTCCGCGCTTATGGCGATCCCGCCGATATTTTCAACGTTCGGGGTTCCACTCAAATTAAGGAAGTCCCATTCGGCAAAGGCCTGGCCTACAGTCCCCTGGTTGAGCCTTATCGCGCGCTCGTCGAAGACAAACTTCGCCAGTTGCCCAAGGCCAAGCGCCTTTGGCTGACCGGCCATGGCATCGGAGCCGCCTCCGCGCTCTTGGCTGCCATAGATTTGTCCGAGCAAAACGAACTCGCGGCAGTCTACACCTTCGGATCTCCGCGCCTGGGAGACAAGCGTCTCGTGCGCTCGCTACCCTGCCCGGTGTTCAGAGTGGTCAACAATCTCGACCTCATGGTCACCATGCCCACTCCCTGGAAATGGCGTCATATGGGGCAGCACTATCTCATTAACGTCGGGGGTCGTCTGCTCAAGAATCCCAAGGCTTGGACTCGCCTGCCTGCTATGCTTCGCCAAACGATGTGGCTCGGCGAACTTTTAGGTGACGGATTGGCCAGCGGCTTTCCTCGTGCCATTTATCATCTACTATCGCAAGTCCTCGGCGATCATTCCGCTGGTGCGTACCGCAGCCGTCTGTACCAGCTGGCGCATCAGGAAGTGAGCTAAATCTCCTGAGCCAGTAAGAAAATCCCCAGATTTTGCCATTGACAGCGTTTTTTCCGAAACAATTCTCCCGGACAATGTAAGATAAAAGTCAAAGATCAGTTTTGGCACAGCTACTCCTGCTTCGCGGGGCCAAGCAACTGTTGACTTTGCGCGGACCCAATGGTGTACGCCGTGGTGCGTCGCTGAATGACCTGGGGATAATCGAGGACGGCTCAGTCCTTATCCAAGATGGGAGAATTATTTCCGTCGGGCCAACTCGCCGGATTGAAAATCTAAAGGAAAGCAAAGGCGCGAGGGAGATTTCTGTCGCCGGCGCGGTTGTCATGCCGGGTTTTGTAGATCCCGTGGTTCAGCTGAGTCTATGGGAGCGTCCTACTTCGCTCGCTAGAGCGCCTAAACGCAAAAAATCGTTGGACTTTTACCACGAGAGCCTGAATCTTGTCGGTTCCTGTTTGCAGCACGGCACATTGAACGCTCAACTTAAGGTCTGCTCCGAGAGCGGTTCGCACGCCGCTGACATCGCCGCTCTGAGTCAACTATTAGCCATCGGCTCCAATCCTGTCGCCACCGTGCGCAGCCTGCGTTTACACGCTACGAGCGCTGATGAAACTAAAATCGCAGGCCTCGCTGCCCACTTGGCCAAACTGCGCCGCGGCAAGCTCGCCCAGTTTCTCGAACTGGTGGCCGATCCCGCTGCGCCGCCTCTGGCTTCGTTCCTCAAAATATTGAGTGAAGCCGGTTTGCCGTTGCATCTGACTTGGCCCGGCGGATCCATCCACCTCTTGCAAACCCTTTTGCAACTGACGCGGCCGCGCGCCATCTTTTGTCCCGCCGAGCTGCAACCTGCAGAATCCGCGCTGCTGGCTCGTTCACCCGCGATTGTAGTGTTCAGTCCGTGTAAGGATCTTTTAGAAGAGCGCGAAAACCCCTCGGCTAAAAAGTTCGCGGCGGCGGACGGCGCCATTGCTTTAGGAAGTGGATATGATGCTAGGGATGCGCCGATTTTCAGTATGCAAATGGTGGTTGCGCTAGCCGTGCTCCGTTTGCGCCTTAGTATTGAACAAGCCATCTCGGCCGCCACCATCAACGCCGCTTATGCGTTGGGTTGCGGTGCTGAAGTGGGCAGTATAGAGGTGGGGAAGCGCGCCGATCTGCTGGTTCTCAATCTCTCCGATTACCGCGAAATGCCGCGCCGCATCGGTGTCAATCAAGTTGTCATGGCACTGCGCGACGGCAATTTTGTCATCAACCGCAAGCGCGCGAAAGCGAGCGCGCCCTAGCTTGCTCGTCGAATGCGTTCCCAATTTTTCCGAAGGGCGCGATCCCACCCGCATCGCCGCCCTTGTTTCCGCCATCGCCTCTGTTCCCGGTTCGCGCGTCCTTCACCAGACCAGCGACCCAGATCATAACCGCACTGTCATCACTTTTGCCGGCGAAGCCGAGGCCGTCCTGGAATCCTCGGTTCGCGTCGCCGCGCGCGCGGCCGAGCTGATTGATCTCAATCGTCATTCCGGCGTTCATCCCCGCCTCGGCGCGCTCGACGTTTTGCCCTTCATCCCGCTCGGCCCCACCACGCTCGCCGATTGCGCCGCCCTTGCTCATCGCGCCGGCCAACGGATCTGGCAGGAATTGCACATCCCGGTCTATTTCTATCAATCCGCCGCTTTGCGCGCTGATCGCACGCAGCTTGAAAAAGTGCGCAAAGGTGAATTTGAAGGTCTCCGCGCAAGCGTGCTAACCGATCAAAGCAAGCGACCCGATGTCGGCGGTCCAGCCCTCCATCCGACCGCCGGTGCCGTGAGCGTAGGCGCGCGCGATATTCTTATCGCTTACAACGTCAATCTCGCCACTACCGATCTCGCCATAGCGAAAAGTATCGCGCGCTCGATCCGTGCTAGTAGCGGCGGTTTCGCCGGCGTCAAGGCACTCGGCCTTCCTCTCGTCTCACGCGGCCAGGTGCAAGTCTCCATCAACCTCACGGACTTTAAAGTCACTCCTCCGCACGTTGTGTTCGCTGAGGTCAGCCGTCTGGCGGCCGACGCCGGCGTGCCGGTCGCGGAAAGCGAACTTATCGGTCTCATTCCCTCTAAAGCACTTGCAATGGCCTTCGCCCACAATCTCAACCTGCCGAATTTCGGCACCGAATCGGTACTTGAAAATTGCTTGTCGCAGCACTCTTGGTTAAAATAGCGCCCATATGCTCAGCAAGGTCTCGGGCTTGCTTTTCTGTGCCCTTTTAAGCACCGCTCTTCCGCTCGGCAACTCCGCCGCCGCCCTCGCTTCCTATAAGGATGCTAACTATAAAGTCGCGATTCCTCTGCTCAAGGCTGCGCTAGCGGACGACGCACAAAATCCGCTCCTGCATGCGGCTTTGCTTTCTTCGTTCACTTATGAAGGCCTGCTGGACGAAGCCGCCGACGAAGCCGACAGTGATGAGACCGCCTTCCCGCAGTCGCCCGATGTCCTTTCAGCCCGTGGAGAATTCGCGTTCTATCTAGGTAACATGGGCGTTGCCGAAAAGCTCTTTCGCGCCGCTATCAAAATCAAAGACGATTCTCCGCGTGCAACGTTTGGCCTGTCCCGTTTACTGCGCATGGCCTCTTACCACCGCACCGCGCGCATTCTTTGCTTGCGGGCCCATGAAATCGATCCCGCAGACGCCTACATCACAAAATCCTTTCTAAACTACGTCCCCGCCGAAAAGCGTACCGCGCTCATCACCGAATTCGCCAAAGCCCATCCCTGGCTCTACCGAAACTTCGACGCGCACATGGAAACGGCCAAAGAAGTCGATGCCGCCATCAACCATCGGCAAGCCTTCGAACTGACCGGCGCCCTCAGCGAAGTCGATCTGCGTCTCGTTGAATTCCGCTACAGTCCCACCGTCGTGCGCGGCCTCGGTTTGGAAGTGTCTCTCAACGGCTCACAGAAGGTCCGGCTTTTACTCGACACCGGCTCCACTGGTATCCTGCTAACCCAAACTCTTATCGATAAACTCGGCCTCAGTCACCTGGGAAGCTCCGAAACTTACGGCATCGGCGACGAAGGCGTCAAGAAAAGTTTTGTCTCCGTCGCTGAATCCTGCGACATTGGTTCACTCAAATTCAAAACTTGCATCGTGGAGGCGCTGGGCGGCAAGCGCAACATCAGCGGCGAATACGATGGACTCATTGGTGCCGACATCTTTGAGAGGTATCTCATCCAAATCGATTTTCAAAGGCACAACTTGCATCTTAAGCCGCTGCCCGAAATTGCTGCCGGCTCACAAGGCCACGATCGTGAACGGCAGCCCGACGAAAAAGGCTTTACACCGATCTTCCAGCTGGGTCATCACCTGCTCGTTCCGACTCAACTAAACGGCCAGGACTCCGGGCTTTTTCTAATTGACACCGGCGCACAAAGATCTTTAGTTGATTCCGCTTTCGCGAGCCAATCCGTGAAGATTCATCGTGATAGCTACATGAAAATCAAGGGCGTCTCCGGTGAGGTGAAGAATGTCTTCGAGGCCGATAAGGCCGAAATCCAATTCGCCACCTTCCGCCAGCGAAATCTGGGCATGACGGCGATTGATCTCAACAGCGCGCCTGACCATCAAGAGGTCCGCATGGCGGGCATTTTAGGCATGCCCGTCCTTGCGCTATTTCGCCTGACCATCGACTACCGTAACGGTTTCGTCATGTTCGAACCGGTGTTCCACTAAGCCTCCCCCGTATCATAGAGGAATGGCATCCGTTGTTACTCCAGAGCCTGAAGTGTTATCGGCCGCTCACGAGATCATGCAGCTCGAGCGCGATTATCTTCTGCAGAACTATGCCCGTTATCCGCTCGTACTCCATCGCGGAAAAGGCTGCTACGTTTACGATCTTGCCGGCAACCGTTACCTTGACCTCATCAGCGGCATCGGCGTCAACTCTCTCGGTTACGCCCATCCGCGTATCACCAAAGTGATTCGCCAGCAAGCCGGCTTGCTGCTGCATACGTCGAATCTCTACTATCACGAATATCAGGGCCGTCTGGCGCAACGCCTCGCTAAACTCAGCGGTTTGCAACGCACGTTTTTCTGCAATTCCGGAACCGAGGCCATGGAAGGCGCTCTTAAAATGATGCGCGCCCACGGCAATTCCATTTCGCCTTCCAAATTTGAAATCATTGCGCTCGAAAATTCATTTCACGGGCGCACGCTAGGCGCCATTTCCATTACCGGCCAACCAAAATATCGCAAAGACTTCGAACCTCTTCTCCCGGGCGCGCGCTTTGTCGAACGCAATAATATCGCCGCCCTTGAAGCCGCCTTTAATGGCAACACCGCCGGCATTGCCCTCGAATTCATCCAGGGCGAAGGCGGCATTTATCCTGTTTCCGAAGCTTTCGTTCGCCGCGCGCGCGAACTGGCTAACCAGCACAACGCGCTCCTGTGTTTCGATGAGATTCAATGCGGCGTCGGTCGCCCCGGCGCTTACTTCGCTTATCAACTTCTAGATCCTGTCATATTACCGGATATTGTGGTCTTCGCCAAACCCATGGCATGTGGCTTGCCGCTCGGCGCCGTAGTGGCCAACGAAAAGGCCGCCGCTGCCATCAAACCCGGCATGCACGGCTCCACTTACGGCGGCGGCCCCTTAGCCTGTCGCGTGGCGCTGGAATTTTTCGATATTCTGGACGAACTGCTACCCTCCATCAACTCCGTAGGCGGCTATTTCCGCATGCGCCTCACGGAACTCATGCGCGATTTTCCCTTCATCAAAGAGGTCCGCGGTCAGGGCCTCATGATCGGCGTTGAACTTGAGATCCCCGGCAAGGATCTGGTCACCGACGGCATTCAAGAAGGTATTTTGTTTAATTGCACGCATGAAAAGGTACTACGCCTGTTGCCTCCGTACATCTTGACCGAACAAGATGTAGACCGCGCGCTGACGGCCTTGGTCAAAGTGTTTCGGAATGTTAACTCGAAGGCGGCTCACTCTTAAGTGCCTCCTTTGGCGCGATAAGGGCATCGTGGCGGCCCAAAGCGCCAAGCTTGGAACGTTGTACCCTGTGAAAGAGCAATTTTGAAGAAGCGAATTTTCTTAACCGTACTGCCATCGATTGTGCTGTTGTGCCTCTCCTCCTGTGCAAGCAAGCGCGCTAATCTCCAGCTCGAGCCGGAACCGCGCGCTATATCCCGGCGCTTAAATATGCCTGCGGCGCGCCATCCCCGCATCGTTCTCGACCCGGCTGGTGACACCGTCTATATGCTGGCCGTTGCTGGAGCCGATCCCGCCTCACAATTAGTGCTTCTCACGTCCGTCGACGGCGGCGACACCTTCGAACAGCCCGTGACGGTAAATGAACCAGGCACCAACGTCGGCTCGCATGGCGAAAACAGCCCGGTGCTTTTGTTCGGCCCCGGCGAAAAGCTGTACAGCATGTGGGAACAAGCCGAAGGCGAAGCCACCAACATTATGTTTGCCGAGTCTCTCGACTTCGGCGCAACTTTTGAAAAACCGATTCGTATTTCCGATCAATCCACGCACACCTATAGCGGCTACCCGTCGCTCGCCGTTGCTCCCAACAAAACCGTGTGCGCCACCTGGCTTGATTTTCGCGATCAAACCGACCACGCCGACACCACGTCCATCTATATCTCTTGTTCCATCGACGAAGGCGCCACCTTTTCCAAGAATCTGAAGGTGGCCGATGGCGTTTGCCCGTGTTGCCGGCCTACCATTGCTTATGGTCCGCAAGGCCAACTCATGGTATTTTGGCGTCGCGTGTTCCCCGGCGACATTCGCGACATGGTTGTCTCCGTTTCTACCGATCAGGGCAATACCTTTTCCCCTCCCGTGCGCGTCGCCGAAGACAACTGGAAATTGGAAGGTTGTCCCGATTCCGGCCCCGCCGTCATTCGCGTCGACAAGCGCGTGTACGTCGCCTGGTTGACGGAAGCCACGCCCGCCCGTTCCGGCGTGCGCCTCGCTTGGAGTGACGATGGCGGCAAAACTTTCTCCCTGCCCGTCATGGCCTCCAGCAAAACCCTCGACGCCAACCATCCGGCCTTCGCCATGGAAAATAACGGCAACGTCCTCTTAACGTTTCAAGCGCGCGACCCTTGGCAAAAAGGTGGCTGGACACCACCTCGCCCTTACGCTCTCGAAATCGACCAACACGGCGATCTGTCCGACCCTGTTCTGATCGCCAATGGCACCATGCCCGTCGAATTTCCCACCGTTGCGACCGGCAACGCCGGTCGCATCTATTTCGCCTGGACCGAATCGACCGGGGACCGGCCTGCTGTCGTCATGCTCCGCGCCCGCAACGCCGAACAATAGACCGAGCCTGTTCACCGCAGCCGCAGAATCATTCGGTCTTCATCCACATACCGCGAGCCCACTTTCAGCGCATTCGGCTCCGTGCCATAGATCTGAAAACCGAAACTCTTGTATAACTGCTTCGCCGCGTCCTGACACGTCGCCACCGCCAGCAAAATCTGTTCCAGTGATGCATCCTGTTTCGCTCTGTCAATCAGCGTCGCGATCAACGCTCGTCCCACACCCTCCCGCCTCCGCGGCGCCGCTACATAAACCCCGTAGATGTGCCCTTTATGTATTTCCTTCACCCCCATTTCCCGCATAAATGCCGCCATTCCAATCAACTGGTTTTCGTCGAAAGCCCCCAGATAGAAACTGCCTCCCGCCACATCCCGAAACCGGCCCGCTATCGCTTCAACCGCCGTCGACTCGTGCTCTTCCGCAGCTTTCCCAAACGCAAAGGGCTCGCTCATAAGCGCCTCTAGCCTGAGTAGCCACCAGGCTGCAGCATCGGCTTCGCGAAGGGTTCGGATTTCCATTCTTGCCATGCGTGGGCATTTAGCTCTACAACAAGTCTTCCCGACCTTGTACGTCCAAGACCTTCACAATCCTGCTCACATCCTGCGCGCTGCTTCGGCTGGCTACCAATAGCGCATCCGCCGTATCCACAATCACCAGATTCTCCACCCCCACCAGCGCCACCGGCTTCTGCGCATCCACATAATTCCCGCGACTGTTCTCCGAGATCAATTCCCCGCGCGAAGCGTTTCCGTTCCCATCCTTCTCCGCCAGATCGTACACCGCTTCCCAACTCCCCACGTCGTTCCAGCCAATATCGTCCAGCGCCAGCCCCGCCACATCCTTCGCCTTTTCGATAATCGCGTAATCCACCGAAATGTTGTCGCACAGCGGATATACCTCCGCCAGCTTCTTGGCAAAGCTCTTCGCATCCACCCCCGGCAAGCCCGCCAACAGCGTCGCCGTTTTCGGCTGATGCTGCCGCATCAGTTCCAGTACCGTCGAAGCTTTCCAAAAAAACATCCCGGCATTCCAAAAAAAATGTCCGCGCTCCACAAATTGTTTGGCCGTCCGCGGATCTGGTTTCTCGCGAAAGCTGGTAACCGGTATCGCTGCATTGCTGCCCGGCAGCACATTCTTGGGGAACTCAATGTACCCATAGCCCGTCTCCGCCCAGCGCGGCTGAATGCCCAGCACCACCACGCTATCCGTTTCGGCCGCCCGGAACGCCGCCTTGACGAAATTGCGAAAGCGCCCTTCCTTCAGAATCAAATGGTCGGCTGGAAAAACGCCCATGACCGCGTCCGGGTCCAGGCCCGCCAAAATATGCGCCGCCAAGCCAATGCAGGGCGCGGTATTGCGCTGCGCAGGTTCCGCGATGATCTGCCGCTTTGGTACCTCCGGCAATTGCTTGCGGATCTCCTGCTGCAAATAATCGTTCGTAACAACCCAGATATTCTCGGGCGGAATAATCGCGCTCACTCGATCCACCGTTTGCTGGATCAACGACCGCTCTCCAAAGAAACGCAGAACCTGTTTTGCGTTTCGCTTGCGGCTGCGCGGCCAAAAACGGGTCCCGCGTCCGCCGGCCATGATCAGGCCGTATCGGTGATTTGCCATAAAACTTTAAAGCCGGTGGCGCAGGCGCTTTCGCCCGCGGGGCGCAACAAGACGATTAGGGATTCGGGTTCCCTTTATTCAGCGGCACTTCATGGTTCGGCAATTGCGAATCCGGAAATCCGCGAATCACGTTCAGCGTCCGGCTCCAGCGCGTGCGCGTGAAAAAATGTTCCCCTAAATCCAGTGCGTGCGAAATGAGCGAACCCATACTTGAGCCCGCCAAATCGTCCGTCGATGCCCGGTATGACCAATAAATAATCACCGGCTTGCCGATAATGTTCTCGCGCGGCACAAAACCCCAATATCGGCTGTCCAGCGAATTGTCGCGATTATCCCCCATCGCGAAATAGCTATCCTTCGGCACCACCACTTCGCCGTCCACCACGTTCTGTTCCAGCATGCGCCGCTGCAACTCGGCGGCCATCGGTGTGTTCGCGGTAAAGGGCGACACCGGTCCCGGAAAGTTATCCCGGTATTCGTCGTACATGTCGGCTTTGTGATAAACGTACGGCTCATTCAGCTTCAACCCGTTGCGATACACGTCGCGCTTCACCATCTTCAAGTGGTCGCCTGGAACGCCGATCACCCGCTTCACGAAAGTCGCCGAAATATCCGCCGGATAACGGAACACGATAATGTCTCCGTGCTTCGGCTGTTCATAGGGCAGCACCCACTTACTAATCGCTCCGGCAGGCGCATACGCCAGCTTGTCCACCAGCAAATGGTCGCCAATCAGCAAC
>Ga0182012_10002482_pt1 | contig 19897 bp, 19 predicted proteins | sample 612S2SmetaG_FD_120486 | JGI IMG/M metagenome (GOLD analysis project Ga0182012, IMG submission 120486) | Permafrost microbial communities from Stordalen Mire, Sweden - 612S2S metaG | ecosystem: Environmental > Terrestrial > Soil > Wetlands > Permafrost | place: Sweden: Stordalen | collected...
AACGGACGAAGGGGACCGCCAGCTTTTGGACCGGCAGATCCCGGCCCTGCTGGCTGCCAAGCCGGATTTCTGTTCCGTCACTTACGGGGCGGGCGGCGGCACCCGCGAAAAAACCCTCCGGATCGTGGATTGCCTCCAGCGGGAACACCAACTGACGGCCCTGGCGCATTTGACGTGCGTCAACCACACCCGGGCCGAAATCCTGGCCCTGCTGGAAAAATTCCGCGCGCTGGGCTGCCGGAACCTCCTCGCCCTCCGGGGCGATCCCCCGGGCGGCGGCGAATTCCGGCCCGTGCCGGACGGTTTTGAATATTCCGCCCAACTGGTCGAATTCATCCGCGGCCACGGGGATTTTTGCGTGGGCACCGCCGGTTTTCCGGAGGGCCATGTCGCCTGCCAAACCGGCAAACTCGATGACTGGCGCCACCTGCGGGAAAAAGTGGCGGCCGGGGCGGATTTTGTGCTGACCCAGTTGTTTTTTGACAACGCGGATTATTTTGAGTTCCGCGATTATCTCACCGGTCAACTGGGGGTGAACGTGCCCCTGATCCCGGGCATCATCCCCATTTTAAGCGCGACGCAAATCACCCGGTTCACCCAGCTTTCCGGCGCGAAAATTCCGGCCGGCCTCCGGCAGTCGCTGGACAAACTGGCGGGCCAGGACGAGGCGGCGGTGGAATTTGGCATTGAATATGCCACCCGCCAATGCGAGGAATTGCTGCGGGCCGGGGTGCCGGGGCTGCACTTTTACACGCTGAACAAGGCCCGTTCCACCGTGCAGGTTTTGAAAAACCTAGGGCTGGCCTGAGCCTGGCGCAGTCTGGCGCCGCCCCCGGTCCCGGCGGAGCGCGGTCCCGCCCATGCGGGACCGCTTCAACGTCCGAACACCTGCCAGGCATGTTGCGTTGTGAGACAGCCATGGTTTCTTCGCTGAAGCGGTCCCGCATGGGCGGGACCGCGCCCCGGGGGCAGTGCGCGGATGCGCCCTGGGCCACGGGTCTGGGATGGACAAGCCGGCCAAAAATGTCGTAACTTGTCAGAAGTAATATCTGTCTCATTAGGGACAACAACAATTAATAATTTTTATGTCTGAGAAAAAGAGCGGGGGCGGGTTGGTTTGGCTGGTCGTGTTGCTCCTGGCGGGCGGATTGGCGGCGGCCGGATATTATTATTTCCGGCGCGGGCAGGCGGAGACGCCGGACTATCAAACCACCGTGGTGGACCGGGGTGAAATCACCCAGGTGGTCACCGCCTCGGGCGCTTTGAACCCGGTGAAAAACGTGGCCGTCGGCTGCCAGGTTTCCGGCCAGATCAGCAAGATGTATGTGGACTACAATTCCCAGGTGAAACAGGGCCAGGTGATTGCCGAGATTGATCCGTCCACCTATCAGGCGGCCGAACAGCAGGCCGCCGCCGATCTGGACAACTCCAAGGCCAATTTGGAACTGGAAGAGGTGGAGGCCCGGCGGGCCAGCAGCCTGTACACCAACCAGTTGATTTCCGCCTCGGATTACGACACCGCCCTCGCCACCCTGCATGAAGCGCAGGCCATGGTGAAAATCAAGGAGGCCACTCTGGCCACGGCGCGGGCCAACCTGGGCTATTGCAAAATTTCCTCCCCGGTGGATGGTGTGGTGATCTCCCGTTCCGTGGATGTGGGCCAGACGGTCGCCTCCAGCTTCAGCACCCCGACGCTGTTTCAAATCGCCAAAGACCTGACCAAGATGCAGATTGACACCAGCACCGCCGAGGCGGACATCGGCAATATTGTGGAAGGGCAGGCCGTGACGTTCTCGGTGGACGCCTATCCGTACCGCCCTTTTTACGGCGCGGTCACCCAGGTGCGCAACGCCCCCATCACCAACAACAACGTCGTGATCTACGACACGGTGATCGGCGTGACCAACGCGGATTACAAGCTCAAGCCCGGCATGACCGCCATGGTCAACATTGTCATCGCCCATCGGGAGAACGTCCTGCGCCTCCAAAATGCCGCCCTGCGTTTCCATCCGTTGGACGCCTGGCTGGCGCAGACCAACCCGGCCCCGGCCCTGGGGCCGGGCACCAACGGCCCCGCCGGAGGCGTCCGCCGCCGCGGCGGCTCCCCCAATGTTCACACCGTCTATCTCCTGGACCCGGACAAAAAACTGCGGGCCGTCCAAATTAAAACCGACATCAGCGACGGCCTGATCACCGAAGTCACCGACGGGTTGAAGGAGGGGGATGTGGTGGTCACCGGCAGTGCCGGCAACGAAGCCCCGCCGGCCGCCGGCGGCAGTTCCAACCCGTTCGGCGGCGGCTTCGGCGGCCGGCGCTAATCTTCCCGCGGACCCAATTTGTGCCAACCAACCCCGTCATCCAGCTCTCGGAAATCCACAAGGTTTATCACACCGGCGATGTGGACGTGCACGCCGTGCGCGGCGTTTCGCTGGACATTTTCCCCGGCGAATTTGTCGCCATCATGGGGTCCAGCGGGTCGGGCAAAAGCACCCTGATGAACCTCATCGGCGCGCTGGACCGGCCCACCGGCGGCGCCTACCGGTTGGACGGCATTGATGTCGCCACCTTGGACCGGGACCGTCTCGCCGAAATTCGCAACGAAAAAATCGGCTTTGTTTTCCAGGGCTTCAACCTGCTGTCCCGGACCAACGCCGTGGAGAATGTGGAAATGCCCATGCTCTACAACCGGCGCCGGGTCGTCCGGCATGAGCAAAAAAGACGGGCCCTGTCCTGCCTGGACCTGGTGGGGCTCGGCCCCCGTGCCGATCACAAGCCCAACCAGCTTTCCGGCGGCCAGCAACAACGCGTGGCCATCGCCCGCGCCCTGGTCAACCAACCCTCCCTCCTGCTGGCGGATGAACCCACCGGCAATTTGGACAGCCAGACCAGCATCGAAATCATGGGGGTGTTTCAAAAACTGAACGGCCAGGGCATCACCATCGTCATGGTCACCCATGAGCTGGACATCGCCCGCTACACCAAACGCACGGTGATCTTACGCGACGGCAAGGTGCTGACCGACGCCCCCGTCGGCAACCGGCTGGACGCGGAACACGAACTGGCTCAATTGAAACAGGCGCAACAGGCGGTCAAACTGGCATGAAACCCTCCCCCCTTCATTCCCACCCATGAGAATCCTGGCCTCCCTTCGGATCGCCGCCCGGGCGTTGCGCCGCAACAAGATGCGCTCGGTCCTCACCATGTTGGGCATCATCATTGGCGTCGGCTCGGTCATCTCGGCGGTCAGCATCACCACCGGGGCCACCCGGCAGGTGGAGGACAAGGTCGCCAGCATGGGCCTGAACGTCATCCAGGTTTACTCCGGCAATTTCACCAGCGGCGGCATGCGCGGCGGCTGGGGCAGCGCGCCCACGCTGACGGTGGAGGACACCAAAGCCATTCAAAACGAAGTGGACGGCATCAGCGCCATCAGCCCCGAGGTGCGTGACCGCGAACAAATCATGGCCAACGGCTTGAATTGGAACACCCAAACCCTCGGGGAATCGCCGGACTTCGCGCAGATCCGCAATTGGGATTTTGCCGAGGGCTCCATGTTCAGTGACCAGGATGTCCGCACCCTGGCCAAGGTCGCCGTGGTGGGCAAAACCGTCACCGACCAGCTCTTCCCGAATATCGACCCCCTCGGCCAGATTGTGCGCATCCGCGACATTCCGTTCAAAATCGTGGGTTTGCTGTCGCCCAAGGGCTTCAACCTGTGGGGCCAGGACCAGGATGATGTCATCATTATTCCGTATACCAGCCACATGCGGCGGGTCACCAGCCGCACATTTGTCAATTCCATCCTGGTGCAGGCCGCCAGCGAGGGCCTCATCCCCAAGGTGCAGGACGGCATCACCGGGGTGCTGCTGGCCCGGCACCGCAGCCTCGATCAGGATTTTACCGTGCGCAACCAGGTGGAAATCATGCAGACGGCCACCGCCACGGCGCGCATCATGTCCGTCCTGCTGGGGGCCATCGCCAGTGTGTCCCTGGTGGTCGGCGGCATCGGCATCATGAACATCATGCTGGTCAGCGTGACCGAGCGGACGCGGGAGATCGGCATCCGCATGGCCGTGGGGGCGCGGGCCCGGGACATTCTGGTGCAGTTTTTGATTGAGGCCGTCACCTTGAGCGCCGTGGGCGGCATCATTGGCGTGGTGCTCGGCGTCATCGCCACCCGCATTGTGGCGGCCGCCACCCACTGGCCGACGGTCACGCCGCTCATCTGGGTGGGGGCGGCCTGCGTCTCCAGCGCCTTGATCGGCATCATCTCCGGATTTTATCCTGCCTGGAAAGCTTCGCGGCTCGACCCGATTGAAGCGTTGCGGTATGAATAGGGCGTGACCGCCGAAATCCTGCCCACCCACACCGCCGCATTGTTCGATCTGGCGGTGCAACGGGCGGTGGCCTGGCTCCGGGCCGGCGAGCTCGTGGCCCTGCCCACTGAGACCGTCTACGGCCTGGCCGCCAATGCCTTGGACCCGCGGGCGGTGGCCAAAATTTTCCAAGCCAAGGGCCGGCCCGCCCACAATCCGCTCATCGTGCACATTGCCAGTCTGGCTGTGGCGGAAACATGTGTCCGTCACTGGCCGCCCCTGGCCGGAAAGCTGGCCCAGGCCTTTTGGCCGGGGCCGTTGAGTCTCGTCCTGCCCCGGTCGGCCGCCATTCCCGACCTGGTGACGGCGGGCGGCCCGACGGTGGCGTTGCGCTGGCCGTCTCATCCCTTCATGCAGGCGGTGCTGCGGGAATGCGGCTTTCCGCTGGCCGCGCCCAGCGCCAATCTGTCCAACCACCTTTCGCCCACCAGCGCGGACCATGTCCGCCAGCAGTTGGGCGGCGTCATTGCCTTGATTGTAGATGGGGGCCGGTCGCAGGTGGGCATTGAATCAACGGTTCTGGACCTCTGCGCCACGCCCCCGGGCATTTTGCGACCGGGGATGATCCCGGTCGCCGCCCTGCAGGCCGTGGCGGGCCGGGTGGTGGACGCCGCCCCGCCGGCGGCCGGCGGGCCGCCCGGGATTTTGCGCAGCCCCGGCCGGCTCAAAAAACACTATTCCCCCCGCGCCCGGCTGGTGCTGCTGGACTGGGCGGACGACGCGGATTTGCGCCGGCAACTGGCGGGGCTCCAGCTCAGCCCGGCCGGCTGTCATGTGCTGGCGCATGCCCACATTCCTGCGCCCGATCCGTTCGCCCGGGTGTGTGTGATCCCCCACGACGCCGCCGCGTTCGCCCGTGCCCTGTATTCCGAGTTATATGGTTGTGATGCACTGGGGGCCGCGGTGATTGTCGTTGAACAACCCCCGGCGACGCCGGAATGGTCCGGCATCACGGACCGCCTGCGGCGGGCGGCGGCGTGACGGGAACTGGAACGGCCTCCGACCAGCGCGCCCGGTCGGCCAGGAAGAGGCCCGAGACGATCGCGGCCGGGCCGGAGGGTGATTTGCTGAGCGGGAAACGGCTGGGGAGTTCGCTTCGGCTGACGGCGTTAAACACGAATTTATCCCAACTGGCATCCGGGGCGCGCAGACCGTCACTGTACATTTTTACGTCCAAGGTTTCCGGGGTCAGATACAGGGCCGACACCGCTTTAAAGCTGTCATTGACCGTGAAAAAATCATCCTGCGCGTCCAACGTCAGCCACAGGCATTGCCGGTGGCCATACCACGCCACCGCCCAGGGCACGTCGCTCATCCACAGTTCATTTTGTTTCATCCAACCGGCTGACTTTTGGAGATCCGGCGGATAATAGGGTGGATAGTTGACCGGCACCGGGGCGCGGGAAATCAGCGCCCCCAGCAGCGGGACCGACAGCACGACCACAAACCCCGCCTGGGCGGCCCGGCGCATCGTCAAGGCCGAGAGCAGCATCGGCATCTCAATTTGATCCAGACAGGTGATAAAAAACGCCGTCCCATAAATCAAAACCAGGGGCAGCGCCAGTACCAGCAGGTTTCCGGAATTAACCGCCGGGGATGCATCCGACCACTGGGGTCGCCCCAAGGCTTGCGTCACGGCCAGGACACCCAGGCTCAGCAGCAAAAAATAGCGCACCCGGCGGATGGGCAGGCTCCGAAACCCGATCAGCAAGCCGGCGAAAAAGAACATGACCGCCCAGTTGCGGCCCAGTTGCGGCAGGTCGTCCTGCAGAATCACCCTCAGGTTGGCCACCAGCTTGAAAAACAGCGGCTTGGTCCGCCAGACCGCTGACAAATCCGGATGCAAGGATCGTTCCAGCAGCAATCCTGGATGAATGCTGCTGCCTTCCACCGCCGTAAAACCGGCCGTGCCAAACAAGGTGCCGCTGACCCAATAATTGCGGATCAGCCACGGGGCCAGCACCGCCAGAAAGGCGCCGGCGGCGATCACCCCCTGACGCCCCCGTTCGCGGCCGCCAAACCAGAGCAGAAACAGCACCACCGGCAGAATCATCCCGCCAAAGCCGTAGCGGGTCAGGGCGCCCGCGCCCGCCCACAGCCCGGCCAAACCGGCCAGCACAAACAACTGTTTGACCTGTGGCTCCGGCTCCCGCGCCTTTTCCTCGATGAGGATGAGCAGGCGGACCAAACCCAGAAAGACGACCATCACCAGCAGGGTGGACAAACCCGACCGGCTGAATTCCCAAAGCTGTTCACAGCCCAACATCAGGAGGGCGGACAGCCACGCCAGTTCGGGATCAAACAGTTTCCGGGCGATGACAAACGTCTGCCACACCAGCACCAGCAGCAGCAGTTGATTGATCACGGTGATCAAAAAATCCGGCTGGTAACGTGCAAACCGGCCGTCCTCCGCCCAAAAACTGCGCTTGGTTTCCACCGCGTAATGGAAGGGCAGCACTTTCATCCAACCGGCCAGAAACAGGGGGTACACCGGCGGATTGCCCAGATCCGGGTGCGCATCATGAAGCCGGGCGAAATCGGGGTTGGTTCCGGCCGGCCGGTCCCCGCCCCCCGCCTGGTTCTCCTGGCTGACCAAAAACACGCTCAGCGGCCGGACAAAGTCCGTGACGTACCCGCGGCCTTCCGCCAGATTCCGCGCCAGTTGGGCGGCGTCCATGGCTTCCGGCGCGGAAAAATTTCGGAAGCAATGCAGGTCATACCAGACGCCCAAGGCGGCAATTATCGTCCCCACCATGAGCATCCGCAGCACCCGGGACCCGGTGCCGACATCCAAAAAGTGAATGAACCGCTGGATCATTTCCGCCCAAAACATAAACTATAATCCTTCCAAACGATAAAGATGCAATTTGCGGTGAAACGTGCGCCGGCTCATGCCGATTTTCCGGGCCGCCAGCGTCCGGTTGCCTCCCGTTTCCGTCAAGGCCCGCTCCATCAATTGTTTCTCCGCCTCCTTTAAAGTCAATGCATTTTCCCGGGGCCCGGGGGTTTCCACCGGTCCGCCTGTCCGCACGGAGGCCGGCAGGTCGCGGGCGGTGATTTTTTCGCCCCGGCACAGCACCACCGCATGTTCAATGGCCGTGCGCAATTCCCGCACATTTCCCGGCCACGAATGCTGCATGAGCAGTTGCAGCGCGTCCGCCGTGAATTCATTCACTTTCTTTTCATTCTCCCGGGCGAATTCCCGCAAAAAATTCTGCGCCAGTAGGGGCACGTCCCCCGCGCGGTCCCGCAATGGCGGCAGGTTGATTTCCACCACCCGCAGCCGGAAAAACAAGTCCTCCCGGAACTTGCCGGCCTTGACCTGTTCCGCCAAATTTTTGTTCGTGGCGGCGATCAGCCGCACATCGGCCGTCAGCGTCTTGTTGGAACCCACCCGCTCAAACGTCCGCTCGCCGAGAAACCGCAGCAGTTTGATCTGAATGGTGGCGTCAATCTCGCCAATTTCATCCAGGAACAGCGTGCCGCCCTGCGCCAGTTCAAACCGGCCCACCCGCCGCTCGTAAGCCCCGGTGAACGCCCCTTTTTCATGCCCAAACAGTTCGCTCTCCAGCAGGGTGGGTGTGAGCGCCGCGCAATGCACCGTCACAAACGGCTGCCGGGCCCGCGGACTGCCCTGATGAATGGCCTTCGCAAACACTTCCTTGCCCGTGCCGCTTTCCCCGCCCAGCAAAATCGTCGCCCGGGTGGGTGCCACCTGCTGCACAATCTCAAATATCTCCCGCATCGCCGGCGATTCGCCGATGATGTGTTCCAGGCCGAATTTGGCGTCCAACTGCCGCCGCAACGCCACGTTTTCCGTCTCCAAATTTTGCTGCCGCAGCGACCGGGCGATCCGCATTTCCAATTCGTCAATTTGCAGCCGCCCCTTGGCGATATAATCATCCGCCCCGCGTTTCATGGCCTCCACCGCCAGTTCCTCCGAACCGTAGGCGGTCATCAATATGCATATCGGCGGCCGCGCCAGCGATTTGGCCCGCGCGATCAGTTTCATCCCGTCCTCGTTCGGCAGCCGGAAATCCGTCAGCATCACCTGCATGGGCTCGCGCTCGAGCAGCTCCATGGCCGCCTGCGCGTCTTCCGCCACATAAACATCATAACGCTCCTCCAGCGCCGCCCGCAGGCCTTCCCGCGTGGGCTTTTCGTCATCCACAATCAGCAATGTTGGTTTTTCACTCACAAATTCAGGCCGGCGTCCCGGTGTTCATCTCCTGCAACAACCGCGGCCGGCGTTCGTGCAGCGGCAGCCAGATCCGGAACGTCGTGCCCCGGCCCACGTGGCTCTCCAGTTCGATCCGGCCCTCGTGCGCCCGCACAATCCGTTGCACAATCATCAACCCCAGGCCCGTCCCCTTTTTTTTGGTCGTGTAAAACGGCTCGAAAATCCGGCTGATCTGCTCCTCGGGAATCCCCCCGCCCGTGTCCGTCACGCTCACCCAGACATGCTCCGGCGTTTCCCCGGTTTGCAGCGTGAGCGTCCCGCCCCGCGTCATCGCCTGCATCGCGTTTTTCACCAGATTGACCAGCACCTGCTGCATTTGCGTCCCGTCAATCGGCGTCACCGTCAGCCCGCGCGCCGGTTTCGTCGTCACCGTCAGCCCGCGATTGTCCAGTTCCGGCCGCAACAGTTCCAAGGTCTTCTCCACCACCGCGTTCAGCGACGTCAGTTGCAACTGCAACGGTGCCGGCCGGATGGCCTGTAGAAATTGCGTGATGATGTAATCCAGCCGGTTGATCTCCCCCTTGGCCACGCCCAGATATTGTTCCAATTTTCCGGCCGTCACCTCCAAATCCGCCTCCCGCGCCAGGGTCGCCGCCCGTTTGGATTTCGCGTTCGCCGGCGCTGCTTCCGGACGCAGCTTCTTCAGCTCCCGCTCCATCAATTGCAAATGGATGTGCAGCGCGTTCAGCGGGTTGCCGATTTCATGCGCCACGCTCGCCGCCAACAACGTCAGCGCCTGCACCCGTTCGCTTTCAATCGCCTCAAACGTCTTCTGCCGCGCCTCGGTCGCATCGTGCAAGATCAGCGCCACGCCCGAGCTCCCGATCGCCTCCCCGTCCAACGGCGCCGTGTACAACCGCAAAAACCGCGGCCGCGGATAATGCACCTCAAACTCATGCCGCACCACCCGCCGGCCCCCGTCCGGATCCAGGCGGACGATGTTCTTCCAGTCCACCTCCGGCAGGCACTGGGCGATGTGCTGGCCCTCCATGTTCGGTTGCAAACCAATCAGCCGCGTCACCGCCTGGTTGAAATACAGGATCCGCCCCTGTTCATCCATCACCAGCACCCCGTCCTCAATGGTGTTGAACAGCATCTCCAGAAACGTCCGCTCCCGCGCCAGCCGTTGGACCACCGTTTGCAGTCCTTCACTGTCCAGCCGGCCGATCCGGCCGAGCACCTTGTCAAGAAAGCTGGATTTCGCCGCCATAATGTCAACAATCCGTGGATTAGGTTGCCAAGCGTGTTTTGTCAAAGGAGCGTCATTTGTGTTACCTATAAACACCCTCAACAGTGCCATTATGACACATTCTGCTCAGGTGTCAAGCCCTCCAAAACGATTACTTTTGGCACAGCGTCCGGAAGCGTCCGTACTCGTGCGCAGGGCCCGGGGGAGACCGCCCGGCAACGGTGGTTTCCGGCCCCGCCGCCGGAACCGGAGACCTCACAAGGTCCGCCGAAACAGCAGCGTCGCCGCGGTCATCGCCAGAACGGTGAACCCCAGCAGAAACGCCAGGTCATAGCTGATGGCCATCAGGCCCGTGTTTTTCAGGGCGAGCTCCTTGAACCCATGCACCGCGTAGGTGAACGGGTCCACCACGGCAATGGCTTTCATCCAAGGCGGAAAGGAGCCGGTCGGATACACCGCCCCGCTCGGGAAATATAACACCGTGTTCAACATGCCGAAGATGGCGCGGGGCACCAGCGGGTCGCTGATCCGCACCATGATCAGGAACATCATGCTGATCAGGGCCAGCGCGGTCGCCACCACCAGCAACAGCATTCGCGCCAGCCGCAGCGGGTTCAACGGGTCGGGAATCCCCGCAATCAGCGAACCGAGGGTGATCAACACCACCCCGGCGATGATCGCCTTGGCCGCCCCCGCCAAGGTGAACCCCAGGATCAACTCGAACTTCCGGATGGGCGTGACCAGATAGCCTTCGTGCAGACCGCGCGCCTTGTCATCAATGAAAATGATGCCGCCGCCGATCATGGCGGAGACAAAAATCGCCAGCACGATGGTGCCGGGCAGCAAGTACTGGATATACGGCACATACGGATACACTTCGACGACGGACAAGGTCGCCACGGCGGACAGGCGCGGCGGCACGGCCGGGGAGTTGTACGCCGTGAGCAGACCGCCGAGCGTCCCTTCCAGCGTGGCGGCGGAAAATTGATCCGTGTTGTCCTCCACCAGCGCCAGGCGCGGGCTGGCGCCCGCCAGCAGCTCGCGGGAGAAGTGCGGCGGGATGTCCACCACGCCGTTGATCTGCCCGTTGCGCAAATCGCGGAGCGCCGACGCTTCATCCGGGTAGGCGACGGTGTTGAAGGTGCGGGCGTTGGCGGCGACGGCCTGGAACATCTCCTGCAGCCGGACCGCCGGGACGTTGTGATCCTGGTCCACCACGCCGACCTGGAGGTTTTTGATTTTCCCGCCGAAGGCGTAGCCCAGCACGACGAGCTGCACCAGCGGCATGATGATGGAGACGATCACCAGCACCGGACTGCGCCGGAAGCGGCGCAAGTCGCGTTCAATGATGGCCCAGGTTCGTTGCATTGGTTGGCGGCGCTATCCGCGCTGGAGCAGAAACGGGCTGTTGGCGGCCGACGGCGTTTGCAGCGCGTCGCGCAGTTGATGGCCGGTGTAATGCACAAACACGTCGTCCAGCGTGGTGCTTTGCACCGACAACGAAGTCACCGTCACGCCGGCGTCGCGCGCCGCTTCCAGCAGGGCGATGGTGGTGCGCGGGCCGTTGTTCGAGGAGATCCGGAAGATGTGATCCTCCGCTTTCACACCGGCCGCTTCCGGGAGGCCCTCTAAAGTCGCCGTCCAACCGGCCGGCACGGCGGAAAAACTGGCTTCCAGTATGTTTTGGCCGGGAATGGCCGCCTTCAATTTCAGCGGGGAATCCAGCGCCACCAGTTTGCCGTGATCCACAATCGCGATGCGGTCGCACAGTTTGTCGGCCTCGTCCATATAGTGGGTGGTCACCAGAATCGTCAGGTCGCGTTCGCGTTTGAGGCGCGAGAGCATTTCCCAGACGGAGACGCGCGACACGGGGTCCAGGCCGGTGGTGGGCTCATCCAGGAACAGGATTTTGGGTTGATGCACCAGCCCGCGGGCGATTTCCAGCCGGCGGCGCATCCCGCCGGAGAACATTTTCACCGGCTTGTCCGCCCAGATTTCCAGGTCCACCTCGGCGAGCAGTTGTTTGATGGCGCGCCGGCGCTGCTCCCGGGGGATGCCGTAGAGTTTGGCAAAGAAACTCATGTTCTCCACCGCGCTCAAATCCAGGTCGGTGGTCATCGCCTGCGGGATGACGCCGATGGACTGGCGCACGTCGTTGGGGGCGCGGACGACGTCAAAGCCGTTCACGCGCAGGGTGCCCGACGTCGGCGGCAGCAGCGTGGTCAACATGCGGATCAACGTGGATTTGCCCGCGCCGTTCGGACCCAGCAGCCCGAAGACTTCGCCGTGTTCCACGGAAAAACTGACCGCGTCCACGGCCGTAAACTCGCCGAAGCGCCGGGTCAAGTTCTGGACTTCAATGTCAAACATGGCTCACGGGTTGACCGGGGGCAGGGTGACGCTGGCGGTCATGCCCACGGCCAGACGGCGGGCGGTGTTGTCGCAGCGCAGGCGGATCTCGAACGTCTTGATGTCGCGCTTGCTGCGGCTCACATCGCGCTGCGTGGCGTAATCCGCGTCCACCCGGCGGTAGAACACCGTCCCCGTGAGCACCGCCCCGGAGGGCAGCCGCACGGGCAGTTGATCCCCCAGCCGGAGGCGGTCAATGTACGTTTCCTCGACATCGGCGCGGACCCAGAGATCGTCCGGGTTGATGAGCGTGACGATGGCCTGGCCGGGATTGACCACCTCGCCCTGCAGGGCGGCGCGGGTGTCCACCAGGCCGGTCAGGGGCGCCTGGATTTCCGTGTAGCCCAACTGCACCCGGGCTTTGTCCTTTTGCGCGCCGGCGGCCGCGAGCTGATGCAGGCTGGCGTCCAGGGCGGCGTGGCGGGCGGCGACTTGCTCCGCGTTGGCTTTGGCCATGGCCACCGCCGATTCGGCGGCCTGCGCCTGCTGACTCAGCGATTCGGAGCGCGCCGTGGCGCCATCGTAGGCCGTGCGTGCCTGATCAAAGGCCTGCGCCGATTCCGCGCCGGATGCCTTTAACATTTCTTCGCGCTGAAAGGTTAGTTTCGCATTTTCCAAATCGGCGGCCGCCTGGGCCACCTGGGCTTGGGCGGAGGCGAGATTCGCCCCCGCCTGCGCAATTTGGTTGCTGGTTTGCGCTTCCTCAAATTTCAAATCGGCCCGGGCCTGCGCCACCTGGGCGGCTGACTGCTGTTCGCTGCTGGCAAAAAACGCAAAATCAGCCTGCTGCGCTTCCGGCTGGATCAAGCCCAGCAATTCCCCGTTCGTAACGACGTCGCCCTCGCGGACGTACAAGTGCTGCAACCGGCCCTGGATCTCCGAACTCACCATCACTTCATCGGTGGTTACGAGGCCCGTCAACACGATGGGGCCGGGCCGGCGCGCGGTCTGGTAATAGATCCCCCCCGCGGCCAGGGCGGCGACTAAAAGCAAAATGAGCAGGCGGAGTTTTTTCATGGCCGGAGCATCAGGACTGCGGGGTCATCCTGATGATGGCCCCGGTTCATCCGCCGCGACTGTAAATGTTGTTTGCCCGTCCGGAACATGGTTCCATGGTTAACCGGGCCACCGTTCAGATCAAGGGGATTGTGCGCAGCCGTTGCCGCGGAAAATCCAAAATCCTAGGAATAATCAAGCATCAACCCTCAAAATCCAAAGGGCGCGGCAACGGCTGCCGGCCGGTGATCAAGGGCCGATGCCACGTCCGGCGGGCGGCCGCAATTTTGTCCAGGGACAAATGGGTGCTGCCGGAGAGTGCCCGTCTCGGGCACAGGAACGTCCGCTGACGGAGGGTCGTTGGTAAGTTTCCACGCTCTCACCCCGCCGGGCGTTGCTGCGCCCGGGGACGGGCTCGCTCCGGGACGCCCTCCCTTTCCTGCCGGCTGCAATCAGGTTGGACCCGGCTCCCATTTGCGGTCAGGTTCACGTTGTGAGTACGATTGCCGAAATTGAAGCCGTATTGCCGCAATTAACCGCCGAAGAACTGTTGCGCGTGGAACAGGCGGTTCACCGGCAATTCCGTCAGCGCGGCGGCGGCATGGTCTATGACGACACGCATGGGGTTGAAACCGGGGCGGATTTGATTACCGCCCCAGACGAAGCCTTTCAAGTTTACGATCAAGCCGAGGCGGAACATGCCCAACGCAAAACGCGGTGAAGTCTGGCGGGTGGATTTGGGCCTGACGGCCAAAATCCGTCCGGCCGTCATTTTTAACACCCCCTTTTATGACGACGAACGGGCGCTTTATGCCCTTGTGCCGCCCACCACCGCCCTGCGCGGGGGCGGATTTGAAACGGGAATCAATGTGCCCTGGCTGGAAGACGGCGCGTTCGATGTGCGGGGATTGCGTCATATACCCGGCTCCGTGCTGGTGCGGCGGCTTGGCTCATTGAATGAATTGCAATTGGAGACCATCCTCCGGGCAGTGAAAATATGGCTGGAAATTCCCTGACCGGTGTTCACCGCCGGCCGGGGTTCCAGCGCAGGCAACGGACCAAGTTATGGGTTGCCCACTTTGCCTGATACCTCATCAACAAGTTGATAATGACCGTGCGGACAAATCCCCGTCTCTCTCGTCCCTGCGCCTCCAAAGACCAATCGGCGGCGGGAATATAAAGTCATGCCCCATTTCGGACATAATACTCCGGGCTTATAGCAATCGGTTTTGGCAAGATGGAAAACAAGTATGCCACCAACTATTGCTAAGACGAGATATACGCCAATAACACAAAGAAGGTAAAGCCGTCGGCTGGCGACGGCGGCGGGTTCGGAGGAAGGGCTTGGGCCCAAGCTCAAACCCCCGATAAAAACTACGCGCATCAGTGCCAGAACGCACGCAATCCGGTGATTACTGCGGAGCCGGTGGGATGCGCGACAAAAGCGGGGTGCGCCCGCCTGCCCGGTGTGGCTTCAGCGCCGGAGGGTCCTCGGGCGCGGCAACGCGCGAGCGGCGATCACCCTTGAAAATGGGGAGGTGTCAGGGCCTGCGGAGCATGCTGCCCCCGGGGACGAGGCCACTCCAGTGCCTCCTGTCCCACCGACCAAGTGTCACTCCTCACTATTGACACTTTTTTAGGAAATGTCGAAAGTGAGAACACCGGCCGGATTCATCCCACCTGCCGATGGCGGCGTAAAATCCGGTGCTGATTGTGAATGGGTGTCCGGCCACGAACCGATTGTCGGTCTTGGCGTTGCTGACGGCGGACCGCAGGATGTTTTGATCGAAGATCAGGCTGGAAATTGTCTGGACAAGGGCCCGGTCTTGGGGGACTGTCGGGTCTTGGACAGGAACGGTTGGCCATGAAACTGTTGCGGCTCCATCATGTGGCGGTGATCTGCTCGGATTACGGGCGGTCGAAGCTCTTTTATACGCAGGTGCTGGGACTGGCGGTGGTGAGCGAGCATTACCGGGCGGAGCGGGATTCGTATAAACTGGACCTGGCGCTGCCGGGCGGCGGGCGGTTGGAGTTGTTTTCGTTCCCCCATCCACCCAGGCGGCCCAGCCGGCCGGAGGCGTGCGGGCTGCGGCATCTGGCGCTGGCGGTGGCGGACCTGGAAGCGGCCTTGCCATGCCTCCAGCAGCAGGGGGTGGAGGTGGAGCCGGTGCGGGTGGACGAACTGACGGGCAAGCGTTACACTTTCTTTGCCGATCCGGACGGTTTGCCCATTGAACTGTATGAAGATTGACGGGCCGGCCGAACGGCCCGGTCCCAACAACCAAAACCAACGAACACAACGTAATTAAGCAAATAACATCATGAATGCTCCAGTGAAGGACCAAGGCCACACCGCCCGGCGGGCGGACATGACGCGGCGCGACTTTGTGAAATTGGCGGTGGCGACGGGATTGGCGGTGAGCCTGACGCCGGGGTGCGCGGCGGAGGTGCAGGATGCCATGATTTACCGCCCGCTGGGCCGGACCGGCGAGAAGGTGTCGGCGCTGGGCCTGGGCGGCTATCACATCGGCCTGCAACGGGACGAGGCGGAGAGCATCCGGATCATCCGCACCGCGATGGACCGGGGCGTGACGTTTCTGGACAACTGCTGGGATTACAACGCCGGGGCCAGCGAGACGCGGATGGGCAAGGCGCTCCAGGACGGGTACCGCGCCCGGGCGTTTTTGATGACCAAGATTGACGGCCAGTCGAAAGCGGCGGCGGCCAGCCAGATTGATGAGTCGCTGAAACGGCTGCAAACCGATCATGTGGATTTGATGCAGTTCCATGAGGTGATCCGGCCGGGGGATCCGGACAAGATTTTTGCGGCGGGCGGGAGCATGGAGGCGATGCTGGCGGCCAAGCAGGCGGGCAAGGTGCGGTTCATCGGGTTCACGGGCCACAAGGATCCGGCGATCCACCTGAAAATGTTGTCCGTGGCGGCGGCGCATGATTTTAAATTTGACGCGGTGCAGATGCCGTTGAATGTGATGGACGCGCATTTCCGCAGTTTTGAGCGGCAGGTGGTGCCCGAGCTGGTGAAGGCGGGGACGGGCGTTCTGGGCATGAAAGCGCTGGGGTTTGGCGCCATCCTGCACAGCAATACCGTGACGGCGATGGAATGTTTGCAATATGCGCTGAACCTGCCGACCTCGACCGTGATCACGGGGATGGACAGCCTGGAGATTTTGGAGCAGGGGCTGGAGGCGGTGCGGACGTTCAAACCGCTGTCCCCGGAAACGGTGGCGGCCTTGCTGGCCAAAACGGCGACGGCGGCGGCCAAGGGCGATTACGAGCATTTTAAGACTTCCGCCACCTTTGACGGCACGGTGACGAATCCCGAATGGCTGGGCTGACCAAAAAGCTGCCAGCCGGAAGCCGGCCAACCGGAAAATCCACATATGAATGAAGCAAGCCGGGAACGGCTGGAACAGGTGGAGGCCAGTCTGGCGCATCTGGAGCATCAGGTGGAGCAGATGAACGAGGTCCTGGTCCACCAAGGCCGGCAGATGGAGTTGCTGAAAAAACAGGTGCGGCGGCAGTCGGCGGTGCTGGAAGGCATCGAACTGGATCGGATCAAGGCGAATCAGACCAAGCCGCCGCACTATCATGAATAGCCGTGACACCGCTCACGGCTCGACTTTGCGGGAAACTTTGGTAGTTTGCGGATGTGAGTTTTGTCACTGAGTTTAAAGACCTGCCGCTGGCCGGCTTGGTGGACCGTTCCCGGGAGGCCTCACCGGCGGCGGCGCTGGAAAGTTTGCGGCAGGAACGGCGGACGCTGGCGGATTTCGCCCGGCTGATTTCGCCGGCCGCGGGGTCGTTGCTGGAGGAACTGGGGCGGCGGTCGCAGGCGCTCACGCAGAAACGGTTCGGCAAGGTGATGCGGCTGTTCGCGCCGCTGTATCTCTCCAACGAATGCATCAACAACTGCAAGTACTGCGGGTTCTCGCGGGACAACGCCATTCTGCGGGTGACGCTCTCGCTGGACGAGGTCCGGCGGGAGGCGCAGGCGCTCATGCACCAGGGGTTCCGCAACGTGCTGCTGGTGGCGGGCGAGCATCCCAAATTTGTGTCCAACGGCTACCTGGCGCAGTGCGTGGCGGCGTTGCATGAGCTGGTGCCCAGCGTGTCGCTGGAGGTCGGGCCGATGTCCACCGCCGACTACCGGCCGCTGGTGGCGGCCGGGGCGGATGGTCTGGTGGTGTACCAGGAAACCTACGATCGGACGGTGTATGACCAGATGCACACCTCCGGGCCGAAGCGGGATTTTGACTGGCGGCTCGAGACGCCGGAGCGGGCGTACGCGGCGGGGTTCCGACGGCTGGGGATCAGCCCGTTGTACGGGCTGGCCGACTGGCGGAGCGAGGCGTTGAGCGTGGCGGCGCACGCGGACTATTTGCTGCGGCACTGCTGGAAGGCGCAAATCACCATTTCATTGACCCGGCTGCGGCCGTGCGCGGGGGAGTTTCAGCCGCCCACGCATATGACGGACCGGGAACTGGTGCAACTGGCCTGCGCGTTCCGGCTGCTGTTCCCGGACGTCGGTCTCGTGCTGTCCACCCGGGAATCGGCGAAGCTGCGCGATGGGTTGATGCCGCTGGGGGTGACGCTGATCAGCGCGGGCAGCCACACGGAACCCGGCGGTTACACCGGGGCGGGCCGGGAAAACCTGCACCAGACGGTGCGCGGCCGGGTGGTGGCGCGGGGCGCGAGCGAATGGGTGGCGGGGCCGGGGGATGACTCGAACGCCACCGGCCAGTTTCAAATTGCGGATGACCGGACCCCGCAGGAGGTGGCCGAATCCCTCCGCCAACTGGGCTACGAACCGGTGTGGAAGGACTGGGACGCCGCCTTGCTGGCCTGAATCATGCATGTCACCGCCAACAGCCGGTCCTTGGAAGCGGAACTGCCCTGCACCCTCGAGGCGTTTCTCCTCGCCCAGGGGCTGCCGCCGCGCAGCGTTGTGGTGGAGCACAACGGCGAGGCGGTGGCGCCGTCCGAGTTTGCCCGGCGGATGTTAAACGGCGGGGACCGGCTGGAGATTGTCAAAATCGTGGCGGGGGGCTGAACGCCGCGGGAAATCTTGAACATGAAGTGGAGATTTGCGTGGGTTTACCGGCTGGGTTTGCTGGCGCTGCTGATCCTGGGCGTCTGGGCGGTCTGGCGCGCGGCCCAGGAAGGGGCGCCCTCCGGCGCTCTGGCGGCCGTGGCGGGCCGGACCAATGCCCCGGTCCAAAATTTTTACCTCGCGGGCATTTTCACCAATGCGGCGGGGATCGGGACGACGAACGTGGCCGCCTGGGTTCCGACCTTCGGCCTGGATCAGGTGGACGCGCTGCGCCAAACGGCCGTGCTGGGCCAGCCCTTGTGGAAATATCTGGCCTTTCTGATTTTCATTGTCCTGGCCTTTTTTGTGGCCCGGTTGATTGATTGGATCGTCAACGTCTGGCTCAAGCGGCTCACCGCGCAGGCGAAAACCAAACCGGACGACCTGCTGCTGGAGCTGTTGCACGGGCCGGTGAAGATCATCGCCCTGGTCATCTTCCTGCACATCGGGCTGGGCTTGTTCGACTGGCCGGAACACGCGCAGTTGCTGTTGTCGCACGGGCTGATCGTGGTGGTGGCGTGCTCGGTGACCTACCTGGGAATCAAGCTGGTGGATTTGCTGCTCGGCGTGTGGCTGGAGCGGATCATTTCCCCCAAGGACAAAATCTTCGCCCTCCAACTGATCCCCCTGGTCAGCAAGGTGGCCAAGACGGGGCTGGTGCTGGCCGCGGTGTTCATCACGGCCGAAAATCTGGAAATCAAAATCACCAGCGCGCTGGCGGGCCTGTCCGTCGGCGGCCTGGCGCTGGGCCTCGCGGCGCAGGACACCGTGGCCAATCTCTTCGGGGCGGTGGCCATCTTCCTGGACAAGCCGTTTTATCTGGGCGACTGGATCAAGGTGGAGGGCGTGGAAGGCGCCGTGGAAAGCATCGGGCTGCGGAGCATCCGCGTGCGCAACGACAACGGCCATCTGGTGACCATCCCGAACAAGCTCATGGGCAACGCGATCATCACCAACATCACCCGCCGCCCCACGATCAAATCGCAGTTCAGTCTGGGGTTGACGTATGACACCCCCGCGAAAACGGTGGCCCGGGCGGTGGCGGTGCTCGAGGAAATCTTCCGCGCCCATCCCCGGACCGGCGGGTTGATCATCAGCTTCAACAAGTTCGGAGACTCGGCCCTGAACATCCTGGTGCAGCACGAATGGAAGGGCACGGACGACCAGGCGCATGCTGCGGACATGCAGGCCTTCAACCTGCAGATCAAGGAACGGTTTGACGCGGAGAAGATCGGGTTCGCCTTTCCGACCCGGACGGTATATCTGCGGTCCGACGGGGCCGCGGCCGCGCCGCCCGCCGGCCCGGCCACGTGACCGGAACGGTGCCTTTCGACCGCCGATGCATGCGGACGAAAGCAGATGGAAACCGCGATGAAAAGTTGATCCAGTCCGGCCATGCCTGAGCAATACTTGGGGCCTTGAATTTTCGGGCTTTGCCATCTCTCCTCATCTGCGGTTAATTTCTTTTCAACTGCATGGCTGCGGCTTGGAGCCCATCCCTGCGGACTACCTGTCGGTGCCCCGGCGCAGCTTTTTGTACCGCACGAGTTCCGTTCGCCGGCCATCTGTGACAAGGA
>Ga0182012_10002486_pt1 | contig 19882 bp, 8 predicted proteins | sample 612S2SmetaG_FD_120486 | JGI IMG/M metagenome (GOLD analysis project Ga0182012, IMG submission 120486) | Permafrost microbial communities from Stordalen Mire, Sweden - 612S2S metaG | ecosystem: Environmental > Terrestrial > Soil > Wetlands > Permafrost | place: Sweden: Stordalen | collected...
CAAAGACTGGTTCACATCGTCAGGAAGAAAACTCTTGCCCATAACCAAAATCGTAAACCGAGATGCCACTTTCAACCTGAAATTTAACCGCTGTGGGAATCTATCTCCGACACACTCCTAGGCCACTCGGATTCAGAGAGAGAAGGCCACGTCAATTGCGGCGTGGCCTTCTTCTTCTCAATTTGCAATTACGCGGATTGTCATTTAACAACGCAATTCGTCGACGGCAGTTCCAGTTGGCCAGGGCTAGCTGCGAACGATCTCAACTTGAGTGTTCGAAGTTCCGGCGGGGATGCGGAGTCGCAAAGACCTGGTTGCGTCAGGATGGAATTCGTTCGTCTCCTGATTACAAATCACCTTGTAATTCCGCGTCGGTAAACCTGCAATCAAAAGCTGGGCTTCTCCGCTGCCGGTGATCTCCGTTTCGAGCGTGAAGAGGAATCTCTGCTGATCGACGGACCATTGGATCGGCTGGCCTTTGGCGAACCGCCCGCCTGCCAATTCGAGGTCGATCTGCTGCCCTGCAGTTCGCAGGCGCAGGCGCCGCCGTACTCCGTCGCGAGGGATGATATGCATGGACGCGTTTGCGTCACGCATCTCTCCACCGAAGCAGAAGCGGCCGAACACGGGATCATCCGCCACGATTGTCGAAGCGCTTCGGAGCGCGCCGCAGTACCCGAGGTCTGTCTCGGATGAGTAATACCAGGGACCGCGGTGGTGCGGCTGACCGAGCCATGTTGTGCCGTATGCTGCTGGCTCGAACCCACCGCCGGTTCCGCCGTCATTTGCCTCTCCCGGGAACCAGTACCCGAAACCCGTCTCGGATGCGCCCGAATTCATCAGCGACCATGCGCTGAGAAAGGAAGCGTAGCCGAGGCGGATAGGGGCATCGGACTCGGTGCGATCGCGCAGCGCGTGGTCCAGCACGCCCCAGCCGCCCATCGGGGACATGTAGGTCAGCGTGAAGGAATCGCCCCCACCGCCGCGATAGTCGCTGCCGTAGGAGTAGTACGCCTTCTCAATGACTCCGCGGCAGAAAAGATTGGCGCGAATCTGCGTGAGAGCGAACTTCGCAGATGCTTCCGGCGAAATTCCCGGTGTGGTGGGATGATCGAGAGCGTAACGCGCAATGGCCTGCGTCGACTCGAAGCCGGTGGAATCAAAAGCATATTCCGAACTGAAGAGGTTCGGCCCTCCGCTGACGAAGAATGCCACCTTCTTCTCCCAATGCATGCGAAACTGCGCAGCTTCGTCGTGCTTGCCTGCGAGTTCCAGTTCTTCAATGAGCCGGGGAATCACGAGTTCATTATAGAAACCTGTCTCGTAAGCGGACCAGTTGGTAACCCGCATGGGAATGATAAACATGCCGAGCGCCGTGCCGTACGCACGCTCCAGGTAGGTCGCCCGGTCCAGTTTCATCTTGATTCCCGGATAGTCGCGGGCGATACGATACATGCTGAAGTACATCACGATGATGTGCGGATAATCGTAAGCCCGCCAGATATGGCGCTTGCCCTTGTTTCCGGGGTCGCTACTGTCGCGGTTTTGCTTCCAGTCGGGGATGCCGTAGATACCGTAGCTGTCGCTCTCTTCTGTGGTGCGCTGCAAACCTCCCCAGACGAAGTGCTCAATGCAGTAGTCCAGCGCTTCCACCTGGGCCTGGTCGGGGAACTCGGCGTTCTTGCTGGCCAGAAAGGCCGGCTTGCTCAAGCCCGGATCGTCGCAGGTCACCTCATAGATGCGCCAACCCTTGATGCGGTCGTAATTGTCCGGCCCAAGCTGCACCTCTGAGTCCATGTTCCATTCCGCGGGCAGGCCGTTGTACCACTTGTCGGAATCGCGAACCTGGTGCTTTGCGATGAACGCCGCGCGCTTGTGGATCAAGGTTTCCAGCGGCTCGGTGGAAAAGAACTCCAACCTGGTGGAGCGACCGGAGCCGTGGTTTACCGTGAGCATGTTCTCACCGAGTCGCGCGAACTTCACGCGATAGATCCTGCGTCCTTCTCTCCTGGCCAGACGCTCGATGGTCGTCTGTTGCGCGTGCTCGGCGATGACGCTTTCGATAGGATCACGAGACCGGATCGAGATGCAGGTAAAAAGATCGGACGGCACCGTCATGCCGGGCGCGATTTCTACATCAATCGACTCCGCATCCAAGAGCCGCTGTCTTACGCCGGCATAGTCCTGCGCCCATGCCAGTTGGAAAGCATATTCGCAGCGGGCTCCGGGCTTCCCGGCGGGGGCCAAAGTGACGCTTGTGCGAGGCTGGCGCCAGCGTCCACCAGCGGCCTGCACTGCTTCGCCCACGGCTATAGAGTGAACATATGTGCGGAACACGGGACGCTGTCCTTTCGCTGGCGGCATGTGATCCCAGTATTCCAGGTGAGTATCGCGTTCGGGCGTCATCACCAGGTACGGTCCGACACTGTTGGAGCGCATCCAGAACAGAAAAGAGCCGTGCCCGGAGATGAAGCTGTGCTTCAGAACCGAAGCAGTGGTCGGCTCCTTGGCGTTGAAGCTCGAGTGCATGGGCAGCGGAAGAGCCAGGTCCCCTACCTCGATCGGATCGCTCGACATGTTCCGGAGTGCGATCGTCCAACGGAGAATGCTGCCCTGCGGCTCGAAGCGCACGGTAACGGCCAACGCTTCACCGTGATCATCTTGCGCGTGAAACATACCGCCAGCGATCTGCGACGCGTTAGCTTCCGAGGAGCGGAATTTCTGCCACGCTCCCCCTGTACGCCGCCACGCGATTTCGACATGACCAAGCTTCTGCTCCGTTGCCACATAGTTGGTCGGAAAGGCATCCCCCGCGAAGCGAAGGCTGGTCAGCATGCTCCCATCGAACTCAAGAAGAAAGGGCGAAGCGCCATGGGCGGTCGTTGGCGAGGCTGCCGTCTTGGCGTCGTTCGCGGCAAGGGCGAGTGACGACAAAGAGGTGCTGGCCGCAAGAGTGGCAGCCCTCAGTAAAAACTCACGACGGCTCGGTGCCATTTGGACACCTCTCTAAGTGATGTATACAAGTTAGCATTTATTATTGGAGACTGAATAAACTGGTACGTTCATTGTGCTGCCATTTCGGCCCACATCGGGCAGGAGCTTCCCCAATGAGTGCAATCTCAAGACGACGGCTGCTCAAGACAGCTGGCGTCGGAACGGCCGGCGTGTTGCTTTCGCAACATATTGCGCTCGGCGAATCCGTAGATTCTCGAGCAGCCACGCCGGTAACCAACCAAGGCTCTGCGTCGCGAATACGCGCCGCATCGGCCGGCATGGAACTGACTGTTGTGTCTGTTCGTCCGCGGATGTTACGCATCACTGTTGCCGCGGTCGATGAGACGGTTGACACATATTACGACGACGGAAGTCTCATACCTCGCAAGTATCCGGCTTCGTTGCACACACAGCGTGCCGATCAGCCTGGTCCGCCAACCAACATAGCTTGGGGAGACTACACAGTGCGTGTAGAGACCACCCCGTTGCGTGTGAGCGTCCGGCATTCGCAGCGCGGAGTGGTGCAGGAACTGGCGTTCCATCCCGAAGTCAACCAGGTGCGATTCCAATACGGCGACGCACCGGTCTACGGGCTTGGACCGGGTACGCATCCGCTTGATCGTCGCGGGACGAAGGACACGATGCGGAACGGAGCCGGCGATGACTTGAGGCTCTTTGGCGCGCGCAATCCTATCCCGTGGCTGATGGGCAACGGCTGGGGACTCTACTTCCACCTGCCGACCGGTCAATTCGATCTCACAGGCGATGCGGGCGTGTGGCATCCGAGCGACGTCGCTCGCGCACAGGACATCTTCCTCGTGGTGGGGGAGACACCTGCTGAACTGTTGCGCGAGTATGCCGAACTCACAGGCTATCCCCACCTGCCGGCGCGCTGGACACTTGGCTTTCAACAGTCTCACCGAACGCTGGAAAGCCGCCAGCAGATTCTCGACGAGGCACGCACTTTCCGCGAGAAGGACCTTCCATGCGACACGATGATTTACCTCGGCACCGGCTTTTGCCCGTCCGGCTGGAACACCGGCCACGGCTCATTCGTTTTTAACCAGGCTGTATTTCCTGATCCCGAACAGATCGTGAAGGAGTTTCATGCGCTCCACTTCAACATCGCTCTCCATGTCGTGAATCCTCCTGAGACTCTGCACGGCACAGTGCAGGACTCCGGTGCGGCTGCCTCCGTTCCCGGCGACGCGGCGAACTACTGGGCACAGCATGAGCCTCTTGTGCGTATGGGTATCGACGGTTGGTGGCCGGATGAAGGCGATGTGCTGCCAACACCCTCGCGGCTGGCGCGCAACCGAATGTACTGGGAGGGGGGCCGCAAGACACGCCCGGACCGGCGGCCGTTTGCGCTCCACCGCAATTGCTACGCAGGCATCCAGCGCTGGGGGTGGCTGTGGTCCGGCGACACAGACTCTACCTGGAAGACGCTCGAAACGCAGATCATGGAAGGCATCAACGCCGGCCTTAACGGCGTACCCCACTGGGGCACAGACATTGGCGGTTTCGTGCCGACGTCTGAGTTCACAGCCGAACTTTTCGTGCGCTGGTTCCAATTCGGCGCGTTCTGTCCGTCGTTCCGATGCCATGGGCGCACATGGCAACTTCGGCGCCCGTGGGGATGGAACACGGGAAGCTACGGGCCGTCAGAGATGGGTCCAAATGCGGCATCGTTTCTGCCGCACGTGGAAGACCTGCACAACGAAGCTGTCGAGCCCATCTGCCGCAAGTTCCTTGAGACCCGCTATCGTCTGCTGCCGTATCTCTACTCTGCCGCATATGAAGCACACACAACAGGTCTGCCGATTATCCGCAGCCTGGGATTGGAGTTTCCGCAGGACTCGAAGGCATGGGAAACAGCCGATGCTTATTTGTTTGGATCCAATCTGCTTGTCGCGCCCATTTTTGAGAAATGCGCCACCAAGCGCACGCTGAATCTGCCCGCAGGTACCTGGTGGGACTTCTGGACCAATCAGCGCATCGAAGGCGGCCGCAACGTCACGCTCGAAGCCGCGCTGGACTCAATGCCTCTGCTGGTGCGTGGCGGTGCAGTCGTGCCCACCGGACCGGTGAAGCAATACGCAGAACAACCGAGCAAAGAGCCTGTGACCCTGACTGTTTATCCGGGGGCAGACGGCGCCTTCACTCTTTACGACGACGACGGGCTGACATTCGCCTACGAGAACGGCGATTATCAGGAGATTGCGATGCATTGGGATGACGCCAAGCGAACACTGACGCTGCGCCAAGGCAACGGTGCACGCCAGCAGCCGCGCCGGTTCGCAGTGAAGCTTGCCGGAGGCAAGGAACAGGCGATTACATTAGCGGCAGGCAGCGTTTCAGTGAGGCTTGACTGAGACCTTTCCTCTTTTCTCTTCAGTCGGGCGAGGGGAAGGACGAATCAGTTTCTGCTGCCGCGCGGGCGCATTTTGTTGATGACTCAGACAGCCCATTTGCGCAAGGGCTCGACGACGGCGGCTACGCGTCAGTCTCGAAGCCAAACCAAAACCGGGAAACTCCAGTTATCAGTGGTTGAGAAAACGGGGGCAGGTCAACAGCCAGCGCCGATTGTCCGGTGTCTTATCCGAATCACACTGAAATTCGGCCCTTGCACTTCCTCTCAATCACCAAAGCCCATATCGATTACACACACAAAAGACACCAGAGGAAATTGCGCGACGTATTGGATACAACCATGTATACTTCGCACATCGAATGCGATTAACTCACCGGAGCCCCTTATGATCTTCTCCAAGCGGACATTCCTCGCCCATTGCCTTTCTGCCGTCTTTCCTTTGTTCCTCTTCGTCTCAATTCTCCAGGCGCAGGGCACCCTAGCCGACTACCAGCGTGCTCACGACCTCCGGGTCAAAGTGCGCGACCTGGTCGTGAACACCCCCGGCGCGATCACGTGGATCGGCGATTCCGATCATTTTTGGTACCCGAAAACCGTTAAGGGCGGAACCGAGTTCGTTCTTGTCGATGCGGACGCCGGTGTAAAAAAGTCGCCCTTCGATCAGGATCGCCTGGCCACAGCCATCTCCACATCTACCGGCCACAAGTACACCGGCTTGAAACTCCCATTTGCTCCGATACAGCTGCGCTTCGGCGTTCGCCCAATCGGGAACCCGCCAGGGGCCATCGCTCCTCTGACTTTTCTCGACAACGAGCATTCTATTCAGTTCGGCATCGACGGCAAACTCTTCAAATGCGACCTCTCGAGCTACACCTGCACCACCACCGGCCCCATCCCCGAGCGTGGCCAGAACGACGATGACGATGCGCCCGAGGATGCCGCTCTCTCCGGTTCGCAAGTCAGCCCTGAGGGCCCGGGTGGCGACCCGATCGAGGGCCTCGCATACCAGTCGCCTGCTTTTCAAGCCGACGATGAAGATGAATCCGATTCAGGAACGAAGCCATGCGCGCCTTCTCCCGCGCAGCAAACAAGATCGCAGCGCCGCTCTGGCCGCAATGAGATGGGAGCGCAATTCGAATCTCAGCTTCCGCCAAGGCCGACAAGAGTCTGCGCTTCCTTTGACGGAAACTTTGAAGCGTTTGTGCAGAACTTCAACGTGTTCATAAAACCGAAGGGCGACAAACCGGCATACCCCGTCAGTTTCGACGGCTCTGAGGACAACTACTACTCAATGCGCACGTTCGCCTGGTCGCCGGATTCAAAGAAGCTCGTCGCCTACCACATACGCCCCGGGTATGACCGTGAAATCACCTACATCGAGTCCTCACCGCCCGATCAGATTCAGCCGAAGCACAGTACCCTTCACTATGTGAAGCCGGGCGACACATTGGACATTGCAATCCCGGTCCTGTTCGACGTTGCAACCAGGCAGCAGATTGATATTGATCGCGCCCTGTTTCCAAATCCGTACGACATCACCACGCCGGAGTGGTGGAAGAACAGTCGCGGATTTACGTTCGAATACAATCAGCGCGGCCATCAGGCCTACACCGTCATTGAAGTTGACGCACAGACCGGCAAGCCGCGCCCTCTCATTTCGGAGCAGACGAAGACTTTCTTCTACTACAGCAACCTGGGGCCAGGTCTCTCTGGAGGAAGAAGGTACCGTCACGACATCGACGACGGCAAGGAGATCATCTGGGCGTCGGAGCGTGACGGCTGGGAGCACCTGTATCTCTACGACGGCATCACCGGGAAGTTGAAAAACCAGATCACCAAAGGCGACTGGCTGGTGCGCAATGTTGAATTCGTGGACGATACCAGGCGTCAGATTTATTTCGATACCGGTGGTATCGTTCCTGGACAGGATCCTTACTTCACGCAGGTTTATCGGATCAACTTCGACGGCACCGGCCTCACGAAGTTTACCGACGCCGACGGAATGCACAGGGTTTCGTTCTCTAAGGACAGAAAGTTTTACGTCGATACGTGGCAGCGTGTCGATCTTGCACCAGTTGCCCAACTGCGCCGAACCTCTGACCAGACAGTCGTCATGGATCTCGACAAGGCAGACACCACTCCCCTGTTGGCAGCAGGTTTCAAGCCGCCTGAGGTTTTCGTGGCCAAAGGTCGCGACGGTAAAACAGACATTTGGGGCACAATCACCCGCCCCATGAACCTCGACCCATCGAAGAAGTATCCGGTCATCGAGAATATCTACGCCGGGCCTCAGGGGTCTTTCGTTCCCAAAACTTTCAGCCCCATCGCACCTGACCAGTCGCTCGCGGAACTCGGCTTTATCGTGGTGCATATCGACGGCATGGGCACCAGCAACCGTTCCAAGGCATTCCACGACGTCGCCTTCAAAAATCTCGGCGACGCGGGCTTTCCCGATCGCATCCTCTGGCACAAGGCTGTCGCGGCAAAGTATCCCTACTACGACATCTCGCGCGTAGGCATCTTCGGCACCTCAGCCGGTGGTCAGAGCGCGCTCGGCGGCGCTCTCTTCTACCCCGAGTTCTATAAAGTGGTCGTCACCAACAGTGGCTGCCACGACAATCGTATGGACAAGATGTGGTGGAACGAGCAGTGGATGGGATGGCCGATAGGCCCACAATACGCCGCGTCATCGAACGTTGATAACGCGTACAAGTTGCAAGGCAAAGCCCTCATAATCATTGGCGAGATGGATAGCAATGTCGATCCGGCGTCTTCTCTGCAGGTAGTCAACGCACTCGTGAAGGCGCACAAGCACTTCGACATGCTCTACATTCCCGATCAGAACCACGGCGTGGGTATCCTTGGCGATGAGCATTATCGCGACGACTATTTCGTTCACAATCTGTTGGGCTTAGAGCCGCCCGACTGGAACAAGGTCTCGTTGAGCCCGGACAAATCAGCCGAGGATCAGGGGAACCTATGAGCTACAACAATCGAGATTTCCTGCGCGCTGGATTTCTGACCCTTCTATTGCTGAGCGGAGTCGCAGCCCATGCTCAATTTCGGCAGCAGCCTGGACATTCCATCGGAACCGTCACCACTCAAGGCAACCTCATCGTTCTTACACTGGACGAGGATGCGCTCGGCGACACCAACCTCTTCAACCTGGCTCATCGCACACTACGCTTTACTCCCCATGGCTCGCAGTACACTGTCGAGACCATTCCCTGGCAGTGGGACTCAGAATTCGGCGCCGAAATGCCTGGCAGCGATGCCACGATCAAGAATTTCGCCGTCCCGTTTTCGGGCAAGAGTTGGAACTCTTTCTCAGTCGGCATAACCGGTTCCATAACCTTCGGTGAACCAATCCATCCAGTTGCCGGACGTGCCGGAACGCCGCCGCCGAATCGAAACGACGGCCTCTCCGTCGATCGATTCGCTGAGTTGCAGCAAGCCGGACCCGGGTTCATCAACACAATTCCAGCGATCAGTGTCTTCTTCAAACCGCGGCTGAACGGAACGCGCTACCTCAAGGAGTCCAGCGAACGCGCGCTCATCACCTGGAGCCTGACCGAGCCCTTTGGCGGCATTCAGGACATGAGTTGGACACCAACCGTCAATCGCTTTCAAGCGGTCCTGCACAAAGACGGCGCCATCGAGCTCAGTTATGACGAGATTCATGCCGAAGACGCAGTCGTCGGCTTATATCCGATAGTGACCGCGGGAAACGAAAAGGAAATTGCTGTCATTGATGCGGACGCAAATGCCGCAGCGCCCCCCCACCTTGATATCACCAAGATCAAAACGGCTGCTGGCGATGGCCTCTTTCTCAAAGTGACTATCGAGACGCGCGGACCGGTGCTGCCGGAAAACGATCCCGCCCTCGCGGGCATCACCTATCGAATCTGTCTCGACCGAGACAAACCGGTCGCTTGCACGCCGGATAATTCCACAGTCTGGACGATTATCGGAAGCGCCGGTCGCTGGCGAAGCGGACCTGTCTCCCCTCATTACATTGCGTTCGGGTCCGGTTTGCAGCCAACAGTCAACGTCAGCGGAAATACCATCTCCGTTGAAGGAACTTTGCCTGCCGATTACAAGGCCGGTGACTCTATATTCCTCTCTGCGTCAACACAAACTCCCGGCACGCATCCAACCATCGTCGACCAGGTTTTACCCCACCCCATCAAGCTCGCCGGCCTTGCCAGTCCCGCGGTTCATCTAAGCGCCCTCAAGAAGAGTGACGGTCCGTTCTCCGTTGCCTACGAAGTCTTCCACTACATGAGGCCGCCGAGAGCTGAAGACCTAACCTGCTCGGTTATCCGCGCCCTGGGCGATAAATTCGATATGCTCGCCTACTACTCCGACTTTCGCATCGACAACCCCGAGGCTGGCACTTCGAGCACTGGACCACTGGGCGGAGGTCCTGCGGGCGGAGCCGTGACCGGCATCCACGCAGACCAGGAAAACCTGGCGGCCTTCTGCACGCAGGGCCGCTTTCAATGGCAGTTCATCCAACCTGTTTTCGTCGGCGCCAACCAGATGCAGCAATATCCGCCTGACGATTTCCAGGATAAGAACACGCGAAATTTAGGCTTCTACATGCACCAACTCGCAGAGCGAACTGGCAACGGAAAGATCCCGCCCTACGATTACGCCATGTCACAGATCGGCCATGAAATGGGCCATCGTTGGTCTGCGTTCGTCTCCGCAAAAGTCGGCGACGAGACAATCGAACTTGGTCCAACACACTGGGCCACGGGCCTGCAGGCCCAGGTGGCATTTCCTTATCAACGGCCAACAGAGGCGTCGGCGATGGGCGGCGGCGTGTGGCAGGACAACTATGATGGCACCTTCACGCAGCTCGATGATGATTACTATGTCCCAGCTACAGGTTGGTCATATCTCGATCTTTACTTGATGGGCTTCATCTCTCCCGCCGAAGTGCCTGACTTCTTCATACTGCGAAAACTGGTCCCAGTGGGCCACGACTCCAACGGCCACGCCATCTACAAAGCCGATCGAACCACAATCACGATTAAGGATGTGATTGCCGCCGAAGGCCCTAGGCTGCCGGCGGTCGACCAGGCGCAGAAGAACTTCAACACCGGCATGGTCATGGTCGTTGAGCACGGCAAGATACCGAGCCCAAAACTCATTGAGAGCGTCATCGGTATCCGCGAGCGCTGGATCGACTACTGGTCCACAACCACAGGGCATCGTTCCACCATGACCGCGGATCCAAAGTAAATGAAGATTCACGCCTCGCAGATCGCCTGGTCACTTCCCTTTCTTCGCACGCAGAGTCACCAGTTGACGGAGAACACTTGAATGCATTTGCGTAAAGTTCATATGCCGGGCATGACGCTACTGCTTGCAGCCTGCGCTTCTCTGGCCGCCGCACAGACGTCACCCGCTTCAACCGGAACCGCTGCCCCGCCCGCGCTGTCTGGTGGCGACAAACTGCTCGGTGGCTACGGTCCCTATCGCGCCAATAACGATCTTCTTCATTACTCGCTTCATGTCCGTGTGGACCCGGAAAAGCAGTTGATCAGTGGAATGAACGCAATCCGTTTTCGCATGCTCGAAGATGGCAATCGTATTCAACTGGACCTGGTACCCACATTTTCGATTGATGGTATCTTGCTCGAACAAGTCCACGGCGCGCCGAAACCTCTGACCTATCAACGTGTCACAGGACGAACCATTTATGTTGATTTTCCGCATACGCTGCGCAAGGGCCAGGTCGACACCGTGGACTTCCACTACTCCGGTCATCCAGTCGAGATGGGACGATTCGGCGGCTTTGTGTTTCGCAAAGATCCGATGGGCCGTCCGCTTGTGAATACGGCTTGTGAAGAAGAGGGTGCGAGCGTCTGGTGGCCAAACAAGGACCAGTGGCGCGATGAAGTTGAATCCATGGACATGAGCGTCGAAGCGCCCAGCAACCTTGTTGAGGTTTCGGGAGGAAGATTTCAGGGCAAGACCGACCTCGGCGATGGATTCACTCGCTGGAACTGGAAGGTGCAATACCCCATGAACAACTACGACGTCTCTCTCAACATTGGAACCTACACCCACTTCAGCGATAGCTATAACGGGCTCAGCCTGGATTACTACGTTTTTCCAGAGGACCTCGACAAAGCGAAGAAGCAATTCGTGCAAGTGAAAGACATGTTGAAGGCGTATGAACACTACTTTGGCGAATACCCATTCCCAAAGGACGGATACAAGCTGGTTGAAGCACTCTACTCAGGGGTTGAGAACCAGACGGCAATTACCTATGGCAATCACTTTCAGAACGGTTACCTGGGAAGGCCAAAAACAGGCATCGGCACATGGTTCGACTTCATCATCATTCACGAGAGCGCGCACGAATGGTTTGGTAACAGCATCACCGCGCGTGACCGCTCTGACATGTGGATTCACGAAGGCTGGGCAAATTATTGCGAGAGCCTTTTTGTCGAATTCATGTGGGGCAAAACAGATGGATTGATTTATCTCAACACCGGCAAAGGTGGGGTAAAGAACGCCGAACCTGTCATTTCCGAAGAAGGAATCTACGCGACACCGCCCGTGGATCAGTACAAGAAAGGTGCGCTGCTTCTCAACACCGTGCGCAGCGTGATCAACGACGATGCAGTGTGGTTCAAGCTGCTTCACGACTACTATCAACACTTCAAGTATCAGACGATCATGACAACGGATATGGTCGCGTTCTTCAATAATCAGACGGGCTTGAACCTGACACCGATTTTTAACCAGTATCTTCGCCACGCCTCCATCCCGACACTCGAGCTTCAATTCAACGAAGCGGAGCACACGGTTTCCTATCGGTGGCTGGCAGACGAACCAAGGTTTGCCATGCCCATTCGAGTGGGTCGCAGCAGCGATTGGCAAATCGTCCGGCCCTCGACCACCGAGTGGAAGGTAATGTCGACGCCGTTGGGCAAAGATGACTTCGAAGTCGCCACCGACCTCTATTACGTGAACCTCCACAAGCTCTAGCGCAAACGACTACATCGCTTTTTGCTGCAAGGTAACCACCGTCTCGCCCTTGTGCAAGGGGATGACATTCGCTCCAGCATCCGTCGCTGTTTTCGTAGAGATGGCCCACGGCTGTGCACCTGTTTTCGTGCTCGTCTGCGCGAGTCTCATGCGAGCCGTGGGTGAAGTCTCAGTCGCCGGCGCCATGTGCAGCCGCACCACATTTCCTTTTGGATCGAAGTCGACCGATTCGAGATGTCCGGCATCGAGCGTAATCCAAAGGCCAATTGGCGCGATGAAGAAGCGATTACGCGATGAGTCAAGCACGGTCGTGTGGATCAACCCGTGACGATCTTCAACGTTGCCGCCAAAGCAAATCCATCCCATCGCATCGTCATGCGTAAGGAATGTGCCTGTATTGATCGCATGTCCAAAGAAGTTGGGACCGTAGTCGCCGGTATACGGATCGAACATCATCCGGTCAGGAAAGGAATGAAATGCGGCCGAGGCAAAACCCTTTTCATCAATGTTTGAGAGCGGGCCCATCACCCCGCCATAGCCGACACGGAGCAGATAGAGATCGTTGGGATGCGCGCGATATTCCTCAAGAAGCGGAATAGCATTAATCCCTGATCCATAATGGTGCAATTGGCGCTCGATACGCGAGTATTTGGGATCACCGCCGTAGATGAAATCCCAGTAGCGTCTCGCGCTGCCGTTGTAACCCCAGCTTGGAATGGTTGGATCGTATGCCAGAATGGCATTGAGAGTAACTTCCGCCTTGTCGTCATAGTGGAAGTACCGCGTCCAGCCGTAAACTTCCTCCTGTCCGGTTGAGTCCCATGGCATCTCGCTGCCGAAAGGATAAGTCTCAGTCTTCCAGTGGTCCGCACGAGCACGCATTACACCCTCCAGCTTCTCAGCCTTATCTTTCCACCCTTCGGCCTTCAAGTCTTCCAATAGCCGAATGAACACTGTGCCTTCCATATTCCCGAATTGTGTGTAGTAGGGAGCTTGCGAAATCATGGCCAGCGAAGTCTCATAAGCTTGATTCAGATACCAATCCCATTTGTGTTTGACGACAAGCCCCGTGGTGTTGCGCGCCGTTCGATAAAGAGACCAATAAGCTGCCACAACGTGCGGATAGTTGAATGAACGCCCCAGGTCGTCGGCGCCTTCTTTGTTCCAACTCGTCCAACTGGTCCAGTTCAGCGTAGGATCATAAGTGAAGTTAGGGACAAGCGCTGGTTGATAGAAGAACAAGCTCTTGTGCACGCCGAACTTGTGTTCGCCTTCGTTCACCTGAAGATGTCCCCAGAGCACGCCGTCCACAAAGGTTTCAAGCTTCTGGATGTCTTCAGGGTTCGGTGCTAGATACTCCTTCATCGCGGCCGCAAGCCACGACCCTGCTCCCGCCTCGTCACTCAGCCCTGCAATCCAGACGCGCGAATCCTGGGTGACCTGCTTCCCTGCCTCGTCGTCATAACTGATGATGGACGGAGAACGATGAAAGGGATCGTTGGGCTGATCGAACCATTGCTGGTGAAACAGGAATCGGCCCATATCGGCGATCGCTTCGCTTTCCGGCTTGATGGTCCGATAGCCAATGCTCTGCACCGTCCCATCAGCGTAAGTGACAACCATGCGGAAGCGCCCCCATTGCCGTCCGCGTAGCGTATACGCATGCAGGTCCGCTGCGTTCACACCATCATCGTGGATGAGGACCGCACCTGCGGGTTCGCTGACAATAGAACGCACTGGCGAATCGTACCGAATGAAGAGGCGCGCGTTGATATCTTGCGGGAGAATGTAGCCGGGGATCCCGACCGCAACCGGACGCTTGTGTTCAGTAAGAGTCGCTTCAATGTGGCGGACATCGGGCGCAACCAGGAAGCGCACGCCGACGCTCGCGCTTTCGCCGGGAGCGAGCGTTTGTGATGTCCCAGGGTTCCACTCATTCACGCCCTTCCACTCGTTCTGGGCGTATCCCGATGAGTGCACCATCCAGTCGAACGAGCCTTCAAATGTGGTGCCCCGCGGGGTGGGATCGTTGCCCAGGAGACCCCTGCCGGATGTGCGATCACGCCGATCAAGAATCGGCTTCCATTGTTCGAAGGGAGTGTGGCCGTCCGGCACAACAAGCAAGACCGGTCCCAAACCGTTCAAGCGAATGACCTGCACATAGCCCGCATCCTCGCCGATGTAAGGATCGTAAAACGAGCAGGTCTTATACGACTGATCGAGCGAGCGCCCATTCATGATGTTGTTGAACACCATCGGTATGCCGACGCCGCCCAATTCCAGGGGCGTGGCGCCATTGTTCGTGATGGCAAATCGCAGGACGAGATCACCGCTTTCGACTGACCACGTTCGGACAACCTTGAGCGGCGTGCCATCCGGCAGGCTGGAGGTGACGTCTCCACTGAATCGGCCGGCTTCAGCAGCAACAACGTTGACCGGCGCGCGATGAAACGCTGTCGAAACGTCCGTCCAGTCCTGAGCGCCCGCGGCTCGAATGCGCAGGTCAAGATCGCCAAGGTGGTAAAACGTATCCGCGGATCGCTCCTTCAGTCGGTCGCCGGGAGTGTAATCAATTGTTCTGTCTGCCTTCGGGGACAAGCGCGCAACCGTTCCTGAATACTTGAGGACTGTAACGCTGAGTTCCGAGGAATTCAATGTCGTTTCGCCGCCATCGATCATCGGCCCTGGAGGCAAAACCCGGGGACCACGCGGGGCCTGCGCGCTCGCGGAGACAACGAACGTCAAAGCAAGTGTCAGCACAAGAACAGGACGAAGAGATCCGCCGGAGAACCGCACTGCGACTTTTAGCCGTTGTCTCGAATCGAAAGAGTGCTTCATCGGAATACCTCGGTGGTTTGGGAAAGCGAAATACGCCCGTTGCGCAACCGAACAAATCATCGAAACAAGTGCGACAAATCTTGAGGGGGACTCACTTCCCTCCAGCTTGAGCTCGGCAGCTATCTCGTGGAGTTAACCCTTGCCGCGACAGTATACAATAATGTATAAATAACGCGGGTAGAAAACGACTCGACCCCATTGCGAGGATCATGGAACACCGACACACTGTCGCCCTTTTCATCACCCTCCTCGTTGCGTCGCTGATCCCTGCACAATCACCGAAACCTCGCATCATCCACAGCGCCGGAAATCCGATCCTTTCCGACGGCTCCTACTACTCCACCGATCCCGCCCCCCTGGTCGTTGGTGACACGCTTTACATCCTCGTCGGACGCGACGAGGCCCCATCCAATGTCAACGACTTCATCATGAACGAGTGGCAAATATTTGCGACCAAAGATGTTGCATCACACACTTGGCTCCATTACCCGGGAATCCTGCGCCCCGAAACTGTGTTTGCATGGTCGAAGCCGGGACATGCCTACGCCGGCCAAATCGTTCAGGGACCTGATAAGCGCTTTTACCTGTACGCTCCGGTTGAGGAGGGCAAGCGGGAACATTCTGACCCTTTCGTGATTGGCGTGGCCGTGTCCGACAGTCCCCTGGGACCGTGGAAGGACGCGCACCCGAGCGGGCCGATCGTCTCCCAGTCGCTCCCTGAGCCCAACAACATTCAGAACATCGACCCAACCGCCTACGTCGATAGGGACGGGCGCGTGTATCTATACTGGGGCACATTCGGCAGGCTGCTTGGCGTCGAACTCGAACCCGACATGGTTACGCCCAAGGGCAAGGTGGTCCGCGTCAACACCCTCACCGGGTTCTTCGAAGCGCCCTGGCTCTTTCGCCGAAATGATACGTATTACATGATCTACGCCGACAACCAGGCCGGCCCCAATTCGCCTTGTACGCCCGCGGTCTACCATGCCTGCATCGCATACGGAACATCGAACTCGGCGCTCGGACCCTGGACCTATCATGGCGTGATCCTTGATCCTGTCTCATCAACCACGTCGCATCCGGGCGCGATCGAGTTCAAAGGCAAGTGGTACCTCATTTATCACACCGCAGATGCGAAAGGCGGGGGCCACTTCCGCCGCAGCGTTGCGCTCGACATCATGCAATGGGACGATAGCGTCTCACCCGCACGAATCCTTAAGGTGAAACAGACGCATGAGCCTACTCCGCCTCCACCTCCGACCCGCAACATCGCCCTGGTGGCGCACGCGACTGCATCCGACGAGCCGATTCCGGTCCAGTATTGGATCAAGGCTCTCAACGATGGCATCGTCCGCGAGAACCCGCTGCCCCCGGACATGTGGGCCAGTTGGACTCTACACAACCCGCCCAACCAATGGATTCAATATGAATGGGCTAAGCCAGTCACACTTGACGGCTCGCGCATTATGTTTTGGAGCGATCATCGTCAAGGTGCGAATGAAGGCGTCGCACCACCCGCAGCCTGGCGCCTCGAATATTTCAGCGGTGACAAATGGATTCCAGTAACGAACCCGAGCGGCTATCCAACCACGATTGGTTCCTTTGTCGACGTGAAGTTCGACCGCGTCACGACGCGCTGCCTTCGTGCAGTCTTTGACGCATCCGGCGATGGACAGAAATATGCCGCCGTCGCGGTTCAGGAATGGGAGACACTTGCTCCAGCGATCGTTTCACCCTCCGCACTGCAAAAGTTGACGCCAGCGAACGGAGCGAATTTGCAATGCCCGGCAAATTGATCTCAACGCGCAGTGCGTGCATACCAGGTGTACTCTTCGGTCAAAGTTAAGGCTCAGACGGTTATCAGGCGAAACAAACGAATTGGTTATGAAATGAGGGAGTATGGATTCGAAACTCACACGCAGATATTTTCTCGGCGGCGCCGTCGCTGCCGGCGCTTCAACTCTTCTGCCTCAGAAAGCCCAGGCTCTCTCCACAACAAACGCTGGCCCCAAACTCGCCTCTGACATTGATACGGCCAACGCTTCCCTGACGCATGCATCCGTGGCCAAGGTTAAATGGAAGGCCGAGCCGTTTTCCATGACCGAAGTTCGTCTCCTGCCCAGCTTCTGGAAGGACATGATGGAACTTGATCGGAGTTACCTCTACTCCCTCCCGAACGAGCGCCTGGCGTATAACTTCCGTGTTACGGCCAGTATTCCCACCGACGCCGATCCACTCGGTGGATGGGAAGCGCCCGATTGCGAATTGCGTGGTCACTACGTCGGCCACTACCTCTCGTCCTGCGCCCTGCTCCACGCAAGCACGGGCGATGAAACCATCCTCGCGAAGGGCAACGCCCTCGTAGCTATTCTCGCTGAATGCCAGGCAAAGGACGGATATCTCGGCGCGTACCCGGCTACGTTTTACGATAAGCTGCGCGCCCATCAAAGGGTCTGGGCGCCCTTCTACACCTACCACAAAATCCTGGCCGGCATGATCGACATGCATGAGCACACCGGCAACAAGCAGGCTCTCGAAGTCGCTCTTAAAATGGCCGACTGGGCTGACACATACTCCAAATCTTTCGCTGCTGACGACTGGCAGCGCGTTCTGCTCACCGAGCATGGAGGCATGAACGAGGCATCTTTCAACCTCTACGCCATCACGGGGAACGACAAATACAAAGACCTGGCCTACCGATTCGAGCACAAGAAAATATTCGATCCCCTCGCAGCCAATCAGGACATGCTCGCGGGCAACCACGCCAACACCAACATCCCCAAAATGATTGGTGCGATTCGCGGTTACGAACTCACCGGCGACAAGCGCTACCTGGATATTGCTCAGAATTTCTATCGCATCGTGAAGGATCACCACACCTACTGCACCGGCGGCACCAGCAATGGAGAATTATGGCACGCACCAGACGCCATCGCCAGTGAACTCGGACCGGCGGCCGAAGAGTGCTGCTGCTCCTACAACATGATGAAGCTCACACGCCATCTATTCGGACAGCAACCCGATGCAAGTCACTTCGACTACTACGAGCGCATGTTGATCAACGTCCGCTACGGCACACAAGACCGCAATGGCATGTTGATGTACTACGTCCCCTTGCGTCCGGGTCTCTTCAAGACCTTTGGCACGCAGTTCGATGCCTTCTGGTGCTGCACTGGAACCGGCTCGGAAGAGTACGCCAAGCTCAACGACTCGATCTACTTCCACGATGAATCATCTGTCTACGTGAATCTCTTCATCCCTTCCAGACTCGACTGGAAAGAGCGCGGCCTGCAGCTTCGCCAGACGACCAGGTTTCCCAACGAAGAGAGAGTCACGTTCAATATGGACGCTGCTCCATCCAAACCAACTTCACTCAAGATCCGCGTGCCCTACTGGGCCACCAAGGGTGTCACCGTCGCAATCAACGGCGAACCGATGAATCTGACGGCAACCCCATCCACCTATCTTGAAATCAATCATTCGTGGAAGACCGGTGATGTCGTCACCGTCGACATGCCTCTAACGCTTCATATCGATCAGGCGCCCGATGACAAACAGGTACAGGCTGCAATGTATGGTCCGCTCGTGCTGGCCGTGCGCCAGGGTTTCGAAGGCCTGACAAACTCCATGATCTACGATGGCTCGGGCCCGAGCGGCGCCGATGATGGATATCCCATGCCCACCGTCAACCTGCATTTCGGGGGCTGGCATCGGCAGAACCCTGAATCCACTCCTGCGCCGACCCCGTCCGCCGAAGACCTCATTTGGTTTGAACAAAAAGAAGGCTCTGAGCGCTACCCATTGCAGTTCCGCACCAGGGGACACGGTCCAACTCACACCCTGATTCCGCTCAACCTGATCATGGATGAACGCTATTCGGTCTACGTCCGCAACGAAGGGGTCGTCTAGCAATTTTTGGGAAGTAAAGCGCACTCTTTGGGGCAGAAAAACACAGTCAAGTCTTTAATGATTGTATTCAACGTCGTATACTTCAACGGAGTGTGAGCTTTGATGCCTGGCCGGCAATTGTCCCGACCGGACGTTCGAGTAATCTGTTTCCAGACCACCATGTCCAATAGCCAAATTTCTCAGCGCCTTGATGTTGTGGACTCCCATACAGCGGGGGAACCGACCCGCTGCGTTCTTCGCGGATTGCCCGATCTGGGTACTGGCTCGCTGGCCGAGCGAGCGGAACTGCTCCGAAATCAATACGATTTCTACCGTCGCGCGATTCTTTGCGAGCCTCGTGGCTCCGATGTATTAGTAGGCGCGTATCTGGTTGAACCTGTTAACCCGAAATGCGCTGCGGGCGTCATCTTTTTCAATAACGCCGGCTACCTCGGAATGTGCGGCCACGGGATTATCGGAGTCGCTGTCACTCTGGCTCACCTGGGCCGCATCCAGCCCGGCGAACACCAGATCGAAACGCCTGTCGGCACCGTGCGGATTCAATTGCACCCCGGCAATCTCGTCACCGTCCGCAATGTTCCAGCCTATCGCTACCACTCGGGCATCACCGTCAATGTGCCGGACTATGGCTCGGTCACGGGCGATGTAGCGTGGGGCGGCAACTGGTTTTTCCTCGTCGGAGATCATCCCTTCCGCCTCACTCTCGACCAGATCGAGCCGCTGACAACCTATACCTGGGCAATTCGTCACGCACTCTCG
>Ga0182012_10002487_pt1 | contig 19881 bp, 13 predicted proteins | sample 612S2SmetaG_FD_120486 | JGI IMG/M metagenome (GOLD analysis project Ga0182012, IMG submission 120486) | Permafrost microbial communities from Stordalen Mire, Sweden - 612S2S metaG | ecosystem: Environmental > Terrestrial > Soil > Wetlands > Permafrost | place: Sweden: Stordalen | collected...
ACGCCAATCCAGACCATTCGCGCCCCGCGCGGCAGCAAGCTCAACTGCAAAGGCTGGCAGCAGGAAGGCGCGCTGCGCTGCCTGATGAACAACCTCGACCCCGAAGTCGCCGAGCGCCCCGAAGACCTGGTTGTCTACGGCGGAATCGGCAAGGCTGCGCGCAACTGGGAGAGCTTCCACGCCATCGTTCGCGAGCTTAAGAACCTGGGCGACGAAGAGACGCTGCTCGTCCAGTCCGGCAAACCCGTCGCCGTCTTCCCGACTCACGACATGGCCCCGCGCGTCATCCTGGCCAACTCCAATCTGGTCGGAAAATGGGCCAACTGGGACCACTTCCACGAGCTGGATAAGAAGGGCCTCATGATGTATGGCCAGATGACCGCCGGAAGCTGGATTTACATCGGCACCCAGGGCATCCTGCAAGGCACCTTCCAGACCTTCGCCTCGCTCGCCGACATCCATTTTGGAGGCACCCTTAAGGGGCGTCTCGTCGTCACCGGCGGAGTCGGCGGCATGGGCGGCGCGCAGCCGCTGGCTGTCACGCTCAACGACGGCGTAGTGCTGGCCATCGACGTCGACCGCACCCGCATCGAACGCCGCGTCGAAACCCGCTACTGCGACATGATCGCCGAAAACCTCGACGAAGCTCTGACGCTCTGCGAAGCCGCCCGCCGCGATGGCCGCGCGCTTTCCGTCGGACTGGTCGGCAACTGCGCCGAGGTGCTCCCGGAAATCGTTCGCCGCGGCGTTCCGGTCGATGTCGTGACCGACCAGACCAGCGCTCACGATCCGCTTAACGGCTACATCCCCGCCGGATTCACACTCGCCGAGGCCGCCGAACTGCGCGCCCGCGACGCCGCCGAATACACCCGGCTTTCGACCGAATCCATGGCGGTTCACGTCAATGCCATGCTCGATTTGCAGAAATCCGGCGCCATCGCCTTCGATTATGGCAACAACATCCGCCGCTTCGCCGCCGACGCCGGCTGCACCGACGCCTTCAACATCCCCGGTTTCGTCCCCGAATACATTCGCCCGCTCTTCTGCGAGGGCAACGGCCCCTTCCGCTGGGTCGCGCTCTCGGGAGATCCGGCCGACATTGACCGCACCGACCGCCTCGCGCTCGAGCTTTTTCCGCACAACGAAATCCTCACCAAATGGATGCGCCTGGCCCGCGGCCGTTTCGCCTTTCAGGGCCTGCCAGCGCGTATCTGCTGGCTCAACTACGGCGAACGCGCAGAAATGGGCCTGGCGCTCAATGAACTCGTCCGCAAAGGCGAGCTCTCCGCTCCCGTCGCCATCGGCCGCGACCACTTGGATACCGGCTCGGTCGCCAGCCCCTACCGCGAAACCGAACGCATGCTTGACGGCTCCGACGCTGTGGCTGACTGGCCCATTCTCAACGCGCTGCTCAATACGGCCAGCGGCGCAAGCTGGGTCAGCTTTCATCACGGCGGCGGCGTGGGCATGGGCTATTCGCTCCATGCGGGGCAGGTGACGGTGGCCGACGGCACGGAAAACGCCCGCAAGCGCCTGAGCCGCGTTCTCAACAACGATCCAGGCCTGGGTGTCGTCCGCCACGCCGACGCAGGCTATGCGCTCGCCCAGAAGACCGCGCGGGAAAAGGGCATCCACATGCCGATGCTCAAGGATTAGGCCGATGCCGAAAACCGCCGTCGTAAACATCGGCCAACTCGCCACGCTCGCCGGCCCAGCGCGCCCGCGTGTCGGCGCGGAGATGCGCGACCTTGCACTGATCGCGAACGCCGCGATGCTCGTCGAGAGGGGCCGAATCCGCGCCGTCGGTCCCTATGCGGAACTGCGAAGCGAGATCAATGCGGAAGCGACGGTGATCGACGCCAAGGGCAAGCTGGTCACGCCCGGTTTCGTCGATGCGCACACGCATCTGGTCTTCGCCGGCAATCGCGCGGCGGAGTTCGAGCGCCGCATCGGCGGCGCGACCTACCAGGAAATCGCAGCTTCCGGCGGCGGTATTCAATCCACTGTCGCGCTCACCCGCGCTGCCAGCGAAGAAGATCTACTCGCCCAGGCGCGCAAACACCGCGACTGGATGCTGCGCGGCGGGACTACGACGATCGAGGCAAAATCCGGCTATGGACTCAATCGCGAAACTGAGTTGGCGCAGCTTCGTGTTATCGCCCGTCTCAACGCCGAGGGACCAGCGCGCCTGATTCCTACGCTGCTCGCCGCGCACACCGTTCCGCTTGAAATGGCCGGCCAGCGCAGTGAATACCTGCGTTGGATCGCCGAAGAGTTGATTCCCGAGGTCGCCGCGCTCGGGCTGGCGAAGTATTGCGACGCCTTCTGCGATGACCACGCCTTCACCGTGGATGAAACGCGCCCCGTGCTCGAAGCCGCGAAGCGCCACGGCCTCGGCCTGCGCATCCACGCCGAGCAGTTCCGTTCCGGAACCGGAGCTGCGCTCGGCGCGGAACTTGGCGCAGCCACTGTCGACCACCTGGAAACTGTGACGGTAGAGACGCTGAAGCTGCTTAAGGCCTCCGGAACCATGCCGGTCTTGCTTCCCGCTTCGGTTTTCTGCCTTGGACGCGAACAATATCCGCCAGCGCGGAGAATCATTGAGCTGGGCCTGCCGGTCGTGCTGGCCACAGACTTCAATCCCGGCTCTTCGCCCGCTCCATCCATGTCGTTTACGCTGTCGCTGGCTTGCATCGCAATGCGTATGCTCCCCGCCGAAGCGCTGGTCGCGTCCACAGTGAACGCCGCATGGAGCCTCGGGCTCGGCTACGAAGTCGGCTCCCTGGAACCAGGCAAAGCTGCGGATTTTGTCATCCACGAGGCTGAGGACTACCGGGAACTGGCATATTACGTCGCTGCGCCCGTGCGCCCGCGCGTCTTCATCGCCGGAGTGGAGGTGGCGCTGTGAATGCTGCTGAAATTCTGCAGGAATTGGTCGCGATTCCAACGCCCTCGACGGTCTCAAATATCCCTCTCCTCCATTGGGTTGCCGAATCTCTTTCCCGGCACGGATGGAGCGCTGAGTTTTTGCCGTACGAAGACGAGGCTGGAGTGGCAAAGGCCAATCTGATCGCCTGGCCCGGTACGGCGAAGCTCGCCGAATTCTTCGATCTGGCATTCCTATGTCACACAGATACCGTGCCTTACGCTGCAAATTGGACCGGCGCGCTGACGCTGCAACAGCTCGGGGATGCGCTCCATGGTTGCGGATCCTGCGATGTGAAAGGCGCGCTGGCTTGCTTCCTGGCTGCCGTTGCCACTCTCGATTCCGGCACAATTCGCCGTGATGTCGCACTGATTCTCACCGCAGATGAGGAGATTGGCTGCAAAGGCATGGAGCGCCTGCTGAATTCGACCAAGCTCCGAATCGGCTCGGCAATCGTCAGTGAGCCAACTTCGCTGCGAGCCGGAATTGCAGGTAAGGGCTACGGACTGGCACGAATCAACGTCGAAGGTCGCGAAGCGCATTCGGCATTTCCGCAGCAAGGCGTTTCCGCAATCTCGGCAGCCGTTCGTTTGATTTCTCGAATTGAAGCGAAGTTTTCCGCGCAAGTCAATGATTTCAAGTCAGATGTTCTATTTGATCCACCGCGAACTACGCTGAATATCGGCATCATTGATGGCGGAACAGCGAAAAATATCGTGCCGGGGCGCTGCTCGTTTTTGGTGGAGTGGCGGGCAATTCCAGGGGAACCTCCCTCTGCTGTGGTGGAGAGTCTGCGCGAGCTGGCCGCGGCCGAGACCCACGTCGGGCTTTCGATTCAGGTAGATGCGTTGCGGGCCGAACCGGGTTTTTCGCCTGCGGAACAAGGCCCCCTGCAACTCCGGCTGGCTGAGGCGCTCGGCGGCGATCCGATTGGAATCAGCTTCGGATCGGAAGCCAGCCGCCTCGCGCGAATTGCCGATGAAGTGATCGTGATTGGCCCTGGCGACATGCGCACGGCCCACAGTGACCGCGAGTGCGTTCCGGTCCCGGAACTGGAGCGCTGGACCGCCGTGTTGGCCTCTTTGATGCGTGCCTGATTCGGTGGCGAAGCCCAAGTGTTGTAGCCTGACGGAAATGAAGATTCAGGAAAACGTGCCGCTCGCCGCTTTCACGACTTTTGGCATTGGCGGCCCCGCACGATGGTTTATCGAAGCCTCCTCCGAGACGGAAGTCGTTGACGCCGTTACGTTTGCCAGCGAGCGGGCGCTGCCGCTGTTCGTCCTTGGCGGCGGCAGTAACCTGCTCGTCTCGGACGCGGGCTTTGCCGGCGTGGTCCTGCGCATTGCACTTAAGGGAATCGAATCCGCCGAAGGTGCGGGCGCCCGGCTCTTTCGCGCCGCGGCTGGAGAAGACTGGAACCAATTCGTCACCCAAGCCGTCGCTGAAAACTGCGCCGGGATCGAGTGCCTCGCAGGAATCCCCGGCACAGTCGGAGGGACTCCCGTCCAGAATGTAGGCGCTTACGGGCAGGAAGTGGCGGAAACCATTGAAAATGTGAGGGTTCTGGATCTCGAATCGCTCAGCTTCCAGGAAATGTCCGCCCTGGAATGCGGATTCGCGTATCGCACCAGCCTCTTCAACTCCACTGCGAGAGGCCGCTATCTCGTGACCCGCGTGGATTACCGCTTCAAACCCGGCGCGCCCGCCAATCTCCGCTACGCCGACCTCAAAAAGGCCTTCCCAGACGCCTCCCAGCCGAGTCTCGCCGCAGTGGCCGCAACCGTCCGCAAGATTCGGCAGGCAAAGGGGATGCTATTAGTCGAGGGCGACCCGGATTGCCGCAGTGCGGGGAGCTTCTTCAAAAACCCCATTGTTTCCAACAATTTACTGCCTGAATTACAAGCCAAATTCGGGGTTCTTCCGCCGACCCATCCGGCCGGTGAAGGCAAAGTCAAGCTGCCCGCGGCCTGGCTGATCGAGCAGGCCGGCTTTCCCAAAGGCTTTCGTCTCGGCCGCGCAGGAATCTCGTCGCGGCACACGCTGGCGCTGGTCAATCTTGGCGGAGCGCAGGCAGCGGACATCCTCGCCCTGCGCGACCTGATTGCCACCCGTTTGCAAAGCTTGGGAATCACGCTCGAAATGGAGCCGGTGCTACTTGGCTTTTGATTTCCCCACGGCGCGCGCCTGAATGGACTGGCCGCAATTCAGCCTTGCCAGCAGCCGTTCGCGCTCGGAGGCCAGCACTTCGCTGGCCGGGCCGATGGCGGCGAGTTTCCCTTCGGCGATCAGCGCCACTTCCGCTTCTGTGGCTAGGGCGTCGGCGGCGTCATGCGTGACCAGAATTGTCTGGATACTTTCAGTCTTGAGCCAATCTTGAAGACTCGAAAGGACTTGGTCCCTGGAGCCGGCGTCGAGCGCGGAGAGTGGCTCGTCGAGCAGCAGCAGGCGAGGCATGGGGGCCAGTGCGCGGGCGAGCGCCACTCGCTGCGCCTCGCCGCCGGAGAGCCTTTTGGGTGAGCGATCGGCCAAGTGCGTTGCTCCAACCAGATCGAGCACTGCGGCGATGCGCTGCTGCCTGGTCTGGCGGCCCAGATCGACTCTGCCAGCCAGGCCGTAGGCGACGTTGGCGGCCACGCTCAAGTGCGGAAAAAGCGCGGGTTGCTGAGCGACGAGGCCGGTCATTCTGCGGCCCGGTGGGATTCTCAGGCCGATTTCCGTGTCCGTCATGTATCGGCCGTGGATCGAGATGCGACCGGAGTCCGGTAATTCGAGACCGGCGATGAGGCGGAGCAGCGTGCTCTTGCCTGCGCCGGAGGGGCCGAAGACGACTGTCCAGAAAGCGGCGAATTGGCAGGCTACTTCGAAGTGGAAGCTGCCGCGCCGGGCTTTGAGGTCGACCTCAACCATGGCGCGCTCCGGCGGCCAGCGACTTTGGCCGGGCGTAGACGACGGTGAGCAGCGCTACGCAGAAGATCAGCAGCATGAGCGCGGTGCGGTTGGCGTTGGCGTAGTCGAAGCCTTCGACCTGGTTGAAGAGGACCAGCGAAAGGGTGCGGGTGGCCCCGGGAATGTCTCCGCCGAGCATGAGGACGACGCCGAACTCGCCCATGGTGTGGAGAAAGCTGAGGATGGCTGCCGTGAGCAGCGAGCGCCCGGCCAGCGGGATGAGGATCGTCCGCAGCAGGCGGAGTTTGCCTGCGCCCAGCAGGCGCGCCGCGTCGATCAGCGAGCGATCCACCGACGTAAAGCCGGCGACGATGGGCTGCACGGCGAAGGGAAAGCTGTAAATCACTGAACCCACTACCAGCCCGGCAAAAGAGAACGCCAGCGGATGGCCGAGCAGCCCAGTCAGCGCTCGTCCAAAGCCGGTAAGCGGCCCCAGCAGCACGAGCAGGTAAAACCCTAGCACTGTGGGAGGCAGCACCAGCGGCAGGCCAGTGACCGCCTCAGCCGCAGCCCGCCAGCGCGAACGCCCCAGCACCAGCCATGCTGCCAGCGGCACGGCCAGGCACAGCAGAATCGCTGTGGTGAGGGATGCGAGCTTGAGGGTTAACGCAAATGCCTGCCAGTCCATGCAGATTTGAGTGTACTCGAGCTGAAGTTGGCGGCTCGAATTTCGCTCTAAACCGGGGGCGGGTGTGCGTTTTCTGCTGTATCCTTTTGATTCTGCGTGGGTTGCGCTGATTTTGAGTGCGCTTATGGCGCGTTTTGCCGCGTATTTGTGCACTTTTGTGACACGTTTTGTTGCGTATGGACGATGCCGCGCAGCGTTGGCTGGGCGGGGAACCGGATGCTTTTTGGGATGCTTGAATCTATTGTACGCTTTTGGTGATTAATTCTATGCAACCGGAGTTGCCGATGATTTTGGATGGGCGGAAGCGCCTGGTTTTGGTGGGAATGGTTTTGTACGCGTAACGTTAATCGTCGGATCTGTTACATAGATTGACGGATCGGTTACAGTGCGCGACGGAGGGATTACACTCCGCAGCGGATTCGTAACAGTGGGTGGCTGGGTTGGTTTTTGGGGGGGAATGTTTTCGGCGTGCGGCGCGGCTGTTTCGGCGGAGGAGTGGCTTTGGCGGCGGGACGGGTGGGGCACCGGGGCTGTCTTTGACACCAACAGAATGCGACAAATTCAAACCGCCCGGAATCCTGAAAACAAACGGCCCCCGGCATGATGCGAAATTCGTGCTCCAACCTCGTCAGCCTCGCCGCTCTGCGCTCCGGGAAAAAGCAGAGACAAAAGCAACAACCAGCCAGCCTTCGTGGTCTCCCACCCTACCCAACTGCGGGGTAGGATGGGGCGCCCTTTTTCGTGGTGGTTTGTACGGAAAACTAGGGCGGGCCAGCCGCCCTGTGGGCCGGGGTTACGATTGGTTTTCCAGAAAAGCTTGCAGCGAGTCAATGGGCACTACCTCTTCCAGAAACCCCTTCGAATGCTGCATAGGAACAATCTTGCTCGTGACCAGGAGCGAGCGGACTTCAGCGGGCTGCTGGACAGCAACATGGCGGAGCTGGGAGGCATTCCTTTGAACCCACTTAACTCTGCGAAGATGCTTCCACAGGTCGTCGCCGTGCTTTCCTTGGAACCGGCCCAACTGTTCCACGACTTCAGTAATCGTGCGCGCGAATGTCAGATCTTTGCACTCGCACAGATACACGATCCCGTCTTTTGCGGCGATCACATCGATGTCGCCTGAGGCTTCCTCTCGTGGGCAATGCAGGCGATTCATTTCGACTTCCGTCCATACATTCCAACCCAGCTCCTTGAATTTGGCTGCGGCTGATTTATTGAACTCAAGTCCCCTTTTCGCATTCGCGGCCCCGATATACTTCTTCATTTTCGACGACGTGAAGTATTCGGTATCAGACACTCCCGTATAGGCCTCCATGACGATATGTCGGAAGGAGTCTTCACAAAACGCCGGAGCGTACGCCACGTCTGAGTCGTTCAACGCTACCAGGGGACGGGACATCACAGACAGATGTCTTCTATACCGCCACGGCCACCAATCCTTGGACCGGAACGGTGGCGAAACTTTTGTCCAATCAGGACGTGCCGGGAGCAGAAAATGCTGTAGGAGGCTATCGACCTCTCGTTCAGAGAACCCAGCGTTTCGTAGAAGTTCCTGTAGAGAGCCCATTGAACAGACGACAACGTTGACTTGTTTCTCGTAAGCGTCCTGCGCGAGTACCGTCGCGACATCGTGAAGCCTCACGGGCGAGATGCCGTATTCTTCAAGACATGCTTGAACAAACGCGTCACCAAATACTTCCTCTTCTGTCTTGGTTCCTCGCTCCGGCGCTGTAAGATAGCGTTCATAGCCTTCAATATCTCGCCTGGTTGTAATCTCGAAGTGGCTCCGGAGGTAGGGTCTCATCAGATCCGAGAAATCCGAGGACAGCCGAACGTCCCCGGCCAAGCTGATCCTTACCCAAGCCGGAATAGCCTCCGCCCGCATCGCATCCGATTCCTGCGCCGTAGCTACCATCTGTAGTATCTGCGCTCCCAGGTAGTCGATGTCTTCTTGGGTCGCTTCCCTGCCGTAAACCTCGGGGCACGTGCAGATGGCCATCTCGATCAAAAGCCGGTGAGAGATTTGGGTTCGATCCATCGACTCTCTCGCCCCTTGAGATGCCGAGAGAACATCCACCTCGTCTTTATGTAGAGCAGCCACCGCACGGCGAGTCCGTGTCCAATTGTCTTGCTCCGCGATGACGGCTTCGTTGTTCCGAAGGCAGCGGACCACCAATGATCGCCGGTCAATCCCCTCGAGTCGCCGCCGACAGCGCGCCCAGAATGCATCCACGACGTGGTTTAGGAGCTCTTTGCATTTCTCACGATCTTCAAGCACCGTTGGTTCGCTAATGCCGGCTTCGTATCCAATCCCCGCGTCTGCAAAATGGATGTCAGCGTCTTTTGTGAGTTCGAAGTCGCGTTCGCTAAACGCTCTCAGGTAATCCCGGGCGTCAGCGGCAATCAGCACATGCATATGTCGTTCGTCTGGCGATATCTGGAGGGATTCGATCGCCTGCTGGGCTTCAGCGTCAGAGAGGCGCTTTCCCGCAAGGGACGAGGCACCCGAGACGAACGCCTTTGCGAAGAGCCTTTCTGCGAGGTTATGCGGGCTTCTGCCCATCGAAACGAACGCCGCCGGAACCTTGATGGTAAAGCCGTGCTCGTCAATCCCCGTTTCGAATGCTTTGACGGGCGCAACGGCTTCAATCGCAGACACATCCCAGTCCATCATCGCTGTTATGCCTGAAAGATCTAACGTGATGATCGGGTTTCTTAGGGGTGCCCAAGAAATCTGCTGTTCAGCAACAGTGGCGACGCGTGCCAGCCATATCAATGCTGTTTCCCAGACTTTGAATATATATAGCCGGTCTGCATCGGGGTACTTTGAGGGAGCGCAGTCAAGCCACCATGTCCTCGCTTTCGTTGCGACAGCACCCGAAAGAAAATTTTGTGTTGCCAACTCTGGAGCGCCATAACGCGGTCCCAGGTGATCGTCCTTGAAATACGAAAGCGGATTGATGCGGCAGATCCTGACCCAGGTTCGAAAGTCTGGTCGGTAGGCGGCATGGGTGTCAAGGCGAAGCCGCGCCTTTTCGCGCAGACTGAACACTTCTGCACAGCTGACATTGACGAGAACATGACCGCGCTCAGTGGCGGCATCGGGAATGAGACGGTAGCCCTCATTAGTCCAAGATGCATAGAGAGTCGCGTCGTCCGGCGAGACGAACTCGATCTGCTGGGCCGACAAGGTTTCTCTCTGTTGGGAGAGCTTCCACAGCATCCTCTCCCAGTGCGGTTCGAGCCATTGAAGGCGTTCGAAATCGAAAAGAGACCAGACTTGTAGCGACCATCCCGAAGGTAGCGACCTAGGGGTTGCCACATGATAGGGACGACCGACGCCTGCCATGACAATTAGCGTGAACCCCCCGATACATCCGGGCCGTTTCGCGAGATCGGAGGATATCTTTTGAACATGGCCGGCCACGTCAGTGTCCGGCGAACGAGTCGCATCGAGCCCTTCTCTGAGTACTTCCCTCATGTCGTCGTGGATTACGACAAGGTGGAAATAACGGTTGTGATCGAAATGGAACGCCACCTCCGACAGTGCCGGCGGACGGGGGTTGCTATCGAGGTCTCCCTCAGTTGTGGCGACGTTCTCTTGCCCGAAATGCCTTCGCGCATCTTCGAATATCCGGCCGGCTTGTCTTCTATTGAGCTCGTCGTTCAGGGCGCGAATCATGTTTAGCTGAGCGACTTCGCTCAGGGCGCAAGAGACGACAGCATCGGAGATTGCCGTTGGAAATATGAGTAGATACGTATCTGCTTTCTTGAGAAAGATCTTCGGACGGCTTCCTGTAATTTTGGCGTCAGTTGCGCCACTGCGCAGTTCGTCCAGGGTCAACACAAAGGGCTGAACATCGGATTCAAAGCCTTTCGCGGACGGGAGGTCCGCCGGTATGAATGTTTGTGTCGTGACAAGACGCCAAAGTTCTTCCTCGGAGTCTGGGAGGGTGACGTGTTCGTGCACGCCGGGACTGCCAGTAAAGCGGTCATAGCCGCGACGTCCGACAAGCTCGTTCGACAGCGCGAGTATTGTCTTGATCTTCGACAGGATGGAGACAAGCGCTGGGGGTCCCGCTTCCAGCGTGTCCAGCACGTCTTGGAGATAGGCGTCGGGTCCGCTCAGGGAGCCGTTCAATATGAGGCGGTTGCCTTCGCGTGTCCGAACGAGGCCGACGGCGAAATCTTCGGCTGGGTCTTCCATCCGCTTCACTTGGGATTTCGGGATTTCTGTATTGAGCCAGCGATCCAAGACTTCCCGCGATGGTGTTCGCTTCCCCGTGCAGTAGCTCGCGGCTAGAAGAATGAGTGTGTCTAGGCGAAAAATGAGTGTGTGATTCTCCGCCAAACTGGCCAGAGAGGCGGCAGCGGAAATCACCTGAATCGGATCATAACCAGCCAGTTCGCCCGTCAGGCCCATCAATTCGAGAGCGACTTCGCGAATTCGTAAGTTGCCAGCTGGCCCGAAGGCCGCGAGAAATTCCTCAAAGGAAGGGGATTGCTCAACAGTTTCAGTGGGACTGCCGTGGCATTTCTTCCACTTCTTTCCGGAACCACACGGACAGGATTCGTTCCGGCCGATCTTTTTACTCTTCAATTCTCAACCTCATAAATGCCCTTCTCGATAGCACAGGAAGGTGTAGCAAGCATGAATCCTAAGCGAGCCAAGAACCTGATGCAATCTCCTTGCGGGGGCCGGAATCGCCCAATCTAGCTCATTCATCCCGCGCGCCGGCGCAGCGGTCCAATCTGATGGCTAGACCCAGTAGTGGAGGTCTTTGCGCGAGTCCTGATAAAAGAGCTTACGGATAGTTATCTACAGGCGACCGAGGCAGCTGGATTTGCGCCTGCCGTTCGGAACGCGAAGAGTTAAGCCAACTCACCGAGTAGGCGTGTGACCGCCTTTGGCGGGTTGTTGCTGGATGGGAGCGCCGGGCAGGTATGCTTTTTTGCGCGGAGTGGAATTGGTGACGATAACTGCGGTCAGCGTATTCCTGATTTACTCACGCCAGCTTCTTTAACTCCGGGTAGCGGGTGTAGATGCGCTGCTGGTCTTGGGGAGTTAGTTGGCTTAGGCGGATTGGTTTGTCCTGGGGGCGGGTGCCTTTTTGGTTCAGGACGTTCATCAGGCTCCATTCGCGTTGGAGGGTTTGGGGTTCGCGGGTGGGCAGGTCGTATCTTGTGAAGTCTATAACTTTGGGTTTGCTTTGGGTTTGCCAGTTATTGAGCAAAGCCAGGCGAAATTCGCGGTTCATGAACCAGCGGATTTCCAACTCTTTTTCCGATCCGGGGGCGCCGGTGCCTTTGGCGTCGAAGCGGTAGTTGAGCTGGTCGTTGTTGGGGGTGTGTTTGCGCCACTCCAGGCCGAAGGCGCCTTCGGTGAGGACCTGGGTGTCTGGCCAGCGTTCGCGGATGGATTGGAGCCACCAGGCGAGGTCTTTGTCGTGGCCGAGGGAGACTTCCCAGATGCCGGTGACGAAGCCGAATCCGTTGAGCGCATGCCCCTGGTCGAAGTGCATGGCGGTGGTGTCGATCATCTCTTTGCGGCCGACGGATTCGCCGAGGTCCTGCACGGTTTCGATGGGGCCGACGCCCATGCGGCTGTTGAAGCCGCCTTCAAAGCCCTGGCGGCGGGCGGAGAGGAAGTCGCAGGTCCAGCCGTCGAGGCAGACGCAGTCGATGAAGTCGGCTGGGCTTTGGGCGGGCTTGAGGTAGTGTTCGCGGCTGGGGTAGTAGGGGTAGCAGATGCCGCCGTCTCCGTCGCCGTTGTCGATGCCGTGCTGGCTCCAGATCTGGCCCTGGCAGACGTGGATGCCCTGGTCGTTGGCGAGGTTGCGCTGGTTTTCGGCGTCGAGGAAGCCGGCGACGAGGCATTGTGGGCGGTATCCGCTGCCGACGATGGCGGAGATGAGCTTGAGGGCCTGGTGGATGGTCTGGCGAGTTTGCTCGCGGGTGTTGTACATGGGCGCGAAGTAGCCGCCGGGGATGAAGGTGATTTCGTCGCCGTATTGGTCGTGATAGGTGGCGAGGAGGCGGCGCGCGTCCTGGTATTGCTGGCGGGTGTCGTTGAGAGCGAGCCAACTGATGGCCCAGGTCATTTTGCCGTTGGGGCATCCGAGGGCGAAGGCATCGCGGCGGGAGCGGATGTGTTCGACGGTGTTATCGGGGGATTCGTCTTCGCCGATGTTGCGGGTGGGGGTGACTTCGATCTGGTTGACGCGGACGATGGAGACGTGGGTGAGGAAGCGTCCGCGGAGTGGGGATGGGGCGGCGTTGTTGGCGAGTGCGTTGCTGGCTAATGGCGCGAGGGCGAGGGATGCCGCGGAGAGCGCGGCGTGATTCAGGAGGGCGCGGCGGGTCAGGTGTCCGGTCGGGGAGGGGGTGGTTAGGATTCCCATGTGCGGAAATCCTATCTGAGGAGACTGGTGCTTAGCGAACTGGCGTTAGGCCGGCTTTGGCGAGTTGTTGCTGGATGGGGGCGCTGAGCAGGAAGTCGAGGAACTTGTGGGCTTTGTCGCGCTGGGTGGATTTGGTGACTATCACTGCGCCTTGTTCGATGGCGGGGTAGAGCTTGGCGTCAAAGACGTAGTAGTTACCGATGGCGGATAAGTGCTCGGTCTTGGCGGAGGTTAGGGAGATGAGGCCGGCGTCGGCGTTGCCGGTTTCGGCGAATTGGGCGGTTTGGGCGATGTTTTGAGCGGTGACGAATTTGGGTTTGAGCTGGTCGAGGAGTTTGAGGCTGGTGAGGGCGGCGATGGCGGCTTTGCCGTAGGGGGCGCGGTCGGGGTTGGCGATGGCGAGGCGCCGCAGGCTGGGATCGCTGAGCGTGGCGAGGGATGGCGTGGGCCAGTGGCTGTCTTTGCGGGTCCAGAGGACGAGCGTGCCGCGGGCGTAGGTGACGGGCGAGGAGGAGTCGCTGAAGCCGTTGGCGGCGAGGACTCCGGCGGTGTCGGCGACACCGAGGTCGATGAGGCGCTTGGGGTAGCCGAGGTCGGCGGAGAGGAAGAGGTCGAAGGGCGCGCCGTTCTGGATCTGGGTGGTGAGCGCGGCGGAGGCCTGGTAAGTGACTTCGGCGTGGATGCCGGTGGATTTTTCGAATTGGGTGAGGATGGGCGGGAGGACGGGTTCGAGGTCGGCGGCGGCGGCGATGCGCAGCGGGGCGGGGGCCTGCGCGGGGCTCTGGGCTGTCGAAAAAAGCAGCGCGGCGAGGAAGATGGCCGCATGACGGAATTGGGCGAATCGAAGTTGCGAATTTAGGCGGTTTTGAAATGGGCGCATTGCGGTCTCCTTTTGGTGGCGGTTCTTTGGCGAAAATCATTTGCGGATTGCGTTCGGGATAACGCGGGCTTTCAGCCCTCGGGCTTTTTCCATGCCCGCCACCCAGGGCTTCACCCTGGGCTGGGATATCGGCGCCCCTTCGGGGCTTGGGATTGCCAGCGGTTTGCCCCAAGCGCGGGTGCTTGCTGGTAGGCTAACAGGTGAGATGAACGACAATCTGCATCAGTTGCGCTGCTTCGGTTGCGGCGTGCGCATTCGCGGGGATCAGGCCGGGTCAATCTTTCGCTGCAAAGATTGCGGAGACCTGTTTGAGGTTGAGTATCCGGGTTGGGATCTGGCCGGCGGGGGCAAAGGCCGTCCCAATACGGACAGGCCCAATGCCGGCGCGTTGAAGTGGCTTTGGCGCGAGCGGCGGGCTTCGGGCGAGTTGCTGGATCGCTCCGGCGTGTGGCGCTTTCGCGAGGTGCTGCCGATTCTGGATAGCTTTGGCAATGCTGTGACGCTTCAGGAGGGGAATACTCCGCTCTACCATTTGAGGCGGGCGGCGAAGGCGCTGGGAGTGGACCAGATTTACGCCAAGCACCAGGGGATGAATCCGACGGGGTCGTTCAAGGATACGGGGATGACTTCGGCGCTGAGCGTGGCCAAGGAGCGCGGCTATGAATGGGTGGCGTGCGCTTCGACGGGGAACACCTCGGCGGCGATGGCGGCGTATGCGGCGCGAGCGGGGTTGAAGTCGCTGGTGCTGATTCCGCAGGGGAAGATTGCGTGGGGCAAGCTGGCGCAGTCGATGGATTATGGCGCGGTGACCTGCCAGTTGCAGACGGATTTCGACGGCTGCGTGAAGGTGCTGTCGACGATTGTGCAGGAGGCGCCGATTTACCTGTTGAATTCGGTGAATCCGTATCGTCTTGAGGGACAGAAGACGCCGGCTCTGGAGATTGCGGAGTACTTCGACTGGAGCGTGCCGGAACATATCATCGTTCCCGGGGGGAATCTGGCGAACTCCGCAGCGCTGGGCAAGGGATTGCGCGAGATGAAGGCGCTGGGGCTGATTTCGCGTATGCCGAAGATTTCGGTGATTCAGGCCGCGGGGGCGAATCCGCTGGTGCGGAGCTTCCTGAAGGACGACGGAAAGACGATCGAGCCGGTTACCGCCAACACGCGGGCTACGGCGATTCGAATCGGGAATCCGGCTTCCTGGCGGAAGGCGGCGCGGGTGATTCACGAAACGGGCGGCTGGTGCCTGGATGTTTCGGAAGCCGAAATTGCCGTGGCCAAGGCGGAGCTGGGGCGCGAGGGGATTGGCAGCGAGCCGGCTTCTGCCGTGACGCTGGCAGGGCTCAAGAAGCTGGTGGCGGATGGGCGAGTTGCGCCTTCGGATACGGTGGTTCTGTTGCTGACCGGGCACACGCTGAAGGATTCCGACTATACGATCGACTTTCATCGTGGAACGCTGCTGGAAGCCGAGGAAGCAGCGCCGCTGGCGCCTGAGATTGCTGCGTTGAGGCGGAATGCCGTCGAGGTGGAGGCGACTCCGCAGGCGGTTTTGGCGACGCTTAAGGAAATTCAAAGCAGGTGGGTTTAGCCGTGGACTCGATCCGACTGCGACTGCCTGCTACTTCGGCAAATCTGGGTGCGGCGTTTGACTGCGCCGCCGTGGCACTGGCTTTTTATTTGACCGTGGAAGCGGAAGAGGCTGAGGTTTTTTCGATTTCCGCTACGGGCGAAGACGCTGAGCTTTGCTCGCGCATCGAAGACAATCTGATCCTCGAAACGTACAAGAGCCTGCTGGCGCGGGAAGGGAAGCCGGCTGTGCCCCTGGCCATTCGCATGGAAAACGGGATTCCGCTGGGGATGGGATGCGGGTCTTCGGCTGCGGGGCGGCTTGCGGCGGTTGCGCTTGCGGCGCATTTTGGCCAGTTGGGCTGGGATAGCGAACGGATTCTGGCCGAGTCCTGCGCGCTGGAGGGGCATCCCGATAATGCCGCGGCCTGCTGGCTGGGTGGTCTGGTGGTGGCGGCGATGGAGGGGGAGCGGGCCCATGTGGCGCGGGTTGAGCCGCCTGCCGCGTGGCACGCGATGGTGGTGTTGCCGGGTGAGTCTCTGGCGACGAGCAAGGCTCGAGCGGTGCTGCCGAAGTCGTATTCGCGCGCGGATGCCGTAGCGAATATTCAGGCGGCTTCTCTTCTGGGGCTGGCCTTTGCGCAGGGGCGCGGAGACCTGCTGCGGCCGGCCATGCAGGACCGGCTGCACCAGCCTTATCGCGCGGAAATGTGCCCACTTCTGCCGCTACTGTTGCCCCTGGCTGGGAGTGCCGGGATTCTGGGTGCGGCGCTCAGTGGGGCTGGGCCTTCTGTGTTGCTGATCGTGGATCGAGTCGAGTCTCTGGAGATCGCAAAGGAGGCTGTTTGCGCGGCGGTAACGGGGCAGGTCGCGGTGCGCCTTTTGGCCGTAGAATTCGAGCCGAATGGGGCCGCGCGAACGTGGGCAACTCTAATCCCATCAATTGTTTGAAGACCATCGTTACGGCGTGAATTGAATATCCGAAATCACCGAAATCTGTGCAGTTTCACGGCGCGCCTGTAGCCCTGTGCGTGGCCCGTTAGTGATTACTTTCGCGATTACCTAAGATTGCTTGCAATAATCCACGTGAAACCCTAGATTCACGGTGTGGGCAGTTCTGGGGGAGGGCTGCTCTAGCGCCCGTGATTCCTTGATGGGATCCGGGCGCTTTTACCTTTTTGGGGCGCATTTCAGAGCGAATTTCGAAGTGATTTTCTTCGATCGGTTCCTCTCCCAAAATGGTTGCCTTGCGACTTCTCGCCGCAGATTGCATCTCATAAGAACGGAAAGTGCGGTTAGACTGACAGTGGGAACAAGAATTTCTGTCGGACCGCGAGGAGAACCATGGCTGGAAACGCAGTGTTTGAAGTTAGTGATGCAACCTTCGATCAGGAAGTGCTCCAATCGGAGCAGCCTGTGCTGGTCGATTTCTGGGCGGTCTGGTGCGGCCCGTGTAAGGCGATTGCGCCCATCGTCGACGATTTGGCCACTGCGTACGCCGGCAAACTGAAGGTCGCCAAGGTGGACGTGGACAAGAACGGCGCTACGCCTTCGCGCTACGGAATCCGTGGCATTCCCGCGCTGTTGATCTTCAAGGGTGGCAAGGTTGCCGACCAGATCGTCGGCTACGCGCCGCGCGAAGTGATTGAGGAGAAACTCAATCGCGTGCTGGCGTTGAGCCCGGCCAGCGTCAACTAACTTAGCTAATTTCCAGGGGGCCGGAGTTCGACATCCGGCCCATGGCTTCGCTTACCGGTAGCGGCGCAGCACACCCAGAACGCGCCCCTGGATGGCGACCTGAGCGGCAGGAACCATGATCGGCTCCATCTCCAGGTTGGCCGGTTGCAACCGTACCTGGCTTCCTTCCAGATACCATCGCTTCAACGTGGTCTCCGATCCACGCACCAGTGCGACGACGATCTCCCCCTGGCGCGCGGTGCGGGTGCGTTCAACCAGAACGTAATCCCCGCTTACGATATGCTCGTCGCGCATGGAGTCGCCCCGGACTTCGAGTGCGAAAACATCCTTATTCCCCACTACATCGTGCAGGGAAATGCTCTCGGCATTTTCGCTGGCCTCGAGCGGCAAGCCGGCTGCGATTCGGCCCATTAAAGGCAGCCTTTCGCTGGTGCGGGTACGGGCGCCGGCCGGAACCACATCAATCGAGCGGCTGCGGTTGTGGACGCGGTCCAGCAACCCCTTCTTTTCGAGGTTGGTGATGTGTTTGTGGACCGTGGCCAGGGACTTCAAATCCAGTCCCCGGGCGATCTCTTCAAAGGACGGGGAGTAGCCGTTGCGGGTAACGAACGACTCCAGGAAGTCGAGAACCTCTTTTTGCCTGCGCGTAACTGCCATGCGCGCATTCTAGCGAATGGAAAGCGAAAAAGCCAGCATTATTTTCGCTCTCTCTTCCCTGCAATAAAAGCGAGGTTAAACAGGGGATGGGATGATTCCCATTTGCTTCCGCTCAGAATTGTTCCATTTCGGTGCGTTCTCGGGAAGACTTTTCAGTTTCTCCCAATCTCGGAAATTCCCAGAATCTTCTCATGGATTTCTCTTGAGACTCCCGATCCTTTCGGGGGAAGGTGGGAGAGCGGCATCCACCCTCTGCCCCTGGATCGGTTGATGGGGAGGGAAAATCGGTCCGCCGGGAGAATCCCTTGAGACTGTTGATTGCGGAAGACGACCAGGCGCTGGTGATGTTTCTGACCCGGGGCCTTGAACAGGACGGACACCGGGTAAGCAGCGCCATGGATGGCGCGAAGGCGATTGAGGCGTTTCGTGCGGAAATGCCGGATCTAACCGTGCTGGACCTGAGCCTGCCGGTAATGGACGGGGAACAGGTGCTCACGGAGATGCGCGCGCTCGACCCGCAGTTACCGATTCTGGTCCTGACTGGCCGCCAGGAGATTGAAGCCCGCATTCGCTGCCTGGATCTGGGCGCGGACGATCTGATGGTCAAGCCCTTCAGCCTGCATGAGTTGCGCGCGCGCTGCCGGGCTCTGCTGCGACGCAAGCGCGAGGCTCGATTGACGCTGCGCGTCGGGGACCTCGAAGTCGACAGGCTGGATCACACAGTGCGCCGGGCCGGCCAGCCGGTTGCGCTCACCAACAAGGAGTTTGCGCTACTCGAACACCTGCTGCTGAATCGCGGCCAATGCATCTCGCGCGTGGAACTGCTGGATGCGGTGTGGGATATGGAGCCAGCGCAGACCACCAATATTGTGGATGTGTATGTGAACTACCTGCGCCGCAAGCTTAAGGACCCTCCCCCGGGCTTCTTGCTGCGGACGGTGCGAGGCCAGGGATACCAGATCCCCTCGGAGGCCGAGATGCACGCCGGTCTTTCGATGGTCCTGCCCGCTCCACTGGTGCAGACGGTAGCCATGGCGGCAGACCCTCCCATAGCGTCCCGTCCGGCCGTTGAGCCGCGTTAGAAAGCTGATTGCGAACAGTAAGACAGTTCCAATTTCACTCAGACCGGGATTGCAGTTCCTCGATTCAAGGAGACCTTGCCATGTTGCCTGCCGCATCCGCAAACACCGTCCCCGCCCTTCCGCTGGCTTCGCCCCGGGCACGCAGCAGAACGGTGCTGCTTGCCAGTTCCGACGTGAGTCTGCGCGAACGACTGCGCAAGTCGCTGACCGGGTTGCGCTGGCAGGTGCTGGAGGCTCAGGCCGGCGCGGAGGCTTGGCTGGCGTCGCAGGCTGAGCCGCTACTGGAGGCGTTGGTGATTGACTCCTGGCTACCGGACCTCGATGTGCAGGAGTTTCTCGCCGATTTCCATCGTGAACGGCCGCAGGTAGACATGATGATGACCGACGGCACTCCAGTCTCGGGGAGTTTGCGCAGCCCGTACCATCAGGAGTTGCTTTACGCGATGCGCCGCAGCCAGGAGAGCGACACGGCTGCGTGGCGGGTGGCTCCACAACTCGACGCGGGTCTGGAAGTGGTTCCGCTCCTCCCGATACCGCAAGCCGCGCCGGCGAAGGAGTTTGAGCCGCCTCAGTCCCGATTGGTTCAGCCAGCGCCGGATCGGCTGGGCGCCGAGATGCGCTCCGATCCGGCACGTGGACCACTCGAAGTTCCGGCGGCGGCCCGGCAGGAGGCGCGAGTCAGCGAGCGGTCCCCGTGGCCTGTCCCGGAACGAAACCCGGAGCGGATTCCGGAACTGATCGGGAACAGTCCGGTGATGCTCGAAGTGAGCCGCCGTATCCGTCTGGTGGCCGGACGCATTACGCCAGTGCTGATTGAGGGCCCTACCGGCTCAGGCAAGGAACTGGTAGCCGAGGCCCTGCACCGGCTCTCCAGCCGCAGCCGAAAGCCCTTTGTTGCCATCAACTGCGCAGCAATCCCTGAGGCGCTGCTTGAGGCCGAATTGTTCGGTCACACCCGGGGCGCGTTTACCGGCGCGGTGCAGGGCCGGACGGGACGGATCGAGGCGGCCGACGGGGGAACGCTGTTTCTGGACGAGATTGGCGAGATGCCGCTGGGGTTGCAATCGAAGCTGCTGCGCTTTGTCGAGAGCGGA